>ENA-OQAJ01000076-OQAJ01000076.1-human-gut-metagenome-genome-assembly--contig:-NODE-76-length-27642-cov-7.255969_pt1 | contig 27642 bp, 32 predicted proteins | sample MGYA00242736_ERZ504529 | MGnify/ENA primary metagenome ERZ504529 (study PRJEB26092, sample SAMD00036275) | human gut metagenome | host: Homo sapiens | study: EMG produced TPA metagenomics assembly of...
CCCCTATTCTTGTATGGTATAATATTTTTAATTGAATTAATGTGTAACTGAAAACAAAGAAAAATGACGCATATTTCGCAAACGCAAGACGGATTTAAGGCAAAAGCCGCCGGAATCTTTTGTGGATTCCAAGGACTTTTAACGCAAAATCGGCTGTGTTTGTAGAAACAGGCTATATTTTCGGCTTTTCGGATACAACAACAGCGAAAGAAGGTTGTAAGAGATGGCTTTTACCCCCAGTCTGACCTATAAGGGCCGCCCGCTGGTGCGCTGCGGCAACGATATTTACTATGGTTCTATGCATGACCCCTATGTTGTATACCTGCAGGTGCTGACCACCAAAAAGGAAGGCAATGCGACGTGGCCGATAAGGTTCACATTGTATTGCTTTCCACCGATGAAAGCAAGCCCCTGCCGGCGCGCATTGTGCGCCAGGCCAACAAGGCCGGCGGTTTGTTCAACGCCCTGACCTTTGGCGATATCATGCTGCGCAACCAGCTGAAGAACGAGAAAAAGTAAACAGGAACCCACAATGCCCGGTCCGTTTGGACCGGGCTGTTTTTGTTGTACTTCATCCCTGTGCCGCAGGGCGTTGCTGCCTGACCACGCCGGAGCTTTTACATCATTGAGCATCACAAATTTTATAATGATATATTGTCTTACGGTTTCGGAACGGTCAAGCATCGTCCCCTACACATCGTTTACAGGTTTATGGCAGCGTTTGCAACTTCGCTGCAAATTACTTCTTCCCCAATAATCAAAAAATCACCCCTGCGGCCAGAATAATCCGGCCACAGGGGTGATTTTCTATCTGTTATTCTATTTTGTGCACTTAACCGCTTACTCGATGGTCACATCGGTACTTTCGGCTTCTGCATCGGCGGGCATCTCGGCATCGTCGGGCAGAACTTCCACATCGAAAGCTGCACCGCACTCTGCGCAGACGATCTTATCGCTGTCCATCAGGGTGTCTTCATCCACAATGTTGACGGTACCGCAGTTGGGGCAGGTGACTTCATAGCTGGTTTCAAATGCGCCGTCGTCATCCTCGTCCTCATCTTCGTCCTCATCGTCATCGCCGAAGATGCTGTCCACCAGATCATCCATATCTTCATCAATGGCGTCCAGCTCGTCAAAAGCCTGATCCAGGGCATCGTCATGCTCGCTCACAACATCGGCCATCTCTTCCAGCAGGTCCATCATTGCAACAATGATCTTGCCTTCCTGGGTGGTGGGGTCAAACTCCATCCCTTTCATCATACCGCGGATGTAAGCGGCCTTTGCATTCAGATCCATAGCCATAAGGGAAAACCTCCTTCACGCACTGTAAACAGGGTGTTTGTTTTTGCAATTTTCCAAAAAAGCCGGGACGCGGCAAAAACCACGGCCCGGCCATTTGTTTTAAGATCAGACGCGCTCCATATACTCGCCGGTGCGGGTATCGATGCGGATCTTGTCGCCCTCGTTGATGAACAGGGGCACGCGGATCTCGGCACCAGTCTCAACCTTAGCGGGCTTCAGGGTGTTGGTAGCGGTGTTGCCCTTGAAGCCAGGCTCAGTCTCGGTAACTTCCAGCTCGATGAAGTTGGGGATTTCAACGCTGAAAACCTTGCCCTTGTAAGACAGCAGTTTGCAGATTTCGTTTTCTTTGCAGAACTTGAAGTTTTCCGGCACATCGGCAGCGGCAACGGGGATCTGCTCGTAGGTTTCATTATCCATGAAGTAGTACAGGTCGCCATCCTCGTAAGAGTAGGTAACCTCACGGCGCTCAATGAAAGCCTGGGGGAACTTAGCGGTCGGGTTGTAGCTGGTTTCAACAACGGAACCGGTAATCACGTTCTTGGTCTTAGTGCGCACAAAAGCAGCGCCCTTGCCGGGCTTAACATGCTGGAACTCAACGACCTGAAGGACCTGGCCGTCCTGCTCAAAAGTTACACCGTTACGAAATTCGCCTGCAGAGATCATATAGGAACTCCTCCATAATTTTAGAATCGGGCCTGTTTGAAAAAGCGGCCCCGCCGCCCATCAAGCAATGCCATTGCATTGTCATACCTGTAAGTATTTTACCCGAAAAGCGCCAGTATTGCAAGAGGTTAGCGGGATTTTCGGGTGATATTTTGGTTTTTTCGGCTTTTGTTGGCTGTTTTTGGGCTTTCTCAGCCTTGTTCATACAGTTTTTTCAGCGCCGCCGCATCCTCGGCCTGGGTTCCGGCGGATTCACAGATAATGGTGGGCGCCAGGCCACGGGTTTTCAGCAGCTGCATCAGCGGGGCAGGCGGCGGGCCAAACTCGGTATCCGCAAAAGTCAGGTGGCATTTTCCCCACCCTTGGTGTAGGCAATGCGGAATGCGCGTGGAACTTTTTGGCCTGCTCCCCCGGCAAGGCTGCGGCAATGGCATCCAGGATGGCGGCGTAATCTGCCGGGGCGGTCTCATCGTTCAGCTCGGTGCCCTGGCTGCGGGCATACAGGTGGCCAAATCCACGCAGGGAATCATGCGTTCATCCACACTGCAAAGGGCCAGCACTTCATCCAGCGTGCCCAGCTGGTTCACCTTGCCCATCGTTTCAGGGCAAAGGATACAGTCGCCATAACCGGCTTCATCCACAGCCTGAACGGCGCGGCGCATGGTGTCCAGCGCCTTTTCCAGTGCGGCTTCCCGGCTCTGCTTGCCGCAGCTGCCCGCGTGGAAGATGACCCTGCGGCCGCCCAGTGCCTTGACCAGTGCGCAGCTTTGCAGCAGGTAGTTCACACTGTTCAGCCGCTTGTCCTCCTCCAGGCTGCTCATGCTGATGTAGTACGGCGCATGGACCGAGAAAGTGATGCCTTTTGCATCAAACGCTTCTTTTAAGGCGGCGGCTTTATCCAGCCCCAGGCGCACACCGCGCCCACACTGGTATTCAAACGCCGTCAGCCCAAAGGAAGCCGTATACTCCGCCATGGCCTGCGGGTCAAAGCTGCGGACACGGTAGCTGTCCGAAAGCCCAGCCGTGCCAAAGCGCGGTGCTTCACTCATACAGGCGGCCCCCTTTTTGGTAATACCGGTCCAGCCAGTAGGGTTCAAACCTGCGCTTGAACTGCACACCGCGCTGGTGGTCGCCCCCACGCGGCATGGTATACAGGCAGGGGATGCCGTACAGCCCCGCGGCAAGGCGGTCCGTAAAGATCTGGTCGCCCACCATGGCCATCTGATTTTTGCGAACGCCAAGGCGGCGGCGGGCAACGGCCAGGCCGACCGGCAGCGGCTTGCAGGCCAGCGGCACCCAAGCCAGGCCCACACGGTCCGCAAAGGGGCGCACGCGGGCGGCGGTATTGTTGGAAACAATCGTCAATCGCACACCCGCGGCACGCATAGTATCCAGCCATTGCTGCACGGTGGCATCCAGCTGCTGGCTGCCATCCCCCGTCAAGGTATTATCCACATCCAGCACCAGGGCGGTGATACCGTGCTGGCGCAGGAACTCCGGCGTGATGGCCTCAATGGCACGGAAAATATATTCAGGGGTAAGAAGCATAGACAAACTACCTTATTATAAGCGCGGGGCAGCGGGCAAGCGCCACCCCGGTTTTTAGGGCAATACCGCATAATTCTAAGTGCCGATACGGCGAGCGAGGTGCGGCAGATGCTAAGCCAAAAGCACAGATAATACTTTGTGTATTATCGAGCATTTTGGCAACGCAGATGCCGTGCCGCAGCCGCCGGAGCGGTGCTTAAGCCGTCAGGCGGGAATTGTGCGGTGTTGCCTTAGATATAAAGAAAGAACAGGCCCGCATCTCTGCGAACCTGTTCTGCCGTTCCTTTGGGTAAACACGGTTATCGAAAACGGCGGCATAGCCGCTGCGATGGCTCCGGATTACTTAAACTTGCGCTTGCGGGCGCTTCGGACTTCTTCTTGCGACGCACAGACGGCTTCTCATAAGCCTCGCGCTTGCGCACCTCAGCAAGAACACCGCTGCGGGCAGTGCTGCGCTTGAAACGGCGCAGGGCGCTCTCAAGGGATTCGCCCTCTTTGACACGGATCTCCGACATCTTTTTCCCTCCCTTGGTCTGAGACAGGAGTTTGCCGGTCAATCAAAATTACAATCAACCAGTAACTGAAATTATACTATACTTTATAGGCTCCTGTCAACCACGATTTTACGCGTTCTGGCCCACTTTTTGAAATTTCATAAAAAGTTCAGTTTTTTGCCCTCATATGCGGGGTATGGGCAATAGTTTATACAAAATAATAAATAATAATGAATAAAGAATAATGCTGGTGCGCCGCCCGCAGCGGCGCAAATAAAATAGGTTGGCTGCTCTGGCTGGAATGCTTTTTGCCGGAGCAACTGACTTGGTTAAAATGTGACGCCGTGGGCGGCACACATCCATTATTCATTATTCTTTCTTCTTTTTTCTTTACCCAAACTTTATGCCAACCCCAATGCGTGCAGCCCCAGCAAAGCGCCGTAAATCACCGGCTGGTGCAGCATATAAATCAGCAGCGTGCGGCTGCCCACGGCGCACAGGGGGCGCAGGGCTTTGGGGCGGCAGGCCGGGCTGCGCGGTGCAGCGGGCGCGGAACCACCGCGCAAAAAAGTACCCCACCCAATACAAAAACACCCACGGCAAAAGCGGGAAATAATCCGATGAGGAAAACACCGTCAGATCTGGCAGACCCAGCCAGAAAAGATTCGGCTTGTACCAGGCGGCGGGTAGGGCCGCCAGGTGCGTTCCCTCAAACCCCAGCCAGCCCTGCGGCAACTGGTTCAGCAGGGCAAACAGCACCGCGCTGCCCGTAACCCCTGCCAGCGGGGGCAGCTTTTCCAGCGCGGGGTGCAGCAGACAGGTCAGCAGGGCCGCACAGCCCAGCAGGTGCAGCACGCCGAACCAGATGACTTCCTCCGGCATGGCAACGGCGGTTGCCACGGTCAGCACCACCGCGCAGGCCGCCGTGAGCAGGCCGTTCTTGAGCGGGCGGCGGGATAGGGTAAAGCTGTAACCCGAAAGCAGAATAAAGCTCCAGCAGATATACTGCTGCCACACATGGCAGTGCGTGGACCAGATATCGTACCAGCCGCTGGCATGGCCAAAAATATACACCCAGTCATACATGGCATGGTAAACCAGCATATTCAGCAGCGCCAGCCCGCGCAGGGCATCGATCTGCCAAAAGCGCTGCCCGGCTGCCGCACGCAACAACTGTTGTTCGGTTTGCATCGCGTTCTCCTTCCCTGCCCTGTGCCAATATGCAAAGGGCTGATGTCACTTTACCATACTTGGCATAGCAAATGCAAGGTGCCCTTGCAAAATGACCGAAAATGCGCTAAAATCTTTGGTGAAATATAACAAAGGAGGGGTCCGTTATGCCCGATATCCGTCTTGTTGCATTGGATCTGGACGGCACCGTATTCAATGATGAAAAAGAGATCACACCCCGCACGCTGGAAGCCATCCGCGCTGCCATTGCCAAAGGGGTTGATGTCATCCCCGCAACGGGGCGTGTGGCATCGGGTGTGCCGGAAGCGTTTTTGCGCATTCCCGGCGTGCGGTATGCCCTGACTTCCAACGGGGCCAGCGTGGTGGAGCTTTCCACCGGCAAACCGCTGGTCAACCTGCCGTTTGATGCTGCCCTTGCCAGCGACATTTATGATATCGTGGCCGCAACGGGCGGTGCCATGGGCATTTTTATCGGCGGCAAAGCCTACACCGATTATTTTGGTGCCAATGACGGCCTTGCCTGATGCCCCCTGCCCTGCGCCGCTACCTGCGCGACAGCCGCATTGTGGTGGATGACATGCACGCAGTGTTCGCCGCCCACCCGCACGAGGTGGAAAAATTCAGCATCACCTATCGGGACAATGCCGCCCGCGATGCCGCCTGGCAGGCTGTTGCCAGCCGGTTTAATGTTGAGATTACTTCCAGCATTCCCAACAACATGGAGATCAACGCCCCCGGCGTGACCAAGGGCAGCGGATTAAAAACACTGGCCGATACCCTGGGCCTGGCGATGAACCAGGTGATGGCCTGCGGCGATTCCGGCAACGACCTTGCCATGATCCAGGCCGCCGGGTACGGCATTGCGATGGGCAACGCCACACCGGATGTTCTGGCCGCCGCCCGCTATGTAACGGACGACAACAACCATGACGGCGTTGCCAAGGCCATTGAAACCTATGTGTTGAAGGATAACCCCCTATGCCAAATATCGTTGACCGCTTTGGCCAGCTGGTGGATGACGCCATTCCCAAGCCGGAGCTTGCCCGCCAGTTGCTGCTGTTGGGCTACCGCGCCAAGGATGTGCAGCTGCTGCTTGCCCCGGAAAAAGAGCTCACCCCCGCGCGGCAGTATGCGGCACAGATCGCCATGGACGCCATGATTGCGCCCCTGGCCCACCCGCAGCGGGCGGCGCTGGTCAATATCTTTATGCCCTGTGAACTGCTGCACGCCTTCCACCTGCTGCCGATGTTTGCCGAAGCCACCGCCTGTTATCTGAACGGTGCTGCAGCCGAGCGCGGCTTTATCCATTATGCCGAGAGCGCAGGCATCAGCCCCACGCTGTGCAGCTACCACAAAGCTTTGCTGGGCATGGGGCTTTCCGGCACGGCGGGCAAGCCGCTGTTCACTGCCTGCACTTCCATTGCCTGCGATGCCAACAACCTGACCTTCCGGCGGCTGGCGCAGCATTACGGCATCCCCCACTTTTATCTGGATGTGCCCTATGACCACGACGAGTACGCTGTGGCCGAAGTTTCCGACCGCCTGCGAGAGTTCGCCGCCTTTTTGGAGGATGCGACCCACCAGAAGCTGGACGAAGCGGCCCTGCAGCAGGCAGTCGCCCACAGCGGCCGCACGCTGGAACTATTGCAGCAGGCACAGGCCGCCAAGGCCGGGCGGAACCTGCACAACGATGTCACCTCCGAATTTTACGAAGTGTTTGTGACCCACACCATGCTGGGCACCCCGCAGGCTGAACAGTACGCCCGCAAGCTGCTGGCGGATATCGAGGCCAGCCCCATGGGTGGCGGCACCCGGCTGCTGTGGGCGCACGCCGTGCCGTTTTATCAGGCGCCCGTGCGGGAGCGGCTGAATTTCTCGGCAGAAAACCAGCTTATTACCTGCGATATGAACGCCGATACCTTAGGCTGCTATATGGACCCGGACAAACCGTTTGAGAGCATGGCCGCGCGGCTGGTGAACAACATCTTTAACGGCAGCGCCCAGCACCGCATCCAGCGCGCGCTGGAGCTGTGCCGCATGCAGCAGATCGACGGGGTGGTCTACTTCTGCCAATGGGGCTGCAAGCAGACGATGGGGGCCGCACAGCTGTTCAAGAGCGCACTGGAAGCCGAGGGTTACCCGGTGCTGCTGCTGGACGGCGATGGCTGCGACCGCGCCAACACGATGGACGGCCAGACCGCCACCCGGCTGGATGCTTTCCTGGAGATGCTGCACAGCAAACAGGAGGCGCTGGTATGAGCAAAACGATTTATTATGCCTGCAAATACGCCCCGCTGGAGCTGTTTGCCGGGTATGGGGCCACCTTCTCGGCGCTGGATCCGCTGGCGGAAAGTTTTTCCTGCGCGGAGCGCTGCGCCCACGCCAACCTGTGCGGTTACGCCAAGGCTGTGCTGGAACAGGTGGAGCAATCCGGCATCCGGGCTTTGGTGCTGACCAACTGCTGCGATGCCATGCTGCGCGTTTACGATGTGCTGGCTGCCAGTGGTAAGATGGAATTTTTGCAGCTGCTGCCCGTTCCCCACCAGAGTACCCCGGCCACCCGCGCCCGCTTTGCGCGGGACCTGCGCAGGCTGGCGGACGCCCTGCAGCGGTACACCGGGCAGGAATTCGACGCCCAGCGCGCCCACGCCTTTTTTGTGCACAAACCACACGCCGAGGGTCCGCATCTGACCCTGCTGGGTGCCCATGGCGGCAGCGTGCTGTATGATACCGTGCAGAAAGCCTTTGCCCTGCCCGTGGTGGATGCTACCTGCACCGGCAACCGTGAGCTTGCCGATGTTGCCCCCGCCGCACTGGAGGACTTTTTGCCCGGTTACGCCGCCGCCCTGCTGGGCCAGATGCCCTGCATGCGGATGGATGCCCCGGTCAGTGAGCGCGCCGCCCTGGTGGACGGCCAGACCGTTGGCATTGTGTACCACACCGTGCAGTTCTGTGATTATTACGCCCCCGGCCTGACCGCGCCGGAGCAGTTCCATCTGCCGGTATTAAAAATTGAAACCGACTGTTCCCGCCAGACCTTTACCAGCGGCGGCGGGCAGCTGAGCACCCGCCTGGGCGCATTTGCCGAAAGCCTGAACGCCGTTCCCGATACCGAAAACAAGGAGGCCCCCGCCATGAACACCAACGCACAATATGCCGCCGCATCGACAGCGGCTCTGCCAGCACCGATGCCGTGATCCTGGATCGCAGCGGAAAGATCTGCGGCTGGGCCATTGTGCCCACCGGCGCCGGGGCTGCAACCGGCGCCCGCCAGGCACTGGAACAGGCCCTGACGATGGCAGGCATTGCCGAAAGCGACCTGGGTTCCAAGGTATACACCGGCTACGGGCGCGAGTTCCTGGGCGATGACGGCGCAGCCGTGACCGAGATCACCTGCCATGCCCGCGGGGCTCATCATCTGGACCCCGCCGTGCGCACCGTGATCGACATTGGCGGGCAGGATTCCAAGGTGATCCGCCTGAGCGAAAGCGGCGCTGTTGAAACCTTTGCGATGAACGACAAATGCGCCGCCGGTACCGGCCGTTTTTTGGAGATGATGGCCCGCACCCTGCAGATGAAGCTGCCGGAGATGAGCGAGCTTGGCCTGGACTGGCACAACGATGTGACCATTTCCAGCATGTGTACCGTATTTGCGGAAAGTGAGGTCGTCAGCCTGATTGCCCGCAGCACCGCACCGGCGGATATCATCCACGGCCTGAACAAATCTGTTGCGGGCAAAACCGCTGCCCTGGCCCGCCGCACCGGCGGCGTGGCCCCCTTTATGATGACAGGCGGTGTAGCCCGCAACCGCGGCGTGTGAAAGAGCTGGAAACCGCCCTGAAAGCCCCGGTGGAGGTCAGCGAGTACAGCCAACTGTGCGGCAGCCTGGGCGCAGCGCTGTTTGCGCTGGAAAAAATGGGCGTGAAGCTGTAAAACCTCCGGTGCGCAAAGTACTTGCTTTAAGTCGTACTTTCGTGTACACTAGGGTGTATCATATTAAGGCAACACCGCATAATTCTAAGTGCCGATACGGCGAGCGAGGTGCGGCAGTTGCTAAGCCAAAAGCACAGATAATACTGGATGCTGCAAAGGTGAGCGCCGCCAGTGGCGGAAACAGCGAACCGAAGCAGGGGCAGCGGTCGCAGAGTGCGAGGGGCTTTTGCCCCCGAAGCACGATGCGGGTACCGCAACCAGACATTATCGAGCATTTTGGCAACGCAGATGCCGTGCCGCAGCCGCCGGAGCGGTGCTTAAGCCGTCAGGCGGGAATTGTGCGGTGATGCCATAGCATGATGGCTGCAAAAATAAGGAGGGCTTTCTTATGTCTTGGGGAACAAATGTACTGGTCGGCCAGTCCGGCGGGCCGACTGCTGTGATCAATTCCAGCCTGGCCGGTGTGTATGAAGCTGCCAAAGCTCTGGGCGCCGCCCATGTATACGGCATGGAGTATGGCATTCAAGGGCTTTTGCAGGGCAAGATTGTGGACCTGGATGACCGCCTTGACGACAAGATGGAAATTGAGCTGCTCAAGCGCACGCCGTCCAGTTACCTGGGCAGCTGCCGGTTCAAGCTGCCCAACCCCGCCACGGACGAACGCCCCTTTGTGCAGCTGTTTGAGCTGTTTGCCAAGTACTGCATTGGGGCCGTGTTCTACATTGGCGGCAATGATTCGATGGACACCATTGCCAAGCTTTCCGCTTACGGGGCTGCCAAGGGCAGCGAGATCCGCTTTATCGGCGTGCCCAAAACCATTGACAACGACCTGATGTACACTGACCACACCCCCGGTTACGGCAGTGCCGCCAAGTACATTGCCACCATCCTGAAAGAGGTCATCTGTGATTCCAGCGTGTATGACATCCGCAGCGTAACGGTGGCCGAGATCATGGGCCGCCATACCGGCTGGCTGGCCGGTGCCGCCAGCCTGGCTGCCGGGGCTGACTGCAACGGCCCGGACATCATTCTGCTGCCGGAGCGCCCCTTTGACGAGAATGTGTTCCTGGAAAAAGTAGCCCAGCTGGAAAAAGACCGCCACAATGTCATCATTGCGGCCAGCGAGGGCGTAAAAAACAAGGACGGCGTTTTCCTGTGTGATTTGGTATCCACAGCAGGCCAGCTGGATGCTTTTGGCCATAAAGCCATTTTGTCCGGCACCAGCCGCTACCTGGCGGATTTGATCCATGTGCGCCTGGGCTGCAAAACTCGCGCGATCGAGTTCTCTACCCTGCAGCGCTGTGCCTCCCATCTGGCAAGCCGCACCGACATTACCGAGGCATACCAAGTGGCGGTGCTTCGGTGGAAGCTGCTTACCGCGGCGAAACCGGTAAGATGTGCGCCATCCGCCGCATTTCGGATATGCCGTACCGCACCGAAACCGAGATGGTAGATGTGCAGAAGGTTGCCAACCTGGAAAAGCGCGTGCCGGATGACTGGATCAGCCCGGACGGCATGCATGTAACCGAAGCATTCCATCACTATGCCCGCCCCCTCATCCAGGCCGAGCTGACCCCCATCTACATCGACGGCGTGCCCCGCCATCTGCATCTGCATTGATTTACGGGGGTTTTTGTTCCTTCTTTGAAAAGAAGGAAGCAGAAGCTTTAATAATATAAGGCAATACCGCATAATTCTAAGTGCCGATACGGCGAGCGAGGCACGGCAGCTGCTAAGCCAAAAGCGCAGATAATACTGGATGCTGCAAAGGTGAGCGCCGCCAGTGGCGGAAACAGCGAACCGAAGCAGGGGCAGCGGTCACAGAGTGCGAGGGGCTTTTGCCCCCGAAGCACGATGCGGGTACCGCAACCCGACATTATCGAGCATTTTGGCAACGCAGATGCCGTGCCGCAGCCGCCGAAGCGGTGCTTAAGCCGCTAGGCGGGAATTGTGCGGTGTTGCCATAACACAATAATATTATTTTCCATCAAGAAAGCAATGAAGAATAAAAGGCGTATCGCACCCCCTTGGATAGGGTGTGCGGTGCGCTTTTGTGTTGTACTTTTATTTAGGCACTGTAGGGTGGGATGCCCTCATCCCGTCCTTGAGGAAGATAAATCATCCACCACATGCTAAGGCAACACCGCATCGGCTCATCCGCGGGACGATGCAAGCATCGTCCCCTACAATGTTTGTAGGTTTGCAGCAAATATTTACGTTTCTCGGCGGGGTCGGGTGCCCCCACCTTCCCGGCAAGTTGCCCTTCCCCCACAAAACCAAACACCCCCATCCTTATTCCAGCTGTCACGCAACCAAAACAAAGGACGGGGGTATTTTTAATTGCCAGAGGGTAAACAGCAGCGCCAGCAAGGCCAGCAGGCCAAGCAGGTAGACGCCACAAATCAGCAGGGTAGCTTTCAGCGCACCCAGGATCGCCCACAGGCGCTCCTTACCGGTCGCTGGGGGTCTTCCTCCCAGGGACGGTCAGCAGCCTGTTGGGGCTGCTGCGCGGGGGTATGGCCCTGCTTGCGGCGGCGCGGCAGCCAGATACTGTCGTGCTCAATGCCACTCATATCGGCCACGGTGCGGCCGTCATCCTCAAAGGGTTCGTTATGCTTCATTTTTCGTACAGGTGGCACACAACATAGTGGCCGGGTTCCACTCACGCTGCTGCGGCGCTTCGGTCTTGCAGCGCTCGGTCGCATAGGGGCAGCGGGTATGGAACTTGCAGCCCTTGGGCGGGTTGGCCGGGGATGGAATGGAGCCCTGCAGCACAATGCGCTCGCGGCGAATGGTCGGGTCCGGGATAGGAATGGCGCTGAACAGTGCCTTGGTGTAGGGATGTAGCGGATGGCTGAAGATATCCGGCGTTGCACCGTACTCCACCAGGTTGCCCAGGTACATAACGCCGACCGTATCCGAAATATGCTCAACAACAGAAAGATCGTGGGAGATGAACAGGTAGGTCAGGTTATATTTATCCTGCAATTCTTTCAGCAGATTGATGATCTGGGCCTGAATGGAAACGTCCAGTGCAGAGACCGGTTCGTCGCACACAACAAACTCCGGGTTCAGGGCCAGGGCGCGGGCAATGCAGATGCGCTGGCGCTGGCCGCCGGAAAATTCGTGCGGATAGCGGGTTTTGTGGTAGGGCTGCAGGCCGCAGTTATCCATGACCTGGTCAATATAATCATTGAACTCTGCCTTGGGCACCAGGTTATGCTCGCGCACAGCCTCACCGATGATCTCACCAACCGGCAGACGCGGGGACAGGCTGGAGAACGGGTCCTGGAAGATGATCTGCATCTTGGTACGCAGGTTACGCAGCTCCCTGCCGGTCATATCGTACACTTCTTTGCCGTTGAACAGTACCTGACCGCCGGTTTTTTCGCCGGCAAGGCGCAGGATTGTACGGCCGGTGGTGGATTTGCCGCAGCCGGATTCGCCGACCAGACCCATGGTATGGCCGCGCTTGAGGTTGAAGGTAACGCCATCGACAGCCTTGACATGACCCACGGTCTGGGACTCAGGCCGCCCTTGATGGGGAAGTATTTTTTAAGCTGGTTGACCATCAGAATATACTGATCATCATAGGTGACGGGGGTATAGTCCAGCTTTTTTGCGTTTTCTGCCTGTGCCATCGTCACTCACCCGCCTTTCGATTATTTTCATAGTAGCGGTAGCAGCTGACCTTGTGCGTGGGGGACAGGCTGATCTCGCAGGGGTATTCACCATCGCAGCAGGGCAGAGCCATCTCGCAGCGATCCTTAAAGTAACAGTAGTTGGGCATATTGACCGGGTTGGGCACCTTGCCGGGGATGGAGTACAGTCGGTCCACCTTTTTGCCCACGATCGGTTTGGAAGCCATCAGGCCGATGGTATATGGGTGAGCCGGGTTTGCGAAAATCTCCTGAGCGGTGCCCTTTTCCACCACGCGGCCTGCGTACATGACAACAACGTAATCTGCCATCTCGGCAATCACACCCAGGTCATGGGTGATCAGCATGATGGAGGAGTTAATGCGGTCCTTCAGGTTGCGCAGCAGGTCCAGGATCTGGGCCTGAATCGTCACGTCCAGTGCGGTGGTGGGTTCGTCGGCGATGATAACCTTGGGGTTGCAGGCCAATGCCATGGCGATCATGACACGTTGGCGCATACCGCCGGACAACTCATGCGGGTACATCTCATATACACCCTGGCTGTTGGCGATGCCAACCATCTCCAGCATTTCAACGGTGCGCTTTTTGATGTCCTCTTTGCTCTTGCCTTCGCCGTCATGCAGAGCAATGACTTCATCAATCTGAGCACCGATGCGGAACACCGGGTTCAGGCTGGTCATCGGCTCCTGGAAGATCATCGAAATATAGTTGCCGCGCAGGTGCTGCATGACCGTGCCGGGAGTTTTGGCAACATCATAGGCTTTGCCATTACCCAGGTTCAGGCGGATCTCGCCCTGAACGATCTGGCCCTGTGGGCGCTGCAGCAGCTGCATCAGCGAAAGGCTGGTAACGGATTTGCCGCAGCCGGATTCGCCCACAACGCCCACAGTTTTGCCCACAGGCACTTCAAACGAAACACCGTCCACGCTTTTTACCACGCCGGTATCGGTAAAGAAATAGGTGTGCAGGTTATCAAATTCAACAGCGTTTTCCGGGTTTTTCATCTGGGTCAGATACTCAGATTCCGGCACATTCTTGCGCTTGCGCTGTTTTTCGTACTGGTCCGTAATGCGGCGGTTTTCTTTGGAGATACGCCGCGACTCCTTGGCGGAAAGGTAACCGTCCTGTTGTTTAGCCATCGTGTGTGTCTCCTTTCATCAGCGTTTCATCTTGGGGTCAAAGGCATCGCGCAGGCCATCGCCCACAAAGTTGAAGCCCAGAACCGTGATCAGCAGGCAGATGCCGGCCGGGACCCAGATGAACAGATAGTTGGTCATAACATAAGCGTTGTTGACATCGTTGATGATGTTGCCCCAGGATGCAAACGGGTACTTAACGCCCAGACCCAGGAAAGACAGGGTGGCTTCCGTCAGGATGGTGGAGCCAAGGCTCATGGTGCAGGTAACAATCAGCTGCGGGATAACGTTGGGGATCAGGTGGCGGAAGATGCGGTGCCATGCGCTGATGCCGCAGGCTTCGGCTGCCGTCATGAACTCCTGCTCGCGCAGGGACAAAATCTGGCCGCGGACCAGGCGGGCAATGCCGGGCCAGCCCAGGAAGCCGAGGATCAGCATCAGGTACATCATACGGGTCCAGGAATCAATGCGCATGGCGTCCATGGCAGCGCCCAGAATGATGATGATGGGCATGGAGGGCAGGCAATAGAAAACGTCCACGATACGCATGATGAGGTTATCCACCCAGCCGCCGAAGTAGCCGGAGATACCGCCCATAACAATACCGATGGAGCCTTCAATCGCAACAACGATGAAGCCGATGATCAGGGAAACGCGGCCGCCGTACATCAGGCGGGTCAGCATGTCCATACCGTTGGTATCGGTGCCCAGCCAGTGCTCCTTGTTGGGGCTTGCGTAACGGTCAAACACATAGGTTTCCGTCATCTGCTTAACACTCCAACGCCGGTGCTGGCATCGTACACGATGTCATACTCTGCTTCGTTGCCGTCGGCATCGGTGTAGGTGAACTCGGTAATATTATCGTCAATGGCTTCTTCCAGGCGGTCGCGGAAGTCACGGCTGATGACCACGCTGGCATCGGCAGCGGAAACAACAAAGCGGCCGATGTAGGCAACTTCGCTGCCGCTCTGGATAATATTGCCGTCAGCGTCCAGTTCATAATCCTGGCCATCGGCAGTAAAGGTTGTCTCCCCTGCTGCCTGGGCAGTCAGGGCGGCCAGCTTGGCATCAAAGCTCAGCTCGGCCACGCCGTCCGCTGCGGTGACCATATCCTTAGAGGCATAAGCCAGCACAGTGCGGCCCTGGCGGAAGACGTACAGGTCCTCGCTCAGGGTTTCCACTTCGTAATCGTTATCTTTATAGGTAAAGGTCTCTTCACCCTTCTTGATGGCCTCGTTGCCCTTGCTCTGGGCAATGGAGCCGAACTCCTGGCCATCGGCAACAACAAAGCGCAGTTTATCGTTGCGGGTCACACCCACATACTCTTTGGACATCTGGGTGTAGGTGTAGAACTGCTGGTCCTGGCCGTAAGGGCTGACCACGCCGCCAATGAAGGAAAAGACGAACATGGCAAGCAGCATCGTCAGGCCCACAACGGCCAGACGGTTGCGGAAGAACCGCTTGGCAACCAGCGCGCCGGGCGAAAGCACCTTAACGCGGCGGTCGTCGTTCAGGGAGTACTGCTCCTTTTTGGGGGTGTTGTTCTGGGTATTCTCACTCATGGGTGCAGTCTCCTTTCTTTAAGAAATGCGCACGCGCGGGTCAACCACTGCGTACATGATATCAGTCAGCAGGTTGCTGACCAGGGTAAGCACCGCCATAAAGGACAGGTAGAACATGGTGAACGGGATATCGCCCGCAACCATGGACTGGTAAGAGATGTAGCCGATGCCGGGGATGGAAAACAGGGTCTCCGTGATCAAGGCACCGCTGAACAGGCCGGGCAGGGAGCCGCCGATGATGGTAACCAGCGGAATCAGGGTGTTGCGGAATGCGTGCTTATAGATGACCACATGCTCCGAAAGGCCCTTGGCGCGGGCGGTACGGATATAGTCGGCGTTCAGCACTTCCAGCATGTTGGTGCGGGTGTAACGCATGGTAGAGCCGATGGAAACAATGACCAGCGTGACGATGGGCAGCACCAGATGGTTGGCGCGGTCACAGAACTGGCCCCACGAGCTGAGCTGGGCATAATCACGCCCGACCAGGCCGTACAGGTCAAACCAGCCAAGCTTGACAGAGAACAGCAGCTTGAGCAGCGTGGCAAAGAAGAAGCTGGGCAGAGAGATGCCCACCAGAGCCACAGCGGTGATGACGTAATCGGTACGGGAATACTGTTTGGTAGCAGCCAGGATGCCCAGGGGCACAGCGATGATCATGGACACCACAAAGGAGATGCCGCCCATGACAACAGACAGACCAATAACTTCCTGGAATTTTTGAACAACAGGGACGTTCCACTTCCAGCTGTCACCGAACTGACCGTGCACTGCGCTGGACAGCCAGGTCATGAAGCCGGGCAGGATGCCCTTATCCAGACCATAGGCTGCGTTGAGCTGATCCAGCCATTCCTGATACGGTTTTGCGCCCGGTGCCTGGGACAGCTGCATGGCCATGTTCTCGGCAAAAGAGCTGGGCAGGCTGCGCATCATCACATAGATGATGAAGGTAACGCAAAACAGGATCACAAAAGAAAGCAGGATACGCTTGATGACGTAGTTTCGCACTTGAAAAATCGTTCCTTCCTTCGCGGGCAGGGAGGCCGCGTTTTTAATGGCTGCGCCGCATGGCTCCAAAATACACATGAGCCGGGGCCTTGTAGCTTCGCCTATGGTGTACCTAAAAAGTCGAAAATTTAGGGCAAATACCGCATAATTCTAAGTGCCGATACGGCGAGCGAGGTGCGGCAGATGCTAAGCCAAAAGCGCAGATAATACTGGAGTCTTATCGAGCATTTTGGCAACGCAGATGCCGTGCCGCAGCCGCCGGAGCGGTGCTTAAGCCGTCAGGCGGGAATCGTGCGGTGTTGCCTTAGCCTGTTTCTACAAACACGACTGAATTTTGCGTTAAAAAGCCTTGGAATCCACAAAGGATTCCTGCAGCTTTTTGCCTTAAATTCGCCTCATGTTTGCGAAACATCCGTCATTTTCTTTGTTTTCAGATACACCTCATTACTTTGATACCGAATATGGGCATCCCCCTCCCTCGGACAGAGGGAACTGTCCGGGGGAATGGGACGGCCACATTTGGGCTGCAAATGTACCGTCGCTTTTACCACAGCAAGCAACCGCCCCCTTAACCGGATCGGTACAGAGAGCGGTTGCTCACCATAAATTCAACAACAGGCTGCGCTGAAATTACTTCAGAGCAATCTTGTTGATCTCAGACTGATAAGTCCAGTACGGGGTCATATCGTTGGGGATAGTAGTGGTGTCGACACGCTCGCTGGAGAAGATGGTAGCTTCGCTGCGCTGGTAAACCGGCAGTTCAACACCCCAATCCAGGATGATCTCCATTGCTTCCTTGTACATGGCCTTACGGGCATCCTGATCGGTGGTCTGGCGTGCAGCCTCGATCAGTTCGTCCAGATCAGAATCGTTGATCTCGTAGTAGTTGGTGGAACCGTTGCTGTCGTACAGCTGGTACATATCGGGGTCGTTGGTGGACTGCCATGCAGCAACCCAGCCTTCGGCAACGCCGGACTGATAAGAGCTGTACAGGTCAGATGCGTTTGCCAGGTCGTTGACGGTCAGGGTGAAGCCGATGGTCTTGAGAGCAGCGGCTGCATTGGTCAGAACCTGGAAAGAGGGGTGGTCACCGTTGCCGGAAGCGCCGATGTTGACGGTGTATTCCATCTTGGCGCCAGCCGGAGCTGCGGTGACCTGGCCGTTTTCAACGGTGTAGCCGGCTGCTTCGAAGTAGCCGAGGGCGGCCTGCAGAGCAGCAGCATACTTGGTGTCGCCGCTCATATCGCTGGTGTAGATCTCGTTGCCGTCAACGTCGGTAGAGTAAGCGATCTTGTAGCCGTCGTCGGTAACGGAAGGAGCTGCCCAGGAAGTGTTGGACATGGGGTAGTTGATGATGGTTGCGGTGTCGCCGTAGTAAGAGTTGATGCCCTCATCACGGTAAGCGGCAATCACGGTCATGATGGCCTTGCGCAGGTCCTTGGACTCTTCAGAAGCCGGGTCGTTGCCAACCTTGACGTTCTCAGCGCTCAGGGCAATGTAGCCGTAGCCGCGGAAGTCCTTCAGACGGGTGGTGATGACAGAGCCGTCCAGATCAGAGTCGCCGCCGTTGATGGTAGCGATCTGGTTGGCAGCTTCCAGAGAGTAAGAAGGATCGGAAATGTCGATGGTGCCGGCCTGAACACCGGTGATCTTATCGGCTTCCTGGGTCTCCTTCATGTTGACGTGCTTGATCAGGGCTTCGCCTTCGTAGTAGTTCGGGTTAGCATCCAGGTAGATGACACCGTCGCTGTACTTGGTTGAAGGTGTAGACACCGGCACCCAGTGGGGGTGCTGGTGACGGAAGAACCTTGCTCAGGTCGCCCTTCTTGAAGCCGTAGGAGTGGTTGTCGTAATCATACAGGCTGCGGTCGCCATAGTAATCCAGGGAGGCGATAGGCAGCTGCAGCTGGTAGATCATGGAGTTGGACAGCTCGGTGGTGGTGATGGTCATGCTGTAATCGCCGGTCTTGACAATGCCGGAAACGGTGTCCACGTCAGCGCCGGTAGCAACACCTGTGGTGGAGTAAGCATAAACATCAGCCGGAATCAGGTCAGACAGAGCAGAGCCTGCGGTCTCAGCTTCCATGGAAGCAAAGTTCCAGTCATATTTTTCTGCGATAGCCAGGAAGAAATCCTTTGCGGTAGCGTCAGCGGCCAGGCCGTCAAAGCCCCAGGCGGAAGCAGCAGCGGCAACGTCGCCCTCTTCAGCGTAGCCGTTAGATACGCAGGCGTCGATGATTTCCTGTGCAAAAGCAACGCCACCTTCGTTAACAGCATCCCAGAAAGCCTTCTGCTGCTCAGCGGTGAACAGGCTGTTATCAGTGTTGTCCTCACCTGCCTCAGCAATCAGCTTGGACAGGGTGGTCATGCTGCTGCGGTAATCATCCAGGCCGGCAATGGGCATGGAGTACAGGGTGGCGGAACCGTCATAGGTCGGGTCCATGTAAACATACAGGTTGAAGATGACGTCATCAATGGTGATGGGGGTGCCGTCAGCGAAGACCAGGTCATCGCGCATGTTGATGGCATAGGTAACGGTGCCGTCAGCATTCTCGGTCACTTCGCAGTCAGCGGGGCCATAGTAGGTGTAATCGGTGCCGTTGTACTCGCGGGTCTCACCCTCGATGCCCTTCAGGATCATTTCGCCCTTACGGTCAGCGCCCAGCAGGGCAATGTTGGTCAGGTCGATAACGTGCTGGTCAGCGGAAGAAGCGGCGAAGAACGGGCTGAACTTGCCCTCAAAGCCGGTATCTGCCAGAACCAGGGTGCCATCGCTGCTGCCGGTATCGGTAGCAGCGGCTTCGCTGGTAGCCTCGCTGGAAGCAACAGACTCAGCGCTGCTGGAAGCGGAAGAACCGCAGCCAGCCAGCAGGCCCGCAGCCATTGCAACAGCCATGGCCAGTGCAAGCACTTGTTTGGTGTTTTTCATGTTTGTATAACCTCCCAAATCATTTTGGTAATGGCGGCAATTTTAACACTACCAAATGGAGTGTTAAATAAGAAAGGCTTAAGCCTTTCCGCATTTGCGGTGTTCCCTCACCGCAAACAAATGTCACCAATAACTATGTTATAATATCGCAATTTTCAATTTCTGTCAACCAAAAAAAAAACGCCGTTTTGGCAACATCTAAATAAAAGTCAGCAGGATAACCATAACAGCACGCTGAATTTTGTAAAATTCTTCCGCGCCGCACTTTAGCGGGCTAAATTCTGCGTTATGGTGCAAGGTCTCTTACTCTTCGCGCCCGGAGTCGGATTCTTCGGTATAAACCGCCGCCCGGATGGTGTGCCCCGCGGCAAAAGCAGCCGCAGCAGCCGCAGCGGCCAGCGCTGCAAATAATACTGCATACCGGATAGCGTCTTGTCCGCCGTTCAAGAACACATCCACGCACTCCCCTACTGCAGCCAGCGCGGCGAACCCCCCGGTCAACAGACAGCGCAGCGGCAGCTTGGCTACCGTTTCTTCATACACATAGCTGCGCAGGCGTGCCCCGCCGCGGCTCATGCGGGCCAGCGCCCACACCGCGCTGATGCCAGCCACCAGCGCCCCGGCATACGGCAGCAGTACATAAAACTGCTGCATGGCCCCCGGCGCGGGCACCATGCCCGCCGCCGCCAGCGCCGCCAGTGCCCCGCCGCACAGCGCCCACAGCAGGCCCCGCAGTTTGGCATACGGCATGCTGCCGGTATAGCGGCGGTAGCTGCCCTGGTACAGGTAGCTGCCGTTGACATCCCTGCGGAAGTCATTCAGGTATTCCCGCCCACGGCGGGTTTTCTTTTGCTGCATTATTCGATCCCCGTCAGGTCATAGCTGTCCAGCCACTGCTTGGCCGTTTCGCACACGCCGCGCAGGCAGCTTTCCTCAAACGGGCTGTCCAGTCCGGCGTTTTTCAGCAGCTCAGTAAACACGCGGCTGCCGCCCTGGCGGGTGTATGCCATGTAGTGCTCCCACGCGTTGGCGCGGTCCTTTTGCAGCATGGCCCAGAACTGCAGGCTGACGGTCTGTGCCAGGCAGTAGTCAATATAATAGAAGGGGCTTTCGTAAATATGCTTCTGGCGCTGCCAGCCCTCACCCTCGCTGTAGAACGGGATCTCGCCATCCAGCTTCATCCACGGCATATAAATGCCCAGCAGTTCTTTCCAGGCGGCGTGGCGCTCGGCAGGGGTCAGGTCCGGCTTTTCGTACACGATATGCTGGAAATGGTCCACCATGGTGCCATACGGGATAAAGGTCAGCGCACCGGCCAGGTGGCTGTACAGGAACTTGCGGGTATCCTTGCCAAAGAAGCCCTCCGCCCACGGCCAGGCAAAGAATTCCATCGACATGGAGTGGACTTCGCATCCTTCCATGCTGGGCCACACGGTGGAATACGGCACGCGGTCACGGTTGGTGTATGCGGCAAAGGCATGACCCGCTTCATGCGTGACCACCTCAACGTCATGCTGGGTGCCGTTGAAGTTGGCAAAAATGAACGGTACCTGATAATCCCACAGGCTGGTGCAGTAGCCGCCCGCCGCCTTGCCGGGGGTGGAAAGCACGTCCAGCAGCTCATTGTCCAGCATGGTGTTAAAGAAGACGCCGGTTTCAGGTGAAAGTTCCTCATAGAATTTTTTACCCTGGGCCAGAATGGCATCGGCATCACCGCAGGGGGCGGGGTTGCCGGAACGGAACATCAGGGCGTTATCGGCAAAGCTCATGGGGTACTGCTTGCCCAGGCGCTTGGCCTGCTCACGGTAGATGCTGTCCGCCAGCGGCACCAGATACTTGACCACGGCGGCACGGAACTTTTCTACATCCGCTTTGGTATAGCAGTTGCGGCCCATGCGGTAGTAGCCCAGGGTGGTGTAACCCTCGTATCCCAGCTTTTTGCCCATCTTATCCCGCAGGTGGGTCAGCTTGTCATAAATATCATCCAGCTGTTTCTGGTTGTCCTTGTACCACTGGCCCTCGGCTTTCCAGGCGGCCAGGCGGCGGGCATCGTCCGGGTCATTCTTGAACGGGCTCAGCTGGGACAGAGTGTACACCCCGCCCTCAAACGGGATCTGTGCGCTGGCCAGCAGCTTGCCATACTGCTGGGTCAGCTCGTTTTCCTGCTGCAGTTCCTCCATGATATCGGGCGAGAATGCCTTGCGCTCAATTTCGGCGTTCACAAACATCAGGTCGCCGTATTCTTCGGCAAAGTTTTTGCGGTAGGGGCTTGCCAGCATGGCGGCGGTCCAGGAATCCTGCCACTGCTGGATCTGCGGCATGGCGCTGTTGGCAAATTCCATCTCTTCATCATAGAACTTATCCCGCGTATCAATGGTATGGCGCACGCTGGCCAGGGTGAACAGGGTATCCACATGCTTGTTCAGCACCTGCTCCTCCAAAAAAAGCGGCGCGGGCAGCGGCATAGTCGGGGGCGTTCTGCAAACGCTCGGTCAGTGCGGCAAACTGTTCTTTCAGGGTGCTCATGTCCGGGCGCTCATAGGGCATTTCGGAAAATTTCATGGGTTCGTTCTCTCCTTATTCTACAGTTTTGTTCGTGACTTAGGGACATTATACCATGGCGCAAAAAATAAGACCAGCCCGAAAAAGGCTGGCCTTCCATGATTCTGTATGATTTTACATGCTATTCATAAATTATCGCACGCAGCGGCGGCACGCTCTCCCCTGCCCCTTTGCCGTCAGCGCAAGGGTTGGCCCGCCTGCCATTCTGCCCGCCGGGCCTGATAAACCGCCAAGCGGCGGGCGGCAAGGGCATTTTTGCAGGCAGCTGCCCGGCGCTGCGCCTGCTGTTCAGTACGGGCGGCAGCGCGCTGCTGCGCGGTATTTTGTGCAAGCATCAGTTTCATAGTTTATGCCCTCCCTTGTGTGCTTCCAGCATACCACGGCGCGGTGTGGCACACCATACCGTATTTCTCCATTCAGGAAAAATTTTATTTTGTTTTATCCGCTTGCATCCCTATGGTATAATAAAGCTGCAATATTAAATGAAAGGGATGGCACTACCATGACCAATGAAGTTTTGAATACCATGAAAACCCGCCGCAGCTGCCGCTGCTACCTGGACAAGATGCCGGAGCCGGAAGCACTGAACGCCGTGCTGGAAGCCGGCACCTGGGCCCCCACCGGCATGGGCCGCCAGAGCCCGGTGATTGTCTGCATACAGAACAAGGCCGACCGCGATACTTTGAGCAAGATGAACGCCGCCGCGATGGGCGGCAATGGCGACCCGTTCTATGGTGCGCCCTGCGTTGCCGTTGTGCTGGTGGATAAAACCATCCCCACCTGTGTGGAGGACGGCAGCCTGGTGATGGGCAACATGCTGAACGCCGCCGAGAGCGTGGGGCTTTCCGCCTGCTGGATCCACCGCGCAAAGGAAATGTTTGAAACCGCCGAGGGCCAGGCCCTGCTGAAAAAGTGGGGTGTGCCCAATGCCGAAAACCTGCGCGGCGTGGGCAACTGCATCCTGGGTTATGCTGCCGAGGGCGGCAAAAAGGCCCCTGCCCCGCGCAAAGAAAACTATGTGGTGCTTGTAAAGTGATGCAGAACGAGAAAAAGCTGGTTGTTTTATTTCCCGGCTTTGGCTACGGGCCGGACAAACCGCTGCTGTATTATGCCGCCAAGGTTGCCCGCCGGCAGGGGGTGGACTGCATGGTGGTGCAGTACCGCCAGCTGTTCCCCCACGAGGAAACGCCGCAGGCCAGCGCCGCCAAAAGCTACCCCGGCGCCGCGCAGGACGCCATGACGCAGATCCCTGCCGGGTATGACCGGTACATCTGCATTGCCAAGAGCTTTGGCACGATGGTGGCCGCCGGTTGGGTAAAGGCCCACCCGGAATACCATGTGACCCTGCTGCAATTAACGCCCCTTGCGTGGGAGTATGCCCCGCTTTACGCCGGGATGCCCGCCTGGCACGCCACCGGCACTGCGGACCCGTTGGGCGGTGCCGCGCTGCGCCGTGCTTTGGAGGATGACCCCGCCATCACTACCTATTTTGTGGAGGGCGGCAACCATTCGCTGGACACGCCGGAGGATTACACCGCCGGCATTGAAGCGATGAAGGACATTGTGAGAAAGTATGAGGAAGCGATGAGGTAAGTTAGGCGGGAGGAGTTTTCGTTTTTAATTAGAAATGAGAAATTAGGGCAATACCGCATAATTCTAAGTGCCGATACGGCGAGCGAGGTGCGGCAGCTGCCGGAGCGGTGCTTAAGCCGCAAGGCGGGAATTGTGCGGTGTTGCCTTAGAAATGAGAAATTAGCAATTAGGAATTGGAGATAAGGCAGGGCCCGGTGCATGGTTTAAGATGCACCGGGCCTTGTGTTTGTTTTGGAAAGAATAATTAAAAAAGAATAATGGCCACATTTTTCGTGATGTGCCGCAATTCTATTCGTAGGGGCGTATATTGTGCGTCCGTCGCCTTGCGGGTGGGTGATGGGGTGAGATATCCGGCACGGCCCGTTATTAAAGTTTCTGCTTCCTTCTTTTCAAAGAAGGAACAAAAACCCCCGTAAACTCATTCCACCTTCAAAATCGTCACGCTGACGGGGGCGAGTTCGATGGCATTGCGGCAGGCGGGGCCAAAAGGTTCGGCGGCGGCACGGGTACCATCGCACAGATAGCGCCAGCTCCCGGCAGGCAGGGCCGCCCACTGGCAGGTGCGCTCCGGGTTATAATAAACGGCCAGCCGCCCTGGCAGGCTTTCGCCCCGGCGCTCTGGCACAAAGCCGATCAGCCACCCCGGCAGGGACAGAATGCAGGGTTCTGCATCCCCCGCCATGCCGGAAAGCTCCGGATACGCCTTGCGGATTTCCAACAGTCCGTGATAATACTGCACCAGCTCCTCCAGCTGGGCGGCGCGTGTCCAATCCAGGCGGTTCAGCTCCAGCGGGCCGCGGTAGGTGTTGTGGTCGCCATGCTTGGTACGGGCAAACTCTTCGCCCCCCTGCATGAACGGCAGACCCTGGCAGGTCAGGTAAATACCCGCCGCCATGCGGTTCTGGGCCAGCAGATCGGCATCCGGCGCGGCATAATCCCCGCGGCGGGCCACGCATTTCAGCTTATCCCACAGGGTATAGTTATCATGGGCCGAAACATACTGCACCACCTGGCCCGGCGCTGGGGCATAAAATCCGCCTGGCCGCCGCGCCACGCCGGGATAGAATGCAGCACTTGATACCCACAGTGCATATCGCCGTTGATGTAGCCCGCGCTGCCCGCATTGAACACCCCGCCCTTGATGGCATCGCGGGTGTTATCGCAGAAAAATCCGATGCGGCTGTCCAGCAGGCCCGCCGCCTGTTTGTTGGCGGGGATCGCGCCGTGTTCCATGCGGGTGCTGCCGCCCTGCCACGGTTCACCGTACATGAGGATATCTTCGCCGCCGGGCAGGGCATCCAGCGCAGCGCGGATCGCGTTCATGGTTTCCACATCGTGCAGAGCCATCAGGTCAAAGCGGAACCCGTCAATATGGTACTCTTTGGCCCAGTACACACAGGAATCCACCAGATACTTGCGCACCATCGTGCGCTCGCTGGCAAGGTCACATCCACAGCCGGAGCCGTTGGTCAGGCTTCCGTTTTCCCACCGGCGGTTCCAGTAGCCGGGCACCGTGCGTTCCAGCCAGCTGTAGGAATAATAGGTATGATTATACACCACATCCATCACCACGCCCAGCCCAGCGCTGTGCAGGGCCTGGATCATGGCGCGGCATTCCCGCACGCGCACCTCGCCGTGGAACGCATTGGTGGCATAGCTGCCCTCCGGCAGGTTATAATTCAGCGGGTCATACCCCCAGTTGTAGTCCTCGCCGCTCACTTCGTCCACCGTGGCAAAGTCAAAAATAGGCTGCAGCTGCACATGGGTCACACCCAGCCGCTTGAGGTAGTTCAGCCCGGTGGGGTGTACGCCGTCCCCGTTCAGGGTGGTGCCGTCCACCGTAAAGCCCATAAACTTGCCGCGGTAAGCCTGCGGCACGCCGCTGGCCGGGTCGGCGGTAAAATCCGCCACATGCACCTCCCACACGCTGCGGGCATGGGCGGGGATAGCCGGGCGTTCATCCTTCTGCCAGCCGTCCGGCACGGCGGCGGCCTGGTTCAGCACCATGCTGCGGGTGCCCCCTGCCCCGGCTGCGTGGGCGTATGGGTCCGCTGTAACGGTGGAGGTTCCATCCGGGAACTGCAGCTCATACTGGTAATACTGCCCGGCCAGGTCACCCGCCAGTTCCAGGTACCAGGTGCCGCCCTCACTGCGCTGCATGGCCAGGGTGCCAAGGTCGGCAGCTTCCGGCTCTGCGTCCGTGCCCGTAGCAAAGCGGTGCAGCGCCGCGCTGCACGCCGTGGGGGCCCACAGGCGGAATGCCGTAGCGCTGCTGCGCCACACTGCACCAAGGTCATTCCCGGCATAAACCGGCAGCTGAGATGCCTGTGTTTCGTTCATGGGGATTCCTCCTACTGATATACCACAAAAAAGGCACAGCCTTTGCGGCTATGCCCAAAATGCTTACGCTATAATTTTAACAGGTCTGGCCCGCCAGTGCAAGGCTGAAATCAGCCGCGGTTTTCCATCGGCAGGTAATCTCTGGTTGCCATAACACTTTTGTACGCGGGGCGAATGATTTTATCCACATTGACCAGCTCTTCCATGCGGTGGGCGCTCCAACCGACCACACGAGCCACAGCGAACATGGGAGTATACAGTTCCACGGGGATGCCCAGCATGTTGTAGACAAAGCCGGAATAGAAGTCCACGTTGGTGGAAACGCCTTTATAGATATGGCGCTTTTCGGCAATCACCTGCGGGGCCAGGCGCTCCACCGTGTTGTAAAAGTCAAAGTCCGCCTTGCGGCCCTTGGCCATGGCCAGCTGCTGCACAAAGCTTTTGAACACCACCGCGCGCGGGTCCGACAGAGAGTAGACCGCATGGCCCATGCCGTACACAAGGCCCTTATGGTCAAAGGCCTCTTTATCTACAATTTTGCCGATGTAGGCGCGCATTTCGTCCTCATCGGTCACATCGGAAACATGGGCGCGGATATCGTCCATCATCTCCATGACCTTGATGTTCGCGCGCCGTGCTTGGGGCCCTTCAGGCTGGAAAGCGCCGCTGCAATGACCGAGTAGGTATCCGCCCCCGAAGAAGTGACCACGCGGGTGGTGAAAGTGGAGTTATTGCCGCCGCCGTGCTCCATGTGCAGCAGAAGAGCAATATCCAGAACATGGGCTTCCAGCGGGGTATACTGCTGGTCGGGGCGCAGCATCTGCAGCAGGTTTTCTGCCGCCGAAAGCTCCGGCCGCGGGCGGTGGATGTACATGCTGCCGTCATTTAGGTAGTAATTATAGGCATGGTAGCCATACACCGCCAGCATGGGGAAGACGCTGATCAGCTTGATGCACTGCTCCATCTGGGTCTGCAGGCTGTTATCCCCCACCGAATCATCATAAGAAGCCAAGGTCAGCACGCTGCGGGTCAGGCTGTTCATCAGATCCTTGCTGGGGGCTTTCATGATAACGTCCCGCACAAAGTTGCTGGGCAGGGCACGGCATTGGTCAGGCAGTCGGTAAATTCATGCAGCTGCTGTTCATTGGGCAGATCGCCAAGCAGCAGCAGGTAGGCAACTTCCTCAAAGCCATAGCGCTTGCCGCGCAAACCACGGATCAGGTCATACACGTTATACCCGCGGTACCACAGCTTGCCATCGCAGGGGGTTTTAACGCCGTCACGCATTTCAAACGCATCAATGCGGGAAATATTGGTAATCCCGGCCAGCACACCGTTGCCGTCCTTATCGCGCAGGCCGCGCTTTACACCGAACTCATCAAACAGGTTCGGATCAATGGCATCGTTATGCACACACAGTTCTGTAAACAGCTTGGCTTCTTTTTCGATTGCCGCATACTCACCCATGGTTTGTCCTCCTTTTACTTTTGAGACTTATCGTTGCATTATACAGTGTATTAGATTATTATACACCGTGTTCAACGTCAAAAGGTGAAAAAAGCGTTAATTTTAATTAGGGTGTATCTGAAAAGTCGAAAATTTAGGGCAATACCGCATAATTCTAAGTGCCGATACGGCGAGCGAGGTGCGGCAGATGCCAAGCCAAAAGCGCAGATAATACTGGATGCTGCAAAGGTGAGCGCCGCCAGTGGCGGAAACAGCGAA
>ENA-OQAJ01000077-OQAJ01000077.1-human-gut-metagenome-genome-assembly--contig:-NODE-77-length-27319-cov-3.368123_pt1 | contig 27319 bp, 37 predicted proteins | sample MGYA00242736_ERZ504529 | MGnify/ENA primary metagenome ERZ504529 (study PRJEB26092, sample SAMD00036275) | human gut metagenome | host: Homo sapiens | study: EMG produced TPA metagenomics assembly of...
ATGCAAAATACCTGTGTGCGGTTTTCATGCTTTTGCAGCCGGTGTAAAAGGCTGCGATCATGGTGATAAGGGCGCCCAGTGACCAGTATTTGTGAGATTTCATTTTGGTATCCTCCGTAAGATTTATTTTTTTACAGGTTTTTCAACACTTCAACAAGGCGGGAATTGTCCTCCGGCATCATGATGCAGAACCGTACAAATTCTCCATCCAGGCACTGGAAGGAGGAACAGTCACGGATTATCAGGCCCTGGCGGATGCAGGCTTCAAAAACATCATAAGAGGTAAGGCCTGGTTTCAGGATCTTAAGAAGAATGAAGTTTGCATAGGCGGGATAGACCTTATAAGTTGGAACGGACTTCAGTTCTTTGATCATTCTTGTGCGCTCAGAAAGGATCAATTCACGGGTCTGGCGGATATAGTCTTCATCCTGGAGCATGATCTCGCCGGCAAAGGCGCCCATGCTGTTAAGAGACCATGGAGTTTGTTTCTCCCGCATTTTGGAAAGGAAATCCATGTTTCCGGTGATGCCGTAACCCAGACGCATTCCCGGGGCTGCGAAAAATTTTGATACGCCTCGGAGAACCATAAGGTTGGTGAATTCCCGGGTCAGAGGAACGGCAGTGATGGCATTGATATCCGGAGCAAACTCCACATAAGTTTCATCGATCATCACGAAGATATTTTTTTTTCGCACAGAAACTGATCAGCTGGCGGAGATCCTGCTGCGAGATGGCAGAGGAGGTGGGATTGTTAGGGTTGCAGAGAATGAGAAAATCGTATCCCTGTTCCAGCTTTTTGCAAAGATCGGGAATGTCCGGCTCGAAGTCTTTGCTTTCCTGAAGGTGGTAATATTCTTGGGTGCTTCCGGAAAAAGAAAGCTCTCTGGAGTATTCGGAATAGGTAGGTCCCAGGATCAGGGTGTGCTTTGGAGCTTTTTCCTGAATGAGGAGGGAGATCAGTTCGCTGGAGCCGTTTCCGGGAAGAATAAAATCTGCCGGAATATTGCAATATTCGGAAATAGTATTGCGAAGGGTCGTGTATTCTCTGTCCGGATAGGAGGAAAAAATGTCAACATGTGCGGCAATGGCGGCACTGGCTTTGGGCGAGAGCCCCAGTGGATTAACATTGGCGCCGAATTTGACAATGTCTTCTTTTTTTAATCCGTATAGCTGCAGATCTTTTTCTATATCACTTCCGTGAAAAACGGGTTTCGTGTCCATTTTTGTCACCTCGTATTTTTATTTTTTCTACAAAAAATTTATATCCAGTATACATCAGAATCCATGGCATTTCCAGAAATTATAGCATAGAGACGGAAAGTTTTTTCGCTGGCGTGTTTTGTGTACGGATTTTACAGCAGATATGGAAATGCGGATGGCTGTCTGATAAAATAGAGCTATAAGCAGGAAGCAAGTGCAGACTGCAGACATCTGCCTGTAGCGATGCAATAATTTGTTGGAGAGCTATAATCTGGGACGGAAATAAGAAAAAGAGGATAAGATATCATGAAAACAGAAGATAAAAAGATTGCAGTGATCGGAATCGGCGGTGTTGGTGGCTATGTTGCGGGAATGTTGGCGAAGGCTATCCTCATGTGACAATGGTGGCCCGTGGAGCCAGAGGGGAGAGCATCCGTGAGAACGGACTGGTGCTGCACAGTGATTATAAGGGAGAGATCGTTGCGAAGCCGGAGCGTGTAGTTCCAGTCCGGGAAATGGGACAGCAGGATTATATTTTTATCTGTGTAAAAAATTACTCTCTGGAGGATGTATGTGAAAATATCCGGGATATGGTCACAGATGATACGGTGATCATTCCGGTGATGAACGGGGTGGATCCGGGGGAAAAGATCCGCAGCCTGATCGGAAGGGGAACGGTTGTGGATTCTCTGATCTATACGGTAGCTTTTGCAAACGCGGATTTTTCTATTTCCCAGCAGGATACTTTTACCTGGCTGTGCATCGGGATCAAAAAACGCAGATCAGGGGCAGCAGGAGAAAGTGACCCAGGTAGCCGAGATCCTGAAGGGCGCAGATATTGATTATAAGGATGACGGGGATATTGAGGTGGAGATCTGGAGAAAGTATATCCTGAACTGTGCGTTTAACGTGATGACGGCTTTTTATGATAATACCATCGGGGAGCTTCGCAGGGATCCGGTGAAGGCGCAGCAGTACGAAACTCTTGTGTGGGAGGCTGCCAGTGTAGGCCGTGCAAAGGGTGTGGCACTGACAGATGAACACATACAGGAGGTGATTCACAAGTTCCGTCATGTTCATGCAGATAACGCCACCAGTTCCCTTCAGAGAGATTTTCAGATCTGCAAAAAGCAGACGGAGCTGGAAACTTTCAGTGGTTATATCGTGCAGGAGGCGAAACGTCTGGGTGTTTCCATTCCTCTTTCTGAAGAGATGTATCAGGGGCTGAAGGCTAAGGCTGAGAAATTCTGATAAAAAGACGGGAGCTGCTTTTCACACTGCTATTGACAAAATTTCTCAACTTTGTTACAATGACGAAAATCAATTCCGTGAGGGAGTAATTCGCGTGTAAACGTGGTTTGTCAACATACTGGTGCATGCACCTGGCAAATCTTAAAGAATGAGACTCATGTATATTTTATTTCTGTTATGGAGATAAAGTATGCGTGGGTCTTTTTTTATGGCTCCGGACCGGACACATATGCAAAGGAGAAGAAAGATGCTGCTATTTATGAAAGTGCTTTTTACCCAGTTCATTGCGGAAATGGGCGACAAAACACAGCTGATGCTGGTGGCAATGACTTCCAAGTTCAAGCTGAAGGATATCCTGCTTGGAACCGGTGTTGCGATCCTGGTGCTGAACGGACTGGCGGTTCTTGCCGGAGCTTGTCAGTACGGTAGTTCCTACGTGGCTGATCCGTCTGATTGCCGGTGCGGCGTTCCTGTTTTTGCGGCAACACGCTTAAGGGAGACGATGATGAGGAAGAGAATGTAAAGGACCGGAAAATTAAGTTTGCGCCGTTGTCTGTATTCTGTACATTTTTTGTTGCGGAGCTTGGTGATAAGACACAGCTTACTGCCATTACATTTGGAGCAAACGAAGGTTTAAGTGCAGCAGTTGTTGTATGGCTGGCCTGTTCATTGGGACTTTTTGCGGCAGATGTAATCGGCCTTCTGATCGGTTATCTTCTGAAAAGCAAAGCACCGGAGGGAATTCTCAATACAGTTGCGTTTTTTTATTTTTTCCATTTTTGGAATTCTGACACTGAGACAGGGATTCGGGCTTCTGATTGGAGCGGAATCTGCTATGATTCTTCCGCTGACAGTTGTGGTTACAGTAGCATTTGTGATCGTCTGTCTTGTGCTTTATAAGCAGTCAAAAAAATCTAAAGCATAAAATAAAATCTATTTACGGATGTTTTCCCGGTACTGTGTAGGTGTGGTTCCGGTGAGGAGCCGGAAATGCCGGGTGAAGTAGGAGGGGCTTGCGAAACCGCAGTTTAACGCAATGTCCGTCACTGGTGTGTCTGTGAGAGTAAGCTGTCTGGCGGCCATAAGAAGACGTCTCTGGCGTACATATGCCATAGGTGTGGTGCTCAGATATCTTTGAAAAATACGCTGGCATTCTCTGGCACAGATGCTGGCAACTGCCGCAATATCTTTTACGGAGATATTTTTTTCCAGATTCTGATCGATCCATGCCAGCATTTGCTTCAGGCGTAGTTCCTGGATTTCGGGAAGCTGTGGGGCAGAAAGGCCGCGGTTCTTTTCCAGAATGATCAGAAGTATTTCGGAGAGGGCGTTGCGTACCTGAAATTCATAGCCGGGCAATTCATCGGCGCAGGCAGAAAAGGCGTTGTCAAATGCCTGAAAAAAATGTTTATCACAAGATCCCGGGACGATATCTCCCGGGATTTTTATGAAAGCGGCGCCTTTTTCCATAAGGGGACGGATATAGCGGATATCAAAAACACTGCCCGGGGCGCCGCTTATGATCGATGGATCAAACACAAAAGAACGGTACAGGCACGGGGAAGGGACAAGACCGATAAAAGAATGAAGAATGCCAGTATTGATAAAACAGCCTTCCCCTGCATGGACATCGTAAAAAGTATCACCGATCCCGATTCTGACGCTGCCTTCCATCAGCATAAAAATCTCCAGTTCATTATGCCAGTGTGCGGGAATATTTCCGGTAATGAATTTATGGATATCGCCTCTGTTTGCAACCAGATCGAAGAGATATCTTTCCTGTTCCGGGAATTCCTGTTGGTGGATATCGGTTTCCACCCAGTTTGCATTACGTATCATAAAAAAATCTCCCTGTCGTTTTTTGTTATAGTATACACCGCTATTTTTACAGCAGCAACTGTGTGTCGGATTGTATAATAAAAAGAAAATACTGATGTCTGTTTTACAGACGGTGATTAAGAAGGATGTCAGTTGCCATATGGATCAGGGAGGAAAGTTATTATGGATCTGAAAAAGAAAAGTCAAACGATGGACATGACGAAGGGAAGTTCGACCTCGCTTTTGCTGCGTTTTGCCATGCCGCTTTTTCTTGGAAATCTGCTTCAGCAGTTTTATAATCTTGTAGATACCTCGATTGCGGGAAATCTGCTGGGGGATGGAGCGCTTGCACAGATTGGTGCTACTGCGGCGTATATAGTCTGATCACGAATTTTGCGTTGGAATGAATAATGGACTGGCTCTTGGAGTGAGCCGGAACTCGGAGCAGGAGACCAGCAGGGAGTGAAGAAGTCGGTGTGCTGGATGACGTGTTTGTCCTGCTTTTGCTCAGTTGTGCTGACTGTCGCTTTTTTGATATTTCGAAAAGGACTGCTTCAGGTGATGCAGATCCCGGATGATGTGATGGACGGAGCTTTGCGCTATCTGACGATCATTCTGGCGGGAATTCCGCTGACTATGCTGTATAATCTGGAGGCGAGTCTTTTACAGGCTGTAGGAAACAGTGTGATGCCCCTTGTTTTTCTGCTTTTCAGCAGTGTCCTGAATGTGGGACTGGATTTCTGGTTTATGGGACCGTTGGGACTGGGAGTACAAGGTGCTGCGTCTGCGACAGTTCTGGCTCAGGGAATCAGCGCCGGGATCGGTTTGGGGTATATTGTGCGCTATTATCCGGAACTGAGATTTTCGAAAAATGAATTCAAAGTGAAGAAGAATTTTGTAATAGAGATGTTTTTCTCCGGTTTAAGTATGGGGATGATGAATGCTATTTATTGTATTGGCAGTGTGATCCTTCAGAGCAGTATCAATGCACTTGGAAGTGTTTATATTGCGGCGCAGGTTGGAGGCAGGAGGCTTGCGGAACTGTTTTATATTCCAGGACTGGCACTTGGAACCAGCACGGCGATCTATGCCAGCCAGAACTATGGGGCGGGCCTGGGAAAAAGAATCCGCAGAGGCTGTCGGACAGCAATTCTTCTGTATGGGATCTGGTGGATCATTGCACTTATGTTTACTTTTACCCTGGCACCGGCAGCGATCCGGCTTCTTACCGGAAGCAGCAACCCGGAGGTGATCTCTAACGGACTGCTTTATCTTCGGGTCAGCATCCCCATGATCCCGCCAATGGCAGTGCTGGTAATCTTACGAAACGCACTGCAGGGAATGCAGCACTTGAAAGCACCTTTGATATGCAGTACGTTGGAACTGATCGGTAAAGTTATCTTTGCCATCTGGCTCGTCCCGGTCTGGGGCTATATCGCCGTATGCATCTGTGAACCTGTGACGTGGGTGATCTGCTGTGCGTTTATTGTCGGGGCTGCGGTGGTTTTCCGGAAGGAGTTTCAGACAGCAGAGTGACAGGGTACATACCTTTCAGATCTTTTGCATACACTGTAAAAAAAGCGTCTTCGGGGGGCTTGGCAGTGAAAGATTATATTGAGGAACGTGCAGTTGAGATCGCAGGATATATTGTGGAAACAAAGGCGACGGTGAGGCAGGCGGCGAAGAAGTTCGGGATCAGTAAGAGTACGGTACATAAGGATTGCGTGGAACGGCTGAAAGTGATCAACCCGGCACTGGCCGTTGAGGTGAGGAAAGTTCTTGATGTGAACAAGCGGGAACGACATATCCGGGGTGGGCTTGCTACACGGGAAAAATATCTGCATGCACATATGCGGTGAAGTTTTTGACCGGGGGAATGTTGGTCATAAAGTACCTGTGTTTATGAACGTGAAGTAAAATGAAATGAAAATGTCCGGGCTCTTCCCTGAATTACTTCGGTTGACATACAAGGTGAGATGTGCGAAGATTTACCATATGATAAAACAGCAAAACACATTTCAGAGGAAAGAGAGGATTTTATTATGCTGAAACAGTTATCTATCTATGCAGAAAATAAAAAAGGTGTTATGCAGAACATTACCGGGATTCTGAAGAATGAGGACATCAACATTCTGGGATCAGTTACCAATGACAGTGCAGAGTACGGAATCGTGCGAATGGTAGTTTCTGATCCGGATAAGGCGAAGGAGGCACTGATCGCTGCCGGATATCTCTGTCACGTGATCGATGTGATCGGTGTGGAAGTTGAGGATAAAACCGGAAATCTGAATGATCTGCTTCTTACACTGAAGGACAGCAACGTGAGCGTGGATTATCTGTATCTCTCTTTTAATCGTGATTCCGGAAAACCGATCATGGTATTCCATACCGAGGACACCATGGAAGTAAGAGCCTGCCTGAAGTCCAGAGGATACACAGTTTTATAAAAGCAGAATTTTATCCGGACAGCAATGTTGTGCCCATCGGATCAATATTAAAAAGTTCTATATTATAAACATTAAATATTAATTTTACAAATGTATATGGTCATGCTATCATATAGCCATAATAGTTCTTAACCTGTAAACAGCCACCTCAGGATATGTGAATATCCTATATCATACAGGCCCGGAACTAAAAAAACTCATCACATAAAGTTAATAATTACACCCATGAAGGGATCTGTGGATCAGCGTACACAGATTCTTTCGAAGAAAGCTGTTACATCAGCGGAGTTTTCTGTGTCTCCAATGATGTGGCAGCTTTTTTTCTTTGATCCTGAAAAAATTCGCAGTAATTTCACAAAAACATGATACATTATGAAGCGTGTTATAATCAGGTCTGTGAGAAATGACAGAATCATAAAAATATGGCAAATCGAAATACGAATATCTGCTTCAGCGAAAAAGCCGAAACTGTTTATTTCTGGCAGAACTCAAAATCCGACGGAAAAGAATCAGACAGAAGAGGAAAAAATGATGAGATTGATAAAAAAACAAAGTGTGGGAAAAAACATCAGGCGAAAGAACAGCAGTTGGGTCTATATCCTGGCCTTTCTGTTTCCTGTGATGATATTTGCGGCAGGTTTTGCAATGAAAGGAGTTTATCCTTTTGGGGAAAATTCGGCGCTTGTTGTTGATGGTGTTCATCAGTATACAGCCTTTTATAAGGAACTTTTAAGCCAGCTGGAAAAAGGCGCAGGGTGGACGTATTCCACACATTCCATGGGTTATGATTTTTACGGCCTGTTCTGTTATTATCTCAGCAGTCCGTTCAGCCTTCTTGTGCTGCTGTTTATGAAATTCATGTATGTAAATGATGCAGTAACAGCTGTGATCCTGATCAAGGTTGGGCTTTGCAGCGTGTCCATGGCCTGGTATTCCGGGAAAAAATATCCAGGCAGAGGGAGTATGGCGGTTTCTCTTGGATGCATGTATGCGTTGTCAAATTTTCTTATGGGATACTACAGTAACGTAATGTGGCTGGACTGTATCATGCTTCTTCCGGTATTGGCATACTTTATCGAGCAGCTGGTATATACCGGAAAATGGTACGGGTATTGCCTGGTGCTTGGGTGCTGTATTTTAACCAGTTATTATATGGGATTTATGTTATGTACCTTTTCGGCTCTCTATTATCTGGCAAATCTGGCTATCATAAAATCTGACCAGCGGCCGGAGAAAATATTGCATTCTCTGCTGAAATTTGCCGGGTCTTCCATTGCCAGTGCATGTCTTGCGGGAATTACTCTGATTCCTGGCATTGTGGCTGTATCCAGGACTGCAGCAGCAGAGGAAGCTGGAACAGGGCTTGCCGGTGTTTACGGAGATATCTGGAAGCAGCTGGGAGCGCTGATGGAGGATTCCCTGTCTTTTGTGAAATCCAGCGAACAGGGAGATGTGAATCTTTACTGTGGCTGTGCAGTGCTGCTTTTTGCAGGGATGTATTTTCTGAACAAAGAAATCCGTACCGTGGAAAAGATCATGACGGGAGCGTTGGTCATTTTTTACTTTGCGGGTTTTCATATCACAGCGTTAAATCTTCTGCTTCATGGAATGCATAAACCGGTGGGAATCCCCAACCGTTTTGCTTTTATCCTGATCTTTCTGCTTCTGAGGATGTCCTGCGATGCGTGGGGGAAAACAGAGAAGGTGAGTGAAAAGCGGCTGTTCGCGGGATTTGCTGCGGTGGAAATATTCTGCATGGTTGTGGGGATTAAAAGTGGAAAAGCAGGAGAGGTTCTGCTTACAGAAGGGATTCTTGCGGGAATGTTTCTTACAGTGTGGACGGGAAATTATTTTTGTGGAAAACTTTCAAGACATCCGTTTGGCTGTGTGGAAATCCGAAAAATCTGTGGAGGGGTACTGGCTGTTTTGATCCTGGCTGAGACAGGAATTCACGGAATTGTCAGCATTACAGATAACGGAACTGCAAATCGCGATATTTATGTGGAAAGTGAGCAGGAGATTGGTGGATTACTGGAGTCTGCGGCGTGGATCAGGTGGATTACCGCACTGCGATCGTAAATCCCCTTGTGAGAAATGAAGAAATACTGTATCAGCTGAACGGGATGTCCATGTATTCTTCCACCAATACAGAGGAAATGTGGAATTTTGTGAAGAACATGGGGTTTGAAAATCTGGAAAATCGTTTTCAGTATGCAGGATCTACGGAAGTGATGGATATGCTTCTGGGGATACGATATCTGTTTTGCAGGAATACAAGAACCCTTCATACTGCTTATAAAAAAGATTGCAGAAAGCCAGTCATTTGACCTGTATGAAAATCCACGGGCTCTGCGATCCGGATATATGGTCAACGATTCTGTGCTGGATTATGCAATGGAAGGAACAGACCCGCTTGAAGTTCAGAACCGTCTGCTCAGTGGTATTGTAGGAAAAAGACTGTACAAAATGCAGACAGTCAATTCTGATACTGCCCTGATTGGAAACACAACTTTTTAATATCCATCTGAAAAAAGGAGAACATGGATATCTTTATATTCCGGGAACAGAACCGGATACAGTGACGATTAATGGACAGGAGCAGAAGTCTGATTATTGGAATAATAATTTTCTGGATCTGGGAACTTATAATGTGGATACCATTGTGCAGGTAACTACGGGTACCGGTATGCACGAGGCTGTTCTGGGAACATACCAGGAATCTGAACTGGATTCCATTTATGAAGAACTTTCTTCTCAGCAAATGGATCTGAAGGATGGAAAAAGGCAGTATATCTGTAAAAAAAGACGGAATTCTTATGCTTAGCGTATTCTATGACCCGGATATGAAGGTTTATGTGGACGGAGAAAAAGCCGATGTAAAAAGTATTCAGGGACTTACCGGCGTGAAACTTTCACAGGGAACGCATATAATTACCATGAAATATCAAACTCCGGGATTGAAAACAGGAGCAGTTCTTTCTATATTAATGGTGGGAATACTGGGAGCGATCTGCTTTGCCCGAAAATTCAGAAACAGGTAAATAACAGACAACGATATAAAAAGAGAAATGGGGAGTGTAAAATATGAAAATTGCCATGATAAACGGACAGAATCACAAAGGTTCTACCTATCATATAGGAAAAATGCTGGCAGATAAGCTGGGCGGAGAAGTGACGGAATTCTTTCTGCCAAGAGATTTCGGACATTTTTTGTGTTGGGTGCAATCAGTGTATTGTGAAAGATGAGAAACTTTGCCCATATTATAAAGAGCTGAAGCCATTGACGGAAGCTATTGACAGCGCAGACGTGATCATTCTTACAAGTCCGGTGTATGTCTACCACTGCACTGGCTCCATGAAAGCGTGGCTGGATCACTATGGCTACCGGTGGATGCTGCACAGGCCAAATCCGGATATGTTTTCCAAACAGGGAGTTTGTATTTCTACGGCAGCAGGCGCCGGAATGAAATGGACCAATAAAGATATGGCAGATAGTATGTTTTTCTGGGGAATGGGAAAGATATACAGGTACGGTACTGCCGCTCATGCGTTAAATTATAAAATCGATCTCTCCGAAAAAGATGGAAGAGATCGAGAAAGCTACAGATAAGCTGGCAGAAAAGATCCGCAGGAATTATGGCCATGTGAAACCAGGGCTGAAAACAAAAGCTTACTTCGAGGTTATGCGTAAGCTTGTAAAGAGCGGCTGGAATGAAGTGGATGTGGCTTACTGGAAGGAACATGGCTGGACAGAAAAGGCCAGACCGTGGAAGTAAAACTTCCATTTTCGCAGGGTTGTGACATCTATGAAGAAAACTGCGTTAAACCCCTGTAAAATCAGCAAAAATTCTTTATAAAACACCTTGACAAGCTCTGTATTTACGGTCTATAATGAGCAAGCGTGCGAATGAAACGTTATATTTTCGCATGCCGTAATTTGTAAATAGCAACCGCAAGGCCCCATGGGAAAGCCCATGGAGAAATAAATCGGGAGGTGAAATGGAATGCCAACATTCAACCAGTTAGTAAGAAAGGGCCGTCAGACAGCTGTTAAGAAATCTACAGCACCGGCTCTGCAGAAAACATACAACTCTTTAAGAAAGAAAGCAGTTGATCAGGCTGCTCCACAGAAACGTGGTGTTTGTACTGCTGTTAAAACAGCTACTCCTAAAAAGCCTAACTCAGCTCTTAGAAAGATCGCCAGAGTTCGTCTTTCCAACGGTATCGAGGTAACAAGTTATATTCCAGGAGAGGGTCACAACCTTCAGGAGCATAGCGTTGTTCTTATCCGTGGAGGAAGAGTTAAGGACTTACCTGGTACAAGATACCACATCATCAGAGGTACTCTTGATACCGCAGGTGTCGCTAACAGAAAACAGGCTCGTTCCAAATACGGAGCTAAGAGACCTAAAGCTAAAAAATAATTTAAGTAGATCAGAAATCTACGCCGCTTCCTGATTGCAGATAATCAGGAGGATTACAAAGATATTATTCATCTAATGTATTACAGCGGAAGACTATAAGGATTTGTACGGTATTCCATATACCCTGTCGGTTGCGGGTTAAATATAGGACCTTACCAGTGCGAACATGCAATAGTTTTACTGCGTGAGTACCGATGATATAATCAATATGATTAAGGAGGGAAGTAACGTGCCACGTAAAGGACATACTCAGAAAAGAGACGTTCTGGCTGACCCGATGTACAATAACAAAGTGGTTACCAAACTTATCAATAACATCATGTTAGACGGTAAGAAAGGTGTTGCTCAGAAAATTGTATACGGCGCATTTGCCAGAGTAGAGGAAAAAGCTGGTAAACCAGCAATTGAAGTATTTGAAGAGGCTATGAACAACATCATGCCAGTTCTCGAGGTAAAAGCAAGACGTATCGGTGGTGCTACTTATCAGGTTCCGATCGAGGTAAGAGCAGACAGACGTCAGGCACTTGCTCTTCGTTGGCTTACAATGTTCTCACGTAAGAGAGGCGAGAAGACAATGGAAGAAAGACTGGCTAATGAGCTTCTGGACGCAATGAACAACACAGGTGCATCCGTTAAGAGAAAAGAAGACATGCACAAGATGGCTGAGGCAAATAAAGCATTTGCTCACTATCGCTTCTAATTCGAGGAGGAAAATTCATTGGCTGGAAAAGAAGGAAGAGAATATCCATTAGAGAGAACCAGAAATATCGGTATCATGGCGCATATCGATGCTGGTAAAACAACTCTTACAGAGCGCATTCTTTATTATACAGGTGTTAACTACAAGATCGGTGATACTCATGAAGGTACAGCGACAATGGACTGGATGGAGCAGGAGCAGGAGCGTGGTATCACAATCACATCCGCAGCTACAACATGTCACTGGACTCTTGAGGAGAACTGCAAGCCAAAGCCAGGTGCTCTTGAGCATCGTATCAACATCATTGATACACCAGGACACGTAGACTTCACTGTTGAGGTTGAGCGTTCCCTTCGTGTACTTGATGGTGCTGTCGGCGTTTTCTGTGCTAAGGGTGGTGTTGAGCCACAGTCTGAGAACGTATGGCGTCAGGCTGATACCTACAATGTACCTCGTATGGCATTCATCAACAAGATGGATATCCTTGGTGCAAACTTCTACGGTGCAGTAGAGCAGATCAAGACTCGTCTTGGTAAAAACGCTATCTGCCTGCAGCTTCCAATCGGAAAAGAGGATGAGTTCAAAGGAATCATCGATCTTTTCGAGATGAAAGCTTACATCTACAATGATGAGAAGGGTGATGACATTTCCATCACAGATATTCCTGAGGATATGAAGGAAGATGCTGAACTTTATCATACAGAGCTGATCGAGAAGATCTGCGAGCTGGATGATGACCTCATGATGGAGTACCTTGAGGGAGAAGAGCCTTCTGTAGACAGACTGAAAGCTGTCCTCAGAAAAGCTACCTGTGAGTGTACAGCAGTACCGGTTTGCTGCGGTTCCGCTTACAGAAACAAAGGTGTTCAGAAACTTCTGGATGCAATCCTTGAGTACATGCCGGCTCCTACAGATATCCCGGCTATCAAGGGTGTTGACCTTGACGGCAACGAAGTTGAGAGACATTCATCTGATGATGAGCCATTCTCCGCTCTTGCATTCAAGATCATGACTGACCCATTTGTAGGAAAACTTGCTTATTTCCGTGTTTATTCAGGAACAATGAACTCCGGTTCTTATGTACTGAATGCCACAAAAGATAAAAAAGAGCGTGTTGGACGTATCCTTCAGATGCACGCCAACAAACGTATGGAGCTGGATAAGGTTTACTCCGGTGATATCGCTGCAGCAATCGGATTCAAATTCACTACAACAGGTGATACAATCTGTGACGAGCAGCATCCGGTAATCCTTGAGTCCATGGAGTTCCCGGAGCCAGTTATCGAGCTCGCTATCGAGCCTAAGACTAAAGCTGGACAGGGCAAACTTGGTGAGGCACTTGCTAAGCTTGCTGAGGAGGACCCGACATTCCGTGCTCATACAGATCAGGAAACAGGACAGACTATTATCGCTGGTATGGGTGAGCTTCACCTGGATATCATCGTTGACCGTCTTCTTCGTGAGTTCAAGGTTGAGGCAAACGTTGGTGCACCTCAGGTTGCTTACAAAGAGACAATCACCAAAGCTGTTGATGTAGACAGTAAGTATGCGAAACAGTCTGGTGGTCGTGGACAGTATGGTCACTGTAAAGTTAAATTCGAGCCTATGGATGCCAATGGAGAAGAGCTGTACAAGTTCGAGTCCACAGTTGTTGGTGGTGCTATTCCGAAGGAGTACATCCCGGCAGTTGGCGAAGGTATCGAGGAAGCTATGAAAGCTGGTATCCTCGGAGGATTCCCGGTAGTTGGTGTACATGCTAATGTATACGATGGTTCTTACCATGAAGTCGATTCTTCTGAGATGGCATTCCACATTGCAGGTTCCCTTGCATTCAAGGATGCTATGCAGAAAGCAGCTCCGGTTCTTCTTGAGCCAATCATGAAGGTCGAAGTTACTACACCAGAGGATTACATGGGTGACGTTATCGGTGATATCAACTCCCGTCGTGGACGTATCGAGGGTATGGAAGATATCGGCGGCGGTAAGATGATCCGTGGATATGTTCCGCTTTCCGAGATGTTCGGATATGCTACAGACCTTCGTTCCAGAACACAGGGACGTGGTAACTACTCTATGTTCTTCGAGAAATATGAGCAGGTTCCGAAGTCTGTACAGGAGAAGATCCTTTCCAAAAAGGACTGATCTGATATAAAATAATAAAATGCTTGCAAATAACCTTGGTTTGCAATATAATCAAGGTTAGCAAGTTTAAATCTGAAAAAATGCTCTAATTTTGATAGAGCCAAGTTTTAAGGAGGACATTTTAAAATGGCAAAGGCTAAGTTTGAGAGAACAAAACCGCATTGTAACATTGGTACCATCGGACACGTTGACCATGGTAAAACAACATTAACAGCAGCTATCACTAAAGTTCTTGCAGAGAGAGTTCCAGGAAACGTAGTAGAGAACTTTGAGGATATCGATAAAGCTCCAGAGGAAAGAGAGCGTGGTATCACAATTTCTACAGCTCACGTTGAGTATCAGACAGAGCGTAGACATTACGCACACGTTGACTGCCCAGGACATGCTGACTACGTTAAGAACATGATCACAGGTGCAGCTCAGATGGATGGTGCTATCCTTGTTGTTGCTGCTACAGACGGTGTTATGGCTCAGACTAAAGAGCATATCCTTCTTTCCCGTCAGGTAGGTGTTCCTTACATCGTTGTATTCATGAACAAATGTGATATGGTAGACGATGAGGAGCTTCTTGAGCTCGTTGAGATGGAGATCCGTGATCTTCTTTCCGAGTATGACTTCCCAGGAGATGACATTCCGGTTATCCAGGGTTCTGCTCTTAAAGCTCTTGAGGATCCGGCTGGCCCATGGGGAGACAAGATCATGGAGCTTATGGATGCTGTTGATGAGTATATTCCGGACCCACAGCGTGACACAGATAAACCGTTCGTAATGCCTGTAGAGGACGTATTCTCCATCACAGGACGTGGTACAGTTGCAACTGGTAGAGTTGAGGCTGGTGTTCTTCACGTATCTGAGGAAGTTGAGATCGTTGGTATCAAAGAGGAGACTCGTAAAGTTGTTGTAACTGGTATCGAGATGTTCCGTAAACTTCTTGATGAGGCTCAGGCTGGTGATAACATCGGAGCACTTCTTCGTGGTGTTCAGAGAAACGAGATCGAGCGTGGACAGGTTCTTGCTAAACCAGGAACACTTACATGCCATACAAAATTCACAGCTCAGGTTTACGTTCTGACTAAAGACGAGGGTGGCCGTCATACACCATTCTTCAACAACTATCGTCCGCAGTTCTATTTCAGAACAACAGACGTAACAGGTGTTTGCAACCTTCCAGAGGGAACAGAGATGTGCATGCCTGGAGATAACATCGAGATGACAATCGAGCTGATTCATCCGATCGCTATGAGCCAGGGTCTTACATTCGCTATCCGTGAAGGTGGACGTACTGTAGGATCAGGACGTGTTGCTACAATCATCGAGTAATACAATCTGAATATAGATTTGTTATCGTAAGATAACGTTGTGTCCAAACGTAAGATACCCGTAGAACTTCGGTTCTACGGGTTTTTCTGTTGCCTGGAAATATATAAAAGGGCGGAAAAGAATAACGAACAGCGTAGAAAAACGGTTGCCGGGAGAGTATCCTGACAACCGTTTGTGATAACAGAATGATAACAAAATCTTAAATTAAACCAACTAAAGAACTTTCGTGAAGTATTGCAGATGGATTATATTTTTCTATAAGTGAATTTATAATTAGACGATTTCCGGCACTGATTTTGGGACTTAATGTAATTTCCATTTGTGCGTAAGCATTTTCGTCTAGGGTTAGATCATAAAAAGGAAAAGTTTGTTTGGCTTGACCAAGTAAAATCTTGGTACTGGTTGTTTGAAATTCTTGAATTGATTTATCAACTGCCTGATTTAGATTTAGAGGCATGAGTAATAAAATATATCGCCATTCGTGTTGGAAGGCCCAATGGATATTCTTATGCTTACCAAGATTACCTAAAGCAATACTAAATTTATCACCGTCTTGGGTTAATAACTTAGGATATAGCTTGTCTGAATCAGAAGTATATTCAACTTTATGTAAAATGTTATTACCCAATGCTCCAGGAGCTATAAATCCGTTTTTGAGCATATCTGCAATAGGATTATAGATTTTAAATAAGATCCATTTGAATTATCAGTTACCGTTTGATGTGTAACCTCCGATATTGACGAAGGTGTATTTTCAAATTCTTTAAAATGGATTTGCTTTTAATTTAATTCTTACTCCGGAACTTAGAGAACTATACATTTTCCACATAGGGATATTCTCTGTTTCATCATCAGTCCAAGAACTTATATAGCAAAATTGACCAGCATTTTTTTTAAATCAAATGCTTCTTTTTCTTGAAGATCATCCATTTGATCTAAGGAAGTTAATCTAAACGTGTGGTTTGCTAAAATTAATGCAAGAGTTTCAATACTTGTATAATGATATAAATAATCAGGTGTGTTTTGCAAAATGATTTAATACCTCCTTATGTCAGATTATATGTCTTGATGTCATTGCCTTCAGTACCCTTCTTAACGATGGTATGACAACCTATCGTGGTTCCCATAGCACGCAGTTTCCATTCATCCTGGGTAGCGTTCAACTTATCTAGTTCTGCCTGTCTTTTATCTTCATCTTCAATAGCTAATATTTCAGCTTTTTCCTTTTCATAGACATTTTTAAATTGACACCATTTCCTGAAAAAGTCCTGCATTGTAGGATTTTCGAATGTCAGTGCAACCTTCTGCTCAGGTGTTTCAGCAAGTGAGAGGTTCACCGAATCATCAATAGAAAACAACAGAGAGAGTACATCTCCGACTGTTTCAATATTAAAATCCAGAAAAACACTTACATTTAATCCCAGTGCAGTTGCTATCTTTTCTAACTGATCCGGTTTTGGATTCCGGATTCCCAGTTCATATTTTCTGATCGTTCCTACGTTAATGCCGGACAGCTCGGCTAATTGTATCTGACTGTATCCTCTGAATTCCCGGAATGCCCGGATTTTCTTACCTACCATAATGTGTTGCCTCCTTAATAATATTTGTGCTTCTATTCTAGCACATAAGTGAATGATACAAAAGAGTGAGATTTAACAAATTGCTGATACGCAAGCAATATGTATGGAATTGAAAAAATAAATTCGCAAATGCTTATTGACAAATTCACAAAAGTGAATTATTATAAGAGAACAACGAAAGAGTCACAAAAGTGACTGGAAAGGAGGACGCTATGAGAACTAATTATATGATGACTGTTGATGATGTCATGGAAGAATTAGGCGTGAAACGCAGTAAAGCATATTCCATTCTGAAGCAGCTTAATGATGAACTGGCAAAGGAAGGATATGTGGCAGTTCGTGGAAAGATTCCACGTCCCTACTGGGAAACAAAAATTTTTATGGATGCTCTCAGAGAGCAGTGTGAAGGAGGTTTTAAGATGTCAGCTTACAAGGACAAAACACAGGGAACCTGGTATGTGAGCTTCCGCTATATTGACTGGACAGGTAAGAAAACGCAGAAGCTGAAAAGAGGGTTCAAGACAAAGAAAGAAGCATTGAATTATGAAAAGGAATTCATAAGAAAGACTGCAGCGGATATGAAAATGGAGATGAACAGTTTTATTCAAGTCTATTTTGAAGATAAAAAGAATGAACTGAAAGAAAATTCAATCCGTAACAAGCAGCACATGATGAACAAGCACATTGTTCCGTATTTTGGAACAAGAAAAATGAATGAAATTACACCAGCAGAGATTATCCAGTGGCAGAATGCCATTCAGGAAAAAGGATACAGCAAGACTTATGAGCGTATGATCCAGAATCAGTTAAATGCACTGTTTAATCATGCACAGAAAAATTTACAATCTGAAGGAAAATCCATGTAAGAAAGTAAAAAAGATGGGGAAATCGGATGCAAATAAGCTGGAGTTCTGGACGAAAGCAGAATATGACAGATTTATCGCCGGGATTGAGCCGGGGAGTGAAGATTATCTGATATTTGAAATTCTGTTCTGGACAGGAATTAGGGAAGGAGAGCTTCTAGCATTGAGTCTTTCGGATTTTGATATGAGTGGAAATCTCCTGCATATCAATAAGACCTATAACCGGATCAAGAAAAGAGATGTGATTGATACTCCAAAAACAGAAAATTCGGTCCGTACTATTGATATTCCCAATTTTCTTAAGGAAGAGGTACAGGAGTATGCAAAGAAGCATTATGGATTTCCGGAAGATCAGCGGTTGTTCCCGATTGTGGCGAGAACATTGCAGAAACGTCTTAAGAAATATGAAGCACTGACCGGTGTAAAACCAATCAGAGTGCACGATATCCGTCACAGCCATGTGGCATATCTGATCTACCAGGGCGTAGAACCACTGATTATCAAGGAAAGGCTGGGGCACAAAGACATTCAGATGACATTGAACACTTATGGGCATCTGTACCCGTCACAGCAGAAAAAAAGTTGCTGAGATGCTGGACAATAAACGTTAATACAGAGGAAGAAGTAGATAAAAACAAAGAAAGTAGTCAGAAAAATATTTTATGCAATTAACTATAGTAAGAAGTTGAAGATAAGTTCCATTTTACCGGATCGGGATTCAGATTATGTGATTCTTCTTGAATTAGAGGATGGGAGCAAATTTGAAATTATCATTATCCCAACAAGGAGATTTGTGTAAGGAGTGGAGCTATGACTACTGACAGACAAAAAGAAAAAGCCCAGACAAAATATCTAAGCAAGTTCTCTGATAATCAGATTCACTGATATACCATCTTGGCAGATTTAGTATATCACGAATTGAAAGATACAACAATTCCCGAATATCTGTTCATCAGAGACTTGCCCGGAGGGGCAGGAGGTAGAAGTGACATTATTTGAACAGGTAAAAGAATGTGTGACAGCCAGACAGGCTGCGGAGCATTACGGGATTAAAGTAAAAAGAAATGGAATGGCGTGTTGTCCGTTTCATAAAGACCGACACCCAAGTATGAAGGCAGATAAAATATATCACTGCTTTGCATGTGGAGTGGGCGGTGATGCGATAGATTTTACAGCAAGGTTATTTGGAATATCACAGTATGAAGCTGCGAAAAAGCTGATAGAAGATTTTGGACTGGATATAAAAGTCGAAGACAGAAACAAATACAAAAGGACGCACCAAAGCAGGAATACTTTGATATCAAAGAAACCTAAAGTTCTGATGATCAGAGAAAAACTGGAGCAGTGGTTGAAACATGCAACTGACGTGCTGATCAGATATCTGAAATGGATTCAGTTCTGGAAAGAGTTTTACAGACCAGAACCGGAAGAAGAATGGCACGAATTATTTACGGAGGCATTGGCAAATGAAAGAAAGATAAATGACTATCTGGACGTGCTGATGTTTGGAACAGGAGAAGAGATTGTAGAGTTTTTCAAGACGAAGAGAAGGGAGGTTGAAAAAATTGAAGAAAGAATTAACGAATATCAGCGAGGAGTCCTTGATGGAATTAGAAGATATTGTGAACGAGGAGATGCTTACAACAGAAGATGTCAATGATATGTTGGAGCATACGGATAAAGGAAGAACAAAGCAGACAATCAGAAATTGTGTAACCGTATTACAAAAAGATCCAGTGCTGAAAAAAGCGATTAAACGAAATGAGCTTTCTGGAAGAATGGACATTGTGAAAGAGGTGCCTTGGGAACGGAGAAATAACAGTTCTACGGTTACAGATACTGATGAAAATAATCTGAAAATGTATCTGGAAGAAAATTATGAACTGACAAGTGAGCGTGTGATCAAAGCAGGAGTAGATATTGTTTCCAATGAAAATAAATATCATCCAATTTAGAGATTATCTGGAAAGTCTGGTCTGGGACGGGATTCCAAGAATAGAAAATATGCTTCCGCATTTCCTGGGAGCAGAAAAGAGTAAATACACAATCGGAGTAATGAAAATGCATATGCTGGCAGCGATTTCAAGAATTTATGAACCGGGAATAAAGTATGATATTATGCTGTGTCTGGTTGGAAGTCAGGGAGCCGGAAAGTCCACATTTTTCAAATATCTAGCGATAAAAGAAGAATGGTTCAGCGACAATCTGGATCATTTGGATGATGAAAATATTTACAGAAAACTGCAAAATCACTGGATTATCGAAATGGGAGAAATGAAGGCAACTATCACAGCAAAGAATATTGAACAGATAAAATCGTTTCTGAGCAGACAGAAAGAAACTTATAAAGTGCCTTATGAAGTTCACCCGGAAGACAGACCGAGACAGTGTGTATTTTGCGGAACATCAAATGATCTGAATTTCCTTCCTCTGGACAGAACCGGAAACAGACGATTTGCTCCGGTGATGACAGATATGTCGAAAGCAGAAGTTCATATTCTGGACAATGAGGCAGAGAGCAAAGCCTATATCGAACAGGCCTGGGCGGAGGCAATGGTACTGTATCGACAGGGAAATGTGTTCTTAGGATTTACAAAGGAAATTGAGGAAGAGGCAAAGCGTCTGCAGAAAGAATTTATGCCGGAAGATACCAATGCCGGAATCATACAGGCATTTCTTGATGACTACGATGACGATTATGTATGTACAAGAATTCTGTTCGATGAAGCGCTACATCGAACCGGAGAAATGAAACAGTGGGAAGGTAAAGAAATTGCCAATATTATGAACAATGCGATTGTAGGCTGGAAACCACATGGTACACATCGATTCGGAAAGGAATATGGAATACAGCGGTCATGGAAACGGATGGAAGATTCGGTGAAGAAAGATAAAGACGGCTTTATGGAAGTACCGGAACAGTTGGAAATACCGTTTGAGTAAAGATTATTGTAAACGATGTAAACGGAACTTGAAGAAAAAACTTAAAAACGTTAACTTTTAAAATCTTTTGAAACTCCGTTTACAAATTCCGTTTACAGACTGGAAAGGAGCAGAAAATGATGAAACAGGGAAGATTAGGATATAACAGTAGCAATGGTAGATATGGATTATTAGCATCGGATTTATGGATTGATACAGGATTTCACTGTGGAGAAGGACTGGAAGTGCTGGTAGATGATGAATGGGTACAGACCAGAATAGAGATGAATCTGGCAAGAGAATGGTATCTGGTGGGAACGCCTTATTGTGGAGATTTGGAATATGTGCAGGCGAGGATACCAGAATAAACAGATCTATGATCCACTTCGGTCGGTGCAGAACAGACGTCCATAAGGAAGTTCATCGCCCCGGCACGCAAGGGGACTTTTGATGGACGGTACGGCTGTCGAAAGTGCTTTTGCGTTACTTTTGACAAAAGTAACAAAACCGCCGTATCCGGCGAAAGTTTCTTAAATATCGCCATGTCTGGCGTAAATAAAAATTATGTGCCATATCTGGTACTCAAACAGAAAAGAGGTGAGAAAATTTATGATGAAACGAACAATCAGTGGCATGATCGGAGCCGGTTCACTGGCTCATAACAGACGGGATTTTGTAGCAGAAAATGTAGATCCGGACAGAGTACAACTGAACATTTGTTATAAGAATGAGAATCTGAAGGAAGTTTATAAAGAGCTGTTTGACGATGCGGTTGAGAGATATAATGTCGGGAAAAGAAAGGACCGGAAAATTGCAAATTATTATGAAAAATCCGACAGGGCAAACAGGAGAAGTTATTTCATGAAGTGATATTCCAGATTGGTAATTGTGAGGATATGGCAGTGGGAACGTCAGAAGGAAATCTGGCTGTAAGGGTACTGGGCGAATATGTGAAAGACTTCCAGAAACGGAATCCGACACTTCGGGTATTTAGCTGCTATCTGCATCAGGACGAAGCTACTCCGCATCTGCATATTGACTTTGTTCCTTATGTGACCAACTGGAAGGGAAAAGGAATGGATACCAGAGTTTCACTGAAGCAGGCATTGAAAAGTCTTGGATTTCAAGGTGGAAATAAGCATGATACAGAACTGAATCAGTGGATAAATCATGAAAAGGAAGTGCTGGCTGAAATCGCAAAACAGCATGGAATTGAATGGGAACAGAAAGGCACACATGAAGAACATCTGGATGTTTACAATTTCAAGAAAAAAGAACGCAAAAGGAAGTGCAGGAACTGGAGCAGAAAAAAGAAAATCTGACAGTGGAGAATGAAGGATTGACTTCTCAGATTGCAGAAGCAAGGGTAGATATTAAGCTACTGGAAGAAGAAAAAATTCAGTTTCAGAAAGATAAAGAGATAGCGGAAAAAACGTGCGGAGAAAGCAGAAACGGAATTGAAAAAAACTTGAAGACAGAAGAGAATTCCTGCAACCAGTGATGGATAATGTCAGTAAGGAAATAAAAGAATATGGAATGATCAAAACATTTCTGCCGGAAGCTACAGCATTGGAACGTGCGGTAACTTACCGGGATAAGAAAATAAAACCATTATTCATTGAAATGAAAAACAAAATCGGTGCGATGGCTGCACAGGTGAAAGAACTCACAAGAGAAAGAGATAGTTGGAAAAGTAAGTTTCAGAAGAAAAAGCAAGAGCATGAAAAAACAAAAAAGGAACTGGCAGAAGTTCAGAAAGATTATCAGAAATTGTCTGGTGAGAAAGAAATACTGCAGGGAATTGCAGACAGATATAACCGACTTTTACGTATGTTGGGGAAAGATATGGTAGAAAGACTGGTACAGGACGATATACGAATCCAGGAGGAACTTGAAGCGAGAAAACAGAAAGAGCAGATGCCGAAAAAAAATAGGTGACCGCATACAATGGGCAAGAGAACGAAGTGAAGAATACAATGCACAGATAAAGAAGAACAAAACAAAATACAGAGGAATGGAGTTGTAAGGATATGAAGAAACAGATTTATGATGAAAAGAATGGACTGAGCTACACATTGTATGGAGATTATTATTTTCCAGACCTGGAAATCAATGAGGAAGAACCTACATATGGGAAATATGGAATAATGCGAAAACAGTTTTTGAAGGAACACCGGAGTGCCAGGTATCAGTATCTGGTACTGACCGGGAAATTGACGGAGCATCTGAATCAAGTCGATAAAGAAACAAGAGAAAAAGTTGAGATGCTGGTGGAACAGATGGCTGAACGGTGGGGCGTGACGGAAGAACTGAAGTTGCAGGATCAGATGGAATGGGTGAGGAGGATGAATAATATTAAGAATGTGGCAGAAGAAATAAGTAAGCAAATAATATTCAAGTAAATATAATAAAATATTGAGTTATTTTTTCTCTTTTGGTATGATAAAGATGAATATCTATGCAGAAAAGAAGGGAAAGAAAATGTCATATGATTTTGAAAATAAAAAGATAAATGCAAATGTACGCACTGGTGAGTTATTTCAAATTCATGGAATGCAAGATTATTATTTAGGAGTAACATTTTAGATACCATGCAAAAACTTGGAATGGATGCGTGCCTATAAAATCAAAATATCAGGGGACAGATATACCACGTACATATGAAGATGTAAAAGAGTGGGTATTACAATGTTACACGGAATTGGATCCAGGAAGAAATGATGTATGGCAAAATGAACAACGGCATTATTGGGAAAATAGACAGGCTTTTGATACGCAAGCTGTTTTTGATGCACTAAATGGGAATGATGTTATGACTAAATGGCAGTGTAGAAAATGTGGTCCGGTACCACAAGCAAATCCACAACCTGCAGCAAGAATAAAAAAACTGCGCGAAAGTGGGTACTATATTGCGACTATGAAAAAAGATTGTCCGACGTGTGGGAAAAAGGAATTTTATGATTTATTAATTAGACTTCCTCGAAAAGCAGCGGATAATGAAAAAAGATTTTCTATTTCTACAAGCCTTCAGAATAAAATAAAAAAAAACGTTTTACCATTAAAAGATGCTTGTTTTGATTCACCACAGACTGCTTCAGAATTGGTTATAGATCATAAATTCCCTTCTTCACGTTGGGTAAATGGAGAAACCGTGAATGAAACAAATATGTCAGAAGAAGAAATAAAGAAAAAAGTTTCAATTATTGACAAACCAGACAAATCTTCAAAAAGAAAGATATTGTAAAAAATGTGTATCGGAAGGAATAAGAGGAGACTTTTTTGGGATAAAATGGTTTTATGAAGGCGATGAACAGTGGAGAGGATCATCAAAAGCTGATGAGAATGGTTGTATCGGTTGCTGTTGGTATGATTTAATAGAATGGAAAAATCAATTTAACAAATATTTGAAAGAAAAAGAATAAAATATATTGAAAAACGAACGTATGTTTGGTATGATGAAAGCGTGCTAGCATATGTAGGTTTTTGTATATTCAAATTTAGGAAAGGAGAGGGCGCAATGATAAAAACAGTTGGAAGTATATGTTCAGGAATAGAAGCAGCTTCCGTTGCTTGGAAGCCACTAGGGTTAGATTTTTAAATGGTTTTCAGAAATTGCACCATTCCCATCAAGAGTATTAAATGAAAAAATTTCCACAGATTAATAAATCTGGGGGATATGAATAACATTCCGGAAGAATTGATAAACGAAAATATATGTGCACCAGACCTTATATGTGGAGGAACACCTTGCCAAGCATTTTCATTGGCAGGTGGAAAAAGAGGGTTGAATGATGAAAGAGGAAATCTGACATTAAAGTTTGTTGATATAATAGAAGCAAATGATAAAGTTAGAAAAGAGAGAAAGCAAAATCCAAGTATCGTATTTTGGGAAAATGTTGAAGGAGTTCTTACGGATAAAACAAATGCATTTGGATGTTTGATTTCATCATTAGCCGGTTTAGATAAAGCAGTTGAAATGAAGAAATGGCCTAATGCAGGAATATTAGAAGGGGAAAAAAGAAATGTTGCTTGGAGAGTTTTAGATGCTAAGTATTTTGGCTTGCCACAGCAAAGACGAAGACTATATGTTTTGGCTGGAGGAAAAGACTTTCACCCAGAGGAGATTTTATTTGAACTGCATAAGGGTGAGTTTGTAGAGTATCCAACAGGAGATTTAACATTTGAAAAAGAAGGACATTCTTTTGAAGTGTTTCGAGAATATTCAGATTGCCTATATTCAGCTTATGGAACAAAGTGGAATGGTAATGCAGCAGCATATAATGGATCATTGTTTGTTGTTCAGGACGAAAAAATAAGAAGACTTTCGCCACTTGAATGTGAGAGGTTAATGGGCTTCCCGGATGAGTATACTAATATTTAAAAGGCGCAAAACGAACGAATAGATATCAAGCTATAGGTAATTCGTGGGCCGTTCCAGTGGTGCAATGGATCGGAAAAAGATTAGTTTCATATGAATTAACAGAGAGCATCTATAAAGAAAAGAAAAAATATATTGATGAATCGATGATTAATGAGTATCAAAATGCTATTTTATATGATTTCAGTAAAGGAATTATTGATGTTGGAGCGATGAAGCTTAATTGTACTGAACAGCCAGAAAAATGTGAATTTAGATCATTAAAAGACATTATTTCTGGGGATGCACCTAAAGAAATTTTTATTTCACCAGTTGGGTGTTATGGAATTATCCGTAGAAAACAGGAAAGAAATTTGAGCATTAATAGTAGGTTGGAAAAAGCATTACTTAAAGGTGCTAGTGGAATGACAAAAGAAGAGATAGAAAAACGATCTCGGATACAAAAAAGAGGAAAGCATAGTCAAGATAATAAAAAATTAGCCTATGCTTAAAATTAAAATAAGGCATATATTGAATTGACAAAAGATGTTGTAAATTTGATGTATGTCTTATTTATTTATAAAGAGATTTTGAAGAATAAGTAGGAGGAAAAACATGAGTATAGAAGCCGGTGGAGCATTTTTCCGGAAAACTTGAAAGCATAGATGGATTAAAATTAAATAATAGAGCGGAAATACATATTAATAAATATTATCAAGGGATAATTACGCTTTATAGAGTTTCAAGAAAAATTGTGAATATGGCGCAAGAAAAGATTGAGTATTTGGTAATTAAACTAGAAAATGAAGAGAAGATAACTGCAATTGGGTTAAATTTTAAATCGGCTTCTGGAGGAGTTAACAATTGTTTTAAACTTGAATTGCAGGCGGATATATTGTTAAAAGGAAAAATGGCTTATGCTAATACTTCTAAATTTCAAGAGATATATTTTGAAATAACGGAAGGAAATGAATTGATAGGTTTATGTCCGTACGATGTAAATAAAAATTATGAAGATATTATATTTTGCCGTAAAATTGATATACCAATCAATGTGGAAAATAGAAGTGTCCAATTGGAAAATGGAGAATTGATATTTGGCGTTTATCCGAAATATCAATATAGTAAAGAAGCGTTGTCCATTGGATTTGCACATCGTATTACATGGAAATTTAATTCAGCCATAGACATAGAAAATATAAGGGAAAATTTGTATATAATAACAGACTTTTTTTCGGTATTGGCAGGAGAAAGTGTTACAATTAATGCTTTGAATTGTGTGGATTGTGATAAGTTGGTAGAAGTTATGGGAATCTGTAATTTTCCAAAAGAAAAATTAAATATATTGAAAAATGATACAATAGATTATACATCTTTTAAAAGAAGCTCCTTATATAAAATAACTGATTTCAAAATTTAGAACAAGCATTAAGATATTGGTTTTCTAATTACGAAAAGATATATAATGCACAACAAGCATACGGAAGAATTTTGTTGGATGAGGAGGTGAAAATTGTTACAACAAATAAATATTTAGCTGCAATGCAATTGATTGAAGGATACACTCAAGCATACGCAGATGAAGAAAAAGAAATCAAAGAATTTGAGGAAAAAAAGAATGAATTGATTAGTAAACTTGAAAGTAAAGAAGAAAAGAGTTAGTTGAAAAAGGCTTGGGATATTCGGGTATATCTTTTAGAAAAGCAGTGAAGGATTATTTGCACAAAGGTTATAATCTTTTTGAAGAAATATCTAAAAAGAAATTTGTAGAGAAAAAAAGAAAAACTTTATAGATGATATAGTGCATGATCGAAATTATTACACGCATCTTCGAATAGAATATCTGCAATAATGAAATTTGATGATCTGTTAAATGTTTCTAATTTTTGCAAGGAATTATATAGAATTATAACTCTGCGAGATATGGGTCTTGCCATAGAGACTATTAAGCTTAGGTCGAGAAATAATCGAACCTTTTTTGCATTGATGAAAAAAATAATGGACATTGAGATTGAAACTGATGATCTCAAACTTACAGAGTTTGATAAGGCGATGCATTCTTTTTCGGATAGTAAATAGCGTGATAACATCATGATAACAAAATCGCCCAAAACTATACGGACACATCGAAATCGATTTTCCCACACAAATCACACGAAAAAATCACCATTTGCACACCGCAATACATTGGTCTGATATCGCGAGGGTGGACGTACTGTAGGATCAGGACGTGTTGCTACAGTTATCGAGTAATCCTTAATTAGTATAACATCCTAATTTAATATATATTGAGTA
>ENA-OQAJ01000078-OQAJ01000078.1-human-gut-metagenome-genome-assembly--contig:-NODE-78-length-27275-cov-2.739649_pt1 | contig 27275 bp, 23 predicted proteins | sample MGYA00242736_ERZ504529 | MGnify/ENA primary metagenome ERZ504529 (study PRJEB26092, sample SAMD00036275) | human gut metagenome | host: Homo sapiens | study: EMG produced TPA metagenomics assembly of...
CGCGAACGCCAGTTCGACGGCTGCAATCGCGGCGACCGCCGAAACAACGATCGCAAGAGGCTTGGCCCAAGTGTTGCGCTGCTTTGGGACGGTCGGTGAACCTGAATGTTCGCCTGGGACTGTGCGTACAGATTTTGCGGGAACGGCGGTTCGCCTTCGACCGTGGTCGGCGTGGCATGGCCATACAATTCCTGCTGCGCACGCTGCATGTCACGCGCGAAATCGTATGCGGAATAATACCGGTCTTCCGGCGTTTTATTCAACGCCTTGCGTAAAATCCGCTCCACTTGCGGGGGAATATCCGGCCTATTGAGCTTAGGGAGCGGATCGGTGAGAATGATGTTTCTCAGCAGAGCACCGCGTTCTTTGCCCCTGGTCGAGCCGAGGGCCGCGGAATAGCCGTATTCATATGGCGACTGGCCCGTCAGCATGGCGAACAGCGTTGCTCCCAGCGAATAAATATCGGAGGATTCGTTGCCTCCGCCGTTCTTTGCGAGCACTTCCGGCGGAGCCCACGCGATGGTGTAGCCGATGCCGGGACGCCCGTAGATCGTTCCCGCGATGCCGAAATCGGAAAGCATGGGCATGCCATGCGTGTTGATGAGAATATTGCTGGGCTTGATGTCGCGGTGGATGATGCCTTCGCGGTGCGCCGTGGAAAGGGCGCTCGCCAGATTGATGCCGACGGTGAGCATCTGGTCTGCGTTGAGCCTGTTGGATTCCAGGAAGGTCTTGTAATTGCCTCCCGGAGCGTATTCGAATACGGTGTAGCCGTTGCCTGTGGCGGTGATGCCGCTTTCGTACACCGAAAGAATGTAGGGATGCGAGGAGATCCTGCCCATGAAGTTCGCTTCGGAACGGAACCGCGCCGCCGCGCGCGGATCGAGCGTTCCCTTGCTGACCTTGATGGCCACTTGTCGGCTGGGGGAAAGCTGCTGGTACAAATACACGTTCGCTTCGGAACCTGAACCCAACTTTTGGGCGAATGTATACCCAGGGATTTGAGGGGGAATGCCGTTCATGGCTTCCATATGCTCTCTTTCCTCGTGGTGCGTATGCTTTTCGGCCGCTCTCTCTGGATCCTATCCTAACTGAAGACCAACCCAGAAACCTATCAGCAAGGGGTCAAAATGTCCATATACAAAGACGGGCATCTGAGACATGTTGTGGCTGAATAATAGAAGTCGTAGTGATAGAAAGAACGTGCGAACCTTAAGAGACGGCCTTCGTGGCGACGATGAGGGTACATACATTCAGTTGCTGGATGACGGGCATCTGGCTCAAATGGAAATGACCATTGATGTGTTGTCGGCGTTGCTGCAGATGCCACGAAGGAGTGGTTGCACCGCAGATCGTGTTGGATAAAGGTTGGCTTCGAGACAACTTTGCAGGTTCCGGATTTGTCAGGTAAAGGAGGGCGAGACTAGTAGTGTTGGGAGGCATGATGAATTTGGAAGACCTTGACCGCGTCACGTTGGTTGCGGGCGCGCCGAGCAGTGGAAAAACCGAGTTTGCGCTGGGCATGCTGGTTGCCGCAATGAGGCGGTATGGTGACGGGAATGCCGTGATGACGGTGTCTGGCAGGCAGATCGCCGATGCGTTGGGCGATCGGGCGATCCGCGAATTGTCGGCCGTGTCGCAGGCGCGACCGGTCACTACGTTGCCTGCCGTCGCATTCCGTCTGCTGACGGCCGTGAGATCAAGTCAAGGCGAACCGTTGCCGAAACTGTTGAACGGTGCGGAACAGGATGTGATCATCCGCAAGGTACTGGCTTCGCATGTGGAGCATAGGCAACATGGCGACGATTGCGCCACCTGCGATCTGCTGCGCACCTATTTCGCGGTTTCCGAATGGTCAGGACTGGTGGCCGACGATTCCACCGACGCATTCGCCAACCAATTGCGCGACATGCTCGCACGCATGAACGAGATTGGCGCGAAACCGCAGTTCGAAGACATGCTGATCGCCCGTGCGGCCAGCAGGGACGGCATGCTTGACGAACGTCGCGAACGCCTGCGCACTCAATGGCGTCTCGCCTTCGCCTTGCGTGAGGAATACAATGAGGCGATCCGTTCGTCTTATCTTGGCGAATATCGTCTCGACGCGTCGCAGCTGATGATCGACGCCACCGAAGCCGTGTCTGGCATACAGGAAGCCGATATTGCGAACATGCTGATCGTCGACGATTTTCAAGATACGACGTTGGCTGGTTTCGCACTGCTTGAAGCCCTGCATGAACGCGGGGTGCGCCTGCTGTTGGTTGGCAATCCCGACGAAGCCGTGCAGACGTTCCGAGGATCATATCCGGAATATCTGTTCAACCAGGCGCAGACGCGCATGGGAGCGAGGCTTGAACGCATCGAAGGTCTGCAAACGGCGCACGAAGGCGATACCGCGCAAACCGTGTCGAACCAGCAAGGCGTGCATGGCGACTATCGCACGCTTGTCGCGACGCGAGTGAGCCTGTCGATCGCAAGCACGGAGTCGACGGACGTGCCTCTGCCCGATCGTCCCGGCAAAATGAGCGATATGCCAGGCGCGATGCCCATCGAAACGTTGCCGGCCGACGATACGGGCGCTCGTGTCACGCCGGCCGACGGCAGTGTGGAAACGGCCTTGTACCGTTCCTCTTCCGAAGAGCTCGACGACGTGGTGTGGAAGATCAAAACTGAGCATTTGCAACGTTCCCGTGTATGGAACGACATGGCCGTGATCGCGCACGACAATGCCACCGTGCGCGCATTCGGCGAGCGGTTGCGCGCTGACGGCGTTCCCGTGCGCTATTCCAGCGTGACCCGGCCGTTGAAGGATGAGCCGTTCGTGCAGGGTCTGTTCGCGTTGATCGAGTTGGCCGAATTGAAAAACCAGACGATCGCGGCTTCGACCATGGACCTGCAGACCGCCGGATCCTATATTCGTTCGCGCGTGGCGTTGATTATGGGATCTCCGCTGATTACGGTCGGTGGTGATCAACGGCATGAGGGGCGTCCGGCCCGTCTCGCATCCATCGAATCCGCGATGAACGCGTTGGTTTCGCTCGCTTCGATTGTGGAAAGCAAGGCTGCGAACCATGATGAGGATGCTGCCGAAGAATACGACGAAGATGATTTCGAAGATTACTTTGAAGATGATTTCGAAGATGATGAGGATGCGGCGGACGCTGCCGTCGAACAACAGGCGTTGCTCCCTCGTTTGATGGAAGACTGGCGCGATTATATGACGGACTATCATGCGATTCGCGCCGATGGCGAGCATGATAGTGAGCATGAAGACGAGCATGAAGGCGATTTCGCGCTGAGTATGGAAGCGCTGTACGTGCTTCTTATGGAGGGCAATACCGATCGCGTGGTCGATGCGATCGCCTCCGTGCTGGGCGCGGATCCGCAGATCAAGGCGTTCGCATCATTGTGGAAGGTCTTGACAAAACATGCGAGTCGGAAGCCAAACTGGTTTCGCGTGAACCGCAATATGTGTTGGATTGCGCATGGAGGGCCTGCGGCAAGGCGGAAGTCTGGCAGCGTGTGGCGCTGGAGCATTCGGCTGCCGGCCGTGCCGCGAATGATCGGCTTGACGCGGCGATGCGTTTGTTCAACTATGCTTCAGGCGGCGAGTCAAGCGGGGAATTCGCGGTACACACCATCGAGGCGTTCATCGAACAGGTGCGTTTGCTGACCATTGAGGCGGATTCGCTGGCGCATACCGCGCCCATTGATCAGGCGGTGACCCTGACGACTCCCGCAGGAGCGGCGGGAAAGCGCTGGAATCTGGTTTTTCTGCCGGCTTTGCAGCAGGGGCAGTGGCCGAATCTCACACCACGCAACACGTTGTTCGGCGGTGAGGAACTGGCCGATGTGATGCTGCACGGCGTATTGTCCGACACGATCGTCACTCCGGCGGGCAGGCAGGACGCGCAACTGGCGTCGGTGCTCGCCTCCGAACAGAAGAGCCTGTTGGTGGCGTTGACCCGTGCCAGCGAGCGTGTGGTGGTGAGCGCCGTGCTGAATGACGACAATGTGCCTCGGATTTTCTATACGGATATATGCCGGAGTGCTTCGACCGCGATCGCGACGCCGATATGGAACGGCGAGAATATGCGTCGGTCGGCGGCCAAGGCGATTACGCGGGGCTGGAAACCGATCCCCGTGGTCTGGTCGCGGCCGCCCGAAGCGTGCTCGCGTCGGAACCTGAGGACAGCCCGAAGGCGCGTGATGCCGCGGAAGCGTTGGCATTGCTGGCTTCGCATGGTGTTACGGCGGCCGACCCTGACCGTTGGCCGTTTATGGGGGAGACGGTCGAGGCCACCATGCGGAAGATCGCGGCCGTCATGCGGACGGGCATGAGCGACACGTCGGAAAGCTCGACGTCGGGCCGAAACGGTAAATCGCGGCGATCCGACGTGGTGACTTTGTCTCCTTCTGCGGTAGACAATCTGTGGGCGTGCCCGGTGTGTTGGATGTTGGAAAACCGCTTCTCCGGCCCGCGCATGGGCAGCGTCGCCACGAGTTTCGGCTCGCTGATCCACAAGGTGGCGCAACAGGCCACCGAAGCCGGACTTGATATGCCGGAACACCATACCGCCATCAGCGACGTGGACAATATCAATGCGATCACCGAATGGATGTATGCCGAATACAAGCGTCTATGCGGTGATTTCAACGCCATTGCCGATCCCGCGCAACGGTATCAGGCGTTGAAGAAAGATGAGCAGGCGCAGGAGGCGTTGCGTAACATCGCCACGTATTTCGTGCAATCGAATCATGGTGATTATCCGATTAAAAATAATGATGCATTCAGCGTTGGAAAACTTACGAAAGCCGAACCTGAGCTGAAATTTACCGCAAAATTCGATTTCGACGATATTCTCGACGCCTACAATGCGATGGACGGCGTTCACGCGATTTCACGGAACGAATTGATCGCCATTATGGGAGCGTTGGTCGGAGGATGGCCGGAAACCGGCATGAGCGAGTATCTCACCGTGCGTTTGACCGGCAGGATCGACCGTTTGGAACGGCGTGAAATGGCGGATGGCACGCAGCAGGTGCGTCTGATCGACTACAAAACCGGTGTCAGTCCGACCGGCGAAGGCCTGTTCAACGATCTGCAGCTCGTCTGCTATCAGCTGGGACTCGTATTCCCCGAGGAAAGCGGCATGCGCGGGGCGCAGGCGGTGGCGAACGCGCCGAACATCACGCAAAGCGCGCTATTCCATGTAGCCAAGCACGCATACCCTGCGCCGTATGGCGACACCGCCGCCGAATCGCATATGCAGCAGGCGCTGTTCGCCAATGGAAGTCTCAATACCGGCGAATTCATACCGCGCTATTACGTCAAAAAAACTCGACAAGGATTTCCACGACGGACTCGATGACATGCTTCCTCCGTTGGAAGTGAGCGACGAGCATTGGAATGAGTTCCTTGGCTTACGCGGCACGATGGCGGTATGGTCCCTCACCATGACCGCGAGGGTCTTCTATGCGGCCGCGGCCAGCAGGGCGAACGAAATCACCGCAAGACCGACGACGGAACATGTGAAATACTGCAGAAACACTACGATCTGCCCGGCCTGTGCGGGCGAACAGAACACCGTATTCGAAAGGAGAACGGCATGAGCGGAACCATGAAGTTCACCGACAGTCCTGAGCAGGCTGCCGTCGTCCAAGCGCCCTCGTATGCGGATGTGGTGGTGGTGGCCGGCGCTGGATCCGGCAAAACCTACACGATGACCAGACGCATCATCACGCTGATCGAACAGGGGGTGAGCCCCGAAAAGATCCTCGGACTGACCTTCACGCGCAAAGCGGCCTCGGAACTATTGTCTCGAGTGTCTGCGGCCGTGACTCGCGACCAGCGCGAACGCGGCCTGAAATCAGCGAACATGACGTTCCTCAAACCGGAAGTCTCCACGTACGACGCTTTCTTCCAATCCATCGTGCGCCAATATGGACTGCTTGTCGGCTTTGACCAGAACACGCAGCCATTGAGCGAAGCAGGTGCCATGCAGCTCATCCACACCGTGCTTGACAGGCATATGGATGATCTTATGGCGTTCGACGGCGATCTGAAATCGTTCAACACCATAGCGGGCAACGTGTTCGCCCTGTCCAACGCCATTTCCGCGCCATGATCGGCGGCGACTGCACCAGCTTCGACGAAGCCGTGCAACGCGTGCGCGACTGGGATGAGGCGTTCGTCGAACAGATCGCCAAGCGCTTGACGGCGAAACCGTGCCAACGGAAGAGCCGAAATCGCCAAAGCTGCCGAAACGACTGAAAAAGGATTCCGACGCGGACTACGAAAAGAAACTGGAGAAATACCGCGAACTCGGGCACGACATGTGCGTGTTCAACAGCGCGCAACTCGCATTCGTCGCCAAGCAACGCGACCTGCTGCTCGATCTTGTGCTTGACTATCATGCCGAAAAACGCGCCTGCAATATGGCGGAATTCAGCGATTTCACCATCGCGGCATTCCAGCTTGTCTCCCGATTCCCGTCCATCGGAGCGGCCTACCGCAAACGCTATTCGCATGTGCTCCTCGACGAATACCAAGACACGTCCACCACGCAGGCGGCACTGCTGAGCGCGCTGTTCCACGCTGACGACACGCATCGCAGCGCGGTCAACGCGGTCGGCGACCCCTTCCAATCGATCTACGCATGGCGAGGAGCCAGCCCAGGCGCATTCCGCATGCTGCAACACGATTTCGGCATGGACGCCACCAGCAGGCCATTCGCATTGACCGTGACACGGCGCAACTCACGCATGGTGCTCGAAGCGGCGAACAATCTCACCAAACCGCTCCGCTTGCCTGCCAGACGCCTCAGCAGCTCGCTGATGCGCGAAGTCGACGTTCCGGCGCTCGTCAATACCGACGAAGCCCCCGAAGGAACGGTGGGCGTGCTTGCGTTCGACACGTTCGGGCAGGAGGTCGACGCGGTCGTGCGCTTCGCCAAACATGCGATCGCCCTGCACACGCCTTCCTCGCGCGACCTCGACAATGGCATGAAAGACAATCGTCCGCACGTGGCGGTGCTGTTCCGTTCCAAAGGATCATGCCGCAATTCGCGGAAGCGCTCGAACGCGCAGGCCTGACCACGCTGGTAGTGGGGCGGTCGGCGTTGCTGGACGCCCGGCGGTGCAGGACGTGTTCGCTTTGCTACGCGTCGTCAGCGATCATACCGACAGTGCGGCGCTTATGCGATTGCTGGCCACGCCGCGATTCTCCATCAGCGCCAACGATCTGCAGGCGCTCGCCGATACCGCGGAACAGGTGAACACGATGTGCCGGTATCGTGCGCTTGTTTCAGCTGGAATCGTGCAGGAGCAATCCAACAAGGAAGAAAAACCGGAAAATCTGGGAATTTATGGAGTAACTCCCAAGTCGGGTCCTTCCGATGCTGAAATCCGTGCCATCGTACGTGAATATCGAGATCAAGTGCCGAATGCGGTTTTCCTTGTGGACCTCATGTTGCGTGACGATCTCGCGGAACTCATTGACGGCAGGGTGAGTCGTGAAGGGGCGAAGGAAGTGCTTCGCGCCGCGGATGCGATCCGTCAGGTGCAGCGCATGCTTGGCCACCCGTTGCCGGAAGTGGTTCGTGAGGCCATCGTCGCATTGAATCTCGATATCGACATGCAGCTGGCCGAGCATATGCGCGGCGGTCAGGCCGATGCCACGCTCGCCGCATCCCGGGTGGCGCTCGCCAAATCGCCGATCGATGCGTTGCTGAAGCTCGTCGACACGTATATGCAGGAGATCGCGTCGCAGGGAACGCCGAGCCTGCGCGCGTTCATCTCATGGGCGGATTCGCTGCGCGACGCACGCGAGGAGAACGCGGTGGCTCCCGATGTGCCTGTCGACGTGGTGCTGATGACCGTACACCAGTCGAAGGGCCTTGAATGGGATGCCGTGGCCGTGGTCGGCATGACCGATGGCGGATTCCCCACCAACAAGGGCAGCGATCTGCGTGTGGTCGTTGATGAAGAGCATCTCAACGGTTTCCAGGATGGCGTGTGGACGCGCCCGAATATCATGAGACCGCCAAAACGTGGCTGACCGATCCTGCTGCGGTGCCGGTTCCGGTGCGTGTGGACGCCGATATTCTGCCGCGATTCCCCCCATGACGCGCTTGTGGGTGGAAATCCGTTGGAAGCGTTGGAAATGCTGGAGGATGCGGAAATCATTGACGACGAAGTGTTCGGCACCTTGCGGAATATGAGCGTCGATGACATGGAAGGTATTGATCCGGACGGACTGTATTTGACGCAAATCGAGGAGTATGGCCGTCGGTTGCATGCCGACGAGCGTCGCCTCGCGTATGTGGCGTTGACTCGCGCCCGTCATGAGGCGCTGCTCACCTGCAGCGCAACGAATGCGGAAAGCCGTGATCCGCGTGCCGTGGGCGATCGCAAACGTGTGTCCAAACCGTCGAATTTCCTAGTGGAAGTGCGCGATTCCATGCTCAATATCGTTTCCAGAGCGGCTGAGCCGAGCAACCTGGCCGATATTGCGGAAGTTGAGGATGTCGATTCCTCCGAAAACGGCATGACCAGTCTGCATTCGATCGATGCGCCGTTGCCGGATGGATTTTTTGTGGGCGAGCATGCCCGCGATTTTGAAGATGCGGTGGTCGGCGACGCTTGGAATGCGCCGCTCGAGCCGTCGGAAGGCAACCAGTTCCTGCCATGGCCGTGCGAGTTGAGCGATGAGACCCTGCAGACGTTGCGTTTGTCTGCGTTGCAGGTGGATTCGGCGATGAACAATGCTGGCGGGCAGACTGATGGGCGGGCTGGCGAACGGGCCGGCGGGCAAGTTGGCGAGCCTGTCGGTGGCGAAGGTGCTGGGCGTTGCGAAAATACGGGTGCTTCGCTGCTGCGATGCGCGCAATTGCTGGTGGCCGACAGCAATCTCATGCCTGACATGCTTGGAGAGGCGTCGCAGGATGCGTTCGACAGCGCGGTGCGTGCGAAGGGCGAGAGGATTCTTGCGTCCGGTCGTCAGAACGTCACCTCGCTGCAGGCGCGCGCAGGCATGATGGACGAGCGTGGCGCCCGCACTTACTGGCGTGGGCTGGTGCGTCCGATACCGAACGTAGCGTCTCCGGCCGCGCAACTGGGCACGCAGTTCCATGCTTGGGCGGAACGGTTCATCATGGCCGATGCGAATGATGCCGGCATTGGCGTTGGCGCGAGCGGCAATGGCGGTACTCGCGTAGCTGAATCGCGATTGGCGATGCTTGCCGAGCTGCGACGCAACAATGCGGCGCAATCGCAAGACAATCAAGACGATAATGGGGCAGACAATAACGGGATATTCGATTGCAACAGCGTCTCGCAACGTCGACATGGGCACGGCGCAAGCCCGCGTGGGCGGAACGGCAAATCGTCGTCAACGTGCCGCAATTGGGCACCATCGTCAACGGCAAACTCGACGCGGTGTTCTTCGGGGGGTCTCGAGTGGGGCGAGTCGGATCGAAACAATATACTATTGTTGATTGGAAAACTGAGAAAAAACCTCGCAAAAAAGAGGAAATTCAGAAAAAATTAGCACAGTTGGATATGTATCGTATCTTGCTGTCGGCAATGGAGGGCGTACCGCTCACCGCTATCGACGCCTGCCTCTACTATCTGAGTGAACCCATTGAGGGCGATCGACAGCTCAATGCCGCCGACAAAACAGAAGAAGAGATCCTTGCCGAGTTGAGCTACGGAATTCCGAAACAATCCGACAACGACTAGTGCTGGTGCGCCAAGAGATGCGTGTATGCATCCTGCTTGTTCTTGATCATCGTTGAAAAGCGGCGCTTTCCAGCCTGTCCGTAGGGTAACGCACTGCGGGCAGCGTTGTGGAGGAGCGCCGCTACCCTCGTGCAGCATGTGTGGGCGGGCACACGTGCCGGACGCAACGAAAGTTAAGGAGCGATAATCATGGCTGCCACCAGCGCAACCGAAACCCCGAAGTCGCCATATTCCGTATTGTTCTCCATTTCGGGAACCAAAGCGTTCTGCGCTTCCGGAGCTTTGGCGCGACTGCCGATGTCGATGATGGGCCTCGGCATTATTCTCGCACTCAACCACCTGTACGACAATTGGACGATCGCGGGCGTGATGAGCGCGGCGTATGTGCTCGCCACCGCAGCGGTCACGCCACTGTACGCGCGACTGTTCGACCGATTCGGCCAGCGCAAGGTCGGTTCGATGGTGCTTGTCGTGCAAATCATCACCATGCTTGGTTTCGCGTTCTCCGCATTGGTGCGCGTGCCGATCCCGCTGCTGTTTGCGCTGGCTGTGGTGATGGGGCTTACGCAGTTCTCGTTCGGCGCGCTCGTGCGTACGCGCTGGGCGTATGTGCTCGACCGCACCGGCAACGGCGAACTGCTGAACACCGCATACGCGCTGGAATCCGCCATCGATGAGATCGTATTCATTTTCGGACCGATTCTCGCAGCGTTCCTTGCGGCTTCCGTGCACCCCGTTTCGCAGTTGTTCGTGCCAACGATTGCCTGCGCCCTTGGCGGTACCATTTTCTTCACATTGAAGGATACGCAGCCGCCGGTCGTGCATGAAGTCAAGGTCGTTTTCGGCCTCTTCCGACGATGCTGATGTGCGATTGACCATTGATGGCGATGCCAGCAATACTGGCGATTCGGGTTCCGCACCGCGCGACAGGCTGACCATCGCACAGCTGAAAACAAACGACGCAGCCAAGAAACGTAGCGTATTCACTTATGCTGGCGTGATTCCGTTGTTGCTGGTTTTCATCATATTCAATATGAGTTTCACCGCATTCGACACGTCCATGACGGCCGTCATGAAATCGTTGCATCTTGATTCCGTGCTCGGCGTGCAGCTGGCGATGCTAGCGGTCGGTTCATGCATGGGCGCGCTGGTTTTCGGAACGCTTGAGCTCAAAGGATCCCGTTGGCGTTACATGATTATGTTCCTTGCGGCGATCACCGCCGGCTTCTTTGTAATTCACCTGTGCCAAGGCAATCTGATCGTAATGGGCATTATGGAAATTATCACCGGTCTGGCTGTTTCGCCGGTGTTCGCATCGGGCAACCTCGTGATGAAGGAAACCGTCCCCGAAGAGTCGTTGACCGAAGGCCTTTCCTGGGTGAGCACCGCAGGAACCGTCGGCGCATCATTCGGTTCGATGATCACCGGTATCATATTGGATCACGCCACACCCGACGTGAGCCTGATGCTGCCATGGATTTTCGTGCTCGCTTCGATTCCGTTCGCCTTGATCGGCTGGGCGGTGACGCGTCGAAGCGTCTCTTTACATTCGTAAATGGAACATTCCTCAGTAGAATGAGTGAGACTGATTTGAAATGCTGTTCGTACGCTCGTACGTGCGACATGCTTGAAGGAGCTGCAATGATCAAGGTTTCTGTAGTTGGCGCCAAAAGGACGTATGGGTTCCCATGTGGTCGATGCCGTGAACAACGCGGCCGACACCGAATTGGCGCTCGCGCTTGACGCCGGCGACGACCTCACCCAAATCACCCCCGGCAACACTGACGTGGTGGTGGAGTTCACCGTGCCGAGCGTGTCTCTTGACAATGTGCTCGCACTCGTGGCGCAAGGTGTCGACGTGGTGGTGGGTACCACCGGCTGGACCGACGAGAAGCTCGATCAGGTGCGTGCCGCGCTCGCTGCCGCGCCTCGCGAGGGCCAGAGTGTGTTCATTGCGCCGAATTTCGCCATTTCCGCCGTGCTCGCCGACTATTTCGCCAAGGTTGCGGCTCCGTACTTCGAATCCGCTGAAGTGATCGAGCTGCATCACCCGAACAAGGTGGATGCTCCGTCCGGCACCGCATTCCACACCGCGCAGGGCATCGCCGCAGCCCGCAAGGCCGCAGGTCTTGGCCCTGTGCCGGATGCCACCGAAACCGATGGCGGCTCCCGTGGCCAGGTGGTTGACGGCATTCACGTGCACGCCGTACGTCTGCGCGGTCTTAACGCCCATGAGGAGGCCCTGTTCGGTAATGACGGCGAGCAGCTGACCATTCGTGCCGACAGCTTCGACCGCATCTCCTTCATGCCGGGCGTGCTGCTGGCCGTGCGCAAGGTCTCCACCGGCGCATACCCAGGCGTGACCGTCGGCCTCGACAACTTCCTCGACCTGTAAATCTACCTCGTAAATCTATGGGGTCTGGAACTTTTCCGGTCTGATCATACGATCCCCGATTTGGCGGCGATGGTGAGTTTTCGCTTGCTGGATCGGGGATTGACATGTTTTGCGGTCTACGATTTTACGAGGCGTGCTATGGCCGCGCTTGCCTCGGCGATTTTCGCTTCGGAAACTTCCCCGCCCTCTTCGATGGCTTCTTTGACACAGTGGTTGAGATGATCGTCGACGAGCAGCAGCGCTACCGATTTCAACGCACTGTTCACGCTGATATCTGCGTCAGGATGTCGATGCAGTATTCGCCGTTTTCCGTCATTTGGCGTATGCCTCGCACTTGCCCTTCAATGCGGTTGAGGCGCGCGATGATTTTCTTCTGGTCGTCCGCGTATCCGTGATGGGTTGCGTTCATGATGCTGCTCCTCGTAACGCTGAAATCTTGATCTTACCGCTGAAGATACCGCTTTTCTCTTGCAAATATACCCTATAGGGGTATATTGTGATGATAGTCATTGAGACGTTGAACGTGAATAAAACCCTATTGGTGTTGAGGTTGGTGAGAATATGCAGGCTTTGATTGCCGTCATTGTCGCGTTCATTGTGGCGGCAGCGTGTTATGGTTTTTTCTTCGCGCCGCGCAAAGCATTTTCGCGCTCGTGTCGATAACGGTGTGCAAGAGGCGGTTGTCGAAGTCAAAGGTGGGTATAGTCCGGCAATCATCGAAGCTGAGGCCGGCTTGCCATTGCGATTGATATTCGATCGCAAAGAAGACGGTGAATGCTCGTCGCATGTGGTGTTCTCCGATTTCGGTGTCGACCTGGCATTGCCCGCTTTCCGCACAACGACATTGACGCTTCACCCTAACGAACCGGGGGAGTACGGTTTCGCATGTGGCATGAACATGCTGCATGGCACATTACGGGTGGTGCCGGGAAAACATCATGCCGCAATGCCGAAAGAACATTTGGAATCGGAAGAGAGCACGAATACTGCTGAATCTCACGTTCATATGCAATCGCAACAAACTGTTGTTGATGAAAAATCGTATGAATCCGCTGAATCTTCCAATATTTCTTCAGATTCTTCTGATTCGTCAAACGATTCTTCCGAATCTCGTGAGATGCGAACGCTGATTGCGCGTCTATTGTGTCAGCCATCGTTACGATTCCAGTATTCGGTTCGACGATGTTGATGCTGTATCCGATGCCGAATTGGGTGCAATTTGTGCTGATGCTGCCGGTGATGTGCTATGCCGCATTACCGATTTTCCGCAGTGGTTTCGCGGCGATTATTCACCGTTCGCCGGAAATGAATGCGCTGGTCAGTCTGGGTACCGTATGTGCGTTTGCCTACTCGTGCGTGGTCACGTTTATTCCGCAGATTCTGCCTGAGAATGCTCGCGAACCGTATTTTGAAGCGGTTGGTGTGGTTATTACGCTGATGCTGGTCGGCCAATTGCTTGAAGCGCGCGCTCGTGTCGGTACTGGAGAGGCCATGCGCGCGTTGGCGGGATTGCAGCCGAAAAAAAACGCTCGCGTGGTACGAGGTGAAATTGAAGAGGAAATTCCGGTCGAGCAGGTGGCGGTCGGAGATTATTATTGCGATTCGCCCCGGCGAACAACTTCCTGTTGACGGTGTGGTTATTGCTGGTTCGTCGGCTGTTGACGAATCCATGATTACCGGCGAATCCATGCCTGTGGTGAAGCAGGCCGGCAGTTCCGTGACCAGCGCCACCATCAATGGCACTGGATCGCTGCGGTATCGTGCCACGAAAGTCGGCAAAGACACGGTGCTCGCGCAGATTATCGGATTGGTGCAATCCGCGCAAAGTTCAAAAGCGCCGGTGCAGCGCATGGCGGATAAGATTTCAGGCATTTTTGTGCCGATTGTGGTGCTGATTGCCGTGTGGTCGTGCGCGTTGTGGTTTGCGTTTGGGCCGGAACCACGCGTGGTGCATGCGTTGGTGGCTGCGGTTTCGGTGCTGCTGATCGCATGCCCGTGCGCGTTGGGTCTTGCCACGCCGCTTTCCGTAACGGTTTCGACTGGTCGTGCCGCGCAGATGGGCGTGCTGATCCGTTCCGCCGAAGCATTGGAAACCTGCGGCAAAATCAATGCCGTCGTGCTTGACAAAACAGGCACGATCACCGCTGGAAAGCCATCGTTGACCGACGTGTTTCCGCTTGGAAAATGGCGCAAAATGCCGGATGATCTGCTGGCAATTACCGCCAGTGCCGAACGGGATTCCGAACATCCTCTTGCCGCCGCGATTGTTGCGGGCGCGCAAGAGAGGCATCTTACGTTAGGCGAGACCACGCAATTCCGTGCGATTTCCGGTCGGGGCGTCACTGCGCACGTCGCGTTGCCGTTAATATCTGCAAATAATCCGACTGTTGCAGCCGACGAATCCTCTGCATCTTCCGTGACCTTCGAATCATCCATATCTTCTCCCGAAACCGCAATGTACAACGTTGCGGTCGGCAATACCGATCTGATCGACGATCTTGACGTGGCCATGCCGAGTGTCGGCAACGAGGATCTTGACGACATTATCGCAACCATGGAACGGCTATCGGCGGAAGGGAAAACGCCGATGCTCGCAGCAATCGACGGCGAGCTTGCGGGAATCGTGGCCGTTGCGGATACGGTGAAAGCCGATTCGCAGCAGGCCATCGCAGCTTTGAAATCGCGTGGCGTCAACGTGGTGATGCTCACTGGAGACAACGAAACGACGGCGCGTGCCGTGGCCGATCAAGTTGGCGTTGGCAATGTGATCGCGGGAGTGCGCCCGGAAAACAAGGCGGACGAAATCGCGAAACTGCAGGCGCAAGGCTATACGGTGGCGATGGTCGGCGATGGTATCAACGATGCTCCGGCGCTTGCCCGCGCGAATGTGGGATTCGCCATCGGTACCGGTACGGATGTGGCGATCCAATCCGCAGACGTGACATTGATGAATGGCTCGCTGATGGGTTTGGTGCATGCGCTCGACTTGACCCGCGCCACCATGCGCAATATCGCGCAGAATCTTGGATTTGCGCTCGGCTATAACAGCGTCGGCATTTCCATTGCGGCGGGCGTACTGTACCCGTTCACCGGCATGATGCTCAATCCGATGATCGCGGGCGCGGCCATGGCGTTCTCGTCGCTATGCGTGGTGACGAACGCGAGCCGACTGCGCCTGTTCGATCCAGACAAGGCGGTGCGTGCCGCAAATAAGACGTATCAGGTTCGCCAGCCGAACCCGAACGATAATAATCACAACAACCATAGTCAGAAAGGATTCATCATGGGACTGTTCAGTGATCACAAGGCCAAGAAGGAAGGTATGCACGAGGGTATGGAAGGCATGGGCGGCGCGCACTCCTGCTGTGGCGGCCACACTGCCAACGGCAATCAGAGCGCGCCCGCCAAAGATCCGGTCTGCGGCATGAGCGTGGATCCGGCCACTGCCGCAGCAACCCGCGAATACAACGGCACCACCTACTACTTCTGCAACCCGGCTGCGCCGCCAAGTTCGAGCAGAACCCCACCCAATACCTTGCCTGAGTTTGTTTTGGTGGGCGCACTTTTCCCTCTTGGTGATCGCACTGTTTTGGAGTGTTGTGCGGTCAGGAAAGCAAAATCGTGCGATATTCCGAAATCGTGCGATATTCCGAAATCGTGCGGTCACCAGATCAAAATCGTGAAGTCATTTGGCTTGAATCCCCCTGAGTATGCGGCTAAGCGTACCGATTCTTCCACTTGCTGGGGGATTTTGGACTGTGGGAGGCTTGGCAGCGGGAGGATTGTTCCATTAACTGGAGGTTTTGGGTCTCTGGGAGGCTGGTTGACGGGAGGATTGTTCCAGCGGGTGGGAGTTTTGGGAATGTGAGGGGTTGTTTAGCGTACCGATTGTTCCAGTGACTGGAGGTTTCGGGACTCTGGGAGGCTCGGCAACGGGAGGAGTTGTTCCAGCGGGTGGGGGATTTTGGTCTCTGGAAGGCAGTTCATATTGCGATATGGTCGCGAACTCGGGCGCTTCGGCGTCCGTGGCGGGAAGTACCGTTGGCACTATGACTGACGGTACTATGCATCTTCTTGATCCTGCTCCTTTCGGACGTATTCTTCCGGCCATGGTCACCCCCATGAAGGCCGACGGTTCCGTTGATTTCGAGGCCGCGCAGAAGCTTGCGAAGCAGCTTGTCGCCGATGGCGCCGATGGCCTTGTGGTCAATGGCACCACGGGCGAGTCTCCCACCACCCACATGGAGGAGAAGGTCGAGCTGGTTCAGGCCGTCAAGGATGTGGTGAGCGTGCCCGTTATCTCCGGTGCGGGTTCCAACGATACCGCCCACACCGTGCGCATGGTGGAGCAGACTCAGGAGGCGGGCGCCGATGCGGTGCTTGTGGTCGCTCCGTACTATTCGCGCCCGTCGCAGGAAGGCGTGTTCCGTCACTACAAGGCGGTCAATGATTCCGCGGACAAGCCGATTATCGTTTACGATGTGCCTGGCCGCACCGGTCTGCACATTCAGTTGGAAACCTACCGTCGTTTGGCTGAGCTTGGTCACGTCAAGGCGGTGAAGGACGCCACCGGAGATATCGCGGGTGCCGTGCGTAAGCGTATGGAAACCGGTTTGACTTGGTATTCGGGCGATGACGGTCTGTTCCTGCCGTTCCTTTCGGTTGGTGCAGTCGGCATTATTTCCGTGATCGCACATGCTGCTTCCGGTCCGATGCGCGATTTGGCTGCCGCATTCGACCGCGGTGACATTCATGGGGCTCAGCGCATTGCCGTGCAGCTTGCTCCACTGGTCGAAGCAATGAACGGCAACGGTTTCCAGGCTGTTATGGCCAAGGCTCGCTGAAGGTGCGTGGCATTCTCGACTCCACGACGATGCGTCTGCCGAACGTCGGTCCGGGCGAGGCTGAGATCAAGCGCGCGGAAGATGGCATGCGCGCTTCCGGCTTGCTGTAATTGAAGAACTTGTGATTGCGAAACTTGTGATTGCGAAGCGCTTGATTGTCGGCGATTGCGCTGATTCCGGGCATTGTTGCGATCACAAGTTTGCTGGGTTTGCCGTAATACGGCAAACTAACTGAATTCCTCGTTTCCGCACAGGCGGAGACAATTAGTAATGGAAATCCAACTAGGAAATGGCTATAGAAGAAACCAAAACAGTAACTACGCACAAGCGCGGCAGCAAAGCTGCCAAGCGCACTGAAAACACGCAGACCGCGGATGTGAAATCCGTGAAGTCTGTGAGCTCTGAGAAGGTCAGCAAGGCTGAAACGACTTCCAAGAAGGCGAAGTCTTCTGGCCGTGGCGGTGGCCGTGGCAATCGTGCGGGCGATGCGTCCGGTTCCGTTCGTGGCGGTTCTCGCGGCAACGGCAGCGGCTCCTCCAAGGGCTCGAAGAGCACGAAAAACGTGAAGGCCGCAAAGAACACGAAGAACTCCAGAGGTTCCAAGAACTCCAGCGCGGCAAGCTCTTCTGCTGGAAGCCGTCGCAATTCCCGTCTTGCTCCGCAGACCACCGCGCCCCAGCAGGATGACGTGTTGATCGCTCCGCCGAAGTACCGTAAGGGCTCCATGCGCATCGTGCCGCTTGGTGGCCTGGGCGAAATCGGCCGCAACATGAACGTGATCGAATACAACGGTCACCTGCTGCTCATCGACTGCGGTGTGCTTTTCCCCGAAGAGGAGCAGCCGGGTGTCGATCTGATTCTGCCTGACTTCCACTACATCAAGGACCGTCTCGACAAGGTCGAGGCTCTGGTGCTTACCCACGGCCACGAGGATCATATCGGCGGCGTGCCGTATCTGCTGAAGCTCCGCCCCGACATTCCGCTGATTGGTTCCAAGCTCACGTCGGCTTTCGTTGAAGCCAAGTGCAAGGAGCATCGCATCAATCCGCGACTGGTTGAGGTCAAGGGTCGTGACAAGCTGAAGGTCGGTCCGTTCAATCTTGAGTTCGTGAACGTCACGCATTCCATTCCGGACGCTCTGGCTGTGTTCGTGCAGACTCCGGCCGGAAGCCTCATCGATACCGGCGATATCAAGCTTGACCAGCTGCCGCTCGACCATCGCATCACCGATTTGGTGGAGTTCGGCAAGCTCGGCGAAAAGGGCGTGGATCTGCTGATGATGGATTCCACCAACGCTGAGGTTCCAGGCTTCGTCAAGCCGGAAACCACCATTGGCCCAGCTCTTGATCAGGCGTTCGCCCAGGCCACGCGCAAGATCATCGTGGCCAGCTTCTCCAGCCATGTGCACCGTGTGCAGCAGGTTGTCGACGCCGCCCACAAGTACGGTCGCAAGGTGGTGTTCGTGGGCCGTTCCATGGTTCGCAACATGTCCATCGCTGCGGATTTGGGCTACTTGAGACTTCCGGAAGACACGGTCATCGACCTGAAGAAGGCCCATGATGTGCAGGACGACAAGCTCGTCTACATGTGCACCGGTTCCCAAGGCGAGCCGATGGCCGCGCTTGGCCGTATCGCCGACGGCAATCATCGCGACATCACCATCAACGAATTCGACACTGTCATTCTTGCGAGCTCCCTGATTCCGGGCAACGAGCATGGCGTGTACAAGATCATCAACAAGCTGGTGCAGCTTGGCGCTCGTGTGGTCAATCGAGACAATGCCGCCGTGCATGTGTCCGGCCACTGCAATGAGGGCGAACTGCTGTACATGTACAACATCGTCAAGCCGAAGTGCGCCATGCCGATCCACGGCGAGAACCGTCACTTGGTGGCCAACGGCATGATCGCGGTCAAGACGGGCGTCGATCCGCAGAATGTGGTGCTTGCCGAAGACGGCGATGTGGTCGATTTGTACCACGGCCAAGCTGCTGTTGTCGGTTCCGTGCCATGCGGCTACGTGTACGTCGATGGCGATTCCGTTGGCGAACTTACCGAGGACGAGCTTGAGAAGCGTCGTATTCTTGGCACGGAAGGTTTCGTGTCGAGCTTCGTCGTCGTCGATACGGAAACGGCTGACGTTGTCGCAGGTCCGAAGATCTATCTCAACGCGGTGGCCGAAGACGAAAGCGAATTCGACAAGGTTCGTCATCAGATCGTCGAGCAATTGCAGGATGCGATGATGGCTGGCACGCACGATACATACAAGTTGCAGCAGATCATGCGTCGTACGTTGGGTAGCTGGGTCGCACGTCAGCTGCATCGCAAGCCGATGATCGTTCCGGTCGTTGCCGATATCGCACAGGATGTTGACGAAGCGATGGGATTGAACGCAGCGCAATGATGAATCGACAGATAGTCAATATTTTTCGCAATATCGCCGATTCCAGCGAAATCAATATTGGAATAATATTGAAATATCGACAGATCGTCAATAATTGTTGATTACATAATCAAAAGAAGGACGCGTAACCGGCACAACCGGTTGCGCCGTCTCCTATTCAATAAATAGGAATCTCAACACAAATAAGGAGTGACATGCCAGGAGCAAATCTCACCCGAATCGAAGCGGAAGAACGCAAAAGCGTTATCGCAGCACCGGTTCATTACACGGTCAAACTTGATCTGACCCGTGGAGCCAAGAATTTCGGTTCCGAAACCACCATCACGTTCGACGCCGAGCCGGGAGCTACCAGCTTCCTTGACCTGACTCGCCACCGAAGTGAGCGAAATCGTACTCAACGGCGAAACTCTCGATCCGGCCGAAGCGTTCGCCGACAGCCGTATGAACTGAAGAACCTCGAAGCGCACAACGAAGTGACCGTCAAGGCACTGTGCCAGTATTCCAACACCGGTGAAGGCCTGCATCGTAGCGTCGACCCGTCCGACGGCAACATCTACCTGTACTCTCAGTTCGAAGTGCCGGATGCCCGCCGCGTGTATGCCGTGTTCGACCAGCCCGACATCAAGGCCGTGTTCGATTTCTCCGTGCTTGCAGCCAAGTCGTGGATCGTCACCTCCAACATGCCTGCCGCATCCGTGACCGACAATGAAACCGTTACCGAAGAGGGCACGCTCGGCACGCACGAAGCCGAAACCACCAAGCTGTGGGTGTTCGAATCCACGCCGACCATGAGCTCCTACCTCACCGCCATCTGCGCAGGACCGTACGCCGAATGGCACACCGAATACGCCAACGAAGACGGTCGCACCGTGCCGATGGCCATGTACTGCCGTCAGGCGCTCGCCGAAGCGTTCGCCAAGGATGTCGACTACCTGTTCGACATCACCAAGAAGGGTTTCGCCTTCTATGCGAAGACTTGGGGCGTGCCGTATCCGTACGCCAAGTACGACCAGATTTACGTGCCGGAATACAACGCCGGCGCTATGGAGAACATCGGCATGGTCACCATCCGCGACCAGTACGTGTTCGAATCGAAGGTCACCGACGCGTATGCCGAGCGCCGCGTGGTCACCGTGCTGCACGAGCTCGCCCACATGTGGTTCGGCGACTACGTGACCATGAAGTGGTGGAACGACCTGTGGCTCAACGAATCCTTCGCCGAGTTCACGTCCACTCTCGCCACTGCCGAAGCCACGGAATGGAAGGACGCTTGGGCCACATTCAGCTCCGGCGAGAAGAGCTGGGCACTGCGCCAGGACCAGCTGAGCACCACCCACCCGATCGTCGCGCCGATCAACGATCTGAACGACACGTACGTCAACTTCGACGGCATCACCTATGCCAAGGGCGCTTCCGTGTTGAAGCAGCTCGTGTTCTATGTGGGTCGTGAGAAGTTCTTCAAGGGCATCAACAATTATCTGAACAAGCATGCGTACTCCAACGCTACGCTCGCCGATCTGCTGGCTGAACTCGAGTTGACGTCCGGCCGCGATCTCAAGGCGTGGAGCGCCAGTGGCTTGAACAGTCCGGCATCAACACCATCGCCACCGAAGTTGAGGAAAACGAGGATGGCACGATTCGCCAGCTTGCGTTGCGCCAGTCCGCTTCGGCTGAGCATCCGGTGCTGCGCGCGCATCGTCTGGCTGTCGGCTTCTACAATGAGGATCCGGAAACCGGCAAGATCGTGCGTACCGACCAGTTCGAACTTGATGTTGACGGCGAACTGACGATTGTCGAAGCGGCTGCCGGCAAGGCACGTCCGGCGCTGATTTTGGTGAATGACGACGATTTGACATACACGAAGCTGCGCTTCGACGAGAAGAGCCTCAAGTTCGCTGCGGAGAACCTGTATCGTTTCGACGATGCGTTGGCTCGTTCCGTGATTTGGCTTGCATTCTGGGATATGACCCGCGACGGCGAATTGCCGGCAAAGCAGTTCATCGAAACCTCTTTGGCTGCGCTTGCCACGGAACATGAGTCCACCACGTTCCGTTACGCTTTGGCGCAGGTCAGCACCACCGCATGGCATTACACCGCTCCGGCCGACCGTGCCGAAGTGGTGGAGCATGTGGCTGCCGAACTGTTCAAGCTGGCTCAGGCTGCCGAAGCCGGTTCCGACGAGCAGTTCCAGCTGATCACCGCCTACTTGGGTTATGGCGAGCCGGGCGATGCTGCGTTCGAAGCGAATGCGAAGGGTCTGCTCGATGGTTCCGTGAAGCTTGATGGCTTGGAGATCGACAATAATTTCCGTTGGACCATCATCAACGCGCTGAGCGCAATCAACGCCATCGGCCAGAGTGACATCGACGCGGAACTCGCCAAGCGTGAAACCACTGAGAACCGTGAGTTCGCATTGGGTGCGCGTGCGGTCGCAGGCATTGCGGAAGCCAAGGAATGGGCTTGGAACGAGGCTTTGCACAACGACGAGCTGACCAACATGCAGTTGGAATCCGTGGCCCGTGGTTTCGCATCAACTCCACGTGCCGACTTGGCTGAACCGTACGCGGCCAAGTATTTCGAGGTTGCCGACTGGATTTGGAAGAACAAGACCTTCCACATGGCTGAGGCTCTGCTGGAAGGCCTGTACCCGAGCTATGCCGATCCGGCCACACTGGTGGATCTCGGTGATGCTTGGCTGGCTTCGCATGCCGACGCCGACAACGCGTTGCAGCGCATTGTGCGTGGCAATGTCGAATCGTCGCATCGCACGCTCAAGGTGCGTGATTTCAACGCGTCCCTCTGATGCCGTTCCTGGCACCACTACAGTAGCTGTTTTTGGCAGCTACTTCTGATATCACTTGTGATATTGCATCATAAGCCCGGACTGACGGCGTGACTTATCCCGCTGCCAGTCCGGGCTTGTTTGCTTTCAGACAAGCCATCCCAAACAAAGTCCCATAACGGTTTATGGACAATGGGGTCCTTTCGGGACCCATAATGACCCAGCCGGTCGGAATCGGAGGATGGAAGTGAGATCGCAAGAAACTTGAGATTGCGGAAATCTCACGACGTTGCATACTGCGGTTTGCCTGACATCGCATACTGCAGTATGCAGGTATCGCAACATGCTGTTGACTATTTTGTTGAATGGTGAACCCGTTGAGTACGATGGTGCACGGCAATATAACTTGAGATAGCGAGGACTTGAGACTCATGCCACGTATGTTCGGAACAGACGGTGTTCGAGGATTGGCGAATAGGGCTTTGACCGCACAGCTTGCGTTGGATTTGGGCGATGCTGCGGTGCGCGTGCTTGGCGATGATGGAGACAAAAGCGAATTCGACGGTCGTCGCCGTGCACTGGTCGGCCGCGATACTCGCGTTTCCGGCGATTTTCTTGCAGCGGCACTGTCCGCAGGCATGTCCGCAGGCGGTTTCGACGTGATCGACGCGGGCATTATTCCAACCCCTGGCGTCGCATACCTGACTTCCGTGCTGAACGTGGAAATGGGTGCCGTGATCTCCGCATCCCATAACCCCATGCCCGACAACGGCATCAAATTCTTCGCACGCGGCGGATTCAAACTGCCTGACACCAAAGAAGACGAAATCGAAAACGTGCTCGGCCAGGATTGGGAACGCCCGACCGGTGCAGGCGTGGGACGTATCAGCCACGACACGGCAACCGCAACCAACCTGTATATCGACCATCTGGTATCCACAATCGCCCCCATCGGGCCTGACAAGTCCCAGCCGACACCGTTGAAAGGCTTGAAAGTCGTGGCTGACTGCGCCAACGGCGCCACCTCCGTGGTCGCGCCGGAAGCGTTGCGCCGCGCAGGAGCGACGTGATCGTGATCAACGCTTCGCCAGACGGCTACAACATCAACAAGAACGCCGGATCCACACACCCCGAACAGCTGCAGGCCATGGTCAAAGCCTCCGGAGCCGACTTGGGCGTGGCATTCGACGGTGACGCCGACCGTTGCCTTGCCGTAGACGGCGAAGGCAATATGGTCAACGGCGATCAGATCATGGGCATTCTTGCACGTGCCAAGAAAAACGCGGGCAAACTCAACCACGACACCCTCGTGGTAACCGTGATGAGCAACCTCGGCCTGAAGCTCGCCCTGCGTTCCATGGGCATCAAAACCGTGCAAACCGGCGTGGGCGACCGTTACGTGCTTGAGGAAATGCTGCGCGGCGACTATTCGCTCGGCGGCGAACAGTCCGGCCACGTGATCAACCGCGAATTCGCCACCACCGGCGACGGTACACTCACCGCACTGACCTTGTGCAACGAAGTGGTCAACTCCGGCAAGAGTCTCAAAGAACTCGCATCCGACTTCCCGCAACTGCCGCAAACCCTCATCAATGTGCCAAACGTCGACAAGCTCGCAGCCAAAACCAACGCCAAAGTGCAGGCGCCGTCGAACGCGAAGAGAAATGCTCGGCGACACCGGCCGCGTGCTCTTGCGTCCCTCCGGCACCGAACCGCTCGTGCGCGCATGGCTGAAGCGGAAACCCAGCAGCAGGCCGACGAGTCTGCGACCGTCTCGCCAAAGTCGTGGCCGAAGAACTCGCCTTGTAATCACACCGCCGATACACCGTATTTGGCAATCCAAAATCCCGAACCAATCCGCGAAGGAACCCCATGTTTGGACGTAACTCGAAAGTCAACCTCGAGCTCAACCGCGAGGTCGAAAAACTCATCAAAACCGGCGGCAAGGAACAGCTGCTTCCCATCGTGCAGGCAGGTGAACCGGTACTGCGCCAGCAGACCGCAGCCTACGAAGGCCAACTGAGCCGCAAGACACTTGACAAGCTCATCGAAACCATGCGCGTCACCATGATCGAAGCGCCGGGCGTAGGTCTCGCCGCAACCCAGATCGGCCTCGGACTGGCGCTTGCCGTGGTGGAAGACCATGTGCGCGACGACGATGACGATGACCCGCGCGAAGCGGCCGAATTCCCGTTCCACGTCATCATCAACCCCAGCCTATGAGCCGATCGGCACCGAAACCCGCAGCTTCTACGAAGGCTGCCTGAGCTTCGACGGCTATCAGGCGGTACGCAAGCGCTGGCTCGACATCACCGCCCGCTGGCAGGATGAAGATGGCAAACAGCATGAGGAACATCTGCACGGCTGGCCGGCCCGCATCTTCCAGCACGAAACCGACCATCTGAGCGGCGAACTGTATATCGACAAGGCGGAAATCCGCAGCCTCGCCACCAACGAGAATCTTGAGGATTTCTGGTGCGACGATCCGGTTCCCACCGAAGCCGCCGCCGAACTCGGATTCGAACTGTAAACCAGGAGCGCACGTCGCAAATCGCATACATGCGCGGCGAAAAACGCTGCGGAATCCGATTGTCACGGAATCCTATCGTTGCGCAATCCGCGGAATATCCTGCAGGGGAGAGGTCCACAGGCCTCTCCCTTTTTGTCATACCGTCATTTTTTCGTCATACCACCATGCGCATAACCAGTGCAACGCGCGCACGCATCACACTCCCCACGGCAGACGCACGTATGAGCGTAACCATGTTTGCATTTCGCAGCATTATCGACAATATCGACGTTCGCGTTGCGATGGAATGATTTCGTACGCGACGTCGTGCTCCGTCTGCAACGCGCATGATCGTATCCTGACGACGAATGCTTGGTGAACATAATCGTTTTTCGTAGCATTGTTCTTTCTCTTACCGAAAATCAACGAAATAAAACGAACCCAAGATAACCTTTCGAATCTCAAAAAACTTAAGATTGCGCTATCCGAGAAGCATCATGGTTTTTTGTACGCGCCGACGTGTACTGCGCCCCCTCTCGGCTACCATGCAAAGTATGAACGAAGCAAAGACGGGCCGTTCCTGGCTTACCGAAGCCAAACAAGACATCAGCCAATGGTCGCATCGATGCCGAAAAACGCCGACAATGAGCGCATCGACTGGCATTGGGTCATGTCTCTCGACTTGGAACACGGCATCGGAGCCGCCAAAAGCCAAGGCATCGACCTGATCGCCGTTCTGAATGCCGCGGATACCACGTTTTCGTCGACCTCGGAGAAAACGGATCCCATGCAGGATTCGGTACTATCCGTCCAACAGTTGCATAATCTGCTGAAAAAGGATTTAGCGGTCCGTGACCGGCTCGAATCCATCATCGCGCAATGCAATACCACCTTCATGACGGATTTCGACCGTCTGATCGCTTCATACCGTTTGCCTCGCGCGCTCGCCTATGCGAACCGTAGGTTGTGCGACGAAATTGCCGTGTTGCGGCGCATTGGTGTTGCGATGGGATTGTGGACGATTGCCGAAGAGCGGCGGGAGCGGGTGATAGTGCCCGTGCTGCAGTCTGTTGCCGGAGCGGAAAGCCTCGTGAATCTTAACGATATTCAGGATCGTACCGCGCAGATCGTCAATGGCCGTGCCGAACGTCGTGCCGCGGAACGTGAACAGAAGCGTGCCAGCGATTACGCCATGTCACGCGCGAATTTGAGCGGGGTGACGAGTCCGGGAGGCTCGAAGGTGTTCGACTATGGTTCCCTCGGATCCGCTGGCGGTTCCGCTGACTCGGCGGAAGCCGCGCAGGACCGACGTTTGGCGGATTACAAAAAGTCGGATTGGCGTGACGCCTACCTTCCCGGCCGTGACGTCGACACGGTGATGGGCATTGATATCGAAACTACGGGTACGGATCCGGCTCGCGTGTACATCATCGATGCCGGATTCGAATTCATGAACATGATCTCGCCTCGTCCTGCCGGCGAGCCGCGGGCTACCGCTACGAACAGGATTATTACGAGACCGGCGATGCATATGGCCAGGCACGTCTTTCCTTCGGCGTTCCCGCGCAGAATGCGCTGCTTGGCAATCCTCTGATTCTCGACCTTACCGGTATTGACGTGCGCGATCGCGCCAGCGCGGACTTTCGTCTGTTCGACGAATGCCCGAAGCTCAGATCGGATTGCTGCAACGACTCGAACAGCAGCCATATGTTGCGCATAACGCCCGGTTCGAGCATAGCTTTTTCATGCTGAACGTCGCCGGATATGCGGAAAGCTATCGTGCCGGCAATATCACGATCATCGACACATTGCCGATGAGCCGTCGTTGGGATGAGGGGTCGATTCCCGATGATGAGCATCCGCACGGCAACAATACGTTGGATGCGTATGCCAAACGTCAGGGCGCGTTGGATGCATCCAAAAGCGAACGACATCTTGGCTTGGAAGATACGCACATCATGCTGGTCGCCATGAAGCATCATCTGGGTGTGCTGCATGCCGAGGGGCGCGGGCCGTGGGGCGCGGTGGCAGGCCCGGCAATGGTGGCAAGCGCTGTGGCAAGCGCTGGTAGACGGAGTCGCTCGCAGGTTGTGTGGCAAGGCGTAAGTTGGTCGGACGAATTGACGTTGCTGGATGTGTGTCAGGCGTAGTCGTGTTGTGTCTGTTCCCGCTGGATGTTTTGCCCGCTGTTTGTCTTGTACCTTTCTGTCATTCGTTCGTCTCGTGTGCGACACGCCCGGATGTTGACCTGTCGCGAGGTATGTTGAGGTTTTTCCAGCGGGATTGTGCTGTGAAATGGTGCTCATCACTCGATTTTCCTGCGATTTCGACACGCCGAGAGATACGTTATTTTTCAACGGTTTACACGGTGTTTACGGAAGATCGATTTGCGTAGATCGGCAAGGACGTGTAAGTTTACATCTCGCTGCTCAGCACGGCGGTTCCGCTCCTGAGGTTCGGGACGGTCTGCTGGTGTGGTGGTGGTTTGAGAACTCAAGAGCGTATTTGTACTACTTCTTTATAGTCAATGATTGCCAGTTCATCGTCCGCTCGTTCGCGAGTGGCCGGGAGGCCTTGAAGGACGGTGAGGTTTTCGTGCGATG
>ENA-OQAJ01000079-OQAJ01000079.1-human-gut-metagenome-genome-assembly--contig:-NODE-79-length-27131-cov-3.493853_pt1 | contig 27131 bp, 40 predicted proteins | sample MGYA00242736_ERZ504529 | MGnify/ENA primary metagenome ERZ504529 (study PRJEB26092, sample SAMD00036275) | human gut metagenome | host: Homo sapiens | study: EMG produced TPA metagenomics assembly of...
GGCAAACATTCGCATTCCGCTCTGCTGCATGCTCATGAACACAATGCTTCGCGATTTGTTGTTCATATTTCTAAAAGAAGTTATGGCATCCAAAAACCATAACTGCTTTTGAAAGGGTCGTGTTATTATTCGACAAAACATTTGTATGCACAAATAGGAGTGCGCGGAGGTTATGTGCATCACAGTGTTTTTATATTCAGCACGCGGAGTGTGCTGCTGATATTATTTTATCATTTAACAGCTTTCGGACAACCCCGGTATGGGGATATTGGACAGTCGGGTTTGGCATGGATGTGTATTCCATATAAAAAACGGGACTTTTCTGTATCAGGAACCTGTGTCCCGTGCAGAAAAATCCCGTCTGGTCTTTTGCTTTATTCTTTTATCACTTCCCGGAAATCTGAAGTCTTTCCTTCACGAATCCCAGAAAATCCTTTCCCTGTTCACTGAGCTCTTCACCTCTCCGGCAAATGCACCCGTAAACAAGTTTCTGGCCTTCTCCCGGAAATGTATATTTCACGGAGGAATATCCCGGATCACGGCCGGAAAGATCCGCACCACTGATATTACACAACTCTCCGGACCCAAGAAGACGTTCCACGATATAATCACTGTTTGTTACGACTACGGTCTCTGCCTCCACTGCGGAATGACCGTTTTCCTCTACAAGGTTCCGGTAATTATCTGGGGAAAATTCATCGGGAAATCTCTGGATCAGCCTGAGCTGGGACATATTAAAATCTCCCTCATCTGCTGTATCTGCTTTCCCTTTCCCGGTATAAATATTTACCTCGGTTTCCGTCAGCAGCTCAAATTCCAGGTAATTTCGGGAAAGAAAATACTGGAATGCTGCCAGCTGATTCTGCATCACATAGGCGAATCCCATATCATCCTGTCTGCCTTTCACACGTTTTATGATCTCATGGGTATCTGCTGCGTAAACCTGATAATGAAGATCATCGCACTTATGTGCTTCATAATACGTTACGAAGGTATCCGCAAACCAGGAGCTGGGATGAAAGCATACACACAGGCTGCTTTTTGCAAGTGGCTGTGCCTGCATTTCCAGTTCATCTATATTTTCCAGGATCCTCTGCACATGGATATATGCACGCTCTCCTTCCAGTGTCAGCTCGATCCCTTTTGCATGGCGGACAAACAGCTGGGTACGCATGTCGTCTTCCATGGAACGGATCACCTTGCTTACATTGGACTGGGTAGTAAAAAGCAGCTCTGCGGCCTGGCTGAAAGAACCTGTTTTTGCGCAGGCCGCAAAATACTGGATCTGTTTGATATTCAGCATAACCTTACCCCTGTTTCTTTGCAAAGATCAAAAACATCGGGGTCGGATTGTAAAACTCATCTTTTTCGATATAAATACGCTTACTGATTCCAAGGTCAAAGGAAAATTCTTCCACGCCCATGCGTCCCAGTGTTTCCAGATCCCAGGCCGGGCGCAGGAAAGAACTGATCGGAAGCTGACGCTTGATATCCTCGCACTCCTGCATCAGTTCATCCTGGATCTGATGATGGGCATGATTTTCCGGAAGATCTGCAGTATCCGCAAAAATTTGCTGCTCCATAGTTAGCGTCCAGGTTGATCATCACTCCGCCAGGTTTCAGCACACGGAACCATTCCTGGTAAGCGTGTTCCGCATCCGGCAGTGTCCAGGTAAAGTTTCGGGATACGATCACATCAAATTCCTCATCCGGAAAATCCGGATTTTCCGCATCCATGACCGCAAACTGGCAGTCTGCTTTTTCTTCCTCTGCCAGCTTTTTTGATGGGTGATCATATCCGGTGTCAGGTCGATACCGGTTACCTGATGGCCTTCTTTTGCAAGAAGAATGGTAAAAATCCGGTTCCGCAACCTACATCCAGGATCCTGAGATTCTTTTTCTCCGGCAGATACTTCTTAAGCTCGGTCATCCATCTGCCTGCAAGTGCGCTGTGAAGTTCCGCTCTTCTCTGTTCCAGGAAGCTGTCGCTGCGCTTGGTCCAGTACTGGGCGATCCTTGTTTTCCGCTCGTCTTTTTTCTCTTACGATATTTCCGTAAGTGATCACAGGGCCACCTTCCACAACCTGAAGACTGGATACCTGATAGAGGATCACACCATCATGTCCGCACGGCAGATTTCCTGAACATTTCCCTCATAATCACGGATCTCGCCAAGATACTCGTCCCTGTGAATGATATCTCCTGGCTTTTTCACCGGGTACCAGAGGCCGTTGACGCTGGCGCACTGATATCGGACATCATCCATTTTCAGCGGATAGTAGGTGCTGTGAGAACGGATTCCGTTGTAAGCTCCAATGCTGCAGAGAATGTTTCGCACATCGCGGCGCATGGAGTCTACTTCTTCACGCTCCCAGGTTCCCATGCAGCCACGTTCCAGAAGGACTGCCGGAATGTCACAGGTACTTGCCGCGTAATTGTAGGCACCGCCTGTGCTTACATTTGACTGTACCATATATGGGACATCTACCTGTTCTGCCATTTTCCGGGATGCTTCCACGATCTCCGGCTTTGCAACGCCTGCAAAATATACATACGGAGTCAGTTCCTCGTAATCGTCACCGCCGTGAAGGTCGATATAATAATCTGCTTTTTTGATCAGGGATTCTGTGATGGCTGCTGCCAGGCGCTCCATTCTTGTGCCATCTTTTTTGCCAGGGAAAACACGGTTCAGATTTTTTCCGTCTTCCCAGCTGATGCTGCCTGCTCGCTTCTCAAAGTCTTGCCTGTTCAGCACTTTTACCAGAACCAGCTGTCCGTTAACTTTTTCCGGATTCAGTTTTTTTGACAGCTCGATCAGGGTCTGGATCCCCACATATTCTCCTGCATGAAGTCCAGCTGTGACAAGGACGGTTTTTCCCGGATTTTTTCCACGGATAATGGTTGCCGGAAGAGTAAATTCTCCGTCTCCAATCTCCAGGAATCCTTCGGTTTTTTCTCCTTCCACAACCGGAAGATTCAGGAAATGATCCGGTTTTACGCCGGTTACCATAAACATTGGGGTGGACTGATAATTCAGTCTCTCCTCCTCACTCCAGACTGTTTTCCAGATTTCCGTATCAGTGTAGATTCCAAGAAGTCCTGCTTCCCGGAGAGTTTTTACATCCCACTCAGGCCGGCGGATCTTTGACAGCGGTACCTGAAGGGCGATCCGCTCCATACGCTCAATATCCGTACAGAGATAATGATCGTCCAGACTGTTGTTCTCCACATTTTTCCGGTCGTTTTCGTAGGCTTTCCGCTGCTCTTCCTCATAGAGATAGCCGTACCAGTTGGCGTCAAAATTCAGAAGTTTTCCGCCCACTTTCAGCACACGGACCCACTCTCTGTAGGCAACATCCGGATGCTCCAGATTCCAGGTAAGATTTCGGGAAATAACCACATCAAAGGTATTGTCTTCAAATTCCAGTTTCTGTGCATCCATCCGCTGGAAATGAATGTTCCGGCAAAGTTCTCCCGCATTTTCCTTTGCCTTTTCCAGCATTCCTTCGGTGTAATCCACAGCATCCACGTGATATCCGGCTTCTGCCAGGATCACTGGAAAAAATCCGGGGCCTGTTCCGATATCCAGGATACGGATCTCTTCCTTTGGCTTGTCTGGAAACTGGCTGGTCAGCACCTTAAGCCATGCGTTTTTTCTGCGTTCCTGCAAGCTCTTTATGATTCACTTCGGAGTACCCTTCTGTACGGGTGCTCCAGTAAGATTCGATTTCGTCGAGAAGTTTTTCCACGTTGATTCCTCCGCGCTTTTTTATTTATGTGGGGGCCTGATCTGATAAGGTTTTCCTAACTTTTTCCATACCCCCATAGGTTATGTTTAATGTACCAAATTGTCAGGGTTTTAACAAGCCCCTGGGGGGGGATTGCCGTTGTAATTCTCCAGATGCTGTGGTATCATCCTACCTGTAGTAATTCAGTAATGATCCCTGAAAATCAAGCGGATATTGGCGATCTGCATTCGCTGCATCAGGGCAACAGTAAAAATCTCAATACATCGAAATCGAAAGGATGGTTTATATACAAATGACAACACAGGAACTGGCTTATGAAGTCATCAGCCGTTTAAAAAAAAGAGTATCCGGACGCAGACTGTACTCTGGATTATGATGATGCCTGGAAACTTCTTGTAAGTGTCCGCCTGGCAGCCCAGTGTACCGATGCCAGAGTGAATGTGGTGGTTCAGGATCTCTACGCAAAAATATCCGGACGTGGCAGCCCTGGCAGCTGCAAAACCGGAAGATATCGAGGCCATTGTACGTCCCTGCGGTCTTGGAAAAAGCAAGGCTCGGGATATCAGCGCCTGCATGCGGATCCTCCACGAACAGTACCAGGACAAAGTTCCGGAAGACTTCAACGCACTTCTGAAACTTCCCGGCGTGGGGCGCAAAAGTGCCAACCTGATCATGGGCGACGTATTTGGCAAACCTGCCATTGTAACAGATACCCACTGCATCCGTCTTTCCAACCGCATCGGTCTTGTCCATGACATGAAAGACCCGAAAAAAAGTGGAAATGGCTCTCTGGAAGATCATTCCTCCGGAAGAAGGCAACGATCTCTGCCACCGCCTTGTAAACCACGGAAGAGAAGTCTGTACAGCACGGACAAAGCCTTACTGTGACCGCTGCTGTCTTAATGATATATGTGAAAAAAATGGGATCTGATATGCGATATGTAAAGTACAATAAAACGGACATTCACACCCCGGAAAGGACAACATTATGAATTTTAAAAAACTGGAAAATAATCTTCTGGATATGATCCAGGAACAGCAGGTAAAGATCGGATACATGAGCGGAGTTACCCGTTTTTATTATCCGCTGCAGTCTCTGAACCGTCTCCTCGGCACAGAGCTTACAGAAGAAGAAATGCAGCATGCGCTGGAAGAATTTTCCGATCATGCCTGTGACCGCCTTGGGAAAGTAAAGGCTTCTTCCAAAAACGAACGTTTCTGCATCACTCTGCCGCCACAGGCATCCGACTATGTTCACGAGAACCGGAAACCAAGTGAATTTCTGGTACGTTTCATTAACACCGTTGCCCGCCACGGCTGTACTCTGGATGAAGTGATGAATGTTTTCCATAGTTATTCCAAACATGTGCATATGGAAAAAACAACCGGCACAGGCTTCGACTACCTTGTATATTTTGAAGACGGTATTCCGGACGATTACCGGTACTGCCTGTCCCTGGAAGGTGAGCATATGATCTATCATAAGTTCACGCCGGAAGATTATGAGGACTTTGGATTCTGATATCCGAACGCCATTATAAAAAAACCGCCGGTCTGCAGACAGATTTTCAAAAAAATCTTCTGTAAACCGACGGTTCTTTTTTATTCTCTACACCCGGAACTTCTTCTGCATCTCCCGTACCATATCTTTTCTCTTAAACAGAAACAGCCAGACCAGCATCAGAAAACTGACGCAGATACAGATCAGAGACGGATACAGAACATTCACCACACCGATGGCCAGAAGGATCAACGGGATCACCACGCCGAAAGCTCCTGCTTCCAGAAGATAGATCATATATTCCGCAACTTCCAGCCTCTGTGCCGCTGTGATCACCCACATGGAGCAGATCACAGCAAGGGCCGCAAGAGGAAGAAGATAATCCACAGACCAGCCCCGCCAGCCGGTAAACATATCCCAGAGCACACCTGCTACCGTTACGATCACCAGCTGCCACATTTCATTCTTCAATAGATTCCGCCGCTTCACATACGCCACCGAAACCATCAGCCAGGTGCAGAACGCTCCTGCAGTCACAAACCAGGCCCATCCCATATGGCCGTCCACCAGATAATCGATCAGATACATACCACAGCCAGCACGATGCACAGAAACGTAAAACTCTCAAAAAGCTTCGCCGGAGCTTTCCGTTCCTCTTTCTGTCCCGGAAAATCATTCTCCCGGATCTCACAGGACACCTGCTCTTTTTTCAGCTTCTCCACAAAATTCCGCTCAATATTTCCATTGGGGATCTTGGACGAAAAACTTAAAACCATCTCATCCCCAAAAGAACAGGAGCACAGCTGCAGGCTGTCCGTACTTGCAAAAAGCCCGAATCTCTGAATGTATTTCCGGTATTCCTCCGGCATCCGGATAATTCCCACATTGGAATAGATCGCGGTAATGGACCTTCCTCCAAGAGTTGTCCCTGCAAGAAGGAACGGCGTTTTTGATCTCCAGCGGCACCAGGCGCAGGATCGGATTCTTTTCCAGGCTTACCAGATCATTCAGCTTCGCCTCGATCACATCTTTGCTCAGTTCTTTTGCAAACTGCTCCTTTACGGATTCAAGAATATCCTCAAAAGTCGTTTCCGCAGAAAAATAACAGCTGATCTCGATCCACCCGAAAAAATTCGCCATGGACCGGGACGGAAAATAGTTCCTTAAATTTACCGGGATCATAAGGCCAATGGGTTTTTTCGCCTGATTCTGGGGCACCTCCTCATGGATCGCCCAGATAAGAGCCGCCGTAAGAAAAACCGTGATCGACACACCGGCTGCTTTTGCCCGGGCGTGGATCTCTTTCACCGGAATGCATACTTCCGTGATACTCATATCTTCCTGTCTGAGTTTCTCACCTTTCAGCTGAAAGCCGGCTTCTTGGACTCTCTCTTTCTTGGCGCATCTGAGGAATAATACTGGGAAAAACTGTCCTCTTCCATATCTCTTCCGGTGATATTTTCGTCTGGAAAAAGCTCCGGAAGTTCTTTCTCCGGATGTGCCTCCTGAAGATAATCTTTTACAAGTTCCATCAGGAAATGCATGGCTCCCGTTCCATCCGTCAGCGCGTGAAATACCTCAAAATTGATCCGGTTCTTATAGTAACTCACCCGAAAAAGAAGCGTTTTTTTTGTCCGGAATGTAAAGTCCGCTGCAGGGTGCACCTGCTTCTTCCTTTACTACCGCCGGAATATCCCGTCTCTCCAGGTAAAACCAGAACAGTCCCTTTCTTAAAACCGCACGGAAAAGAGGGTATTTTTCCATGGTACGATCCAACGCTTTCTGCAGCGTTTCTTCTTTTATCTCTTCTTTCAGTTCACAGTAAAAACGAAATACCCTGGTGTCATTTTTTCCTGTCACCGCCGGGAACGCCAGTGCCGCATTATCCAATTTTCTCCACTGTGCATATTCGTTCTTCATGATGTTTTCCTTCTTCCTGCGAGATATTTACTGTCCATTATCCGGGACTTTTCTGAGATTTCTGTTTCCTGTCCGCAGACATTTTGCCCTTTCACAACTGCTCCTGCTCTTCTGTTTCCAGAAAACGGTTCACATACGTAAAGCTCTCCTGCACATGCAGAAATTTGATTCCCAGTGCAAAGTACCCGTGAAACGCACCCGCGATCCTGTGTACTTCCACTCGATTCCCTGCGGCTTTTAAGCGTTCACCAAATGCCTCTCCTTCATCCCGAAGAGGATCAAACTCAGCGGTAAGGATCAGTGTATCCGGCATATTTCGGAGATCTTTCTCCAAGATCGGCGCAAAATACGGATTCTTTCTGTCTTCCGGGCAGCTCTCATAAAGCTTCAGATAATCTTCCATCTTCTCTGCTGTGAGAAGATAACCGGTCCCGTTTGTTTTTACGGATTCAAAAGGCGATTCTTCTGTATAACAGTTGTTCAGTGCCGGATAGATCAGGATCTGTTTTTCGGATAAAATTCTCCCCTGTCTCTGGCCATCATGCACACAGCCGCAGCCAGATTTCCGCCGGCACTGTCTCCCATAATGGTAATACGATCCGGATCGGTATTCAGAAGAAATCGGTTGGTATAAAAAGCCTTCGCTGCCGCATAGCAGTCCATCAACCCCACCGGGAAACGGTATTCCGGTGCCAGTCTGTACTCCACAGATGCCACGATCTGACCGGTGGACTGCGCCATTCTGGCACATACACGCTGATAATTCTCCACGCTTTCTGTAACCCATCCACCACCGTGGAAAAACAGGATCACCGGAGGTTTTCTGCCGGAAGCAGCCCCATTCTCCATGGCCTCTTCTGTTGGAAAAACAGACGGATCGGCACTTATAGTCCCCATTATAAACTTCCGCATCCAGTGTTTTGTAAAAAATACTCATAGGATCCATTTTTTAATATCTGCCAGCTTTCTGGAAGCGTCTACCTCAATTCCTCCATAGGAAAGAGCCTGCAGAACTGTCCGTACTGCACGTGGCATAGAACTTCCGTCTTTCACAGGGATCCCCGGAATCACGATACGTCGGCTTCTTCTTTTTCCTTTGCTTGTATAAATATATTTCGTCTCAGTTTCATACTTCCTGAGGATATGGATGCGTTTCACGCAGGTTCGTTCATAAGAAATCCTCTTCAGGATTTCATGATCGGTACGGATAACTACTTCTGTTCCTTTATAGCCCCGGATGTAATAACTGTTTTCTTTTTTCTTTATCTGTGGTCGTCTTAATCTCAGTAAATGCTTTCTGATCGCGTCCTCACCTCCATGAATTTTTTTCTTTGTTGTGAACTATGATAGCATCCGCAGCTTACGAGTACAAGTCGTAGTAAAAAATATACTGCTGCATAATTCCACGCATTCCCTTATATCTGCGGTTTGGAAATCCTCTTTTATAATGCACATCCATGACCTGGCGGATATGGGTATCTATGGGAAAAGCATCCATATGATGCAATGCAAACAGGCAGATACACTCTGCTACCTTTTCTCCAACGCCACAGAGTTTCATCAATTCTTTCTTTGCCTGATGGTAACGCATATCATAGATTTTTTCCAGGGAGATTTCGCCGGATGCGATAGTCCTGGCTGTCACTGCGATATATTTTGCCCGATATCCAAGGCCGCAGTCTCTTAAGTTCTCTTCCGTTGCCTGACTCAGCGCCTCCACAGTTGGAAACGCATAATATTCCACACCTGTTGATGAAACTTTTCGCTCTCCATATTTCCGACAGATAGTTTCGATACATTTGCGGATGCGTTTGATATTATTCTGCTGGGAAATCAGAAACGTGACGATCATTTCCCAGAGATCCTGTCTTAAGATCCGGATCCCGTCTCCTGCCTTTATGGCGGCACCCAGATATTTATCCCGTGGATTGGCTGCATTCATGTAAGTTTCATAATCCGTATCCAGGTCAAAATACAGCACCCAGTAACAGATAAATTCTTCCTGAGAGCAGTAAAAATCTACCACTCCCCCCTTCTGGCGCATTTCCAGATACTGATCTCCCGCCACCATGGAAAAGTGTCCATCTCCAAGTTTCTTCATCCGGAAGCACTGCCCGGAATCGCATATTTTATCAAGGCTGAAATGTTCCAGCTCTACTGTGATCATGTTGGTTCCTCTCGTAAGTATTTTTCTGTATTTTTATCACGTATCATTTTCGATGGTTTATTATAAGACATTTATAAAGTAAAGAAAAGCAGAAGAGGAAAATAAAATGACCTGTGCGAAAATAAATTCACCTGGCATCATGAAGGATTTCCAATGCCCGTTTATATCTTCCATGCAGACGTGAGATCTGTTCCACAGATATATTTTCGCAGTCAGAAAGACGTGTTACATCAGAATTGTGGAGCAGATCAGCCTGCTTCACTTTTTTTGCGATCGGATTCTTCCGGATATTCCGGATATAGTCGAAATAATTCATACTCTTATCTCTTGTAAGATAACGTAAGGCCTCCACAACTTCTTCCGGAAATTCTCCGGTAAGATCTTCAAATGTGATCTCTGTATCTTCCACCACATCGTGAAGAAGTGCCGTACATACACTGAGTTCATCATCCATCTGCTCTGCTACATAAAATGGATGAAAAATATAAGGTGTCCCGCTTCGATCTGTCTGTCCATGATGTGCCTCGTATGCCACCTTCATAGCTTTTTTCGTCAAAGCTGTATAAATCATAACCGCGCCTCCCGTTGGGTTCTCTGAACCGCCATTCAGATCACTGTATACCTTTTACGCCTACAGCAATCCTGTACCCTGTATAACACAGTATAGCATCTGATTTTCCTTCCTACAAGGATAAAAAGTCTTATATATCTATCATTTTTCCTTATATACGACAATTTTCTGATTATAACATTCCCGGAAATACTGCTGTTCTTACCTGGATCTTTCATTCGATCATGAACTCGCTTGCTCTCATTCTGAAATTGGTATATACTACTTCTAAATGAGCAAATCACCACTGATCTGGTGATAATACAGAAAGGAATCTTACCAATGAAATTTATATATCCCGCAGTTTTCCGTCCCACAGAGGACAAAAAATACAACGCTTTTTTCCCGGATCTTGCCTGCTGCGAAGCCAGTGGTGACACGCTGGACGACGCCATCGAAAATGCCAATGCTGCCGCATATGACTGGATCTACACAGAGCTTATGGAATTTGAGGGCAAGCTTCCTCCGGTTTCCGAGGAAAGCGATCTGGATCTTCAGGAGGGTGACGTTGTCCGCAATATTTCTGTAAATATCCGTTTCCAGGATGGATGGGACGAATAAAGCTCTCACCTGGAATAAAACCACTGTTTGCCATCATTTTCCATATATGGCAATACAGAAAATATCTGTTCACAGCTAAAAAGCATCTGAATCGGAAACATTCTTTCGTTACCGATTCAGATGCTTTTATTGTGCATTTCTTTATTGTTCATGATACTGCCTGAAAAATTTACGCAGTCCATCCAGTGCTTTTACCAGTACTTCTGTCTCATCCTCATTAAGCTCCGCAAGCACAGCTTCTGTCATCTGTCTGTGAAATTCCGCATGATGGTGATATGCCATACGTCCCTTGTTGGTAAGCTGGATAAATACCACTCTCCGGTCCTTTTCACTTCGTTCTCTCTTCACATAGCCCTTTTTTACAAGGCTGTTCATGGATGTTGTGAGGGAGCCTACCGTGATCTTCAGCTTGGCTGCGATGGAAGACATATTTCCTCCGCCAAGGCCTACTGCCTCGATAATGTGCATATCATTGTTGGAAATATCTTTATATTTATCTGTGATGATGGCTTCTTCCTCCAGCCGGAGGATCTCGTTGAACAGATTCACCAGCACGTCATTTATAACTTCCCGATTGTCCACTCTACCCCGCTCCTGTTTCTCCGGAGCCAAAAAGCTTCTCCGGTTCTCTGTTTATGAAGCCATCGTAACATAAATATAGGATTTTTTCCACTGGATTTTTGCTTTGCGGATACAAAATCACTGCGCTTAAAATTTCTACATTTTCCGAAAACGTTCGTAGCGGTGTTCCAGAAGCTTCTCTGGCTCTGTCTTGCCATATTTTCCAAGGAAATCTTCTATTCCGTTTTCCAGATAAGCCGCAGCATCGTTTATGTTCTCACGGCTTACAGGCTCAGCTTCCGGGATCACATGCTCGATCATTCCCATCTGATAAAGATCCGCAGCAGTAAGTTTCATCACTGCGGCAGCCTCCTTTGCCTTTTTGCTGTCTTTCCAGAGAATAGAGGCAAAGCCCTCCGGAGACAAGATGGAATAGACGGAATGCTCCAGCATCCATACCTCATCCGCTACAGCAAAAGCGAGCGCACCGCCGCTTCCTCCCTCACCGATCACAATGGAAAGTACAGGAACGGTAAGTCCCGCCAGCGTATAGAGATTTTTCGCAATAGCTCACCCTGTCCTCGTTCTTCTGCTTCCAGTCCGCAGAATGCACCTGGCGTATCCACAAGGCAGATCACCGGTCGGTGAAATTTCTCTGCCTGCTGCATCAGACGCAGAGATTTCCAGTAGCCTTCCGGAGAAACCATTCCAAAATTCCGGGCAATATTTTCCCTGGTGCCCTCACCTTTTTCCTGTGCAAGAACCGTCACCGGCTTTCCGTGAAAAAATGCCACACCGCCGATCACTGCCGGATCATCACCACAGTGGCGGTCACCGTGAAATTCCATGAAATCGTCAAAGAGTGCCTCGATGTAGTCTTTTCCCGTGGGACGTGTTTTTGCTCTGGCAAGCTGGACATGTTCCCAGGGAGTGTAATTTCCTGATGGGATGAATTCCGGCCAGATTGTATTCTCTGATTCCCGTTTATCTCCCACAGCAGTTTCTGTCGATTCCGCATTATCAGATTTATATTTCATTTCCATGTCCGAATTATCGGACTGTCCATAATCTGGTATTTTATTTTCATGTAACTTCAGGATATCCGCCAGCACGCTTCTCTGCTCCTCACGTTCCACGATCTTATCCACAAAACCGTGTTCCAGAAGAAATTCCGCTCTCTGGAATCCTTTGGGAAGTTTCTGACCGATGGTCTGCTCAATGACTCTGGGGCCGGCAAATCCGATCAGTGCTTTTGGCTCTGCCAGGATAATATCTCCCAGCATGGCAAAGCTTGCAGTCACACCTCCTGTCGTCGGGTCTGTAAGGACCGGCACATAGAGAAGCCCTGCATCACTGTGTTTTCGAATGGCCATACTGGTTTTTGCCATCTGCATCAGGGATACCAGTCCCTCCTGCATTCTGGCACCGCCGGAACAGATATAGAGAATCACCGGAAGTCTCTCCTTTGTGGCACGTTCAAAAACCCGGGTGATCTTTTCCCCAACAACCTCTCCCATACTGGACATCATGAAACGGCAGTCACAGACACCAAGCGCTGTCGGTGTCCCTTTTATCGTACACTTACCGGTAACCACAGCCTCGTCAAGTCCTGTCTTTTCACGGAGTGATCTGATTTTTTCCTCATATCCTTTGTACTGAAGCGGATTCTGTTCTTCCATATGTACGTCCCACTCTGTGAAACTCTTTCGATCTATGACCATCTTGATCCGCCGGTAAGCCGGTACATGAAAATAATTTCCACAATGTGGGCAGATGTAATGATTCTGTTTTACCTCATCTGCAAAAACGGCAGCCTTGCAGGCATTGCATTTTCGCATCAGGTTATCCGGAACCTCCGGAGTGTTCCCGTACTCCTCCCCCCCGGATATCCCCGTACTGTTTTTTGAACATATGCTTAATTCTCATTGATCTTCACTCCCGCAATGATATGACTTGCCAGAAAACCGGTGTCAAAAATTTCCGGACTGATAATCCTCATTTTTCAAGATTTCATACTGATAGTCAATGTTTGTATCGATTCCGTCAATGATCACCTCACCAAGGGCACTCTGCATTTTTGCAATGGCTGCCTCACGGCTGTCTGCATGAACGATCAGCTTGGCAAGCATGGAATCATAATACGGTGGGATCTTACAGCCGTTATAAACGCAGGTATCCACACGGATCCCGTTCCTCCCGGAAAATGTGCCCCCTGGATAGTTCCCGGTGAAGGCCGGAAGTTTTTCTGAGGATTCTCGGCGTTGATCCTGCACTCGATGGCATGTCCCATAATATGGACATCATCCTGTGATATTTCAAGAGGCATCCCCGAAGCGATCTTCAGCTGCTCTTTCACAAGATCGATTCCGGTTACCCATTCTGTCACCGGATGTTCTACCTGAATTCTTGTGTTCATTTCCATAAACCAGAATTTTCCATCCGGCTCCAGCAGAAATTCAATGGTTCCCGCATTGACATAGCCGGCCGCTTTTGCTGCCGTCACTGCCGCATGACCCATTTTTTCTCTTAATTCCGGCGAAACTGCGGCGCTTGGAGATTCCTCTATCATCTTCTGATGATTTCTCTGAATGGAGCAGTCACGTTCTCCCAGATGAATGACATTTCCCTGGTTGTCCGCAAGGATCTGAAATTCAATATGTCTGGGATTTACCACAAAATGTTCAATATACATGGTACCGTCGCCAAAAGCGATCTCAGACTCTTTTCTGGCAGTTGCGTAGGCCTCTGGAAATTCCTCCGGGGTATTTGCCACACGCATACCTTTTCCACCGCCGCCAAGAGCTGCCTTGATGATCACCGGGTAGCCGATCCGCTCTGCTTCCTTAAGGCCGGTTTCAATATCCTCCACATCCCCTTCACTGCCTGGAACTACCGGAACACCTGCTGCGATCATGGTGCTTCTTGCGATCTTTTTGTTTCCAAGCATGCGGATGACCTTCGATGGCGGTCCCACAAATGTAATTCCGCATTTTTCACAAAGCTCCGCAAATCTGGCATTTTCCGAAAGGAAACCAAATCCCGGATGGATGGCATCCGCACCGGAAACCATGGTGGCGCTGATGATCTGCTCCATATTCAGATAGCTCTGTGCGGAAGGTCCCGGACCGATACAGATTGCTTCGTCTGCCAGCTGTGTGTGAAGGCTTTCCTCATCTGCCTCGGAATAAACTGCCACTGTGGCAATTCCCATTTCCCTGCAGGCACGGATAATACGCACCGCAATCTCGCCTCTGTTGGCGATCAGTAACTTTCGAATCATACAATCACCTTACCCGATCATAAATGTAAGTTCTGCCTCTACGGCAACCTCTCCATCTACAGATGCCACTGCGGAACCGATTCCCACGGGGCCCTTTCTGCGGATGATCTTTGTCTCAAGACGGAGTTTATCTCCGGGAACTACCTTCTGCGAAATTTACACTTGTTGATGCCGCCAAAATAAGCAGTTTTTCCCTTCATATCCTCCAGGGAAAGAATAGCTACCGCACCAACCTGTGCCAGAGCCTCTACCATAAGGACGCCCGGCATTACCGGCTCCTTCGGAAAATGTCCCCGGAAAAAGCCTCGCGGAAAGTCACGCATTTATATCCAACAGCAAATTCACCTGGTTCATAATCTTCGATATAGTCCACAAGCAGAAACGGATGTCTGTGCGGGATGATCTCTTCGATCTGTTTTACGTCAAGATGTTTCATTCTCTATCCTCCTGAAAAATCACGGAGAAAACGACCGATTACATAATCTGTATTCTTTTTCTCCGAAACATTCTCTTTCTTATTCTTTAATTCTGACCTGAAGATATTTTATCGGATACGGAAAAGTTTCTGTCCATACTCTACCGGCTGTCCGTTTTCCACATAGATTTCCGCGATCTCGCCGTCAAAATCACTTTCGATCTCATTCATCAGTTTCATTGCTTCCACGATTGCAAGAACCTGGCCTTTTTTTTACTTTATCTCCTACCTGGACGTATGGCGGAAGATCCTGGGATGGTGCTGCGTAGAAAGTTCCGACCAGCGGAGAAGTTACCAGGCTGCCGGTCTGGTCATCTGATTTCTGTGATACGTTTTCCGGCTGCTCTATATTTTGCACAGGTACTGTATTCTGCACGCCCTGTGTTTCTGCTGCATTTTTGTCTGCCGCTGCCATTTCATCTGCCGGATCTGATACTGTCGCCGCCACGGAACCTGCACCTGCCATCGGCACTGTATGCACTGCCCTGCGGACTTTTCCACCGGCCATTCCTGCCGCCGGAATGTTTTCCACAGTTTCCCCCATAACTCCCTGGATGATCTGTGGTTTTCCGTGTTCCATGCTTAAGGTCAGATCTGCTGTCTCGTAAGTAAAAGCAGTAAGTTCTGATGCGGATACGTGATCGATGAGCTCAAGGATCTGGTTAAATTCCATGATTTCACTCCTCCTCATACTTCTTTACAAGCAAGGTTCCGTTATGGCCTCCAAAGCCAAGGGAATTGCTCATTGCATAGCGTACTTCCTGTTCTGCCGGAGCGCCGATCATATAGTTGAGATCCAGCTCCTCCTCTGTTTCCGTAGTTCCCACAGTCTGATGGATAAATCCGTCCAGAATGGATTTTACACACACGATAAACTCAACAGCACCTGCTGCGCCAAGAAGATGTCCTACCATGGATTTTGTGGAGTTGATCTTTACATCTTTTGCCGCGTCTTTGAACGCAAGCTTGATGGCTCTTGTCTCAAACAGATCGTTGTGGTGGGTTCCGGTTCCGTGTGCATTGATATAATCTACCTGCTCCGGTGCAACACCTGCTTCTTTCATGGCGTTTTCCATGGCACGTGCGGCGCCGCTTCCGTCCTCGGCCGGAGATGTGATATGAAAAGCATCTGCAGTTGCACCATATCCCACAACCTCTGCCAGGATATTGGCATTTCTCTTTTTCGCATGTTCCAGTTCTTCCAGAACAACCACACCTGCGCCTTCACCCATGACAAAACCACCTCTGTCTTTGTCAAAAGGAATGGAAGCACGCAGCGGATCCTCGCTTGTGCTCAGTGCGGTAAGGCTTGCAAATCCTGCAATTCCGATGGGGCAGATAGCACCTTCTGTACCGCCTGCAAGCATTACATCTGCATCGCCGTACTGGATGGCACGGAAAGCGTCTCCGATACAGTGAGTTCCTGTTGCACATGCAGTTACCACGTTTGTACACTTTCCTTTTGCACCGGTGGCAATGGAAACATTTTCCTGCTGCCATGTTTGTGATCATCTTGGGAACAAGAAGGGGATCAACCCTTGAAGGACCTTTTTTCCACAAGCTTCTTCTCATTCAGCTCCGTAGCCTGAAGGCTTCCCACACCGGAACCGATGATCACGCCTACCATGTACGGATCTTCCTCTTCCATCTTAAGACCTGCATTTTCCACAGCTTCCAGTGCGGCTGCCACCGCATACTGGGAAAAGGGCTCCATTCTTCTTGCGGTTCTGGGATCCATGCGGTCTTTTGCTACGAAGCCTTTCAGCTCCGCTGCCAGTGTTGCCTTATATCCGGTTGTATCAAAACGGGTGATCGGTCCGATCCCCACTTTTCCTTCTTTCACTCCGTTCCAGAAGCTTTCCACATCGTTTCCGATCGGTGTTACTGCTCCAAGTCCTGTTACTACTACTCGTCTTTTCATCAATCTATCCTCCTGACTCCGGGGAGCCTTTTTTACATTGCCATTCCGCCGTCTACACGAAGTACCTGTCCTGTAATATAACGTGCGCCGTCCGATGCCAGAAAAGCGGCTGCTTTTGCCACATCTTCTGCAGTTCCCATGCTTCCCATGGGAATGGATGCCGAAATATTTTCTTTCACTTTGTCGGAAAGCACGTCTGTCATATCGGTTTTGATAAATCCCGGTGCAATGGCGTTGACCGTGATTCCTCTGGATGCCAGCTCTTTTGCGGCGGATTTTGTAAGGCCGATGATTCCCGCTTTGGATGCTGCATAATTGGCCTGTCCCGCATTTCCACGAAGGCCTACCACCGATGAAAGACTGATGATCCTGCCGCTTCTCTGTCTCAGCATCATTCTGGACACATGGCGGATGCAGTTAAAGGTTCCTTTCAGGTTGGTGTCAACAACTCTGGAAAAATCTTCCTCGCTCATCTTCATGAGAAGTCCGTCCTTCGTAACTCCGGCATTGTTTACCAGAATGTCAACACGTCCGTATTTTTCTGCAATGGCTTTGAAAAAAGCTTCGCATGCATCAAAATCTGCCACATTACACTGCAGGATATCTGCCTGGCCGCCAGCTGCCTCGATCTCTGCTTTTGTTTCCCGGGCTTTTTCTTCTGAGCCGTTATAATTGATCACTACAAAATTTCCTGCTTTTGCAAGTTCCAGGGCGATGGCTTTTCCGATTCCACGTGCACCGCCTGTTACCACTGCGATTTTTTTCTCTGACATATGAATTCCTTTCTGATCACTTAAGTTCCTGGCAGACTTTTTCTGCGTCTTCTACAGTCTGGATGTTATATACCTTTACATTTCTGTCGATCTTTCTCATAAACCCGGCCAGTGTTCTTCCAGGTCCGATCTCCACGAAGGTATCCACTCCCTGGCGGATCATGTTTTCCACACTCTGCTGCCAGCGCACGGAAGATGAGATCTGTTTTTCCAGAAGTGCCTTTGTTTCGGATGGATCTTCCACATACTCTGCGGTTACGTTTGTTACATATGGAATTTTAAGCTGGTGGAGTGTGATACCCTCCAGAACCTTCCCCAGCTCTTTTCCTGCTGTAATAAGCATTGCGGAGTGGAAGGGACCGCTGACATTTAACGGGATCACTCTTCTTGCGCCAGCTGATTTCAGTTTTTCAGAAGCTTCTGCAACTGCCTCTGCAAGTCCTGTGATCACGATCTGACCAGGACAGTTATAATTGGCAATGCTGACATCTGAAATGTCTGCGATCACTTCCTCGATCTTCTCTGTTTCCATTCCCATAACTGCCGCCATGCTTCCTTTTCCTGCCGGAACTGCCTGTTCCATCAGGATTCCTCTTTTTCTTACGGTTGTAATGGCATCGCAAAGCTCCATGCCGCCTGCTGCTTCGATGGCACAATACTCACCAAGGCTTAAGCCTGCAGTTACATCCGGATGAAGTCCCATCTCCTCTACGACCTTTTCCATGGCGAGGCAGGTGGTGACCAGCGCTGCCTGTGTATACTCCGTCAGATCAAGCTTGTCATTTTCTTCAAAACAGAGTGCTTTCATGTCCAGATCCAGCCACTTACTGGCAGAATCAAAAACCTTTTTTGCAGTATCATATTTCTCATAAAAATCTTTTCCCATCCCGGCTTTCTGTGCGCCCTGTCCTGGAAAGATGAATGCTGTTTTTCCCATCTGTTTATTCCTCCGCAAGAAAACTGTTTTTTCTGACTGTTTCTTTTGTCTCCGCCATCAGTCTTGCCATCAGATCTTTACAGGTGGGAATGTCTTTTACCATACCTGCGATCTGTCCGGACATCACGCTTCCGGTTTTTACATCACCGTCGACAACCGCCTTTCGAAGACCTCCCAGTGTGAGAAGCTCCAGCTCTTCAAAAGATGCTCCTGCTGCTTCTTTTTCCAGATATTCCTTTGTCATGGGATTTCTTAAGGTACGGACCGGATGACCTGTGGTACGTCCGGTTACTCTTGTGTCGATATCTTTTGCCTTCAGGACAAACTGCTTATAGTTTTCATGTACATTACATTCCTGTGTGGCAACAAAACGGGTTCCCATCTGTACAGCCTCTGCACCCAGCATAAAAGCCGCCGCAATCCCACGGCCATCTGCGATTCCACCTGCCGCGATCACCGGGATCTTTACCGCATCCACAACCTGTGGTACCAGCGCCATGGTAGTTGTCTCACCGATATGTCCACCGGACTCGGTTCCCTCAGCTACCACCGCATCTGCGCCGCAGCGCTCCATTCTTTTTGCAAGAGCTACGGATGCAACGACCGGGATCACTTTTACTCCTGCAGCTTTCCATGCTTCCATGTATTTCTCCGGGCTTCCGGCACCGGTTGTTATCACTTTGATGCCTTCTTCCACTACGATCTTCGCAACCTCATCGGCGTTTGGACTCATCAGCATGATGTTTACACCGAAAGGCTTATCTGTCAGTTTTTTTGCTTCGCGGATCTGCTCACGTACCCATTCTGCCGGTGCGTTTGCTGCCGCGATCAGTCCCAGGCCTCCTGCTTCGGATACTGCTGCCGCAATGTGATGGTCTGCCACCCAGGCCATACCACCCTGAATGATTGGATATTCGATACCAAGTAATTCTGTAACTCTTGTTTTCATTTTTTACCTCCGGGAAATTGAGTCAGGCGGATATTTGCAATCCACTTTTCTACTTACTCATAGTTTTAACAGTCCGTTAATCGGGACTTTGATTTTCTCATTTAATACTCAATCAAACTCGCTCCATACGTCAGTCCGCCGCCGAATCCTGCAAGGACCAGTTTATCACCTCTCTGCAGTTCTCCGCTTCTCTTCACCTCATCCAGAAGGATCAGAAGGCTTGCGGAAGACGTATTTCCATATCTGTCCATGTTCATGGGAAACCTGGAAATGTCTTCGCCCAGCCGCCTTGCCGCAGAACGGATGATCCGCTCGTTTGCCTGGTGGAGAAGATAATAGCGGATATCCCCACAGGGAACCTGCTCTCTGGAAAGAAGCTCCTTCACCGCTTCCGGTACTTTGGATACCGCAAAGGTAAACACTTCTTTTCCATTCATCTGTATGTAGGTTTCCTTTGCTTTGGGATTATTTTCGTAACAGATCTGATTTCTGCTCTGCAAGGTAAGTGCCCCGCCTTTTTTTCCAATGGAATGGGTTACCTGTGCATATTTGCCACCCTCTTCTGCTTTCAGCACAACTGCTCCTGCGCCGTCCCCGAAAAGGATGCAGGTACCACGGTCCGTCCAGTCCGTTAAACCGGACAGTTTTTCTGCACCGATCACAAGGGCACTCCGGTAAATTCCCTGGGCCAGGTATGCCTGCGCTGTGTTCAGTGCCAGAAGAGATCCCGTACAGGCTCCATTCAGATCAAAGCAGGTAGCATTTTCCGCTCCGATCTGCTCCTGTACACCACATGCCACACAGGGCATGATCTCTGTAGGAGAGATCGTTGCTACAATAATCAGGTCGATTTCTTCCGCCTTCATACCTGCATCTTCCAGCGCCTTCTGCGCTGCCCGGGCTGCCATTGTCACGGTATCCTCGTTTTTCTTTTGCAATATGTCTCTGTACCACGCCGGTTCTCTCACGGATCCACGCATCGCTGGTTTCCACCATTCTGGCAAGATCGTTGTTATCCCACACCTTATCCGGGACCCAGGAACCTGTTCCACATATTTTACCTGTCATCTTTTTCTCCATGATATCTGTCTTACATCAGCCTGTAAAAGATCTCATCCGGTGAACATTGCTTTTATGCTTTTATGCAATGGCCTCCTGGCTGGATTAATCTATACTGCTGTTCTCTGATTTATCTTTTATCTTAAAATATTTTGATTATCAAATTATATCATCATAAAAGTATTTGTCAAGAAGGAAATTTCTTATAAAAAATCGTGGATATCCTGTCAGATGGGACTATGGTTTGGTATGAATGGAATTTTGTGCTATGATTGTTATAATGCAAAATCAGAAGTAAAAGCCTGCTCTTATCGTGCAGACATGAACAACTTTTAACCTCTTTGCATCTGATATCTTATATTTTGCTGAAAGAGAGTGTGATAAGAAATGAAAAAGAACTTGTTCCTTCGGATCGTCTTCTACGTTGCCGGTCTTCTGATCCTGGTGCTGGGGATCATCCTGAACACCAAATCGGGCCTGGGTGTCTCCCCGATCATTTCTGTGGCCTACAGCATCGCCACCATTGGAGGATTTAATTTTGGTAATATTACCTTCCTTTTATATTCCGCATTTGTTGTAGTTGAGATTGTTTTACATATCTTCCGAAACCACAGATATTCCGGGGAAGCAGGCGGTGCCATTGCTCCGGCAGCACACCGGGATCTGAAGCTGGTGCTTGTAATGGACCTTCTTCAGCTGCCTTTAAGCCTTGTGTTTACACGTTTTATGAATCTGTTTTCCGCACTGCTTCCGACACCCTCTGACAATATGCCATCCAGACTTCTGGTCCTTGCCGCCGGAATCATCCTTACCGGGATTGGTGCCGCCATGTCTCTGAACATGCGTATCATCCCCAACCCGGGAGACGGGATCGTACAGGCCATTTCCGACTGTATCGGGAAATCTGTTGGGTTCACCAAGAACTGTTTCGACCTCTTTAATATCTGCCTTACCACTTCCATTGGCCTGCTCTTCGCTCATAAGCTGATCGGCATCGGCCTTGGAACTGTGATCGCTGTACTTGGCGTAGGCCGTGTTATCGCGGTCTTCAATCGCCTTTTTATGAAAAAATGACAGCTGCCGCAGGCGTGGAGTATTGATCTCCACTGCCATACGGCAGCTGTTTTATTTTACTTCATCGCCCACTGCACCAGGCACATTGCACCGATCTGCACCAACAGTATTACCGGTACACCAATCGCAAATTTGGCTTTGCGGGTTTTGTGGTGAAAAAAAACGCATGCCCAGGATAGCTCCAACGCTGCCACCGATGACAGCACTCAGGATCAGGGTTTTCTCCGGAATCCGCCAGGCATTACGCCGGGCTTTCTGCTTGTCGGCTCCGAAAAGTACAAAAGCCAGGATATTCACTGCAAGCAGATAATAATATATGTAATCGTTCATGATATCTCCCTCCGAGCTCTGTGTCCTATATTTCGGACAGTAGCAGATTCTTGTATTCACTGCAGTTTAATGATCAGCACCGGTATGGGCGGATTATTTGGCCGGTTTACATATTCCGACTGGATCACCAGATACTTATGAGGATCCAGCTGACGGATAAATGAAAGCATCGCATCCCGTTCCTGAAATCCGGTATCCCCACCGCTGTAAATACAAATCGTCATAAGGCCGCCTTTTTTCAGAAGCGTAAGGCCGCTTTCCACTGCTCTTTTGCTGCTGTCCGCTCTGGTTGCCACAGAATGGTCTCCCCCTGGAAGATATCCCAGATTAAAGGTGATACAGGATACGGTTTCTGCTTCTGCATAGGCTGCCATGTTCTCATGGGAATCCAGGAACAGCTGATAATTCTCCGGACAGTCATCCTTTTTCAGGCGTTCTTCTGTGTGTTCCAATGCCTGTTTTTGAATGTCAAATGCCAGAACACGTCCATTTTCTCCCGCAAGTCTGCTCAACAATACAGTGTCGTTACCATTTCCCATCGTTGCATCAATACAAATGTCTCCCGGCATGACCTGCTGCCGGATAAAATGTTGCGTGTATGCGGTGATCTGAAGATTTTTCATACCAAAATCCTTTCAAGATTTTTTACAGTTCATGATAATACGGGCAGATATCCTCATAATGTCCGTCCTTCATACGGAAGCCCTTCGGGATCACCCCAAGCTGTGTAAATCCAAGTCTCTCATAAAGATGTCTTGCATGGACATTACATGCCACAACCGCATTAAACTGTAGAACACCAAAACCGTGCTCTTTTCCCTGGATCAGACAGTCGGATACCAGTTTTTCTCCGATATGAAGTCCTCTGGAATCTCTGCTTACCGCATAGCTGGCATTGCAGATATGTCCACATCTTCCGATATTATTCGGATGAAGGATGTAAAGGCCGTAAACTTTTCCGCTCTCCTCATCCACTGCAGCCGCTGTATAGGTCTGCTCCGCAAAGAATGCCTTTCCGGTTTCCTCATTCAGATATTCTTCCTGTGGAAAAGCCACGCCATCTTCCACCACTTCATTCCAGATCCGGATCAGATCCGGAAGATCTTTTTCCTCGTATTTTCTTACTGTAATATTCATAATTATCTCCTCTCCGGTCAGGATCCGGGACTCTTCCAAAAACCATGACCCGGTTTTATCTCTGTAAAGCATACATTCTCAGTCAACCCGCCCGTTTATCGTAATTCCACATTCCGGCCGTCTCTTTTGATCACACCCTCATCAGACAGGTTTTTGATCTCACGCATCATGGCGCTTCGGTCCACACTTAAATACTGGGCCAGTGCGGTATAGGACATGGGCAGTTTAAACTTCCCGGTATTTTTTCTCCGCAGCCAGGGAATGCAGATAAGCCATCAGCTTCTTCCTGGTGGAAGATCTGGAAAGCATATAGATCCGGTCCGTCTGCTGTCTGGAGTGAAGGGCCGTCATCTGCAGAAGATTGCTGACCATCTGGCTGTGATGATGACAGGCATTTTCACAGCGTTTGATCACATGCTCATAATCAATGAACATCACCCTCGTCTCCGTGGCAGCGCACACATAATAATGCTGGGAATCCGACGGAAGCAAAAACGGTTCACCAAATACACTGTCCTTATTCAGTTCATCGATGACATACTCATTTCCATCTTCATCACAGCAGTAAAGCACCGCCCGTCCCTCCTGGATCAGCCCGATCTTTTTCATAGAACTGGAATATTCCATAATGGTTTCTCCATTCTGAAAAACAGCCTCCCGGACTTTGAAACAGACACGCATTCTTTCCTGTTCTTCGGGCAAAATATCCGTAAATAAAGTAATGTGCTCCATGTTTTTCCTCCCCTCCTCACCAGCCAGATGAACCGTACATGTTTCTGATTTTATACCAGCACAGAAAAAATGTAAAGTCTGGAAAATTTCCCCTGTTTTGTTGTATTTGCAACAGTTTTTGTCAGTAAAATCTGTTATATTTTTATCAAAGTTAAGGAACAAACAAAACACAGTCACATAAATAAATCCACCATAGAAAGAAAAGAGGAATTGCTCATGAAAATCACAGATACTATCAAATATGTAGGCGTTAATGATCATCAGGTTGACCTTTTTGAAGGCCAGTACAAAGTGCCAAACGGCATGTCCTATAACTCCTATGTGATCCTGGACGAAAAAGTTGCAGTTATGGATACCGTAGATGCCAATTTTACCCACGAATGGCTGGATAATATTCAGCAGGTTCTGGGTGACCGGAAACCGGATTATCTGATCGTACAGCATATGGAACCGGACCACGCAGCCAACATCGCCAACTTCATGAAAGTTTATCCGGACACCACCGTTGTCTCCAACAAAAAAGCCTTCGCCATGATGCAGAATTTCTTTGACCTGGATCTGGAAGGCCAGCAGGTTATCGTAGATAATGGTGGAACTCTTTCTCTTGGAAAGCACAACCTGACTTTTGTATTTGCGCCGATGGTTCACTGGCCGGAAGTTATGGTTACTTATGACAGCACAGAAAAGGTTCTTTTCTCCGCAGACGGTTTCGGAAAATTCGGTGCCCTGGATGTGGAAGAACCATGGGACGATGAGGCAAGAAGATACTTTATCGGTATCGTTGGAAAATATGGCGTACAGGTGCAGAACCTTCTGAAAGTAGCCGCAACTCTGGATATCCAGACCATCTGCCCGCTTCACGGACCGGTTCTTACTGAAGATCTGGGACATTATATCAGTCTTTATGATACCTGGTCTTCCTACACACCAGAGGATGACGGAATCGTGATCGCCTACACTTCCGTATACGGTCACACCAAAGCGGCGGTTCAGCAGCTGGCTGACAAATTCCGCAGCAAAGGATGTCCAAACGTTGTTGTCTATGACCTTGCAAGAGATGACATGTCTCAGGCACTGAGCGACGCTTTCCGCTACTCCAAACTGGTTCTGGCAACCACCACATACAACGCAAGCATCTATCCGTTTATGAACGACTTTATCACCCGTCTGGTAGAACACAACTTCCAGAACCGTACCGTAGGTCTGATTGAAAACGGAACCTGGGCACCGCTGGCAGCAAAAGTCATGAAAGAGATGCTCTCCAAGTGCAAAAAGATCAACTGGCTGAATACCACCGTTAAGATCATGTCCGCAGTAAACGAAGAAAACCGCAAACAGATGGAATCCATGGCTGATGAACTCTGCCAGGAATACATTGCAAAAAGCGATGATCTTGCCAACAAGAGTGATATGACCGCTCTGTTCCGCATCGGTTACGGCCTCTATGTGGTAACTTCCAACGATGGCAAAAAGGACAACGGCCTGATCGTCAACACCGTTACACAGCTTACTGACAATCCATACCGCGTAGCTGTCAACATCAACAAGGCCAACTACTCTCACCACGTGATCCAGCAGACCGGTATCATGAACGTAAACTGTCTGTCTATAGAAGCTCCGTTCTCTGTTTTTGAACAGTTCGGATTCCAGTCCGGCAGAAGCACCGATAAATTTGCAGGCCAGAAAGTGAACCACTCTGACAATGGACTGGTATTCCTGGACAAATATATCAATGCTTTCATGTCTCTGAAAGTGGAAAATTACGTAGATCTTGGTACTCACGGAATGTTCATCTGCAGCGTCACAGAGGCCCGTGTCATGAACGATCAGGAGACCATGACTTACACCTACTATCAGAAACATGTAAAACCACAGCCACAGACTGAAGGCAAAAAAGGCTGGGTATGCAAAGTCTGCGGATATATCTATGAAGCGATGAACTTCCGGAAGATATCATCTGCCCACTGTGCAAACATGGCGCTGTGGATTTTGAACCTATCGAAGGATAAGATAAAAATCCCGATCAACTGATCTTATCCGGTTACAACTCCCTTGTTTTTACAAATTATAAACCATCAAAAAAGACAGACATTCATGGCCTGTCTTTTTTTGCGTTATCATCTGATATCTTTTCAGCATCTTTTATCTGACGGATTTTTGTGCTTTGCAGATCGGCTTTCTCTTATTTCATCAGTCTGATAACCTGCTCTGCGGTATCTGCCAGATTCCGTTTTGCGTTCTCACTTTTCATGGCCTCCTCCAGAGTTACCACTCCACGGAGGATCGGGAAAAATGCATCGATTCCCGCATCGTTGCAGGCTCTTGCGTCACGCTGTACGGCGCCCGCAAAAGCGATCACTTTTTTTGCCATATTTCTTTGCAAGTTTTGCAACACCTACCGGAGCTTTTCCCATGGCTGTCTGTCCATCCATGCGTCCCTCACCTGTGATCACAAGATCCGCGTCTTTGATGTAGTCCTCAAGTTTTGTCTCATCCAGTACGATGTTGATTCCGGATTCCAGAACTGCATCGGTAAATGTAAGAAACGCAAATCCCATTCCACCGGCTGCTCCTGTTCCCGGATACTTTGGATCTGCTTTTGGAAAACGCTCTTTTGCAAGCTCTGCATAAGCGCCCAGCCACTGATCCATATCCTGGATCATCTCAGGTGTGGCTCCTTTTTGCGGTCCGTAGATGGCACTGCATCCAAGCTCTCCGCAAAGAGGATTGGTTACATCGCAGGCAACACGGAATTTACATTCTGCAAGCTCCGGAATTACATAGGCATCTGTGATCTCTGTGATATCTTTCAGTCCTCTTGCGCCTGGAAGAACCTGTTTTCCATCTTTGTCCAGAAATGCATAGCCAAGTGCCTGAAGCATTCCCACACCACCGTCATTGGTGGCACTTCCGCCGATACCCACGATAAATCTGCGGCAGCCTTTTTCGATGGCATCTTTGATCACCTCACCGACGCCGTAGGTTGTAGTATAAAGAGGATTTCTTTTTTCGTCCGGAACCTGTGTGATTCCTGCTGCACCGGCCATCTCGATCACTGCGGTCTTTGTACTTTCAATAATGCCGTACTCACAGATCACCGGCTCTCCAAGAGGACCTGTAACTTTTACATGCTCTGTTTTTCCATTCATTCCCGCAACAAGAGCTTCTACTGTTCCCTCTCCGCCATCTGCCAGAGGTCTTACAAGAACCTCAGCCTCTGCGTCTACACAATGGATGCCTTCTGCTGCTGCAAACCCTGCCTCCATGGATGTCATGCTGCCTTTAAAAGAATCGATTGCTGTTACTACCTTCATTGTATTTTCCTCCTGTGAAAAATTTTTATATAAATCAAATATCCTCGTTTACAGTTCGGGTGAACCTGCTTTTTGTTTTTT
>ENA-OQAJ01000080-OQAJ01000080.1-human-gut-metagenome-genome-assembly--contig:-NODE-80-length-27112-cov-2.804150_pt1 | contig 27112 bp, 37 predicted proteins | sample MGYA00242736_ERZ504529 | MGnify/ENA primary metagenome ERZ504529 (study PRJEB26092, sample SAMD00036275) | human gut metagenome | host: Homo sapiens | study: EMG produced TPA metagenomics assembly of...
AAAAGAAGCTTAAGACTGACACCCATGGCATTTTGGCCATACATCAAGAAAAGGAGCGGCAAAATGTTTAGTAAGATAAAAAAATACAGGCACGGTTTTATCATAGCGATCTATTTCGTTGTGTATCTTATCCTGTTTGGATATCTGGAACAGCGGCCTGTACGTGCCTACCATGTTGTACATACTGTTTTTGATGATATGATCCCGTTCTGCGAGATTTTTATTATTCCGTACCTTTTATGGTTTCCATATGTGATACTGACAGTTGTGTATTTCCTGTTCCGCAATAAGAATAAACGGGAATATTTCCAGCTGATCTTCAATCTGATGATGGGAATGACGGTTTTCCTTGTTGTTTCCTACATCTATCCGAATATTCAGCATCTCCGCCCTGCGGTATTCCCGAGAAACAATATCTTTACACAGCTGATTGCAGAAATCTACAGGACAGATACCCCGACCAACATCCTGCCAAGTATCCATGTATTTAATTCCCTGGCTGTTTATTTTGCCATCCATCACTGCCAGGCACTGAAAGATAAGAAATGGATCCAGAGAGGATCTCTGATCCTTTCCATTCTGATCATCCTGTCCACCATGTTTATCAAACAGCATTCGGTGATCGATGTATGTCTCGGTACCACACTGGCATTGTTCGGACATCTGCTGTTCTACCCACAGAGAGTGGAAGATTATGAGGAACAGCGTGCTATGGCACAGATGAGCAAGAAGAAACCGGAACAAAATTATAACAAAAAAAAGCCCCGTTGGGGGCTTTTTTTATTTGCGTCCTAGTTAAATCCATAAAACTTCTGACAGATCTTATAGGCTGCCACAAACATCTTTCTTCCACCTCTTCCCGGAAGGTTGGACACTCTTCCGAAAAGACTTCTCCGAAGTTTCCGGTACAGTCCCATATTCTGATCTTTGATATAATCCTGCAGCTCCTGTTTTTTATCCAGGCATTCCTGCGTTGCAGCTCTTACCAGCATGATTGAAGAAACGGTTGTGATGATATCCAGATAGCTGAACATATACGCACGGAGTCTCCGGTTGCTTACATTTGCTTTCAGATAGGCATCCACCATCAGCTTGTTTACACGGATCTGCTGATCAATACGTTTGATCATTACTTTCTCATTGACGGACTGATCATCTCTTCCAATAAAATACCGGTAGAAATTCACATCCAGATAATAGAGATTTTTTTACATAGGGAAGCGGCTCAAACGCAAACAGATTATCTACATAGAACGTATGCTTCGGAAGTTCCATTCCACAGTCATGAAGAAGTTTGGTACGGTAGATCATGGAATGCATAAGAAGGTACTGGCCTTTTTTCATATGGCGTACTTCGTCCCATCCGAAAATCTGGTTTGTTGGAAAACAGTGTCTGTACTGCATGACCTTTTTGCGGGTAGCTCCCTGCTTCTCATAGACGAAATTACTGATAAGAAGATCCACAGTCTCGGCTCCGCGGGTGAGATCGTAAAGTGTCTTCAGAATCTCATAATAGGCATCCTGATTTACCCAGTCATCGCTGTCCACAACTTTGAAATAAAGTCCTGTTGCGTTTTTGATTCCTGTGTTCACTGCCTGTCCATGGCCGCCGTTTTCCTGATGGATGGCTTTTACGATGGTTGGATATTTCTCGGCATAATCCTCTGCAATCTCGGCAGTACGGTCACTGGAACCATCATCTACAATGATGATCTCTACTTCCTCTCCTCCGATCAGCAGGGAATTGATGCATTTTGACATATAAGCCTCTGAATTATAGCATGGTATTGCTACGCTCAAAAGTTTCATGTGTTTTCCTCCTTCATGTATCTGGTGTATGCGCGAAACGCAGATGGTATTGCATATTTCTCGGCAGATTCTCTCTTATCTGCAAACAGGAACTTTTCCCTAGGTGCTTCTTCCAGAGAAGATACCGCGATACGGTAAGCGCACATCCTCCATTCAATATGTGAAAAAATGTGCTTCGCATCCGGCAGTGCTTCGATCCTTAAGGGTTCCAGTCCCATATCTTTTACCTGGGCGAGAGCTGCCTTTTTGGTCAGGTGTCCTTCCACATTGGGAAGCTCATAAAGGCCTGCCAAAAGTCCTGTATCCGGGCGTTCCGAATTGCTGTGCTGGCACCGTCCTGGATTACAAGGATGGTGCGCTGTTCTATGGTGCGGGCTTTTTTCGGTGCTTTTACCGGAAGTTCTTCTACTGTTCCGTGTTTTCTGGCAAGGCAGAATTCTCCTAGAGGACATTCTTCGCATTTTGCCGTTCCGTTTGGAACACAGACTACAGCTCCCAGTTCCATCATGGCCTGGTTGAAATCTCCGGGCCGATCCTTGGGCATCCGCTCTGTAAGCTCGTTTTCTACAGCTTTCCGCACAGACTGTTTCATGATATCTTCATGGTTTTCGGTTTAGTCTTGTATATACCCGCAGTACATTTCCATCTACTGCCGGGACTTTCTTCCCGTAGGCAATGGATGCAATGGCACCTGCCGTATATCTTCCTATTCCTTTTAACGAGAGAAGTGTCTCAAAGTCTTCAGGAATCCTGCCGTCATATTCTTCCATGACCTGAATGGCCGCTTTCTGCATGTTGCGGACACGGCTGTAATAGCCAAGTCCCTCCCACAGCTTGACAATACGCTCCTCCGGCGCCGCCGCAAGTGCTGCCACATCTGGAAGCTCCTGGATAAACCGTGCAAAATAAGGTTTCACAGCTTCCACTCTGGTCTGCTGGAGCATGATCTCCGATACCCAGGTGTAATAGGCATTGTCCTTATCACGCCAGGGCAGGATCCTCTTGTTTTTATCGTACCATTTCAGAAGGGGTTCTGCAATGTTTTCGGTCATATTGTTTCCTTTCTATAATTTCACCGGTACCGGATCACAGATCTTCATGGAATCTTCCGTGATGGCGCAGTCATAGGCCAGGATGTGGACACCGGCATCTGCTGCCTCCTTAAGTGTTTCCCCGAACTTCGGATGTGTCTCCCGGTTCGGTTCAAAATACCGTACGTCCTTCATCTGGATCACCAGAAGAAGATAGGCCTCATAGCCGTCAGATGCCGCTTTCATCAGTTCGTGGAGATGCTTGATCCCACGCTCTGTAGGCGCGTCCGGAAAACGCACGATATCATTTTCTTCCAGGGTGACGCCTTTTACCTCAATAAAGCCTTTCGCTCTTCAGATTCCACATACAGATCAAAACGGGAGTTCCATATGTCTTCTCCCGCCTGACAGTCACTTTCTCCGGAAAAAGATTTCCGGCTGCCACCCACTCTTCTGCTGCTTTATTCGGAGCCTGGGAATCCATATTGATCCAACGGCCCGCCTTGTTTACACAGATCAGATCGTATTTTGTTTTCCTGGCAGGATTGTCACTCTTTTCCAGGATCACTTCTGTTTCCGGAACAAGAAGTTCTCTGCATCTGCCTGTGTTCTTTACGTGAACCGTCTCCAGCTGATCCCCGATCTGTACATGGGCGATAAACCGGTTTGGCCTGTCTTTGAAAATACCTCTGATCGTATTTTTATAGTTCATATTTTTTCCCTCATATCTTTTACTATAACATAAAATTCTTCAAAGCGCAGTTGCTTTTTTTTCTTTTCTCATATTAGAATTGTTTTGTACTAATTGTCCAGTTACAAAGAGTTGCTTTTTTACATATTACAGATATTTTGGGAGGTTTTTCTGATGGACAGTATTATTTTTGATGTTGACGGTACGCTCTGGGATTCCACAGGAATCGTGGCTGAGGCATGGAGCGATTACCTTATCCATACGGAACACATGGATACTGATGTAAGTTCTGCGCGACTGATGGGGCTTTTTGGTCAGCTTTTACCGGATATTGCCAGAGCTCTTTTTCCGGAGCTTTCGGAAGCGGAACAGCTTCGGATCATTGACGGCTGCTGCCAGGCAGAGCACGAGGCACTGCTTCGCAAATGTGCTCCGCTGTATCCGGATCTTGAGGAAACACTGAAGATCCTTTCCAGCCGTTTTCCTCTTTTTATCGTCAGCAACTGTCAGGCCGGATATATTGAAGTGTTCCTAAAATCCACAGGCTTTGGCCACTATTTCAAGGGCCATCTCTGTCCCGGTGACACCGGCATGGCCAAAGCGGAAAATATCATGAGATCCGCGAGGATAATAATCTTTCCGATCCGGTTTATATCGGTGATACTATAGGAGACTTTAATGCCTGCCGGAAAGCAGGAGTTCCTTTTATCTTTGCTGAATACGGTTTCGGTCAGGTGGATAAACCGGATTACCGGATCACCAGGCCTTTTGACCTTACGGAGATATGCAGATGAGTATGAAAAGATCAAAATCCATAGACCTTACTTCCGGTCCAATCCTGAAAACTCTTGCGGAACTGGCCCTTCCTATCATGGCCTCTTCCTTTCTGGGAACTGCCTATAATATCACGGACATGGCCTGGATCGGGCTTCTGGGATCCAAAGCAGTTGCGGCGTAGGGGTAGGTGGCATGTATGTGTGGCTTTCCCAGGGACTGGTCGCCCTTCCCCGAATGGGCGGACAGGTAAACACTGCCCAGGCCTGCGGCAGGAAAGATTATAAAGAAGCCGGTTTCTACGCAGCCAGTGCCTTGCAGATGACCATTCTGTTCGGCTCTTATTTGCTTTGGCAGCATCGTTTTTCTCGATCCGCTGATCGGATTTTTTTAATCTGGCAGACCCTGATGCCTATGCTTCTGCCAGATCTTATATGCTGATCACCTGCGGACTGATCATTTTTTCCTTCCTGAACCTGACCCTCACCGGACTTTTCACAGCTCAGGGAGATTCCAGGTCACCACTGATGGCCAATTTTCTGGGACTTGTAGGAAATATGATCCTGGATCCACTCCTGATTCTTGGCGTGGGACCGTTTCCACGGCTTGAGACTGTGGGGGCTGCCATTGCCACAGTAACTGCTCAGATCCTGGTTTTTTCAGTGTTGGTTTTCCGTATTTTTACGTCCAGGCTGGAACCCAATGTACTTCGTGGGCTTCATCTTTTCTCACGTTTTTCCGGGAAAATTTTATAAAAATATCCTCCGCATTGGTCTGCCAACAGCTATCCAGAGCATGATCTACTGCATGATCTCCATGGTACTGACCAGAATGGTTTCCGCCTTCGGTGCTGCTGCCATCGCTGTCCAGCGTGTGGGCGGGCAGATCGAATCTGTTTCCTGGAATACCGCAGATGGTTTTGCCTCTGCATTAAATGCATTTACCGCACAGAATTTCGGTGCAAAAAAATACGACCGAATCCGCCATGGATACCGCATTTCTTTCGGCATCCTGGCAATCTGGGGTCTATTATAACCACATCTTTTGTGCTGCTTCCACGCCCCGATCTCCGGTCTGTTTTTCCATGATCCGGAGTCACTTGGAATTTCCGTAAATTACCTGATCATCATTGGTTTCAGCGAGGCGTTTATGGCCATTGAGCTGATGACCATCGGTGCTCTGTCCGGTCTTGGAATGACCAAACTCTGCAGTATCATCAGCATTATCCTGACCGGTTCCAGAATTCCGCTTGCCATGCTGCTGACTCACGTGGGAATGGGACTTGACGGTATCTGGTGGGCGCTTTCCCTTACTTCCATTGTAAAGGGCATTGTCTTTACAATGACATTCCGTCATACCAGCCGTACAAAATTAAACGATAGTAGTTCCGGGAATTAATGCATCAAAAGGAACTTGTCCGGATGTGATCTACCGCTTCCCACAATGCTGTCAGACCTTTACAGGATTACTCAAAATAAAAACCTCTCTGCGAATCCGGAAACGAATAAGAATCGTTTCCGGATATCCACAGAGAGGTTTTTTATGGATCACAGAAATCGGCCCTATATTATTTTTTCAGACATTTTGTTCTGAGAAGAAACAGAAAAACTGCGAGGATCACAAATAAGATAACCACATATGCAATCTTTGCTGCCATGCTTTCGGTAAAAGCATCGACCCCGGTGGCAATTCCAATAAGAATCAGGCAGATTCCGGAAAACTTTTTCCATTTTTTTTTCTCATCATATTTCTGTGCTCTGGCCTGAGTATTCCCACCTTTCATAAACACAGATCCATGACCTGTAAGAAGCATAACGCCTATTACCAGCGCCGCAATTGCCAGTACATAACTGAATGTCTGATCAAACATAATTATTTTCCTCCTTATAAATAACAGGAGCCCCGCACCGGATCACCGGCTGGCTCCTGTTTGTTATTGCTATAGATCCGATCAATAAAAACAGATAATCGGAACATTGTACTGAATAATATTGTAAAGCTCTCCTGCCTTATCCGGCGGCATATTGATACAGCCGTGGGAACCTCCTGTGAGATACCGGTCACCACCAAAGTATGGCTGCCAGTCCGCATCATGGAATCCAATTCCTCCGTTAAACGGCATCCAGTAAGTTACCGGCTGTTCATAAGAATATGTTCCATCTGCTTTCTTGGTACCACGGAGTACATCCGGGCTCTTCTTGTAATACATGGTGAAAATTCCAGGAGGCGTTTTTCTCTCCGGATCACTTGCGAGTCCGGATACGATATCCGACTCAAAATATTACATTTCCATCCTGATAATACCACATATACTGCTCAGTCAGATCCACCTCAATGTAAGTATTACCCAGATCATTGACGCCATAGGAATTGGCTCTCATGGAATAAACCGGCTCTCTGGTCGTCTGCGTTCCGGACTGTATCTCCTGGGTAAGCTGTGCTACCTCTCCGTCCTGATCGATCTTCCAGCCATATGCAGATCCATATACAGATACTGTTCTTCCACTTGTAGTCTGGAACTGCCGCTCTGTGCCAACTGTGTCATGTGCTGCCGCAAGCTGTGCTACATAATCAACAATATGCTGTTTAAAAGACGCATCATCCTGGATCAGCTGTCCTTTCTCGTCAAACTGCAGCCAGTCTTTGATCGTATTTCCGTCAAGAGTTACTGTCTCATCCCCAAATGTATACGTGATACTTGCTTTCGCAAAATTGTTGTATGCATCTACAGTTGCCTGAAGATCAGCACTGTCACTTGTGATATCGGCTGTGACATAAGCATCCGGATTGCTTCCCAGATCTACTTCCGCGTCATCACTGCTGATGGCCTCACTGATCATCTGATAAGCTTCTTTTACCTTCAGCTCACTTCCTGCTGTCTCCGGCACAATAGTGAACTCAGAATTATTAAACTTACGTATGCATTTTCCGGAGCTACCTGATTCTCCTTCTGTGCACAGTTCAGCGACTTCACCTCATTCTCCAGCTTGGTCTTGTCAAAAGCTGTCTCCTCTTTCGCTGTATAGGTTGTTTTTTCAAAAAAAACCTTTTCACCCATTCATAAGGTTTCTGCTCTTTCAGAAGATTCAATATCTCTCCACTTGATATATAGCGATAGTCGATATCCGAACCGGTGATCGTCTGTGCTTCCTGATCTCTGGCCTTTATCTCAATGCTGTAATCCGCCATCTTACTGGCGATCTCCTGTTCTACCTCATACGCAGTTTTATTGGAACTGTTAATTCCATTGATCGTTGTCCCCTCAAAAAATGATTCGTGTAGTAATAAGACACTCCTGCGTACGCACACCCGGCAGCAACCAGAACCATCGCTCGATCATTCCAGTTACCCTCAAAGCCTTATGCTTTTTCTTTTTGGGGAGAACGATGGGGGCAAATTCAGATTCATCAATAGGCACATAACTGATCTTCTTCGGCCTCGCTGACTTGGAAGTGACTGTACCATTGCCAGATGGCCGTCCTGATCTTGAAGTTCCTGATCCACCGGATGATCTCGCAGATCTTGCATGCGACACATTAGATGGTCTGGCTGACTTCGAATGTCCTGCAGATTTTGAGTTCTCTGCTGTTACGTGAGAAGCGGATGGATCTGATTTTTTCTCAGGCTGGACATCTCCGACTGTATCACTGACAATCTTCGCCATGGCGTCATTGATCTTATCTTCGATGTCTTTCTTCTCCTCGTTGCTCATATTTATATTTCACCTCTATGTTTATGTGTCTTTCGAAAAGACACCTTTCCATTGATACTTTCCGGGCTAATCCGCACTGATGTGCACGGATCAGTTACCAGCTTTTTCATTATATCATACTTTCTGGAAATTGCATCTCATTTCACGGTTTTTTTATAACTTATTTGTACCGTACAATTTCGGGACATATCTTTCATAACATAAAAATACATGCCCCATAAAAGCACCGATGCAAAAACCCATGCCACCGGACTTGCCAGGCAGGTACCAACATAGCTGCTTTTTCCGGCTGCAACGGTAGCGGTGATCCCTCTTCCTGCAAGCTCAGCCACACCGGCCATCATAGGAAGAAGACCATATCCCATTCCCTGGATCCCGTTTCGCAGTACATTGACAAAATACAGAGGAATAAAAAACAGTGCCACACATTTTACATAGATTGCTACCATAGGAAGCACTTCTTCAATGTTATCTGAGATAAACAGATATGCAAAATATTTTCCCGCAAAGAACAGAAAACTACCAACAACAACAGAATATACAATTCCTATAAAATGCGAAGCCCGGAAGCCTTCGCGCACTCTCTCAAGCTTTCCGGCTCCGATATTCTGTGCATTGTAGGTAGCGCTGGCAGTTCCCTGTGCCACATATGCCTGGGTGAAGATCTGCTCGATCTTACTTCCTGCTGTAAACGCCGCCACCGCATAAGAGCCAAGCATATTTAAGGCTGACTGTACCATCATGGTTCCGATCGCCGTAATGGAATACTGCAGTCCCATTGGGATTCCCACACCGATCTGCTTGGCTGCGAGGTTACATCTGAAATACCAGTCTTCTTTTTTTCATACGGAGCTCCGGTACAAACTTCCAGATATATACCAGACATAAGACTCCTGAAACTCCCTGGGAAATAATGGTAGCCCAGGCTGCTCCAGGCGCTCCCAGCTTAAACACGATGATAAATACGAGATCCAGCACAATATTCAGCATTGCAGATAAGATCAGAAAATACAGTGGCACTTTACTGTTTCCCAGTGCACGTAGGATGCTGGCCAGGATATTATATAATGCCTGGGCAAAAATACCTCCGCAGATAATCATAACGTAGGCATATGCGTCCTTAAAAATATCATCCGGTGTATGCATGAATTTCAGAAGTGCATGCATGCCTGTCATGCTGATGGCTGTCATAACTGCGGAAATCACAGCGGTCAGGATCAGTGCGTTTCCTACGGTCTGGCGCATCTCATCCATTTTTCCCGCACCATATTTCTGCGCAGTCAGTACGGTAAATCCGGCTGTCAGTCCCAGAAGGAAACCTATGATCAGAAAGATGATCGTTCCCGTTGAGCCGACTGCCGCCAGTGCCTTTGTTCCTACAAATTTTCCCACAACTACCGCATCTACCATATTGTAGAACTGCTGAAATACATTACCGATAAATACCGGGATCGTAAATCCCAGGAGCACTTTTACCGGCTTCCCCTGTGTCATGTCTGTTTTCATGAAATACTTTTCCCCCCTGCTTAATTCATTCAATTATAAACTTTGTGCTGCTTTTGTTATTCTTTTTATAACTTTATACTTACTCAAACTTACCTATCTTTATGTATCAGAGGGATTTATAGTTGAAATGGAATGATTTTACAAGATGATTTTGAAAAAATTTTTCCATGTGTGAAAATAGGAACAATCCGACGAAAAAAAATCCCCGCAGATCTTTGAAAATCTGCAGGGATTCCATATATCTTATTTATTTCTCAACAAGAAGAGACTCTCCTGTCATTTCCTTCGGCTGCTCCATGCCCATAAGCTGGATCAGTGTCGGAACGATGTCTGCAAGGCATCCGTTCTCACGAAGTGTGTATTTCGGATCTGCATTTACCAGGATAAACGGAACCGGATTGGTTGTATGAGCAGTCCATGGCTCACCGGTCTCATAATTTATAAGTTGTTCTGCATTACCGTGGTCAGCGCAGATAAAGAGCTGTCCGTCAACCTCTTTGATTGCCTCTACAGCCTTTCCTACACACTCATCAACAGTCTCAACAGCCTTGATCACAGCTGCCTCGACACCTGTGTGGCCAACCATATCCGGGTTTGCGAAGTTGATGATGATCACATCATATTTATCAGATTTGATTGCCTCAACAAGTTTCTCGCAAACTTCCGGTGCGCTCATCTCCGGCTGCATGTCATAGGTCGGAACCTTCGGGGATTTTACAAGGATTCTGTCCTCTCCCTTGTTCGGCTCCTCAACGCCACCGTTGAAGAAGAAAGTAAACGTGTGCGTACTTCTCTGTCTCAGCGATACGTGCCTGTGTCATATTGTGAGCTGCAAGATATTCACCGAATGTATTGTGAAGAAGAACTTTGTGGAATGCTACCAGTTTGTTCTGGATCGTATCATCATACTCTGTGAAGCATACGAATGTAGTATCCAGTCTCTTCACTCTCTCAAAGCCTTTGAAATCATCATCGCAGAAAGCTCTTGTGATCTCTCTTGCACGGTCCGGACGGAAGTTGAAGAATACAACGGAATCCTTATCAGAAATGGTTGCAACCGGTTTGCCGTCTTTCTCGATCACTGTCGGAAGTACGAACTCATCGGTCTTGCCATCATCATAGGAAGCCTGAACTGCTGCCGCAGCATCTGTTCCCTTTACTCCTTCGCCCTGTGTAAGAGCTTTGTATGCAAGCTCTACACGATCCCAGCGGTTATCACGGTCCATTGCATAGTAACGTCCGGAAATCACACCGATCTCACCAACGCCGATCTCTTTCATCTTGGCTTCCAGCTGCTCTACAAACTCTTTACCGGATGCAGGCGGTGTGTCACGTCCGTCCAGGAAGCAGTGTACGTAAACTTTCTTAAGTCCTTCTCTCTTGGCCATCTCAAGAAGTCCATAGAGATGGGTATTGTGGCTGTGTACACCACCGTCAGAAAGAAGTCCCATGAAATGGATTGCAGAATCGTTCTCTTTTGCATTCTTCATAGCAGCGAGAAGTGCCTCGTTCTTGAAGAAATCTCCGTCCTGGATCTCTTTTGTGATTCTTGTAAGCTCCTGGTATACGATACGGCCTGCGCCCATGTTCATATGGCCAACCTCTGAGTTACCCATCTGTCCATCCGGAAGACCTACAGCAAGACCGCTGGCATTGCCTTTTACAAACGGATAATCTTTCATAAGTCCGTCCATAACCGGTGTCTTCGCCTCATATACAGCATTTCCGTCATGTCTGTCATTGAGTCCGTATCCATCAAGGATCATTAAAACTGTTGGTTTTTTACTCATAATTTTCCCCTTCTTATCTTTGATCGAAGTTCCATCCGGCACAGATTTCCGACGATATGGAAACTTCCTGCGCCATCCGGGATTCTTTTGTTTTCCATTTTATATAGTACCAAAATCCAGGAATTTTGCAACGCTTTTTTTATTTCTCATATACACGGATCATGGAAGAGATCTTTCTTACAGATGCACTGTTCTCCAGTTCTTCCTTAACCTTAAAGAAAGCGCCCTCACTTACCAGCTTGGTGATCACAACAACCTCTGCTGTATCCGGTCTCTTGCTCTCTTTCTGCATGATCTGTGCAACACTTGCCTGATATTTTGCAAAATGCTCCAGGATCTCCGCAAGCACACCACAGCGGTCCTCAACCTGCAGACGGAGGAAATAACGGTTGTGGGTATCTGCCATGGCTTTTACGGGAAGTGTCTTATAGCAGGTGCAGCCCACACGTCCACAGCAGTCTGCTTTCATGTTACGGACTACCTCAAATATATCACCGACAACTGCACTTGCTGTTGGAAGTTCTCCTGCTCCACGTCCGTAGAACATGGTATCACCTACAGCATCTCCATGTACAAATACCGCATTGTAGGAATCATTGACAGATGCAAGCGGATGCTCTGCCGGGATCAGCATCGGGCATACATAAGCCTCAACACCGTCCTCCTGGCAGCGTGCAACACCCAGAAGTTTGATCTCACAGCCCATTTCCTTGGCGTAGCGGATATCTTTCGCTGTGATCTTGGTGATTCCCTCGATATGAACATTGTCAAGAGTAACTCTGGAATTAAAAGCAACGGAGGCAAGGATCGCTACCTTTCTTCCTGCGTCAATTCCTTCTATATCTGCAGTAGGATCTGCCTCTGCATATCCAAGCTCTGTGGCAAGAGCAAGGGCATCTGAAAATTCCATTCCCTCCTGGGACATCTTGGTGAGGATAAAGTTCGTAGTTCCGTTTACGATTCCCATCACTTCCGTTACATGGTTGGCCTCGAGGCTGTTCTTCAGCGGGCTGATGATCGGAATTCCTCCGGCAACAGCAGCCTCAAACAGGAAATCTTTCTGTGCAGCCTTGGCGGTTTCCAGAATCTCTTTTCCGTGGACTGCGATCAGATCCTTGTTTGCAGTCACCACGTTCTTTCCGGCTTTCAGTGCTGCAAGAATATAAGTACGTGCCGGCTCAATTCCTCCGATCAGCTCGATCACAATATCTATGGAAGAATCTCCTTCTATATCTGCCCAGTCTGTTGTAAGAACAGATGGATCTTCCACCTTCTTAGATGCTTTCTCAAGGTTACGCACCAGGATCTTCGTGATCTTTACCTGACGTCCAAGCTTGGCTGTCATTTCCTGCTCCTGATTTTTGATAACTTTATAGACTCCGGTTCCTACTGTTCCAAGACCAAGAAGGGCCGCATTTACGACTTTTTTCGCTCATTTTCTGATGTCCCCTTTCCGTTTTTTCCAATTTTTATCAGAGTTAACTCCTATGTTATGGCAGAAAACGCTTTTTGTCAAGCTCCGGCAGCGGAAGGAGTTCCAGCCAGCTGCCGAAAATTCCGGCGATCAGTTCCTGAACCATGATCTTGGACCGGGGTTCCAGTTTATCCAGCTGACGTACCATGGCCGCCAGACTTTTCAGGCCGCCGTCCTGAATCTGTGAAATCGTCTCTGCTCCGGTTGCTTCCAGCACGGAAAAAAAAGTTCCCCGATCAGATGCTCCCTCTGTCTTTCATCCATATGGTCGATCCATTTATGGAGACTCCGATCTGATGCCGCCGCTCTTCTCGTCAGACTTTCTTTCTCTATAAAGGATGGTCCCATCACCTCCCAGGTAAAAGCATCATGCTGCAGGATTCCCTTCTGGGTACTCGCTACAATCAGAGGATCTTTCTGGTGGTTGAGCAGCATACCGATCACCGATGCCTCAGGAATGATACGAGTGACTTTTGGCAAAACCTTTTCTACTTTCTCTGAACTGAAAAACGCTTCCGGGAAACCCGGGCCGTCGTTGTCATAAACGGAAAGGATTTTTTCCTGAAGTGCGTCATCACACTGCATTGCCGTGTACATAGCCAGATTTCCTCCCTTGGAATGCCCTCCGAGTCGAATCATGGACTGCATGTAAGTCCCATTAAATTCCAGATATTCCAGTGCTTTTCTATGAGAGGGCACAATTCCGTTGCTCAGGTTAAAATCTTCTTTCCATCCTACAATGGTATCGTCCGTTCCACGAAAAGAAATATATGCAGTTCCGTCAGGAAGTTCCACTGTAACTGCCGAAAACTGCTGCGCTTTCCGGAAAAGGATCTCATTAACATATCCTCCTGCCCTGCATTTTCGAAATCTTTCTGAGCTGGCCATTTTTTCAAGAAGAATTGGTGTATTTTGCAGAAAAGCACTTTCTGCTTTCACCTCTCCATCCTTTTCTTTTCCGGAAAATATCTCAAAAAAGTTCTTCCACAGAAAGAGTATTCCCGTTTTTTACATCAGCTATTTCATCCAGATCCAGATAAGAAAAACATGCCAGTATCAGATTGTCTACTTGATTAAAGGGTGTCTGTTCAAAAGTAAGATCCCCTCTCCAGTCCAGATAATCCAGAATATTTCCCATTAAAATCCTCCCCAAATGATCCTATAAGCGTCTTCCGCACAGTTGCAGGCTTTCTTTCTATTATAATACGTAACAGCTATGCTGTATCCCCAATAATCTCCTTGAAAAAGATTTAAAAACCACATATGGATCAGAATGTGCGCTTACTTCATTGGCTGTGGATGAGCCTTTAGAATATGCAAGATTATATCTCGATGGCAATTTACAGATGTGGATAGATTCAGAAGATTCACTTGAATTATAGAACAAGAATAACGGGTAGAAAACTTCTGATGCCCATTTTACAAGGGGTTCGAGTTTTTTATGTCTGCTGGCGCTATTTCTCTGCTGGAGTACTATTTTCGGGATAATGGCGAAAGGCTTTAGCGGTATAGTTAGAAGCACCGTTTCCATATTTTGTATTGGTTATGGTTTTTATATAATCGCTGGAATAATAGTCAATTGTAGAGCAAATGAAATAGACACAGGGGATTAAGGAAGAGTTGAAGGCAGATAAACAGATGGAATGGGTAGCAAATAAATACTATACAAGAGTGTGAAAAGGGAATTTTGAATAAGGAGATGATTTGGCAATAAGGTGCAGTAATCTGGTGGAAAGCAAGTCTGAAAATGGCTTGCTTTTTGCTTTACAATGTGGTTAGTTGATGTATATAATTATGATAAAGAGATAAAATTGATTTTTATATTTTGGTTCGATATTGTGATGCAGTTTTTCTATATTAAAAAATATACGAGGTTATAATGAAGAATAAAAGTTATGATTATATCTTTGGAAATGGAAAATTTAATACTTGGTTCAACATTATAGTTAGTATTATTAGTTGTTCAGCAATATCGTTTTGTTTAACCGAACTTTTGTTTTCCTTTGATTTTAAAGTGAGTTTTCAAAAAGCACTGATTTTTACCATACTTTTTGTGATTTTTTTATTATTGTTTTTTATTACTTTATAAAACAACGTACTTATAAACTATTCGATCAAAAAATAACATATGGATTTAGGGAACGAAAAAATTTTGTATGCGGATATCCATTCATTAGTTTTTACACTATCCTCCAGACCTAAAGGAATATATGATATTGGACTGGGAGAACCATACCTATACATAAAAGAAAATGGGAAGAAAAAATATATATGCAATATTACAATTTATTTGGCATATCCAAGTGTTATACAAAAAAGATATGATATCAATATAAGCAATGGGCAGATAGGAATGTCTCCTGCCTACAGTTTTAACTGTTATGATATAAAAAGTATTTTCAATTAATACATCATTCAAAAGCAAATATTTATGTGACGAAGAGTTTTCTTCTCTTTAATAATTGGACAATAAACAGATTTTGCAAAGAATACAATATCTCTATGGAAATGGTTCAGCTTATAAATGATGGAAACTAATGTAAAAAAATTTGTATTGTATTGAACTTTAGAAAACCTTTTTATGAGAAAGGAAAGCATATGCAAGAATATTATAAAATATATTTTCCTTATTCCAAAGAATATTTATTGGAACAGATTAAGAAGACTACAAAACCATTATGTATTTCAAACCAGGCTTATAGAGATATGGCACTTGCAGCCTACAAAGAAGAGGATAATACCTTATGTATCGGATATGCAGCAGGAAGTATGACAGGCGGTGGCTGGGAAATGCTCCAGACACATATAAAAAGCTATGGGGGAGATGTAATGCTGGAAGGTACGTTTGTGCTTTTGCCATACATAAAAAAAGCTGCACTATTTTTTCTGCTCATAGTGATTTTATTTGCATTGTTTTTTTCTCAGGGAGATTTATTGATTTTAACAGAATGTCTGATTTTATTTATGTTTCCATTATATCTGCTGTATAGGAATATTTCTAAGATAGGAAAATGTGAAGAAGGGCGACGGCTTGTTTTATTATATCTGGAAAAGGTGCTTCATGCAAATGTGGAAATATCCGTAGAGGAAGAATAAAGAAATGATAGGGGAAAACGAGAATGAAAAAGATTAATGAACAAACAAAAAGTTTTTTACTATACGGTATAGAAGATGTGATTAAGCCGAAAGAAATCTACAAATTAGATGGAGCAATCTTGTTTCTAGTATTTTTATTTTTCTTTTTATCTGAATCAGCTCCATCACCGTTTTTTTCAAAAGTATTTTTTAGTTATTGTTTATCTTGGATTCGTGATTCTTAGTTTTCAAGAACAGAAGTGACAGGGAAAAGGTTTTTTGGATCATTGGAATACAAAGTCTGACGTTTTCTATTTTGTTCTGTTGGGCAGCAACTATCCTCATGCTGACAACTATGAAAGAAGAATATTATAAGAGGTATCTAACCATACTCGTTATCATTTACATACTGGTAATCGCTGCATACATTTTTTCTTATAATAACTTTGATTAAAAAAGATATCTACAATCCATCTTCTTCCAAAAAGCTGGCTGGAGGATGGTGTATTACTAGTTTTGTATTGCTTGGAATGGGTGTCGCAAAAGTACTTAGTAGCAGCGTTGAATATACAGCCATGATTAGAATTGCAAGCCTTTGTTCCTATTTTTGTTCTTTGGGTTCTATCTTAGGAGTTTTTTCACCTGGTAAAGTATTTTGCTGTCAAAAAATGGGAGGTTGAAAAATGAATATTTTTATGAAAAGAATATAGATGAAAATAATTATAGCATCCAGGAAGAAGGATGGCTGGGAATTTTATTTTTGGTTGGAACTATATTTTTCTCAGGATTACTTTTGTATGGTTTTATAGACGGACAGGCGGATTTTTCAGTTATAGTGGCGTATGGAATATTGATTGCTTTTTCTGGAATCTGTACCCTGCATTTGTTCCTGTGGAGAGTCAAGGTAAATCATGATGTAATTGAATACGGTCGTTTTTGGAAAAAAAAATATTATAATTTTCAGATATAACAAGAAGTGTACATAAAGAAAATGGTACATTGGAAATATATGCAGGGGACAAAATAATATTCAAATTTGATGAAAACATAAGCGCATCATTGTTTGCAAATAGTCTGTCTAAGCATAAAATTTCACAAGAAACATGGTTGAGTTGTAGAGATAAAAAGTGCATCATAAGACCAAAAGAAAGCCACTATGTTCTGCCAGGCATTTTCTTTTTATATTTGGTTTACAATAGTGTGATACTTGTATTCAATGCAAAAGAAACAGCTTTTGTTTTCCTTTTATTCTCTCTTGTACCGGGAGGTATATTTTTCTATTTTTTATCCCAAAAAGAGTAAAAATCGAATTATCCGCATAAACACAGGGATTTTAAGCAATATGAAACAAAAAATAAAAGAATTTTACCACTAATTTACTACGAATGAAAGAACCTTGATACGACAGAGAAAACAGCATAAATAAAGGCAAAATTGGCATTTCATACAGAATATGAGATGTCTTTTTTGTTGCTGTAATACAGTATAACTATTCTTTTTCTACTTGATTATTAATCATTTTTTAGGACATGAATTGTCAAGAGCTTGTTGCGTAGCAATGTTTACACTCTTGATAATTTATGGAATAAAAAATATTCTGACAGATACTAGAAAAGTGATGACTACTCAATTTTCTAATGATATAATATGATAAATAATAATAGATAAACTTGAAGTGATTAAGGAAGTGTATGCCATGAAAAAATTTTTGAAAATAATGTTAATCATAATTGGAGCGATTTCTTTGATTTTTGTAGCTCTGATAGGGATTGGGTTATTTGTTGATGTTGAATATGATGACCATATTGAAAATGGTCGTTATACTTATGTTCCGGAAGAAGAAAATAAAGATAATGAATACGTGGAATTTACGATAAATGATTATGATAAAAATAATGCCAAGCTTGTATATTATGACACGATTGAAGAAGCTATTCAACTTTCCACTTTGAATGCTGAAAATGAGGAACTTTCGGTTCCTGCTGATTTTCTTAATCATGTTGATGAAACCTTGCATATATGGCAAGCAAAAAATATGATACGATTTTCTATCGGGCTGGAAATGATAACGATGATATTCAAGGCTTAGTAATGGCTCGTTGTAAAAAGCAGATACAGAATGGGCATACACAATACGCATTTATAAATGCTACACCGGTTACAACGAAACGAGATAGAATTTTGTTAGATGATATTACAGAGCTTATTCACTCTTCTTTGAAATTAAGTGATTTCCAACAAGACTTAAACCCCGATTATCCAAGCAAGCGTTTTGTTTACGGCTATGCACATGATAAAGAAATCTATTCATTGGAAGTAGAAGGACAAAAACCGGACGGTGTAATTGAAATCAATGTATATGACAGAGTCATGTATCTATGGTATTACAATGACTTACAAAGTAACAAAAGAGGTGACTGTTTAAGCTATTCGGTAGATGTACCTAAATAAAATGACATTTTTACATAATACTATATTATTAGTTAGGCAGACGGAGTGATCCAGACACGGTGGCAGGAAAATCTTTCAGATTTTTCTGCCATGTCTTGCAAGTGGCTGGTTTACTTCGTCTGTGAGCGAGCCTGTGGCGAGCGAAGATTAAGCCCCCGTTATCTAACAAGGGGGGCACAAAAACAAAAGACACTATACACTAACAGGCGGAAAACGCTGTATTTACAAGGCAAAACCGCATTTTATAAGATGTGATATAAAAAGTATCTATTTCACAAAAGAAAAACAATAAATTTAAACATTATAATATTTTAATTTTTGTGGTAATGATATGCAAAACTTTTTAGGAGGGAAGATATGGATTGTAAAATGACTGATATTATTGCTATTATTTCAAGTATCATTGCTATTGGTTATTCAATTTATTCCATAATTACTAAAAGTTATATTCGTCAATACAACCTTGAAAAATTTGAACATTTTTCTTTAAATCAGAAGAAAGTTTGTATTGTTTTCAATTTTTATTATGACACTTATAATTGGGATAAGTGGGGTGTATATATTGCTATTATACTTATTCTAATGGGATTGAAAGCATTTTATGTAGCAAATAGCAAAAATTTTTAATGGACAAAACAATTGTCAAGGATGGATGGCTATATAGAAATGGATTTTTAAGGAAGAACTGTAAAATAAGATTAACGGATATTACCCAGATGAAAAGAAAAAAGAATTTATTTGGAGAAGCTCTTATTTTATATAAAATCAGAAAAAAATCGCTAAAATTTCTGCCCGAAATAGAAATGTGGACTGGCTGCAAGTAAAGATTGCAGAAATAAAAAAGGATAAGAAGAAATTAGAACGTAAAAAATGAAAAATGTGAATCATATAGGGAGATTGAGTTTATGGATAATGTCATTAGTATTAAGTAAATTTGTAAAAAATTTAGGAATAGTAACAACAGTTCTTTTTTTAATAATCGTACTGGTAACATTTGTTACAGGAAATATGGGGGTTGCGATATGTTTTATGCCTTTTGTATTTTTAGGTATTGCTTTAATTTTGGCATACAAGAAACAAATAATTGTAGTAAATGAAGATGAAATTGTATTTAGCTATCTGGTTAAGAAAACTCAGCATATAAAAATATAAATGATATTCGTTGTATTTTAATGATTCCATTAAATGGTAGAACAGATGTCATATTAATTGATAAGATGTACAATAGACTTGTTACTCTGGAGCAAGTGTATGTAAATTATGATATTTTTATATGATACACTTATAAAACATGAAATAGATCTTGTGGATTTTGGTGAGTTAGTTGAACAGAACAAAGATGTATCAAAGTATGTACCTGCTTTAAAACTGGATAGAAAAGAATTTCTATAAATCTATATGTAATGAGAATACAACTATCAAAAAATATGTCAAAAACAATAGAAAAAAGAAAAGCGTAAAAAAACAAAGCAATTTTTAAAAGCTTTAGGTTGGATTCTAATAATTGCTGATGCGGTAGCATTTTTTTATTGGTGGCAAAACAATGTTAGTTATATTTATAATGGTTTTGATGATTACATATGCAGTGTATATAAAATATTATCCATATATATTTATAGAAGTCACCACAAAAAAAGGACAAGAACTGGCGTATCAATTACCATTTATGGGTGCAGCAATAGCAATGCTTTTATCCCTGAATACGAGTAAACTCTTTAATTATGAATTTGGAAACTATATGAAGATTACGGCAATTATTACTGCTTTACTTGCACTGCCATTTATTATTAAATCTTTAAAAACAGATGTACCACAGAAATTTGGACGTAAACTTTCAGTTGTATTTGCTGCTTTTTATAATCGCATTTACAATTAGCTTCCCAATAAATTTTTTATTTACATTTGATGGGGCAACTCATGAAATTGCAATTGTAACAGACAAAAAAGATTAGCAGTGGTAAAAACTAGAGATAGAGAGTTATATGTAAGTTGTAATGGTAAAAGAGAAATATATACTGTTTCAAACAGTGAATATGAAAATACATCAATAGGCGATAGTAAAAGAATTTGTAGAAGAAAAAGTGCATTAGGATTGGAATATAGTACGATACATGATTAATATTTATTTAAAGATAAGGAAGGAATATATAAGATGAAAATATTGTTAGCAGTAGTTGGAGGATTATTATTACTGATATTCCCTTTTATAGTTATGAAAAAAAGCAAAAGTAAACAAAAGAAGAAAAATACTGATGAAGCAAGGAAAAAATTTAATGTGTTTCTCATTTGTATGATACCTGTTCCTCTAATAGGCTTCATATTTCTTTTAATAGGGCTTAGAAGTTTTTTATAAAATTAAATAAAGGAGAAAAATGTTAAAAAACAATGATATATCAATACCAGAAGCCTGCTATGCAGATTTTATGTAAGGTGGGTTTTTTTGAAAGAAAACAGGTTAAATTAACAATTATATGGAATGAAAAAATAAGCAGAAATAAACAAATACTTACACTTAAGAAGTTATATCCTGAAATTAAATAAAGTGTCTACAGTTGAAAGCTATAAAATTACAAAAAAACGAAGAAATGGCAATTTGCAGAGATGGGATGGGGATTTGCTGTTGACTTTTCGCATAAAGCAGAAAAAGCGGGGATAAAAATATTGTTAGAAGAATAACTAAAAATCTTGCTAATGTATAAGTTAAGTAAAAATAGAATGAAAAATAATCATATAGCAGAGGAGATTGGGTAATATGAAGGAACAAAAGAAATCTTCTTGGGGAGCGGTTCTGGTGTCATTTTTAAAGGAATTTCTATTAAACTCATTCGAAGCCCCAGGTCATCTTTATTATGATGAAAATTTAACTAATGAAGGAAAAAGAAAGAAAAATTATATTTGGAGGGTGCTTCTACTGGTGACTGCGGTAGGAGTAGCTTTGCTTCCTGTTATAGCTTGGAACATGTTTGTTCCAGATGTGCTATGGGCAAAAATAGTTACCGTTGTAGTGTGTGAAGGCTATGTTGTTTTTATAGTAAGTATGGAGATTATCCAAATAAAGGATGAGCTAAAGGAAGATATGTTAAAAATAGGGGGATATAAAATTACTCCCAAAGGAAGTATTTCCCTATTTAAAGAAATTGATTTTAAGATTGCTCAAACAGAGTATTCTTATACAATATTGATTTCTAAGAAACCTTTAAAATGGCTTTATAAGAAGTTTTATGTTACAATCTATGGAAGACATGGAAAAGTAAAAAAGATTGAATTGGTTCGAGCAGACAAAAAGTATTCTACGAAATATGAGACAATGAATGGTACAGTCTTAGAAAAGTTGCAAGAAGAAAATAATAGGTTTTTAAGGAAATGCTTAGGTACTCCCAGTAAAAAGAGTATGACAGGCGTCGAATATTATTATGAGTGGGGACAAATACAATCCTTCTATGATGATCGTTCTTGTCAAACAGGAATTGTAATTATGTTTTAAAATAAGGAATATTGTATCTCTTGCTTCCGTATGCAGAAAGATTACATCGGTACAGAGAAATGTGGTAGTGATACACCAAAGAACACAGGCGAAACCTTATATCTCGGTTCCACAAGTAGCGAATCTTTCAAAAGAGAGAGATGGGTAAAACTTCGCTGTTTATATAATAGTAGGGGACGATGTTTTATCCCCTGCTATTATACGTTTTTTAGCATGTTTTCACCAATATTGCTTGGTACCTAACCGATTTTTCAAATAACATCTGATTCCAAGATATACTCCCTGAGAAAGTACGAAAAGCAATAGAAGATTTACGGAATGATTATTCCGGGGGCTTCTGAGCCATCTGTCCGGACTCTGAGAGCCACCATTCCAGAGAATGAGAGCCAGCCAATTTTTCTGATTTGGTTTGATAATAGTATCTGTCAGAAAAGCCCTTGTAAAGGCTGCTAACGCCCCGCTAATGCGGCTTCGGCCTTGACAAGCACTGTTCTGTCAAATAACCAATAATCAAGCAAAATCATAGTGGCTCTATGCCTCCGGAAGGCTGGCTCTAAGATGACCGGACAGGCGGCTCTGCCGCACCGTAATATTCAATTTATCAACATATTATTTGTCGATTTAGTTTAAGTAATGACAATAACAATAATAAAGGGGGACTTGATTTCTCATATCCCCCAGTGTATAATCTAATTAAGAAAGGTAATCAGATGCAAGATCTGATGCCCTCAGTAAAATTTAATTTTTTCTATGTTAAGACATAGCATCCATCAAACTTTCTCAGGGTTTATCGTGGATGCTATTTCTTATCATGTCGATTATCTATGTAAGTCAGAGCCGCAAAAACTACTAAAAGCAATGTGAGTACTTCCATTGTGTTCATGGGCATCACCCTCCTTTAAAAACTAGAGGGCTGGTCGAAATTGCATCCGCATCTCTTTCTCGATTAGCTATACTCGCTCAGTATAGCATGGAATATCTTGTATCGCAATAAGAAATGGATGTAGTGAGCTCCTTTTCATATTGCTTTTGGTAATCAGATATTTTGTTTGATAATCCTTGTAATGATGCCAACAGCAACATTCCGTTCTTCATCAATATGTGTCACAACAAAGGACACCTTATCTTTCTTCCCAACGGTGCGGCTGTCGTAGCAACTGTGAGCAATGGCGTTGACACCCAATTCTAACCGGACAAAAACAGTTCCTTTGTGGATGTCTTCCACCGTACCGGCATATTTTCCTTGTACCCGACAATTTTTCAGATTTTCTTTGCTGGTGTTGCCTTCCACGCTTTTTACATCTGCATGGATAGAGAGCGTTTCCGGGGAATCTCCCTGGATAGCTAAGATCCGGACCAGAATATGTTCCCCTACCTGGAATCGTTCCCTGGCATCACCCAGCCAGTCAAAAGACAGATCTCTTGCAAGGATGGAAGTTTCTACACCAAAGATTTCTGCCCGGACTACTTTTTCAGCAACGGCAATGACTCTGGCCTGCACAATACGGTCTTCGTGGATTTTATTCTGTCCGGAAGAGTCCTGATCAAAATAGAAAATCTGACGTTTCTTCAGCATAGCATCTTTCCGGCTGGCAACGATGCTTCTGGATTTGGTATCCAGTCCTTTGATTACAAAGTCGATTTCACTACCAAGCATGTTATTAAGGACTTTGTTCTGTCTAAGAGAGAAATCTCCGTAATCATGAGTTTCATCTTGGATCAGATTGATCATCATTTCCGAGATAGGGATGACTGCCCGATAATCTTTATAGTAAATAATTGCTATTAAGCTGCCGGCTTCGGTCTTTTCAATACCTCCCAGAATGCCGGTGAGAATTTTCCGGGTACGATAGGCATTTTGGATGTCATGCCAGATTAAATCCGCTTTTAATTGAGCAGTTTCTAATACAGTATCGGAGTCAAGGGTTAAAATAGGGGTGTTCAGGTTCATTGTTTCGTTTGCCATAAATGTTATCTCCCTTCAAAATGTGTTATGACATGATGGAATCTTTATCTAAAGGAACCATGCCAGAGTCGGGGGAATCTTCTATAAAATTTTCCTGAAAGAAATCCTCCATAAAATCATCGGGAGTAGGTTCCTGATAAACGGGTTCGGATGTAAAATGTGGTTTCTGTTTTGCTATTGACGCAGAAGATGAACGGCGTTTCCTTTTGGCTGATCCGGGTGAGGGCTGTGGTCGATACTCTGTTTCTTCCGAAGACCCATTTTTGCGCCATTCAGGTATGTGTTCCGATGCTTTTCTTGGTGTCAGCTTTTTGGCATCTGGATGCAGGGTATAATCGTACTTTTCTACTTTTAGGACTTTTTGCCCACGTAGGATAACCAAAGCAGTATCAAGCGGGAGCCGCAAGATTCATCTGGTGTTAAGAGTTTTCGTTTGCCGATAGATTTTGTCTGCCGGTATTCCGGTGTATAGTCGGATACCCGCCAGCTATTGAGCTGCTTGGCTTCGCTGCTTACCCCTACGGTCACATCGCCGCTGCGGTTGCTGATAAAGGTAGCAGTAACTTCATCTGTGCAGCCCAAAAAGAGCTGGGTATCACAGTTGCCAATGATTTCCTGCCATTGGTTATAAGGATAGCGGTTCTGCATCTGGGGCAAATTCTGAAAGATGCAGGAAATGCTGAGATTCCGGCTTCGGATTACACTGATTTTCTTATTCAGTTCCAGGATAGCTCCGGTGTTGGCAAGCTCATCAGCCAGTATATGTACAGCAACAGGAAGTTTTCCTTCTTCTCCATACTTATCTGCATAACGGACCAGTTTGATGAAGATGAAGGTCATAAACAGGGAAGATAAAAAATCGAAGGTGCTGTCCTGGTCTGAGGTAATGCAAAAGTAAGCACATTTCTGTTTCCCTGGAAGTGTCAGATCAATCTCATCATAAGAGGTAATCTGCCGAATGAGTTTATTCTGAAATACCTGAAGTCTGGCACCCAATCCGATAATAACTCCGCTTCGCACGGTATCACTGGCTTGTTTGTAGATGCAGTAAGGAACTTTTGCTGGATGGGACACTGGGAGCAGATCAAAAAGACTGTTCAGCTCCTTTTCGGAACTCATGGTCAGCAGCTTATAAACCTGTCCAATATTTCTGGCTTCCGGCGGAAAGCCTGATCTACATAGAGAACCAGGGCTTTTAGCAGGTTCATCTCCGCATTATCCCAGAAATGATCTCCTTTTCCGGAACCTGTATTCTGGATAATGACATCTGCAAATACCTGAGCCATCGTTTCTTGTCCATTGATTTCACCCAGACAATTCCAACTATCCGAGTTTTCCGGATTGACCAGATTAAATGCTTTTACTACATAGCCCTCATTTTCCAGATAAGCAGACATGCTTTCATAGAGTTCGCTTTTGGGATCGGTAATGATTAAACTTTCCCCGGAAGCGTTGTTGCCTTCCTGCCCTCTGGCGACACACTGGAAAATCATATTCCTGGCAAATGCCCTGGATTTCATGGAACCGCTGGCACCATACACGGCGATATTTTTATTCATTCGTGTTTGATATGGAAGACATACGGCTTTGCCATTTAATTTTCCTAAAATGGTTCCTTTATTTTTCTTGACATCTCCGGTCAGTTCCAAAACTTTCATCATTTCATCTGGAGTCATGAATCCGGATGTACCGTAGGTTCCTTTTGTAGAGTAATTTAAGTTCCGGTCATGGTCACTAATTTCCCCGTTTCTGTCATATCCCATACGCATAAGTAAAAAAGTAAGAAGCCCAAAGAGAACCAGGCAAAGAAAAATCCCATACAAATTGTATGGGAAATCGGTAAGGGCGGTATGAAAGCAGACCAATGGGTGTAAAGAAGCTGCTTGCGGATAGGTTCCGTTGCCGGCAAAGTTTCCGGCAGAAGTCCATTCCTGATAGTTTTTAATAAATTGTGCTGCGTATCCTCCGGCATACAGAGTGCAGACGCTTATGGGAAGCAAAAACAGGAACTTCCACCATTTACGGTTCATTGAAAAACCTCCTTTTAAACTTTTGAAAATCAATGCTGGAGAAGTGTATATCTGCAGTTAGGTATTTTTTCAGGCAGGGAAGCTGAAAGTCAAAGCAAATCAGGTTCCCGGATAGCCCATATACATTTAATCCAGTATTGAAGCGGTTGATACGCTGCATGTCAAAATCATACGCAAGCAAAATAGGATTTTCCTGGCTGTCTATTCCATCATGTTCAATTGGCAGATCCTCACGCTGGGGAAAACAGTCGGACAGTAGTAGCTGATTGAGCTGCATCATACGCTGGGGTTGTACCAATAAACGGAGCAGGTATTCTCCGTAGCTGTTATTGGGCAGGAAATAGAAGTGTTCATACGAAGTATCCAGCATGAACAGTGTTTTTTTGTATCCACCGGTACTGGTAAGGAGCCGGAAAGCCATATCCATATCACTGCCAGTCATGATGGCATAAACGGTAGGTGGCCCATGGTAAGGAAGTCCCTGAAGATAGTGCTGCAAAAAAGCATTGAGTCGGACTTCCGTTTTGTATTCCCATTTTAGAAGTGTATTTCCGGTATTATAAACAGCATAGACACAGTGAGGAGCCATCAGGATTCCTATACAACGGGAATTTTTAATTTTGGTAGTGGATGCTCCAAGATTTTTTATTTCTCTGGAAGAGTAAAACAGAGGAAGGCTTCGCACAGGAAACGTAGCCGCTTCGCTGGATTCAGAAAAAAGCAGCGGCTTTTCATCTGGAAAGAATGGGATTCCGGCATGTGAAAGCGTTAAATAGGTTTCTGCTTTTTGATGAAGTCGCAGCCGTCTTGGTAATTCACTACGTATGAGGTTGGTTTCTGCATTTCCGGTTAAATAGTTTTGAAAACGACAGGGATTTTGCGAAAGCAGCAGTTCTTTTGCCCGTTTGGTAAGGCGATAACCTCGTAGGCCATCTTTATAGTGTGTTCTTATAAGCTTACTCTGCTTTAAATCTGTAACCACCTTCTCTGCATAGGAATCACTCTCAATCAATCTGTTAAGCTGTCCGGAAGGGAATTCCCCACATAGCCCAACCATTTCCAAAAGCTGATATTTTATAGAATCGGTTTTTATCAAATAAGCATCACCTCAGTTCGATTTTTTACCTATGACAGCCTATACTTGGGTAAAGTAAGGGCGGTATTAAGCATAAAAAATGCAAAGAATATGGCTTCTTTGCAGAAAAATTACCCATATCGGAAAAAGAAAGAAAAATATCAGGAAATTTCCGATATGGTTTTGATAGACTCTTTTCTATCTTTCAGCCAGCCAGGAAAGATTTCCGGTTCCATTACAAAGA
>ENA-OQAJ01000081-OQAJ01000081.1-human-gut-metagenome-genome-assembly--contig:-NODE-81-length-27011-cov-6.775480_pt1 | contig 27011 bp, 34 predicted proteins | sample MGYA00242736_ERZ504529 | MGnify/ENA primary metagenome ERZ504529 (study PRJEB26092, sample SAMD00036275) | human gut metagenome | host: Homo sapiens | study: EMG produced TPA metagenomics assembly of...
GTTCGCTGTTTCCGCCACTGGCGGCGCTCACCTTTGCAGCATCCAGTATTATCTGCGCTTTTGGCTTAGCATCTGCCGCACCTCGCTCGCCGTATCGGCACTTAGAATTATGCGGTATTGCCCAAAGAAACAGGGGATATTATGCAATACAAAGTTCTGGCACTGGATCTGGATGGCACACTGACCAACAATGCCAAAGTCATTACCCCACGCACCAAAGCTGCCCTGCAGGCAGCGGCGGACCGCGGCGTGCGCATTGTGCTGGCCAGCGGCCGCCCCACCGTGGGCATTGAGCCGCTTGCCAAAGAGCTGGAGCTGGACCGCCGCGGCGGCTGCATCCTGAGCTATAACGGCGGCAAGATCATTGACTGCAAAACCGGCGAAACGCTGGTGCAGCATGAGTTCCCGCCGGAGCTGATCGACCAGTGTGCATCTTTGCCCGCTACTGGAACGTGATGCCGCTGACCTATGATGCCAAAGGCATTGTGACCGAGGATGCCGCCAACCCCTATGTTGGCGAGGAAGCCCGCATCAACAAAATCCCGGCCCGCCAGGTGGAAAACCTGCCCGCCGAGATCCAGTGGCCCATCAACAAGCTGCTGCTGGTTGGCGACCCCGTGGATATGCCCCATGTGGAGGAGCTGATGCAGCAAAAGTTTGCGGGCAAGCTTTCCATCTACCGCTCGGCGCCATTCTTTATTGAAACGATGCCCCTGGGGGTGGAAAAATCCGCCTCGCTGGCGCTGCTGCTGAAAAACATGGGCCTTGGCCCCGAAAACCTGATGGCCTGCGGCGATGGCTGGAACGACCTGCCCATGATCCGCTATGCGGGCATGGGCGTTGCCATGGGCAATGCTGTGCCGGAAGTAAAACAGGCAGCCAAATACGTCACCGCAGATAATGAGCATGACGGGGTAGGGCTGGCCGTTGAAAAATTCATCTTGGAGGATCCGCAGTGAACCTGATCGTTTTTGACTTGGAATGGAACATGGGCAATGCGCCCAAAACCTTTAATTATCATGGGGCGGAGCTGACCCTGCGGGGTGAGATCATCCAGATCGGTGCAGTGCGGGTGGACGAGAATGGCGATGTACTGGATACCTTTGAGATGACCCTGCGCCCCCGCATTTTCCGCAAGCTGCATTGGCGCATTGCGGAGGTGACTGGCCTGAGCCAGGGCGATCTGGAAGCCGGGGTGCCCATTGCCGAGGCTGCGGCGGTTCCAGGAATGGGCCGGCCCCGACGCCGAATTTGCCGAGTGGGGCCTGGACGATGTGCCGGTGCTGAAGCAGAACCTGTTCCTTTATAATATGGACGAAAGCTGGCCCACCCGCTGGTATGACCTGCAGCAGATCTTTTTGAAAAATTTCCCCCGCGGGGAAGGCGAGGGCCTGACGCTGGAAAGCGTGGTGGACCGCCTTGGCATTGAGCATGACGGCGATTTCCACAATGCGCTGGACGATGCCCTGTACACCACAAAAATCTGCCGCCGCCTGCCGCTGGCCCAGGGCATTGCCGAATACCCGGACCCCGCCGCCCAGCTGACAGCCGCCCTGCTGAACAATACCGATACCGAAACGTACGATATCCAGACCTACTTTGACCGCCTGGACCACGATGCCTACAAAAATGACCCTGCGCTGTATCAGGTGGGCTGCCCGTTCTGCGGCAAGCCGCTGGTGCTGAACGATATCTGGCTCAAGCGCGGCAACACCGGTTATTATACCGAAGCCACCTGCCCGGATCACGGCCCGTGGTTCCTGCGCTTTAAGCTGAACCGCCGCGACGGTCTGCATTGGAACTTTGCCCGCTGCATTGAGACCGTGCGCCCCGAAAGCTATGCCCGCTACAAAAAGTTGGAAAAATCCCAGCGCGAGCGTATCCGCATGAAAACGGAACGCGCTGGAAAGAAAACCCAGGAATAAAAATAAAACGCTCCCCGCCCTGTGCATAAGAGAACTGCATGGAGAGGGGAGCATTTTGTAATGAATAAAGAATAAATAATAAAGAAGAATGGTGGTGGGCGCTGCGCGCCTTTTTTGGATATTAGGCGCGATGCAGGATAAAGAGTGCGCTCCGGGTGGGCGCTGTTTACTTACTTCATTTTGCCGATGTAGACGAGGTAGGAGTAGAGGTAGATCCAGGCGGAGCCGCCAAAGACAACGGCCAGCAGCAGGATCATGGTGGCGGCATCGCCCAAAATGGTGGCCAGCAGTGAAATTACAATCAAAGCAGCACCCATAACAACAAACACAATGCCGCCCATGCGCTGGGTGCGGTTCCAGTTGTGTTCGTTGTTCAGCGCCCAGGGAGTTTTGCAGCCGAACATATAGTTCTGCTTGATGCGCGGCATATAGTTGCCCAAAAAGATGAACAGCACCCCGCAGCCGCCGCAGACCAGAATACCGACCAGGCTGCTGCCCTCCGGAATCAAGCCGAACACGCTCAGCTCCGAAAACCAGCTCATAGCTGACATAAATATTGTAAGGGCAGTGAGGGAGGCGTTCCAGACGCCCTTGAACTTTTCATAATTCTGGTGTTTGGGGTCAATGCGGGGCAGCACTGCCATCAAAATCAGCATCAGGGCGGGCAGGGCTGCCATAATCAGCACAGTGGATTTTGGCCCCCAGCCGTTGGCCTGGCCGTCCGCGCCCCAGTGGGTGGGCACAACATCCGGCAGGGAGCATAAAGCAGAGGTGCGCCGCAAAGTTGATGGCGCAAAAAATCAGCAGCCCCCAAAACAGTTTATTTCGTTTCATCATCAGGTCCACCTTTCACAAAGCCAAAATCGAAAAACCACTTAACAGCTTCCTGGAACACGGTCAGGTTCAGGCAGTACACAATGTTCTGGCCGCGGCGCTCATCCGTTACCAGCCCGGCATTTTTCAAAAATGTTCAGGTGGTGGCTTACGGATGGCTTTGCCATATCAAAGTGCGCAGCATATCACCGGCACTCATCTCGCCTTCGCTCAACAGTTCCAGAATGCGCCGCCGGGTGGGGTCCCCCAAAGCCTTAAAACGCATCGCCTACCATAGGTCAGCGTTCCTCCTTATCTGATAACGTCTGCTGTTCCGGTTTTTGCAATGCACAATACTGCTTTTTTGGCGTAAGCCGCGCAGCCCAGGCAGAGCACCAGCAGCAGTGCTTCCACCAGCCAGGTACTGTGCAGCACGCCGCACTGGAATAAAGCGGCGGGAACATCGAACAGCGCATGCAGCGCCACCGCCAATCCCAGATACCCGGCCTTGCGCTGCCGGACAGCCCGGAATACAACCACCGAGAGGGAAATGTGCAGCGTCATGGCAATCGCGCGTTCAGCCAGCCCCAGCAGCAGGTTGGCGGCCCCAAAGCTGGCAACGGCGGCGATCTGTGCCTGTACCTGGTCCAGCTGCACGGCGGTCAGCCATTGGTTATGGTTTCAATGCTGCCGCTGTTGACAAGCTGCGCAATCGCAATATTATTGATGGCGGTGAGCCCCAGAACCAGGATTGCCTCGATCCCGCCGTGGCCGATGCCATAGGTTACGGCGTCCCGCCGGTTGGTATAGCGCTTGAGCAGAAAACGAAACGCAAGATAGCGCCCGACTTCCTCAAACACGCCCGCCAGCAGGCAGCCGATCAGGGTGTAAGCCCACGCATGGGTCAGCACATACTGCGAAACGCCGGTGCCGCCGCCAAAGAAAATGGCCTTGGGCACACCTTCCAGTACCTGGGCGAAAACAACGAAGGTCACCGCGCCGACAACAGCAGGAAACAGCTTTGCACCCCGGCAGAATTTGAACTTCCATACCAAAAAAACCAGAACCGGCAGCCCGATACCGGCTGCGGCGGCCAAGGCGCTCCACAAAATGGTCTGCAAAGAAATCATCGTGCTCATACCATATATCCTTTCAGAAAAACACAAGAATTATATATTTAGATAAACGTCTAAATATTATGGCCCTAATATACCACCCGCACACGGCTTTGTCAAGCGGGCGCGGGTGGTACGGTTAAAACTTAATGGTCAGGGGGCAGCCAAACAGCTTGAGCAGCTTAGGCAACGTTGTCGATCTGGTTCTGCATCACAATGTCATGCAGAATGTTGGTTTTCACGTAGTTTTCGCCGTAAGCGTTCACATAGCTGGTCATATCGGTGGAGCCAAAGTAGCGGGAAAACTCAGCGTTCAGAATGTCGGTATCGCATACAATGTTGTTCTTCTCCGCCAAAGCCTGCATGATCAGGATCTGCTTGATCATGCTCTGCTTGGAGCTTTCGCTGCTTTCCAGGTATTCATCCACACTGCTGTAACCGGCCTGGCTCAGCATGGTCTCCAGCGAAACGCCGCGCATCTGGGCGTACAGGTACGGCTGGTACAGCACGGTATTGGTGAAATACTGCTGCACATCTTCGGGCAGGGTATCGGTATTGACTTCGGCAGCATCGTACAGCTGGCCGTACAGCTCATTGGCTTCCTGATTGAACAGCAGGCTGTTGCTGACAAAAGTTTTCAGCTCAGCCACATTGTTCATGCCCATGGACTCGGCCAGGTTGCTGCTGACCCAATCATCAGTCAGGTCGGGGGTCACATCCTCGTTGATGTAGTTCAGCGTGGTGGCGAACACTGCGTCCTTGCCGGCCAGGTTGGTGGCCTGGTAGTCATCCGGGAAGGTGACATTCACATCAAAGGTTTCGCCGGGCATGTGGCCAACGATCTGATCCTCGAAGCCGTCAATAAAGGTGCCGCTGCCCAGGGTCAGATCATAATCGCTGCCGGTGCCGCCGTCAAAGGCAACGCCGTCAATGGAACCGGCAAAGTCAATGTTCACAGTGTCACCGTTTTCGGCGGCGCGGTTGGTGATCTCGTTGGTGGTCTTATAGTTGGAGAGAATGTTGTTGGAAATGTAATTGTCAATATCACTGTCGCTCACGGTGGTGGCATCGTCCGAAAGGGTAAAGTTCTCAGTATCCGGCAGCGTGACGTAATCCAGCGCGGTGATGCCTTTCAGGTAGCCGTTCTCGTCATAGGCATCACTGAAAGAAAAATCAGCCAGATAAGAATAATCATCGGCGGCGCTTTCTGCGGTAGCGTCGTCAGGAACAGTGCTTTCACTGGCAGCTTCGCTGGAAGCTGCGCTCTCGGCGGTTGCTTCGCTGGAGGATGCGCTGGAACTGCAGGCAGTCAGGCCAAAACCATGCCGCATGCCAGCAGGCTGGCAGCAGCGCGGGTCAGGTTGGTGTTTTTCATGGGTTGTCTCCTGTCTTTTTTGAAAAATACATCGCGTACCGCAGCAGGGAAAAATACCCCCGTCAAAAGCGGATACTTTTCTATTATACAGCTTTTTTGCAAAAAGTACAGTCCTGCATTCACAAAAGGGAAGCGGGTGTGTTATAATACCCGTGGCAGAGCACCCAATGCTCTGCCATGGGCGGCAGACCTGTTGCCCGGATATCCTTATATAAGGAAAGGAACAGAACCCTATGGAAAAAGAAAAAATCGCGCGCATCAATGCGCTGGCTCATAAAGCAAAAACTTCTGGCCTGACGGAAGCCGAACTGGCGGAGCGTGACGCCCTGCGGCAGGAATACCTGGCCGATATCCGCGCATCCATGATTGACCAGCTGGAGCACACCACGGTGATTGAGCCGGACGGCACCCGCCGCAAGCTGCAGGTGCGCCACTGATCCCCTGTTCAAAGTGGCGGCCCGGCTGGCGCGGGGCTGTGTGGTTTGCACAAAATTGTGCCGGGGTATTGGAATTTGCAAGCGGGTTTGCTATAATATAGCTGGCGGCGAATCCCGGCTACAAGAAATCAGTCAGCCACCCGGCAGACTGAACGGAAAAGGCTGTACATTTTGCCAAAGCGAGGTTATTTTTCATGCTTACTGCAATTACCGGTATCAACTGGGGCGACGAGGGCAAGGGCCGTATGGTGGACCTGCTCTGCCGCGATTATGACATCGTTGCCCGTTACCAGGGCGGCGACAACGCCGGCCACACCGTCAAAAACGAGTGCGGCAAGTTCGTACTGAACCTGGTGCCCTCCGGCATCCTGCACCCCAACATTGTCTGTGTTATGGGCGGCGGTATGGTCATTGACCCGGAACATCTCGAAAAAGAGATCGCCGCCCTGCGCGAACAGGGTGTTAAGATTACCCCGGACAACCTGAAAATTTCTGACCGTGCTACCATCACCATGCCGTTCCATGTGGAACAGGATGGCCTGGAGGAGGCCCGCCTTGCCAAAACGGGCGCACAGTTTGGTTCCACCAAGCGCGGCATTGCTTACACCTATGGTGATAAGTACATGAAGAAAACCCTGCGCATGGGCGATTTGGTCCACATGGATGCCAGTGTGCGCAAGCGCCTGGAAACCCTGGTGGAATCCAAGAACCTGACCATGGTCAACATTTATAACCAGAAGCCTGTCAGCGTGGACGATATGTGGAACTGGTGCAAGCACTTCCAGGAAGTGTTCAGCGCTTACATCTGCGATGTCGGCCAGTACCTGGCAGATGCTGACGATGCCGGCAAGAAGATCATGTTTGAAGCCCAGCTGGGAGCCCTGCGTGATATCGACTACGGCATTTATCCCTACACCACTTCCTCCAACACCATCGGCGCTTATGCACCCATTGGCGCTGGCATCCCCGGCCGCAAGCTGAACAAGTCCATCGGTATCATGAAGGCTTATTCTTCCTGCGTGGGCGACGGCCCCTTTACCACCGAGCTGGCTATGACCGAGGAAGAAAAGCACCTGCTGCGTGAAGCCGGCCATGAATACGGCGCTGCCACCGGCCGCCCGCGCCGCGTTGGCCCGTTTGATGTGGTTGCTTCCCGTTACGGCGTTCAGTGCCAGGGCTGTGACGAGCTGGCCCTGACCCTGTTTGACGTTCTGGATTATATGGAAGAAGTTCCCGTTGTTGCCCAGTACAAGCTGGCTGACGGCACTGTGACCGACCGCTTCCCGACCGGCAAGACTTTGGACGATGCACAGCCGGTTGTCGTCAAGCTGCCGGGCTGGCACTGCGATATCACCTCCGTGCGCAAGTACGAGGACCTGCCGGAAGCTGCCCGCGGCTATGTGGAATATCTGGAAAAGGCCGTTGGCTGCAAGATCAAGTATATCTCCGTTGGCCCGGAGCGCGATGCCTGCATCATTCGTGACTGATCTGCATAAGATGGTCAGCAGGAACGCTGCTTGAACCTGAAATGATAAATGGCGGACCCCCATCGGTCCGCCATTTTTGTAAATTATCTGTCTGTGGGTTTTGTCGGATACAACGCCCCAGCAGGAAACTTCAATTCCGAATATCCATATCTGTAGGGGAAGGGAAGAGCAATTCTTGACAAAACTTCTGATCAGACTTTTTTATCCGTGATCCGGCCAATATCCAGGACCGCACCGTGCGCACTGCTTACGGCAACCTGGCCTGCATGGTGGGGATTGTGTGCAATGTGCTGCTGTTTGCGGGCAAGTTTACGGTGGGCACCCTGTTTGGCAGTATGGCCATTGCGGCGGACGCATTGAACAACCTGTCCGATGCAAGCTCCAACGTGGTCAGCCTGGTGGCTTCCGCCTGGGGTCAAAACCTGCCGATGATGAGCACCCTTACGGCCATGCACGGTACGAATACCTGGCGGGGCTGGCGGTTTCGGTCATGATACTGGTCATTGGCATTGAGCTGCTGAAAGAAAGCTTCCTCAAGGTGCTGCACCCCACGCCGGTCACCCTTAGCGCGCTGACCATAGCGGTGCTGGTGGTGTCCATCCTGGTCAAACTGTGGATGAGCAGCTTCAATCGCAGCGTTGGCAGCTGCATCAAGTCCGAAACGCTCATGGCCACTGCGGCGGATGCCCGCAACGATGTGGTTACCACTGCCGCGGTTCTGGCCGCTACCATTCTGGCTCACCTGACTGGCATTGACCGCATTGATGGCCTGATGGGTGTTGGCGTGGCGCTGTTTATCCTGTGGAGCGGCGTCGGCCTGGTGCGGGATACCATCAGCCCGCTGCTGGGCGCGGCCCCTGACCCGGAACTGATCGATTACATTGAGAAAAAAGCCTGAGTTACCCCGGTGTGCTGGGCATCCATGATTTGATGGTGCATGATTACGGGCCCGGCAGCAAGCTGGTCAGCTTCCATATTGAGCTTTCCGCCGACAGTGATGTGATGAAAAGCCATGACCTGATCGATCTATCGAGCGGGATTTTCAGGTGCATGACCATCTGCTGGTCACGATCCACTTTGACCCTGTTGTGACGGATGACCCGCATATCAACGAACTGCGGAAATTCTTGAAAGAACAGCTGGCTGAAATTGCGCCGGAAGCGGATATCCATGACCTGCGCATTGTGCCCGGCCCCACCCATACCAATGTGATTTTTGATTGTGCTGTGCCCGCAGACTGGCTGGCCGCCAAGGACCACCGCGCCAACAAAATCCCGGCTGCTTTGCGCAAAGCGGTATCGGACCGCTGGCCGGACCATTTCTGCGTGATCCAGCTGGAACCGATTTATGCAAAACTGAAATAAAAACAAAATCAATACAGGAATACGAACAAAGGAGCAACTACCATGGATTACAATGCCGCCGCACTTGAAATGCATGCAAAATACCCCGGCAAGCTGACGGTCAACAGCCTGTTTGAAGTCAAGGACCGTGACGCCCTGTCCACTGCCTACACCCCCCGGCGTTGCGGAGCCCTGCCGCCAGATCAAGGCGAACCCGGACGATGTGTATAAATACACCTTCAAGGGCCGCACCGTGGCAGTTGTCACAAACGGTACTGCTGTGCTGGGCCTGGGCAACATCGGCCCCGAAGCTGGTCTGCCGGTCATGGAAGGCAAGTGCGTTCTGTTTAAGGAGTTCGGCGGTGTCGATGCGTTCCCCATCTGCCTGAATGCTTCCACCCGCGAGGAAGTTATTGCCGCTGTCAAGGCCATCGCTCCGACTTTTGGCGGCATCAACCTGGAGGATATCCGCAGCCCGGAGTGCTTTGATATTGAAGCGGAGCTGGAGCGCGACCTGGATATCCCTGTATTCCATGACGACCAGCACGGCACCGCGATTATCGTGTTGGCCGGCGTGCTCAACGCCCTCAAGGTTGTTGGCAAGCGGCTGGAAGATGTCAAGATCGTGCAGAACGGCCCCGGCGCTGCCGGTACGGCCATCATCAAGATGCTGCAGGTTGCCGGTGCCAAAAACATTGTTGCTGTGGATGAACATGGTATCCTGTACCCCGGCCGCCCGGCGGGCCTTGCCGACCATAAGGAATGGCTGGCAACCGTGACCAACCCCGAACACCTGACCGGCACCCTGGCCGATGCCGTGCGCGGTGCAGATGTCTTTATCGGCACCTCCGTTGCCGGTGCGCTGACCACCGAGATGGCCGCCACCATGGCACCGGATGCCATTGTGTTCGCCATGGCCAACCCCAACCCGGAGATCATGCCCGATGCCGCCAAGGCAGCCGGTGTGCGGGTCATCGGCACCGGCCGCAGCGATTTCCCCAACCAGGTCAATAATGTTCTGGCGTTTCCCGGCATCTTCAAGGGCGCACTTTCCGTCCGCGCACGGGACATCAACCCCCAGATGAAGATGGCCGCCGCGAAGGCCATCGCCGGCCTGATCCCGGAAAACGAGCTGAACGAGGAAAACATTCTGCCCAAGGCCTTTGACCCGCGTGTGGCACCGGCTGTGGCTGACGCTGTGGCGCAAGCTGCACGGGAAAGCGGCGTGGCGCGGGTATGAGCATCCGGGAAGTAAACGCCGTCGCCATTACCGATGCGGTGGAAGAACTGTGCATCCGCGCCAACACCCAGCTGCCGCCGGATGTGAAGCAGGCGCTGGATAACGCCCATGCCGCCGAACCCTGGCCGCTGGCTCGCCAGACGCTGGAACTGCTGCAGCAGAACCTTTGCGTTGCTGCAGAAAAAGACCTGCCGATCTGCCAGGATACCGGCATGGCCTGTGTGTTCATTGAGCTGGGCCAGGATGTGCACATCAACGGCAATCTGGACGAAGCTGTGAACGAGGGCGTGCGCCGCGGGTATGAGAAAGCCTACCTGCGCAAGTCCATCACCGCGGACCCCTTGCAGCGCGTGAACACGGGGGATAACACCCCGGCGTTTTTAACGGTACATCTTGTGCCGGGGGATGTCTGCAAAATTACCGTAGCCCCCAAGGGTGCAGGCAGCGAGAATATGAGCCGCCTGACCATGCTCAAACCTGCCGATGGCGTGCAGGGCGTAAAAGACTTTGTGATGGAAACCGTCAAGCAGGCGGGGGCCAACCCCTGCCCGCCCATTGTGCTGGGCATTGGCATTGGCGGCAGCTTTGATAAATGCGCAGCTCTGGCCAAAAAGGCACTGCTGCGCCCGCTGGACCAGCCCAACGCGGACCCCTATTATGCCGCGCTGGAAAAGGAGCTGTTGGATGCCATCAATGCAACCGGCTTTGGCCCGCAGGGCTTTGGCGGTGCAACCACCTGCCTGGGCGTCTGCATTGAACAGCTGCCCACCCATGTGGCCTGCCTGCCGGTGGCAGTCAACGTAAGCTGCCACGTTACCCGCCGCGCCAGCGCTGAGGTGTAAGGACTTTTTACGGGCATTGTTGTCCCTTCTTTGAAAAGAAGGAAGCAGAAATTTTGAGCAATATAGGAATAAACGGTGGGAAAGAACTGCGAAACAATGAAATATAGGCAACATCAACTGCGAAATGCGATGTGAGCTAAGCCACCAAAACCCAAAACAGGGGAAACAGCATCATAACATGCTGCCCAAGACACAAATTTTTAAGGAAGAGATCAAATTGGCAAACAAACCGCAAATTGATATCCCACTGGGGGAACCGGATCAGCATAAACCGGGCAGTAAAATCGATATCTCCTTGGATGACGACCAGCCGCCCAAGCTGCAGCCGGACCCGGCACCGGGGCAGATTTTGCAAACTGAAATGGAAATTGTAAACCGCCACCATGAGGAAGTCAAGGAGCAGCACCGCCGCGCGCGCGTGCAGCAGGAAGGGTAATTTTTATATGCAGGTACGTTTAACAACGCCGCTTACACGGCAGGAGCTTGCCCCGCTGCACGCGGGGGATACCGTGCTGCTGACCGGCACCGTATATACCGCCCGCGATGCCGCCCACGCCCGTATGAACGAAGCGCTGGACCGTGGGGAACCGCTGCCGTTCGATATCAAAGGCGCGGCCATCTATTATGTCGGCCCCACACCGGAGCGCCCCGGCTGTGCCATTGGTGCGGCGGGTCCCACGACATCCGGCCGCATGGATAAGTTTACCCCGCGCCTGCTGGACCTGGGCCTTGCCTGTATGATCGGCAAGGGCAAGCGGGATGAAGCCGTAAAGGCCGCCGTTGTGCGCAACGGTGCTGTGTACCTGGCAGCCATTGGCGGGGCAGGTGCCTGATGGCTGGCAGCGTAAAAAGCTGCGAGATCATCGCCTGGCCGGACCTTGGGTGCGAGGCTGTCCGCCGCCTGGAAGTGGTGGATATGCCCCTTACCGTTCTGCTGGATGCCCATGGCGGCGACCTGTACCAGTCCGGCCCGCAGGCATACCTGCAAAGCCTGACCTGATACGAAACCTAATATGACCCGTCTGCCTGCATTGACAAAAAGCGTGATACCTGCTAAAATACAAAGGTATTTTGAGCGGATATGGCGGAATTGGCAGACGCGCTGGTTTTAGGGTCCAGTGTCTACGACGTGCAGGTTCAAGTCCTGTTATCCGCACTGAATAATAAAAATCCGAACCTTTTCTCGACAGGGGAGAGGGTTCGGATTTTTGGTTTTCTTCAACAATCAAAAATGAAGATACAAATGAGTGCTGCATCTCGATTTTTCTCTCGGGACGCGGCACTTTTTTAACTCTTTGGTCAGTGGCAGCTCCCGGCACAGCCGCCTTTGTCCTCGTGGCAGGAATGGGAGCCGCAGGCGTGCTCTGCTTCGTGGGCATGATGATTGCAGTGGGCGTTGGGGGTCAAAAACAAGCCGACCAGCCAGATAATCTGCGGCAGCGGCATCCGCACTGCCGGAAATACCGCCAAACAGCTGGATGCCAGCCTGCGCAAGGGCGGCCTGGGCACCGGCACCAATCCCGCCGCATAAAACCACATTGACCTGATGCTGAACCAGGAAGCCTACCAGCGCACCATGGCCCTGCCCGTTGGTGGAAACAACCTCGCTGCTCAAAATTAGGCCGTTTTCTGCATAAGGACACCGTGATTGCCCGCATCCACGAAGCAGAAAAGTGGACCGCCTCTGCCTGAGCCCGCAGTGTGGTTTTGTCTCCTGCGAGATCGGCAACAAGCTGACCGGGCTGCAACAGTGGAACAAGCTCAAGCTGGTTAAAGAGATTGCGAAAACTGTCTGGGGCAAATAAAATCAAGTAAAACAACATGACAATACGCCGGTGGCTGCCCAAAAAACGGAGCCGCCGGCCTTTGCTATTTGCTGCATGTGAGGATACTTCACAAAAGCTGACGCAATCCGGCGTGAACACAGGCAACACCGCACAATTCCCGCCTTGCGGCTTAAGCACCGCTCCGGCAGCTGCGGTACGGCATCTGCGTTGCCAAAATGCTCGATAATGTCGGGTTGCGGTACCCGCATCGTGCTTCGGGGCAAAAGCCCCTCGCACTCTGCGGCCGCTGCCCCTGCTTCGGTTCGCTGTTTCCGCCACTGGCGGCGCTCACCTTTGCAGCATCCAGTATTATCTGCGCTTTTGGCTTGGCATCTGCCGCACCTCGCTCGCCGTATCGGCACTTAGAATTATGCGGTATTGCCCACAGCAAAAATGCCGGACATTTGTTGCCTGCCGCGGGAAACAAATAGCAGATGCACCCAAGGAATCTGTGACAAAAAAGTGTAAATTTGGAAGCTTTGCAGGTTGAAAGCCGCACAAGGATATGATAAAATAAACTACATAGTTAAAGGAACAAGATAAGACGAGCAGACGTTATAAAATGATAAAATACATTGTAGCGTCTGTAAAAAGCAAGGATGTCAGGTGATTGAGGTTGAAAACGTTGAACCAGAAGATGGAATACTTACGGAACGGCGTGCGGTACTGCCTGTTGCTGATTTTGTTGGTGCTTGCCTTTGCAACAGGTGCCCATGCGGCACAGGATGATTACTATTATCCCAATTATGATGCATCGGCCAATGGATGTGTGGACTTGATGAATTACGTCAAGCGTGTTACCGTTACGGTCAATGGTGTGGACTATACCCTGAACCAGCTGGACCAGATGCGCCAGCAGGGAACCCCGCTGACCATGCAGGTTGGCGATACCATCTCTTTCAACGTGCTGTTCGGTTTGCAGGGCCGCGCTTATGACCCGAACGATGCCACACTGGTGGATGAGTCCAATTCGACCTATGTGACCTATACCCATGATACAACCATGCTGGATGGCACAACGGTGGCAGCAGGCAGCCAGGCAATCCTGGATGACTCCAGCCTGATGAAAGAAAACACCACCAAGGGCAACAGCTACCTGCGTATGGATATCGGCTGGCTGCTGGATGCCTGCCCCGGCAACTATAATATCGAGTATACGGATGGCAACGTCAGCTTCTATCAGGGCGGCGAAAACAACCGCTATCTGTATGTTTACTTCCCGCACGGCATCGGCAATGATACCTATGCTGAGAACGGCTACTTTACCATTACCACAACCCTTTCCCGCACGATGGACAGCATTACCATCCCGGTACCCAACTATTTTTTTGGTTCTCGTACCAGCTGGATCGTGTACATTATGGTCAAGGAACATGTGGAAAACAGTTACTCCGGCAACATCAGCAGCTATGGCCGCATCACGGTCAAGAAAAAGTGGATTACCGATGACAGCAACCACGGCCCGGCCAGAATTGTGCTGACCTATACCCAGGATGGCCAGCAGCGCAGCGCCACCCGTACCATCACAGGGGATGGCACCGCTTACTTTGATATTCGCCAGGGCATGACCAACTGCAACATCAGCGAGGATATGACCGGCTGGATGGCTATGTTTCCACCATGACCACCAGCGATGACGGCAAAACCTTTACCTTTACCAATGCCAAGCGGCAAAAGCTGATCGTGAGCAAAAAGTCCGCCACCGGCAGCGATGAACTGCCCGGCGCAAAACTGGTGGTTTACAGCGTAGGCTCCGATGGCACCCAGAGCGAGATCGACAGCTGGAAGACCGAAAGCACTCCGCACGAGATGCAGCTTTCGCCCGGCAACTACCTGCTGCGCGAAACTTACGCTCCGGCAGGCTATGCCATGACCAGCGATATTACCTTTACCATCAATTCGGATTTTACCGTTGCCGTAACTTCCAAATCCGGCAAGTTGGATGGCCAGACATTGACTGTTATTGACCAGCCACTGGAAGTCAAGCTTTCCAAGGTGGACCCCAACGGCAACTCTCTGGCAGGGGCTTCCATGACGCTGACGGATAAGAACACCGGCAAGCTGGTTCACAGCTGGGTTTCCGGTACAGAACCGGAAAAGCTGGTGATGACCGGCAACACCGGCGAAGTGCTGGTGGCAGGCTATACTTACATCATGCACGAGGAAAGCGCCCCGGAGGGCTATGCTCAGGCTGCGGATGTAGAGTTCTACTTTAACGGTGACGGCACCATCCCCAACTGTGGTTACCATCTGGTCAAGATGGTGGACCAGCCGAGCGCAACGCCGACACCGAGCAATCCTTCGGAGAAACCGGACAAAACGCCCAACCCGGGTAACCCCGGCGACGACCCGAATACGCCGGGTAACGCAATACCCAATGGCAATGGTGATACCCCCAAGATTAGCCCCACGGCCCCGCCGAATGTTCCGGCTTTTGCAAACGGTCAGTACGGGCTGCCCACCGGTGACAGCCCGGTGATGTGGATCTTCCTGGCGCTGGCAGTTGTATGTATTGGCGCGGCTGTTGGTGTGACCGTGGTGCGCAAAAAGAAAGAAAACGGCGATGATGCCTCGCATTCCGACAGGGGGTAAGCATGAACAGACAAAATCCCTCTTATAGCGGGCAGCCCCGCCGCTCCACAGGCAGCAGTACCCACCACAAATCCAGCAGAAAGCAGTACACCATGTACCGTGAGCCGCCGGAGAAAGACCCCAAGCCGCGCCGTCGGCGCAGTACGGATGGCGTAACGGCAGCGCAGCTTTCCAAGTTTATTGTACCGGCGCTGCTGGCTGCCGCGGTGGTGTTCCTGCTATTGTTCTTCTGGCAGTGGACAAGCTACCAGAAAAGTGATGAAGAATACCAGACCCTGCGCACCCAGCTTGTCTGGATGGATACCAGCACCGGCGGCGATAACGCCCCGGCTTCCCGCCTGGACTTTACCGCGTTGAAAGAGCAGAACCCGGACGTTACCGCATGGCTCAGTGTGCCGGGGCTGGAACTTTCGCTGCCGGTGGTGCAGAAGGAAGATTCCAACTATTACCTGCGCCGCAGCTTTTCCGGCAGAAGCAGCAACGATGGCTGTCTGATCCGCCCTTCGTGGGATTCCACCAGCTGGGCGGACGGTCTGTGCCATGTGATCCATGGCCACAACATCCATAACGGCGCCATGTTCGGCAAGCTGGATGCTTACCGCAAGCAGGATTTTTACAGCGCAAACCCAACGTTTACCTTGTACACGCCGGATGGCGACTACCAGTGCCGCATCTTCTCGGCACACGATGCCAAATCGGACGACCCGTGCTATGCGCTGGATTACAGTGAGGGCGAAGATTACGATGCCTTTTTGCGGTATCTGAAAGAACTTTCGCTGTATGATACCGGCGTGGATGTTTCCAGCGGCAGCCATATCCTGACGCTTTCCACCTGCCGCTCCGCCTATGCTTCCAACAACCAGCGCTTTGTGGTACACGCCATCATGGAACCCATCAACCACGCACAGTAAGGTTGCGGGATAGCGAGACAAAAGCACCCGAAATTATAAGACAAATTTAGATAACCGCCCGTCTGTTTGGAATATGACATTCCGGCAGGCGGGCGGTTATTTTGGTTTTGTATTTGTATAGTATGAAAAGAGGGCAGAAACCCTGCCCAATTTGTAGGGAACGGTCAAGACCGCTCCCTACAGAGCAATAAAAAAATATCATCTAAAACAACCAAGCCGCTGCATCCCAAAATCCTGTGCAACGGGCCTTGATCTTATTTTGTATGTAATACGAGATTAAAGTTTCTTCGGTTCTTCTTTTCAAAGAAGGAATACAAACCCTCGTAAAAAATCACACTCTCACCATGTTGCGGGTGATCTCGGCCAGGGAATGTGCACCGCACATACTCATGGTGTCGGCCAGCTCACCGGCCAGCTTGTCCACATACACCTGAACACCCTCGCACCGGCACCGTAAATGGCGTTCACAAAGGGGCGGGCAATCAATACGGCGTCTGCGCCAAGGGCCAACGCCTTAAATACATCCACACCCGTGCGGATGCCGCCATCCACCAGAATCTTGCAGCGGCCATTGACGGCCTCCGCAATTTCCGGCAGAACTTCTGCTGTGGCGGGCACCTGGTCCAGAACGCGCCCGCCGTGGTTGGAAATCACGATCGCCGAAGCACCGGCTTCCACCGCTTTCTGCGCGCCGCGTGCCGTCATGACGCCCTTGATGATGAACGGAACCTTGGCATCCGCAATAATGCCGCGCAGCTCCTCCACCGTTTTGCTGCCGGCGGGCGGATTCAGGTTCTTCAAAAACGGCAGACCGGCGGCGTCAATGTCCATGGCAACGGCAAACGCGCCGGTGGCACGCACCAGGGCCATCTTTTCTGCAATCGTCCCGGCATCCCAAGGCTTTACGGTTGGAATGCCAAACCCGGCATTGGCTTTTACCGCCTTGCAGGCACCCACCATAACCGCGGGATTGGTGCCGTCACCGGTGAAAGCCAGGATCCCGGCATCGTGGCAGGCGGGAACCAGAATATCATTGTACTCCAGGTCGGTGTACTTGGTGCCGTAATGCAGCTGCATGGCACCCACCGGCCCGGCAAAAACCGGGATGCGGTAACTGTGGCCGAACATTTCCAGCGTGGTGTCCGGCTCACCCGATTCGCAAATGGTGTCCATGTTCACCCGCACGTTCTGCCATGCGCTGTAATTGCGGATGGCAACATCACCCACGCCCTTGGCACCGGGACCCGGCACCGTGTTGCGGCAGGCACGCCCATCACACACAGGGCACGCTTTGCAGGGCCCCATCTGGCCACGCGCTGCAGTAAGTACTTCGTTATACGTCATGGTCGTTTGCTCCTTTGTGGCGGCAAAAGCCGCAGTGTTTGCTCACTGCCATTGTAGCCTATTTGCCGCAAACCCGCAAGTGCATTTTGCCCGCCGCACAGGGGGCTACCCAAATACCTGTTGGTGTGCTATGATATTAACATAACAAGGTTTAGCGCCAAATGCCCGTGCCTGCACGGAAAAATACTTATCCGTTGGGAAAGCCGAAAAAAGCAAAAAAATGGCCTGTTTTTGCAACGTGGCGGACTTTTTGAATTTCCGGTATCCCCAAAATGGATGTACAATAGAAAGGAATCGCTATGAAATTTTCAGAAATGAAGTACGAACGCCCGGACCTGGATAAGGTTCTGGCCCAGTGCGAAGAGTATGCCAAAAAGATGGCCGCTGCCCAGAGCGGCGAAGAACTGGTACAGCTTTACCGCGAAGAAAACGCCATGATGGCCCATTACCACACGGCATCCTGCCTGGCATCCATCCATTATACCCAGGATACCCGCGATGAATATTGGAGCGGGGAACAGGAATGGTTTGATGCAACCGGCCCGGCGGTCAGCAATGCAGCACGCAATGTTGCGGAGGCGATTCTTTCCAACCCGCACGCCAAAGCGCTGGAAGAAGCGTTCGGTACCCGCATTCTGCCCAGCCTGCGCAACCTGGTGCTGAGCATGGACGACCGGGTGATCGAACTGCAGAAAGAGGAAAATGCCCTGACCAGTGCTTACCAGAAATTGTACGGCGGTGCAATGGCGGAGCTGGACGGCAAACAGCTGACCATCCCGCAGCTGACGCTGTATAAGCAGAGCACTGACCCCGCCATGCGCCGTAAGGCTTACGAGGCGGAAGCCGTTTACTTTGACGCCCACCGCGCCGAGTTTGACGAGATCTATGATAAGATGGTCAAGAATCGCAACGAGCAGGCACGCATCCTGGGCTACAACGATTACAGCGAGCTGAGCTATATCCGCATGAACCGCATCGGTTACGGCCCGGCGGAGGTTGCCGCGTCCGCCAGGAAGTGGTGGAGCAGGTGGTGCCCATGATCCAGAAGGCTCTGGCTCTGCGCAACAAGCGCACCGGCATTGAGAACCCCATGTTCTGGGACAGCACCATCAGCTTTGCGGACGGCAACCCCGTGCCGCACGGCAGCTATGACGAGCTGATGGCCGGTGCCCGCAAGATGTACCATGAGCTCAGCCACGAAACGGCAGAGTTCATCGACTTCATGCAGGATAACGAGATGTTCGACGTTCTCAGCCGCCCCGCAAAATGAGCGGCGGTTATGAGGAAATGCTGCCCGATTACAAGACCCCCTTCATCTTTGCCAACTGGAACGGCACGGCGGGGGATGTGGATGTGCTGACCCATGAAGCAGGGCATGCGCTGGAAGGCTACCTGGCTGCCCGCAGCCCCAAGAACATCCCCGAAGATATCCAGTGCCCCGGTATGGAGAGCGCCGAGATCCACTCCATGAGCATGGAGTTCCTGACCGCCCCGTGGCATCACCTCTTCTTTAAGGAGGATACGGATAAATACGAGCTGCTGCACGCCGAGGACAGCTTTATCTTCCTGCCATACGGCTGCATGGTGGATGAATTCCAGCACATTATGTATCAGCAGCCAGATCTTACGCCGGATGAACGCAATGCCGTCTGGCTGGAGCTGGAAAAGAAATACCGCCCCTGGAACAAGTTCGGCGACCTGCCGTTCTATGGCCGCGGCGCAGGCTGGCAGCGCCAACTGCATATCTTTGAATGCCCGTTCTACTATATTGATTACTGCCTGGCAACCGCCATTGCCCTGCAGTTCTTTGTGGCCAGCCTGAAGGACCACAAGGACGCCTGGCAGCGCTATATGAAGCTGACCAACCTGGCCGGTATGGCAACCTATACCGAGCTGGCCGAAAGCGCCGGAATGAAAGCTCCCTTTACCAAGGGCAGCCTGACCGAGCTTTCCCGCGCGGTGGCGGATTGGATCGAGCAGCATCAGGTAAGCTAAAACAGAATAAGCATCACTTTTATGCCGCAGGCTGTGTGTCTGCGGCATTTTTGCTGCCATTTTTGAAGCAGTGGGAAAGAACCAGATAAAATGTATTGACTGACATAATATTATATGATATATAATATATAGAACAAAATAATACCGGCAGAGCGCCGCCACATGCAGCGGCACTGCGGGCTAATACAACAGGGAAGGGGGCCCCGAATGAGCTTTACCACAGGCGCGGCGCTGCTGGATGCCGTGGTGCTGGCGGTCGTACGCGCGAGGAAGAAGGTACTTATGGCTACAAGATCACCCAGGAGATCAAGCAGGCGCTGGAATTGAGCGAATCGACACTGTACCCGGTGCTGCGGCGGCTGCAAAAAGATGGCTGCCTGACCATTTACGATGAACCGTTCAATGGCCGCAACCGCCGCTATTACAAAATTACCCCGCTGGGGCGGCAGCAGCTGGCAGGCTACAAGGCAGAGTGGAAAGTTTACGCCGCCAACATTGACCATATTTTTGGGGAGGATGCAAAATGACAAGGCAGGAATATATGCAGCAACTGGCAGCTCTGCTGGCCGCAATGCCGGAAGCCGAACGCCGGGATGCCCTGGATTATTACGAAGAATACTTTGATGCTGCAGGCCCCGAAAAAGAGGCCCAGACCATCCAGGAACTGGGCAGCCCCCAGAATGTGGCGGAAAAGATATGGGAGGGTACCGGGGCACAGTTCGGCACACCGATGCCGGATAACAGCATGCCAGAACAGGGCAGCAGACGCAGAAAAAGCCCGGTGTGGATTGTGCTGGCTATCCTTGCAATTTTGATTGTTGTGCTGCTGGTGTTCAACGTCTCTTTCAAAATTGTGACAAAATATCAGTACAGCATTGCAGAGAGCGCAACGGCAGAAGAAGTTCCCCCGCAGGAAACCACCGGGGAAGCCAATGGGGAAGCCACCGGGGGAGCAACCGAAAATATGGACGAAAGCACGGATGAAAATACCGAAACAGCCATCACAAAGGAAAGTGCAAAAAGCGAAAGCACCAATCGGTTGGAAAGCAGCACGATGACGCTGGATGCAAAGCAGGTCCAAACGATGGTATTGGACCTGGACTGCGGCGAGGTTGCTTTTGTGCGCAGCAATGCAGCGGATGAGATAACACTCCGGTTTGAAAATTTCTATTCCGACTGGCTGGAGCGCACCTTGGACGAGAGCGGCTTTAGCGTGCGGTACAAAATACCCAAAGGCTATATTTCCGGCAGTGACCCCACGCCCACGCTGAGCATCGCCCTGCCGGAGATAGAACTGGAACAGATAGAGCTGAATCTGAACCTGGGAAGCGCCGACCTTGGTACACTGAAAGCCAAAAGCATACAGGCAGACCTTGCCCTCGGCAGCCTGTATGCGGATGAGCTGCAAACCGGGCAGCTGGATGCAACGCTTGCCCTGGGCAGTGCAGAGCTTGGCACCGTGCAGGCAGAGCGCGTGACGATTGAAAACGCCCAGGGCGATGTGACGATCAGCCGCCTGGTGGGGGCCAGCCAGGTGCAGGTAACCGACCAGCTGGGCAATATTGCCCTGACCCTGGGGGAAAAGGCAGACGGTTACAGCGTGCAGGCTGCATGCGGCCTGGGCAGCATTACGGTAAGCGGCGCCAAGCAGGCAAGCCCTTACAGCACCAACAGCAAAGCAGCCAACGCTGTGATTCTGGATGCCGCGCTGGGGGATATTACCCTGAACTTTGAGGAATGAGCGGGGAAAAGAGCACCACATGTGCGGCATGCCGGAACGCGTTTTGGAGCCCGTTCCAAACGGCGGACGGGTGCCGATGTGCAAAATGTTTTGATTAGTCATACTCTTGTGCCTGGCCATGGTGCAGTTTATACAACTTTTGCCCAAAAGGCCAAAAAAAGATTTAATACAACAAATTTTGCATATTGTACGCGAATGTGGTACAATAACCAATAAGCAAATCAGGCAACGAAAAGGGTAAAGGAGAATTGCGAAATGGCGTATTATTTTAGTGAACCGTCCCGTACCTTCGGCGAGTATCTGCTCGTCCCCGGCTATTCCTCTTCGGAGTGCATCCCCACGGCTGTCAGCCTCAAAACCCCGCTGGTCAAGTACCGCAAGGGCGAAGAAGCCTGCCCCCTGACCATGAACATCCCCATGGTTTCGGCTATCATGCAGTCCGTTTCCGGTGAGAAGCTCGCCATTGCCCTTGCCAAGCAGGGCGGCGTTTCTTTCATTTACGGCTCCCAGTCCGTTCAGTCCGAGGCTGATATGGTTCGCCGTGTCAAGGCTTACAAAAAGGGCTTTGTCACCTCTGACTCCAACCTGCCGCCGGAGGCTACCCTGGCTGATGTGTTGGACCTGAAAACCCGTACCGGCCATTCCACCGTTGCCATCACGGCTGACGGCACCCCCCACGGCAAGCTGCTGGGCATTGTGGCATCCCGTGACTACCGCCTGTCCCGCATGAGCACCGATCTGAAAGTGACTGAGTTCATGACCCCGCTGGACAAGCTGGTTACCGCACCGGCCAACACCAGCCTGCATGACTGCAACGATATCATCTGGGATAACAAGATCAACTCTCTGCCGCTGGTAGACGAGCAGGGCAACCTGCAGTATATGGTTTTCCGCAAAGATTATGATTCCCACAAGGAACATGCCAATGAGCTGCTGGATGCCAACAAGAGCTATGTTGTCGGCGCGGCATCAATACCCGCGACTATGCCGAGCGCGTGCCCGCCCTGGTGGATGCCGGCGTGGATGTGCTCTGCATCGACTCTTCCGAAGGTTACAGCGAATGGCAGTCCCGTACCATCGCCTGGATTCGTGAGCATTACGGCGACAAGGTAAAGGTCGGTGCAGGCAACGTGGTGGACCGCGAGGGCTTCCTGTTCCTGGCAAAAGCCGGTGCAGACTTTGTCAAGATCGGCATTGGCGGCGGCTCCATCTGCATCACCCGCGAAACCAAGGGCATTGGCCGCGGCCAGGCAACCGCCGTTATCGAGGTTGCCAAAGCCCGCGATGAATACTATGAGCAGACCGGCATCTATATCCCTATCTGCTCCGATGGCGGCATTGTGCATGACTACCACATCACCCTGGCATTGGCAATGGGCGCTGACTTTGTTATGCTGGGCCGTTACTTTGCCCGCTTTGATGAATCCCCCACGAACAAGCTGCGCGTTGGCGGCAACTATGTGAAGGAATATTGGGGCGAAGGTTCCAACCGTGCCCGCAACTGGCAGCGCTATGACCTTGGCGGTGCCCAGAAGCTGAGCTTTGAGGAGGGCGTTGATTCTTACGTTCCGTATGCCGGCCCGCTGGCCGATGGCGTGCAGACCACGCTGTACAAGGTGCGCTCCACCATGTGCAACTGTGGTGCGCTGTCCATCCCGGAACTGCAGCAGAAAGCCCGCCTGACGGTCGTTTTCTTCCACCTCCATTGTGGAAGGCGGCAGCCATGACGTTATCCTGAAAAACAACCCGAACAATGTTTAAGCTGTTCCGGGTTGGGGCACCACGGCCAGCAGAATTTGCGCTTGCAATCTGATAGGATTTGTGGTATTATAACCAACATGAGATGCAAAGGGGCAGCTACCAATACAGCTGCCCTTTTTTGCACTTTTGCAGGTTCAGGCGGTAACATTGTGTGTTTTAACCGCCTGGGGCCGGGGGCTCAGCCTCAAAACAATCAGGGACGCGGCAGAATGCTGCGCCAATGTAAGAGAGGGAAAGAATTATGAAAAAATTTGCCTGCGCTGCGCTGAGCACTGCACTGCTGGCCAGCATGCTGGCTGCCTGCGGCAGCTCCGCATCCACCACCCCAGCGGCTTCCTCCGCTGATACATCCTCCGATACCGGGGCATCTTCCACCGAAGCTGCCGCTTCCACCGGGGCTGCAGCAGATGGTTCGCTGCGCGTTGCCATGAACACCGATATCCAGACGATGGATGTGCACAAGACCAACAACGACTACATGGTGCCGCTGAATATCTTTGACCGCCTGTTTGAGATCAAAACCAATGCGGACGGCTCCACTGAGCTGGAGAAGAGCCTGGTGGAAGACTACACCGTTTCGGACGACGGCCTGACCTATGATTTCACCCTGCGCAGCGGTGTTACTTTCTCTGACGGCACCCCGCTGACCGCCAACGATGTCAAGTATACCTTTACCCGTATGCTGGCCCTGCCGGACAGCGTGCAGACGGATTATGGCTCTGCCATTGCCGGTGCGGAAGCTGTGATGGATGGCACCGCCACCGACCTGGAAGGCATTCAGGTGATTGATGACACCCACTTTACCGTTACCCTGTCGAAGCCGTTTGCCGGTTTCCTGTATGAGCTGGCAACCGCTTCCTGCTCCATCATGAGCGAGAAGAACGTGGAGGAAGCAGGCGACCAGTTTGGTATGGACTGCTCCAAGACCATCGGCTCTGGCCCGTATGTGGTCACCAGCTGGACCCGCGACAGCAGCATTGTGCTGGATGCCAACCCCAACTACTGGGGCGAAAAGCCCAGCGTGCAGCATGTGGAAATTTCCATCGTGCCGGATTCTTCCACCATGAGCATGATGTTCCAGAACGGTGAGCTGGATATCTTGGACTGCGATTACATTGACGCTGCCGTTGTCAACTCTACCTACAAGACCCAGTATGCCGATGATATCGTGACCTCCAACCGTCTGGGCACCACCTACATGGCTCTGAACGAGAATGTGGAGCCGCTGAACGATGTCAAGGTCCGCAAGGCCATCCAGATGGCTATTGACCGCCAGACCATCCTGGATACCGTGTATAACGGCGATGGCAGCCTGGTGGACGGCATTTACCCCAAAGGCCTGATCGGCTACACCGAGGACAACGAGGGGTGGCTGAAGTACGACCCCGAACAGGCCAAGAGCCTGCTGGCCGAAGCCGGTTACGCGGATGGCTTTACCATGGAGATTGCTGCCGATAACTCCAGCAGCGATTCCACTCTGCTGGTCATCCAGATCGTGCAGCAGTACCTGCAGCAGATCGGGATTAACGCCGAGATCAAGAGCTATGACCCCGCCAGCTGGCTGGATCTGCGCAAGAGCGGCGATATGGTCAGCTTTGTCAGCTCCTGGACGGCCGACTATAACGACCCGGATAACTTCATTTACACGTTCTTCGGTACCCCCGAAAAGAGCAATGTGCGCAGCCTGAACTACTTTAACACCGACGTTATGAGCCGTGTTGCTGCCGCCCGCGGCATTGTGGACGACACCGAACGCCTGACCGAGTACGCCGCGCTGGAAAAGCAGATCGTGGAAGAGGACGCTGCATGGGTACCCATGTTCAGCCGTTCCCACCTGTTTGTTAAGGGCGACCGGATCGCCTCCTTCACCCCGCACTGGGCTGGTTATAACGATACCCAGTATATCAACGTTACCTTGAAGTAATTTTTGGACAAAAAAAGTTACAAATAATGCAATGCAGGCTGCGACCACAGGTTGCAGCCTGCATTTTTTATGTTATAATTTTAATGCTTGTATATTTTACAGCATAAAAGTGTAAAAATATACAGCCGCTCAAACAGACTGTCCATAAGGTAAAACTGCATTCTGCCTGGCAGGGACCGTAGGGGCGCACATTGTGCGCCCACGAACCTGAAAACTTAGGGCAACACCGCACAATTCCCGCCTTGCGGCTTAAGCACCGCTCCGGCAGCTGCGGCACGGCATCTGCGTTGCCAAAATGCTCGATAAGATATCCAGTATTATCTGCGCTTTTGGCTTGGCATCTGCCGCACCTCGCTCGCCGTATCGGCACTTAGAATTATGCGGTATTGCCTTAGCGCTTTTTATAAAAGCGCTGTGCCGAAGCAACGCCTGCGGGGAAAATGATATTCACCTGCACAGAGCATGGTTTTAACCGATTGGCAGTTTGGAAACAGCGGCTGTGAGGGACAAAAGGGGAGTGACTCCGTGTGAAAAGCGTGATAAAGCGCATTTTGGGCACCATTCCGGTGCTGATCGGCGTGGTACTGCTCATCTTCATCATGCTGCGCATTGTTCCCGGCAATGCGGCGGCTATGCTGCTGGGTGAACATGTGGACCAGGCCACCATTGACCGCCTGACTGAAGTGATGGGGCTGGATAAGCCGGTGATCGTGCAGTTCTTTGACTATCTGGCCGGGGCGATCCATGGGGACCTGGGCATCAGTTATAAATATAACCGCGCTGTTACCGATATGATCATAGAGGCGTTCCCCTACACGCTGGAACTCGCCCTGCTGGCGGCGCTGTTCGCCTGGGTGCTGGGCCTTGGCACCGGTATTATAGCAGCCATCAGGCAGAACAGCCTTGTGGACCACCTGTTCATGGGCGTTTCGCTGGCTGGCGTTTCCATGCCTATTTTCATGGTGGCGCTGCTGCTGCAATACCTGTTTGCCTTCAAAATCAAGGCATTCCCGCTTACGCTGATGGTACCTTCCTTTCCATGATTCTGCCCGCCATTGCCCTGGGCTGGAACAGCGCAGGCAGCATTGCCCGTATGACGCGCTCCAGCCTGCTGGAAGTGATGCAGGCGGATTATATTGATACCGCCCGTGCCAAAGGCCTGCGCAAGCAGGCGGTCATTCTGGGCCATGCGCTCAAAAACTCCATGCTGCCGGTCATTACCATGATGGCATTGCAGTTCTCCGGCATGCTGTCCGGCGCGGTTATCACCGAGAGCATTTTTGCCATTCCCGGCATCGGCCGCCTTGCCACCACAGCAATCCAGAACCGTGATATGCCGGTGCTGCAGGGAACCGTGCTGTTTACCACCGTGCTGGTCATTGCAGGCAACCTGATTGCGGACCTGCTGTATTCTGTGCTGGACCCGCGCATCAGAAAGGAGGCATAAGCATGGCAGACGAAATGTTGAAAAATGCCCAGCCGCAGGAACTGGAAAGCCAGATCGGCGAAGAGGACGGCCTGAAAGAACAGTTGCTGCGCATGTGCCGCCAGAACAAGCTGGCTGCCTTTTCGGCTGTGCTGATTCTGGTTGTCATCCTGATGGCTATTTTTGCTCCCGTTCTGGCCCCCTATGGTGAGGCTGAGCAGGACCTGATCAGCCGTTTGCAGGGCCCCAGCGCTGCCCATTGGTTTGGCACGGATGAACTGGGCCGCGATGTGTTCTCCCGTATTCTGTATGGCTCGCGCCTCTCGCTTACCATCGGTATTCTGCCCAGCATCATCTCGCTGGTGGTGGGCATCTTCTTTGGCCTGCTGGCCGGTTACTTTGGCGGCTGGGTGGATTATGTCATCATGCGCCTGGCGGATATCATGCTGTCCATCCCGTCCCTGCTGCTGGCCATGGTGGTTATGTACACCCTGGGCCAGTCCACCGTCAATCTGTTTATCGCGCTTTCCCTCACCAGCTGGGCCAGTGTGGCCCGCGTGGTGCGCAGCCAGACCCTGAGCCTGAAGGAGAGCGAATATGTTGAGGCTGCCCGTTTGATCGGCGTCAGCAACGGCAAAATCATGCTCAAGCATATCCTGCCCAACTGCATTCCCTCATTGATCGTTCTGTTTACCCTGAATGTTCCCTCTGCCATTCTGTCTGAAAGCTCGCTGAGCTTTTTGGGCATCGGCGCACAGCCCCCGGCAGCATCCTGGGGCCTGATGGTCAACCAGTCCAAGCAGTTTTTTGTTCACCCAGCCTGGCTGGCCCTGGCATCCTGCATTGCCATTATGATCGTGGTGCTGGCGTCAACTTTTTGGGTGACGGTCTGCGCGATGTGCTGGACCCCTACG
>ENA-OQAJ01000082-OQAJ01000082.1-human-gut-metagenome-genome-assembly--contig:-NODE-82-length-26844-cov-7.450013_pt1 | contig 26844 bp, 28 predicted proteins | sample MGYA00242736_ERZ504529 | MGnify/ENA primary metagenome ERZ504529 (study PRJEB26092, sample SAMD00036275) | human gut metagenome | host: Homo sapiens | study: EMG produced TPA metagenomics assembly of...
GCAGCTGCTAAGCCAAAAGCGCAGATAATACTGGATGTCTTATCGAGCATTTTGGCAACGCAGATGCCGTGCCGCAGCCGCCGGAGCGGTGCTTGAGCCGTTAGGCGGGAATTGTGCGGTATTGCCTTAATTATTCGATTTTTACCCGTGTCCAGAAAACCGGGTACATATCAGTACGGGACGGCAGCTTTGCTTTTATTGGTTTGCTCTTTTTATAAAAAACTATGATTACAGCGGCATATAGTCAAAATCAATGCGGCCAAGGGCAACGTTGGCACCGGCCACCTGCACTTTGACGGGGTCGCCCAGCATCCAGCGTTTTCCGGTCAGCGGGTCCAGAATGCTGACGCCCTCCACCACAGTGGCTTCGCCCTTGCAGAGCTGTGCGGCAGGCACAAAGCCCTCTACGGTGTTTTCCAGCGCCACAAAAATACCGCGCGGTGTTACACCTGCCACGGTGCCGGTGTAGACTTCGCCCAGGTGGTTGTGCATATACTCGGCCTTGTACAGGTCCTCCACATCGCGCTCAATGCGCACGGCGGAAACTTCCTGGCGGCTGGACTGCTCGCTGGCGTGGGTGGCAAAACCGGTATAATCCTTGATGAGCTCCTGCTCCGGCTTGCCCACCAGCATATCCGTCAGGATGCGATGGATGGCAAGGTCTGGGTAACGGCGAATGGGGCTGGTAAAGTGGGCATAGTCTGCCAGCACCAGGCCGTAATGGCCTTTCGGCTCCGGAGAGTAGCGAGCTTTCTGCATGCTGCGCAGGATACCGGTGTGGACCGGGATCTGGATGGGCTGGCCGCGGGTTTCGTCCAGAATGGCAGAAAGCTCCAGCTGGGTGGGCACTTCCCCGGCAAAGTGGACGTTCAGGCCGCAGGCTTTCAGGGTGTTGCTCAGCTTTTCCATGCGCTCGGCATCGGGGGCTTCATGGATACGGTACACAAACGGCACATGATGGGTGCGGCCCGCATTGGCAGCGCACTGGTTGGCCAGCAGCATGAACTCTTCGATCATGCACTCCGACACACCGCGGGTGCGCTTGACGATATCCACGCAGCGGCCTTCCTCGTCCATGACCAACTTGGCTTCGTCGGATTCGATGTCCATCGCGCCGCGTGCTTTGCGCAGAGCCAGGCGCTTTTCGTACAGCTCGGTCATCGCAGGCAGCTGAGCCATAACGTCTTTATATTTTGTCACCAGAGCCGGGTCATTGGAGCCGTCCAACAGAGCGTTAATTTCTTTATAAACGCCCTTGACACGGCTGCGGATGACGCTCTTGACGAACTGATAGCTATGGATATTGCCGCTTTCATCCAGCTGCATCAGGCAGGAGAACGCCAGGCGCTCCTCCCCTTCATTGAGGCTGCAGATGCCGTTGGAAAGCTGGGTGGGCAGCATGGGGATGACTTTATCCGCGTAATAGATGGAAGTTGCACGCTCATAAGCTTCCTTATCCAGCGCGGTGTCCGGGCGGACATAGTGGCTGACATCCGCAATATGAACGCCCAGCTCATAGCCGCCGTTCTGGGTCTTCATCAGGCTGATGGCGTCGTCGATATCCTTGGTCTCGGCAGAGTCGATGGTAAAGATCGGCAGACCGCGCAGGTCGGCGCGGTGGGCAGCTTCGGCGGGGTCAATGAGAGCGTTATCATATGCGTGAGCTTCGGCCAATACCTCCTCCGGGAATTCCTGGCGGACATCACGGCCATACAGCACAGCCTTGGCGCACTCTGCTGCGCGGTCGGAAGTGCCGAAGCGCTCGGCAACAGCGCAGCGGTGGTCCATATGGCGCTGGCCGCGGTTGGTCAGGATAGCACCGACCTTATCCCCCAGCTGTGCGCCGTTGACGCCTTTTTTATCCAGCACAATGCGCACATCACGGCAGCCGTCCGGCTCCACGGCAAGGCGGCCGTCCTCAGTCAGCACAATGGTACCGGCAAAGGTGTTGTGCGGGGTGGTCACCTCCACCACTTCACCCTCGGCGCTGCCCTCCACACGGGGGTGGTCGAACAGTTTGATGATGATTTTATCCTGCGGCATAGCACCATGCAGGGCGCGGCCGGGAATAAAGATATCGCCGGTGCCGTCATCGCGGGACGCAAAGCCGAAGCGGGCCGCCAGCTTGACCAGTGTGCAGGGAATGCCAGCGGGAGCATCGGTATTTTCCATCACGCAAAGCCCGGAACATAGGTACCGTTGCGGGCGGACAGCATACCGGTAGCTACCATGCCGGTTACGGTGTTGCGCAGGCGGGAATTATCCACCTGCAAAGCATTCTGCAGTTCACGCAGGGTCTGGGGGCGGTGCTTGCACGCCGCAAGAATATTTTTCTGTAATGGTGTCATGTTTTCTCCTTTGGGTTGGGCACAGGCAGCGGCCCATGCCTTTGTTTTTACTCCTCGTTTACGTCACCCTGCCACCCGGCAGGGTCCTTCCATAGCAGGCGTGGCCTTTGGTTTCGCGGCAGCACCTGCACCATTGTGACCTTTTTATTTTTCCCATAAAAAAACGACCCGCGGTATTGGGCGGGTCGTTGACGGTTCCTGAATAAGGGAAAGCGGAACGCAACAAAATTGGCCAGACCGTTCTCCTTTCATTCAATTACAAGCGGGCACTCAGCACACCAACCAGCAGCGTAGCTACAAAGAAAACAGCGCCGCAGATTTTGGTCACTTTGGCCAGCTTGGCATCCAGGCACGCTCGCGGCCGGCAGCCATAAAGCTGCTATCACCCATAATGGCAGCAGACAGGCCCTGCCCTTTCTGGGTCTGGGACAAAGTGAACACAACGATCAGAACCGAAACAATGATCAGCACAACGCCGAACGCGATTTCATAAGCGGTCATGGATTAACAGCAACTCCTTTTCAGGCCACAGCCAAAACGGATGTTTCGGCCTGCCCTAACTCTCATACAGGTTATAATATAACATACCAAAAAGCAAAATGCAAGAACTTTACCCTGCCTTGTGCAGAAAAAGATTGCATTGCCTTTTTTTGCTCCTTACAGACTCATCTGCTCGGTCGTGTCCTCCTGGCGGAGCAGCGCGCCGGCTGCGGGCAGGGTGCGCACGCGGTAGCGGTGCGGGTCTTTCAGTTCCAGCCCCGCCGCCAGGCGCACTTTGGCGATTCGGGCGTTCTTTTTCAGCGTTACCATGTTGATACCGGCGGTATCGCGGGTAGCCTTTTCGGGAATCAGCGCACTGCGACCAGGATCAAGCGTGGGCCACCGGTGCCGCCGCTGGTGAAGACGGCCAGCTCGGTTTCTTCCTCAATGTGCAGCATTGCGGCAAGTTCTTCCTTATCGCTATAGGCTTTCAGCAGCTTGCGGCGGTTCTGCTTGGTCATATAGCTGGCCAGCGGGATCTTTGCACACTTGCCGTTCTGGTAGAAGAACAGCATGTAACCACGGTAATCGACTGTGACCGTCATGAACAGTGGCACTTCGCCCTCTTCCATTTCCAGCTTGGAAGCGACATAATCACCCAGCACGCTGGCCTTGGTATCGGCAAATTCCGATGCGCGGGATTTGTACACCTGGGCATGGTTGGTAAAGAAGAGCAGCTCGGCGCTGTTGGTGGTCTCTTTGGTATAAACCACCTCGTCGCCGTCTTTCAGCTTCTGCTCGCCAGACATGCGCAGGCTCTGCGGGGTAATTTTTTTGAAGTAGCCTTCCCGCGTAAAGAACACCGTGACCGGGTAATCCGGGATCTCGTTCTGCTCATCGGCAGCAGAATCGTCCGGCAGGTCGTACAGAATTTCCGTTTTGCGGGGGCTGCCATACTTTTTGGCAACGTCGCCCAGCTCGGTCATAATGATCTTGCGGATGCGGGCGGGGCGTTTGAGAACATCTTCCAAGTCTGCGATCGCCTTTTCCAGTTCCTCAATTTCCTCGGTGCGTTTGAGGATATACTCACGGTTGAGGTGGCGCAGCTTGATTTCCGCCACATACTCAGCCTGCACTTCGTCAATGCCAAAACCGATCATCAAGTTGGGCACAACCTCGGATTCTTCCGCAGTGTTGCGCACAATTTCAATTGCCTTATCAATATCCAGCAGGATAGCTTCCAGGCCGCGCAGCAGGTGCAGACGCTTTTGCTTGCCCTGCAGATCATAGTAGGTGCGGCGGCGCACGCATTCGGAGCGGAATGCGATCCACTCCAACAAAATCTGGCGCACGCCCAACACGCGGGGCTGGCCGCCGATCAGCACATTGAAGTTGCAGGCAAAACTATCCTCCAGCGGGGTTGCCTTGAACAGACGCGCCATCAGCTTGTCCGGGTCCTGGCCGCGCTTGAGGTCGATGGTCAGCTTCAAGCCGTTCAGGTCGGTTTCATCACGCATATCGCTGATCTCACGGATCTTGCCCAGTTTGACCAGCTCGGTGATCTTATCCATGATGGCTTCCACCGTTGTGGTCGGCGGAATGCGGGTGATGTCAATGCAGTTGTTCTCTTTATCGTAAGCCCACTGGGCGCGCACGCGGATGCTGCCGCGGCCTTTTTCCAGCACATTCTGCATCTCGGCGGCATCATACAGGATGGAACCGCCGCCGACAAAATCCGGCGCGGGCATCAGCTGGGCCAGGTCCGCCTGGTCGTCTTTCATCAGGGCGATGGTTGCATTGCAGAGCTCCACCAGGTTGAAGGAACAGATGTTGGACGCCATACCGACCGCAATGCCCAGTGTGTTGTTGGCCAGAATGGTCGGGAAGGTGACCGGCAGCATCGTCGGTTCGGTGGTGGTGCCGTCATAGTTGGGCACAAAATCCACGGTATCCTTGTCGATATCGCGGAACAGCTCTTCACACACGGGTTCCAGCTTTGCCTCGGTGTAACGAGCGGCGGCGTAAGCCATATCGCGGCTATACGCCTTGCCAAAGTTACCCTTGGAGTCCACAAAGGGCACCAGCAGGCTTTCGTTGGAACGGCCCATACGCACCATGGTGTCGTAAATGGCGGCATCGCGTGGGGGTTCAGGTGCATGGTGCTGCCCACGATGTTGGCGCTTTTGGTGCGGGCGCCTTTCAGCAGGCCCATGCCGTACATGGTATACAGCAGTTTGCGGTGGGCGGGCTTGAAGCCGTCAATTTCCGGCAGCGCGCGGAAACAATAACGCTCATGGCGTAAGGCATGTAGTTTGTTTCCAGCGTATCGGTAATGGGGCTTTCGATGACCTCACCGGCAGAGAGGATCTCGACGTTATCGCCCAACTGCGGGCGGGCAGGGGCGGCTTTCTTTTTGGTTGCTTTTTTTGCCATTTTGCTCTCTCCTCCCCTGATTAAGATACATCCAGATCGTCCAGATATTCAGCGCCGTGCTCCGCAATGTGCTCCTTACGGCCCTGCAGATTGTCGCCCAGGAGCAGGTCAAACACCTCCGCCGTGCGCTGAACATCGGTGGGCAGAACTTTAATTAAGCGGCGGCTTTCGGGGCTCATGGTGGTCAGCCACATCATTTCGGGGTCGTTTTCGCCCAGACCTTTGGATCGCTGGATCGTAAACTTCTGGCCATCGATCCGCTTCATGATATCGGCCTTTTCCGGCTCGGTATAGGCAAAGTAGGTCTTATTTTTGGTGTTGATCTCATACAGCGGGGATTCCGCGATATACACATACCCCTGATTGATGAGGGTGGGGGTCAGGCGGTAGAGCATCGTCAGCACCAAGGTGCGGATCTGATAACCATCCACATCAGCATCGGTACAGATGACGATCTTGTTAAAGCGCAGGTTGTCCAGATTAAAGGTAGCCAGGTCCTTATTGTGGCTGCCGCCCAGCTCCACGCCGCAGCCCATCACGCGGATCAAGTCTGTGATAATGTCAGACTTGAAAATGCGGGCGTAATCGGCCTTCAGGCAGTTCAGGATCTTGCCGCGAATGGGCATGATAGCCTGGAACTCCGAATCGCGGCTCTGTTTGACCGCGCCCATAGCGGAATCGCCCTCCACGATGTACAGTTCGCGGCGGGTGGCATCCTTGGTGCGGCAGTCCACAAATTTCTGCACGCGGTTGGCCAGGTCCATCTGCTGGGTCATTGTTTTTTTGATGGACACACGCGCTTTTTCGGCGTGCTCGCGGCTTTGCTTATTGATTAGCACCTGCTTGCAGGCTTTTTCGGCTTCGTCCGGGTGCTCCACAAAGTAGACTTCCAGCTGATGCTTGAGGAACTCCGTCATGGCCTGGGCCACAAACTTGTTGGTGATGGCCTTTTTGGTCTGGTTCTCGTAGCTGGTGCGGGTGGAGAAGCTGGAGGAAACCAGAATCAGGCAGTCCTGCACATCGTTGAAGGTGATGGAGCTTTCGTTTTTCTTGTACAGACCCTTATTTTTCAGCCAGTTGTTGATCTGGTTGACAAAGGCCAGGCGGACAGCGCGGTCCGGGCTGCCGCCGTGCTCCAGCCACGAAGAGTTGTGATAGTATTCCAGCGTTTGCACCGCGTTGGAAAAGCAGAACGCCACGTTCATTTTGACCTGATATTCCGGCTGATCATCACGGTCGCGGCCGATTGCGGAACCGGAGCAGAAATACACCGGGGTCAGGGTTCCCTCACCGGCGATCTCATTGGCATAGTCCTGAATGCCATGCTCATAGAAATATTCGATTTTTTCGGCACGTTCGCCCGTACGGTCGTTGAACACGAGAGTCACACCGTCATTGACAACGGCCTGGCGGCGCAGCATATCCTTGAAGGTATCCGCCGGAACATTGATGTCGGTAAACACATCGGTGTCCGGTTTCCAGCGGATGACGGAGCCGGTGCGGCGGCCGGTGAACGGCTCTTTTTTCAGCCCGCCGACATTCTCACCTTTTTTGAAATCCAGGTGATAGTGCATGCCATCGCGGTAAATATCCGCAGTCATCCATTCGCTGGAATACTGGGTGGCGCAAAGGCCAAGGCCGTTCAGGCCAAGGGAGAAGTCATAGTTGCCGCTACCCTCGCCATATTTGCCTCCCGCGTACAGTTCGCAGAACACAAGATCCCAGTTCCAGCGTTCTTCAGCTTTATTGTAATCGACGGGGATACCGCGGCCAAAGTCCTCTACTTCCACAGAGTGATCCGGGTAAAGGGTAACGTTGATTTTGTTGCCGTGGCCGTCACGCGCTTCGTCGATGGAGTTGGATACGATCTCAAAAATGGAATGGGCACAGCCTTCCACACCGTCAGAGCCAAAGATAACGGCCGGGCGCTTGCGCACACGGTCTGCACCTTTTAAGCTCTTGATGCTTTCGTTGCCGTATTCTTCCTTCTTTTTTGCCATTCGGCAGTTCCCTCCCGTTTTTGGATGCAGGGAATCACGCTGCTGCGTACCCCTGTGCGCGCAGAATTTTGCTTTTTCAGGCGCGTAAAGATAATTAAACCACAGGTTGACAGGAATTGTCAAATCCAATTTTGCGTTTTTGCTGCACAAAGTTCCCTGTTGTGGTTATTTTTTGTCTGCTTTTTTGCGTTTGCGCGGCGGCTGGGCGGAGGCTTTTTCCTCTGCGGGCGCCGGGCATCCCGGCTCTTCCGCACGGGGGCCGGAGCTGTGCCCTGCAGTTTCCAGGCGCGCTCCAGCACGGGTTTCAGGTACTGGCCGGTGAAGGAGTTCGGGTTCTGGGCCACCTGTTCCGGCGTACCGGTTGCCACAATGGTACCGCCGCCGCTGCCGCCCTCCGGCCCCAGGTCGATGATATAGTCGGCACGCTTGATCACATCCAGGTTATGCTCGATCACGATCACGGTGTTGCCCGCATCGGCCAGCTTATCCAGCACCTTGACCAGGCGGTGCACATCGGCAATGTGCAGGCCGGTGGTAGGCTCGTCCAGAATATAGACGGTTTTGCCGGTATCGCGGCGGGCAAGCTCGTTGGCCAGCTTGACACGCTGGGCTTCGCCGCCGGAAAGTGTGGTGGCCGACTGGCCCAGCTGCACATAGCCAAGGCCGACTTCCTGCAGGGTTTGCAGTTTGCGCGCAATTTTGGGCTGGTTGGCAAAGAAATTGCAGGCTTCCTCCACCGTCATATCCAGCACATCGGAGATGTTTTTGTCTTTATATTTTACTTCCAGCGTTTCGCGGTTATAGCGCTTGCCCTTGCAGACATCGCAGGGGACGTAAATATCCGGCAGAAAGTGCATTTCGATCTGCACAATGCCGCCGCCCTCGCAGGCTTCGCAGCGGCCGCCCTTGACGTTGAAGCTGAACCGGCCGGGGCCGTAACCGCGCTGTTTGGCATCCTGGGTGTTGGAGAAGAGGGTGCGGATATCGCCGAACACACCGGTGTAGGTGGCCGGGTTGGAGCGCGGGGTGCGGCCAATGGGCGACTGGTCAATGCCGATGACCTTATCGATCCATTCCATACCCTGAACTTCGTCACACTGGCCGGGGCGGCTGCGGGCGCCGTTGAGCGCTGCGGCCAGCGACTTATACAAAATTTCATTGACCAGCGTGGACTTGCCGGAACCGGAAACACCGGTCACGCAGATCATTTTGCCAAGGGGAAAATCCACGGTAATGTTTTGCAAGTTGTTTTCCCGCGCTTTGACCACCGTGAGCATTTTACCGTTACCGGAGCGGTGGGCGGTGGGAACTTCCACAAATTTGCGGCCGGAAAGGTACTCGCCAGTCACACTGCGCGGGGCATTGCAGATGTCCTCCACACTGCCGGCGGCCACGATCTCGCCGCCATGCACACCGGCACCGGGGCCGACATCCACAATATAGTCCGCCTGGCGCATGGTGTCCTCGTCGTGCTCTACTACAATCAGGGTGTTGCCCAGGTCGCGCAGGCGCTTCATGGTGGCAATCAGCTTATCGTTATCGCGCTGATGCAGGCCGATGCTGGGTTCATCCAGCACATACAGCACGCCGGTCAGTGCGCTGCCGATCTGGGTCGCCAGGCGGATGCGCTGGCTTTCGCCGCCGGAAAGGGACGATGCGCCGCGAGACAGGGTCAAGTACCCCAGACCCACGCTCTTCAAAAAGCCCAGACGTTCTTTAACCTCTTTGAAGATGGAGGCAGCGATGACTTCATCCCGCTCGGACACTTTTGCCGTCTGAATAAATTCCAGCTCCTCGTTCACGCTCATATCGCAGAACTGGGCAATATTGATGCCGCCCACCGTGACGGCGAGGCTGGTGGGCTTCAGGCGTTGGCCGTGGCAGGTGGGGCACTCCTCGCTGGACATGACAAGGGCGATTTCCTCCTTGACCCACTCGCTGCCTGTTTCACGGAAGCGGCGCTCCAGGTTGGGGATAATGCCCTCAAACGTGTTCATATAGGTGCCGGAGCCAAACATATTCTCGCGCTGCATCTCGATTTTTTCAGTTCCGGTGCCATACAGGATGGCGTGCACGGCTTCTTTGCTCATCTCCTTGATGGGGGTATCCAGCGTAAAGCCATAGCGCTTGCCCAGCGCTTTGTAATACATTTCAGAGATGGATCCCTCCGCATAATACCAGCCGCTGGCCTTGATGGCACTTTCGCGGATGGACTTGTGCGGATCCGGAATCACGCGTGCCGGGTCCACCTTCATAAAGGTGCCCAGGCCGGTGCAGGTTTCACAGGCGCCAAAGGGATTGTTAAAGCTGAACATGCGGGGGGAAAGTTCGTCAATGGAAACACCGTGCTCCGGGCAGGCATAGTTCTGGCTGAACTCCATCGGTTCGCCGCCGATAACATCAATGATGACAAGGCCGCCGGTCAGGGCAACGGCAGTCTCAATAGAATCGGCCAGGCGGCCGCGCACCGTATCATTGATGGACAGGCGGTCCACGACGATTTCAACGGTATGCTTGATATTCTTTTCCAGCTTGATCTCTTCGTCCAGATCATACATGTTGCCGTCAATGCGCACGCGGGCGTAACCGCCGCGGCGGGCAGCGTCCAGCTCCTTGGCCTGGGTGCCTTTGCGGCCCCGCACAACAGGGGCCAGCACCTGGAAGCGGGTGCGTTCCGGCAGTTTAAGCACCTCGTCTACCATCTCGTCCACCGTTTGCTGGCTGATGACGCGTCCGCAGACCGGGCAGTGCGGAACGCCGATGCGGGCATACATCAAACGGAGATAATCATAAATTTCCGTCACGGTGCCCACGGTGGAACGCGGGTTGTGGCTGGTGGTTTTCTGGTCAATGGAAACCGCCGGGGAAAGGCCGGTGATTTCGTCCACATCGGGCTTTTCCATCTGGCCCAGGAACATGCGGGCATAGCTGGAAAGGCTTTCCATATAGCGGCGCTGGCCGTCCGCAAAGATGGTATCAAAGGCCAGGCTGGACTTGCCGGAGCCGGAAAGGCCCGTCATAACAATCAGCTTGTTGCGCGGCAGAACCAGGTTGACGTTTTTCAGGTTATGCTCCCGCGCGCCCTTGATCGTAATGCGGTTGTTGGCATCAATTTGAATGTTGCTCACTTTTTATAGCTCCTTCTCCCCTTGCCCGTTTTGCGCTGTTTTTCAGCGGCGCGGCGGGTGCTGGTATCGGCGGTAGGGTCCTCCCCGCGCTGCAGCTTTTCAATCTCATCACGCAGGAATGCGGCGTGCTCAAACTGCAGCAGGCGGGCGGCTTCTTTCATCTCGTGGGTCAGGCGGGTAATGGTCTGTTCGCGTTCAGCGCGGCTCATACGGTGCTGGCGCATCTTTTTTGTTTTTCTTCGCTCATGCTGATTTCCAGCCCGCCGCCGATGGCTTTCACGATAGTTTTTGGTGTAATGCCGTGTTCTTTGTTGTAGGCATCCTGGATGGCACGGCGGCGCTCGGTTTCCATGATGGCGCGCTCCATGCTGGGGGTTACTTCATCGGCGTACATCAGCACCACGCCGTTTGCGTTGCGGGCCGCGCGGCCAATGGTCTGAATCAGGCTGGTTTCGCTGCGCAGGAAGCCCTCTTTGTCGGCATCCAGAATGGCGATCAGCGAAACTTCCGGCAGGTCCAGGCCCTCGCGCAGAAGGTTGATGCCGACAATCACATCAATGGCACCGGTGCGCAGGTCCTTGATGATCTCCATGCGCTCAAAGGTATCCACCTCGTGGTGCATATACTTGGTGTGCACGCCGTGTTCTTCCAGGTAGTCGGTCAGGTCCTCGGCCATTTTGACAGTCAGGGTGGTAACTAGGGCACGCTCGCCGCGGTCGATGCGCTGCAAAATTTCGCCCAGCAGATTCTCGATCTGGCCTTCCACTGGGCGCACCATGATGACGGGGTCCAGCAGACCGGTGGGGCGGATGACCTGCTCGGCCACGCGGCTGGAATGTTCCCGTTCATAGGGGCCAGGGGTAGCGCTGACAAAGATCGTCTGGCCGACCTTGGATTCAAATTCCTCAAATTTCAGCGGGCGGTTGTCAAACGCCGAGGGCAGGCGGAAGCCATATTCCACCAGCGTTTTTTTTGCGGCTGTAGTCCCCGCCGAACATACCGCGGACCTGCGGCAGCATCACATGGCTTTCATCCACCATCAGGATAAAATCTTTGGGGAAGTAGTCCAGCAGCGTGGTGGGGGTGGAGCCGGGGGCACGGCCGGACAGCACGGCAGAGTAGTTCTCGATGCCCTTGCACATGCCAACTTCCTGTAGCATCTCCATATCGTACTGGGTGCGCTGCTGGATGCGCTGGGCTTCCAGCAGTTTGCCCTCTGCAGTAAAGGCCTGCACCTGCTGTTCCATCTCGGTCTGGATCTTGGCGAGACCTTCTTTCATTTTTTCAGGGCCGACGATATAGTGGCTGGCGGGAAAAATGGCCACATGGCGCACAATATTTTTTGCGCTCGCCGGTCAGGGGATCAAACTCGGAAATGCGGTCGATTTCATCGCCGAAGAATTCGACGCGGATGGCGTATTCATCATTATAAGCAAGGTGGATATCCACAATATCGCCGTGAACGCGGAACTTATTGCGGATAAAGTTCATATCGTTGCGTTCATATTGCAGCTTGACCAGGCGGCGGCAGAGCTCGTCCCGCTCCATCTGCATACCGGGGCGCAGGCTGATGACCATGCTGCGGTAATCGATAGGGTCGCCCAAGGAATAAATGCAGGAAACCGACGCCACAATGATAACATTGCGCCGCTCCGACAGTGCCGCCGTGGCCGAATGGCGCAGGCGGTCGATCTCATCATTGATGGCGCTGTCTTTTTCAATATAGGTATCGGTGGAGGGGATGTAGGCTTCCGGCTGGTAATAGTCGTAATAGCTCACAAAATATTCCACCGCATCATCGGGGAAAAATCCGCGCATCTCGGTGCAGATCTGACTGGCCAGGGTTTTGTTTGGTTCCAGAATCAGTGTGGGGCGGTTGCACTGTGCAATGATATTGGCCATCGTAAAGGTTTTGCCGGAGCCGGTAACGCCCAGCAAAGTTTGACCTTTATCCCCTGCTTTCAGGCCCTGCACCAGCGCTTCAATCGCCTGGGGCTGGTCGCCAGTCGGTTTGAACGGTGCTTTGAGGTGGAACACCTCGGTTTGATTTTCCTGTTGCTCCAGCATAGCGGACCTCCCCTGCTGTTGGTCGTTTATTTACAACTTAAATTCGTCTTATACAACTTACTGTTGTTTCATTATAGTATAGATCTTTTTAATTGTAAAGGCAATACCGCATAATTCTAAGTGCCGATACGGCGAGCGAGGTGCGGCAGCTGCTAAGCCAAAAGCGCAGATAATACTTTGTGTATTATCGAGCATTTTGGCAACGCAGTTGCCGTGCCGCAGCCGCCGGAGCGGTGCTTAAGCCGTCAGGCGGGAATTGTGCGGTATTGCCTAAAGGCATTTTGCGGCTTTTTATGCCTTTTATGCGCTGCTGCCGGGGCTGCATCCGGCAGCGGCATTTCGGCTTATTCTTCCTCCGCGTGTTCGCGCACCCATTTGGCAATATGCTTAATGAATGCCTCACCATATTTGGCAGCTTTTGCATCGCCGACGCGGAAATACGGCGGAAATCCCCCATGGTGCGCGGCTTAAGCTCGGCCATCTCGTCCAGGCTGACATTGTTGAACACGATATATGCCGGAACGTGGTTTTTCTGGGCCAGTTCGCTGCGCAGGGTTTTCAGGCTTGCCAGCAGCGAATCGTCCGCTTCCGAAAGTGCGGTGCGGGCAGCCGTCTTTTTGCGGGAAGCACGGCGCTTGGCCTGGGTTTCCTGCGCGGTGGCGGCGCGTTCCTGCATGGTAACCTGCTCACCGTGGAAAAGCACCGCCGGAGCCTTGGCTGTCAGGGTGATGACCGGGAACTCATCGCCGGTTTCGGCCAGGTAGCCCTGCTCCTGCAATGCATCCAGGTAAAGGCGCATGCGCTGGGGCGGCACATCCCGCATGATGCCATAGGTCGGGAACTGATCCAGCCCGCGCTCCAGGGTTTTCTGATCCTTGGCGCCGCGCAGCATCTGCACCAGCGCCACAACCCCCAGCCCGCCGGGCCAACGCTTTTGGATGCGCGCCACGCCGGAAAGGATCTTCTGTGCTTCGGTGGTGATGTCGGTCTGCACAAACTCGCCGGTGCAGTTGGAACAGTTGCCGCAGCCGCCGGTGTGGTGCTCGCCGAAATAATCCAGCAGATAGCTGCGCAGGCAGCGGGTGGTTTTGCAGTACCCCACCATCACGTCCAGCCGCTCGCGGTCCCGCCTGGCGGCGGCTTCGGCCTGTTCAGGGGTCAGCTCATCATTATCGTGGGAGTTCTGGATAAAATACTTTGCCGTCTGCACATCCCCCAGGGAGAACAGCAGGATGCACTCGGCGCGCTCGCCATCGCGCCCGGCGCGGCCCGCTTCCTGATAGTAGTTTTCCAGATTTTTTGGCATATTATAATGCAGCACAAAGCTGACATTGGATTTATCTATGCCCATGCCGAAGGCGTTTGTTGCAACCATGACCCGCTTGCGGTCATAGACAAAATCTTCCTGATTTTTGCTGCGCTCCTCCGGGGTAAGGCCCGCATGATAACGGGTGGCGGAAATGCCAACGGACCGCAGCTCCTTACAGACGGACTCTACCGATTTGCGGGTAGCGCAATAGACAATGCCGCTGCGATCCCGGTGGTCGAGGATATATTCTTCAATATAACGTTCTTTATCCCGCGGGCGGGCCACACCAAAATAGAGGTTGGGGCGATCAAAGCCGGTGGTCAGCGTAAAAGGCTGGTTGAGCTGCAGCAGGGCAATGATATCCTGCTTGACCTGTTCCGTTGCCGTTGCCGTGAACGCACCAATGACCGGGCGGCACGGCAGACGGGAGATGAATTCGGCAATTTTCAGGTAGCTGGGGCGGAAATCCTGACCCCACTGGGACACGCAGTGGGCTTCGTCCACAGCCACAAAAGCGATGCGGGCGTGCATGGCAAGGTATAAGAAACTGTCCGTCAGCAGGCGTTCCGGGGCAACGTATAGAATTTTATAGTCCCCCTCCAGCGCGGCACGCAGAATGGTGCTGTAAAGCCCTTCCGGCAGGGCGGAGTTCAGGCAGGCAGCATGCACGCCCTCCTCTTCCAGGGCGGCAACCTGGTCCTGCATCAGGGAAATCAGCGGTGAAATGACCAGCGTAAGCCCCGGCATCAGCATGGCCGGAACCTGGTAACAAACAGATTTGCCTGCGCCGGTGGGCATAACGCCGAGGACATCCTGGCCGGAAACGATGGCATCCACCACCTGTTCCTGACCGGGGCGGAAGCTGCTGTGGCCGAAGTATTGCTGCAAAACGGAAAATTTATCCATGAATTCGTCCTTTTCTGGATGAGTGCGGCAAGTTGTGAACATTTTACAAAATTTTTAATTTGTCCGCAAAAACATTTTGACTTTTTGTATAGATTTGCTATAATAGAGGTACAGGAAGCAGCTGTCGAAAATGAAGCCAAGTTGGCAGCGGGCTTTCTGGCAAGGGTGCTGGGCACCCAAAACAAAGGGAGGTTGTCCTATGAAAGTTACATGTACCGGCCGTCGCGTTACGCTCAAACCGAGCTTTATCGAAAATGCGGAAAAGAGGCTTGCGAAGCTGGACAAGTTTTTCCCTGACGAAGCACAGGCACAGGTTACCGTCACGGTAGAAAAAAGCGGGCAGACCGTTGAGATCATGCTGCGCAGCAAGGATCTGGCCATGCGCGCCGAAAAAACGGATGAGCGCATGGAAGATGCCCTGGCCGACGCCGTCGATCTGCTGACCCGCCGTGTGGTAAAGTACCGCAAGCGCCTTGGCACCAAGCTGACCGCCGCAGCAGCGGAAATACCCGCTACTGAGCCGGAAGAAAGCATGGATATTGTGCGCGAAAAGCACTTTGCCCTGAAGCCCTGCAGCACCGAGGAAGCCATTTTGCAGATGGACCTGCTGGGGCACAGCTTCTTCCTGTATCACAGCACCGAGAACGACAAGATCCAGGTCGTTTACCGCCGCGCTGATGGCGGGTACGGCGTGCTGATCCCGGAAGCATAAGCTGGCAGCTTAAACTTAAGGCAATACCGCATAATTCTAAGTGCCGATACGGCGAGCGAGGTACGGCAGATGCTAAGCCAAAAGCGCAGATAATACTGGATGTCTTATCGAGCATTTTGGCAACGCAGATGCCGTGCCGCAGCTGCCGGAGCGGTGCTTAAGCCGCAAGGCGGGAATTGTGCGGTGTTGCCTTAACATAGCGCCGCACAAACGGCATAACTTTGCCGCCCCTTTTACGGGGCGGCATTTTTTTATTTGTTTTGTATGGTTCACGGCAAACCCTGCTGCCTTGCGCCCGCGGGACATGCCGGGTTGCTTTGTGCTTGAGGCGCATTCAGCGCTTGATTTGTTTGGGCTTCTCCGGTTCCATCGGCCAGGTGGCACGGGCGGCAAACAGCAGTTGGCCGGTACTGGGGTTATACTGCGGCACACGGCCATGCTCTGCCATGCTGAACCAGTCGGTAGGCGTCAAAATCACATGATCCAGCACATCAATGCCAACCTGGCCCAATGCCAGAATAATAGCCTGCGTGGCAAGCAGATCCGCATTGGAAGCCGCCGCCAAACCGGACGGATGGTTATGCGCCAGCACAACACAGGTACACTGGCTGGCAACGGCATCCCGCAACAGCTTATGGGTATCAAACTGCACGCGGTTGGGAATGCCCGATGCAATGTAAATTTCTTTGAGCGGGACATAATCGTCATTCATTGCGATCATATAAAACTCTTCCCGCTTGGGGTCGCTGAACAGCGGGCGGATATACTCACAGCACATCTCAGCGTTGCGCAGCTGAACAGGGTGTTCCTTGTGCTTTTGGATCTGGTAAAAGCGGGCAACATCCCGGAAGGAATGCAACAGTCTTGCGCTGGCGGGGCCAATGCCCTGCACCTGCATCAATTCTTCCTCGCTGGCATCCAGCACTTGGCAAAATCCGCCAAAATGCTGGATCAGGCGGTGAGCCAAGGGGTTGGTATCCCGGCGCGGAATGGAAAAGTACAAAAGATATTCCAGCACCTCATGCGCGGCAAGGCTGGTTAAGCCATCGCGGGCAACGCGCTCCTGCATGCGGGCACGGTGCTCTTCATGGATCGATTGGTGGTTTTCTTTTCCGGCATGGGCGCACATCCTTTACCTTTGGCTGTTCTTATTATATACTATTGTTTGAAGATTGCAAAGAGGATGTGACCCCCATGAAAAAGTTTATCGCAGGCGAAAAACGAAAACGGCGTGCGGCTTTCCCGCTTTGTGGAAAGCGTGACCAGGGACATGCCGCGCAGCCTGCTGTATAAAAGTTTCCGCAACAAGCGCATTAAGGTGAACGGCAAGCGCGGTGAAGCGGACACCCGGCTGAGCAGCGGTGATGTGATCGAGCTGTATATCAACGATGAGTTCTTCCCCGAAAAGCCGGTGGTCCCGGCCAAAAAGCCGCCGCGCCGCCAGCCGCCGGTCAAGGTGATCTATCAGGACGAAAACATTGCGGTGCTGTACAAGCCCGCCCACCTGCTGTGCCACAGCGACCGCACCGGCGATGCCAACCTGGTGGATGCCTTTTGTGCCCAGCTGCAGGCCAGCGGCGAATATGACCCCAAGGCTGAAAACCGCTTTGCACCCGCCATCTGCAACCGGCTGGACCGCGGCACCGAAGGGCTTGTGATTGCCGCGAAAAAATACACGGCCCTGCGGGATATGAACGAGATCATCCGCAATGACTGGATGAAGAAAGAGTACCTGACCATTACCATCGGTGCCCCGCCGGCCGGGCGGCATGTTGCCTGGCTACAGCACAGCGAAAAAGGCAACAAGGTGCGCATTCACGCCCATGAAAGCGAGGGGTACAAAAAATCATCACCGATGTAACGGTGATCCGCTGCATTGGGCCGTTTGCGCTCTGCCGCATTGGACTGATTACCGGCCGCACGCACCAGATCCGTGCGCACCTGGCTTACCTGGGGCACCCAGTGCTGGGCGACATCAAGTACGGCAACCGCAACATGAACGAGAAAACCGGGTTTAAGACGCAGGCACTGTGTGCCCAGCGGCTGACGTTTGGCAATATTCCGGAGGAAAACACGCTACACTATCTTTCCGGCAGGGTCATCAAGCTGGCAGACCCGGAGATTGTAAAGCAGTTTGATGCGTTGGAGAGGAAGCCGGGACAGGAATAAAGGAGTGCCGTTGGGTTAGGGCAATACCGCATAATTCTAAGTGCCGATACGACGAGCGAGGTGCGGCAGCTGCTAAGCCAAAAGCGCAGATAATACTGGATGCTGCAAAGGTGAGCGCCGCCAGTGGCGGAAACAGCGAACCGAAGCAGGGGCAGCGGTCGCAGAGTGCGAGGGGCTTTTGCCCCCGAAGCACGATGCGGGTACCGCAACCCGACATTATCGAGCATTTTGGCAACGCAGATGCGTGCCGCAGCCGCTGGAGCGGTGCTTAAGCCGCAAGGCGGGAATTGTGCGGTGTTGCCTTAGGCAGCGGGCGCACGATGTGTGCCCCTACTAGTGTGGTAATTCTAAAGCCTTACTTTTTATGATTTGGAGACTTTCTCCATTTGGCTTTGCTACGAAGCGGCTCTAATTTTTTAGATAGAGCAAAAAGGTAAAGTTTTAGTTTTAACACACTACTACGGGGGTACGTTTTGGGCTTAGTTCCATGTGATATTTGAAATGCGCACCCAAGTTATGCCTGACAAAAAAGCGAATATACAAAAACACCCGCAGGGATCGGCCAAGTGGCTTACACCTGCGGGTGTTGCTTATTGCTTATTCAGCGCAGCTGGAATCAGACCGGATGAGACTTGTTCTCATAGTCAGCATGCAGAGCGTCCACACCGTGCATACGGGCATTGCGCTTTTCGAAGAACTTGGGAGCAACCTGCGGGAACATAGCGTAGGTCAGAACGTCCTCTTCCTGGATGGCATACTTGGCAGCTTCGGCCTTCAGCTTGTCCATTTCGGGGGCAAGGGTATCAGCAAAGCGGCAGGTAATGGGCTCTTCGCCCTTCAGAATAAAGTCGCTGAATTCCTTCTTGATGGGAGCGGGAGTCTTGCCGTAATCGCCATGAACCAGGCCCTTGAACTCCTTGGTGACCATCTTGTAGCGCTCGCCCATGATGACGTTAAACACAGCCTGAGTGCCAACGATCTGGGAGGTCGGGGTGACCAGCGGCGGGTAACCGGCATCCTCACGCACGCGGGGGATTTCGGCCAGAACTTCGTCCAGCTTATCTTCCTTGCCAGCGTCCTTGAGCTGCTTAAGCATGTTGGAGAACATGCCGCCCGGAACCTGATACAGCAGGGTGTTGGCATCAACGCCCAGGCTCTTCGGATTGATCTGGCCGTTGGCGATGTACTTTTCGCGCAGTTTGGCGAAGTAAGCACGCACAACGTTCAGCTGGTTCAGGTCAAGGCCGGTGTCATAATCGGTGCCCTGCAGGGCGGCGACCAGGCTTTCGGTCGGCATATGGGAAGTGCCCAGAGCCAGCGGGCTCATGGCGGTATCCACAATGTCAGCACCGGCTTCGATGCCCTTCAGGATGGACATGGAGCCAGACCGGCGGTGTAATGGCTGTGGATGTCAATAGGGATGCTGACGGTCTTCTTCAGCTCGCTCACCAGCTCGGCGCAGGTGTAGGGCTTGAGCAGGCCTGCCATATCCTTGATGCAGATAGAGTCTGCGCCCATCTCTTCCAGGGTCTTGGCATACTTGGCAAAATACTCGTTGTTATGCACCGGGCTCAGGGTGTAGCTGATGCAGGCCTGAACATGTGCCTTTTCCTTGTTGGCTGCCTCGATGGCAGTCTTCAGGTTGCGGGGGTCGTTCAGAGCATCGAAAATACGGATCACATCAATGCCGTTGGCAACGCTCTTCTGTACAAAGTACTGAACGGCGTCGTCAGCATAGGGGCGGTAGCCCAGCATGTTCTGACCGCGGAACAGCATCTGCAGTTTCTGATGCGGCAGTTCTTTACGCAGGATGCGCAGACGCTCCCACGGATCTTCGTCCAGAAAGCGGATGCAGGAGTCAAACGTTGCGCCGCCCCAGCACTCCACAGAGAAGTACGGGATCTTGTCCATTTCGGGCAGGATGGGACGCATTTCATCCATCGTCATACGGGTGGCCAGCAAAGACTGATGCGCATCACGCAGAACGACTTCGGTAATCTTAACAGGTTTCTTAGCCAATCTCGTTCACCTCATTTTTTAACGTTCGGGATCGTTTACGCTTTATCAGCCCATGGTGTACAGCACATCGCCGGAGTTGACGGTATCGCCCTTGCGAACGTCAATGCTGGCAATGGTGCCGTCCTGCGGTGCGCTGATCTCGTTTTCCATCTTCATGGCTTCGAGGATCATGACAACATCGCCAGCCTTAACAGCAGCGCCTGCCTTGACCTTGATGTCCAGGATGGTGCCCGGCATGGGAGCGTTGACAGGAACAGAACCAGCGGCAGCGGGTGCGGCAGGTGCAGCAGCCGGAGCAGGTGCAGCGGCGGGTGCCGGAGCGGCAGCAACAGGAGCAGCGCCGTTGGTGTTTTCTTCAACGGTAACGTTGTAAGCAACGCCGTTCACGGTAACAGTCAGGTTTTTCATAAAAAGGATCCTCCTTAAATATTACAGGGTGATGTTGCCGTGTTTCTTAGGCAAACGGGTGGTGCGCTTGGTGGCCAGCATATCAAGGGCCTGTGCGGCAGCAGCACGCACATCGGCAGCCTTTACAGCGGCATCGGCAGCACCGTTGGCAACAGCGGCAACTGCGCTGCACTGCTCTGCCTTGTAGGCAGCAGCCTTCTGCTTGGTAGCCTGCTGGATGTTGTCAGAAGCAAAGATCTCGTCCTTGTACAGAACGGTAGCGGCGGTTTCCGGTGCCAGCGGGGCAACGGTGCAGCCGTCCACAGCAATACGCCAGTCAGCGGAAGCTGCAAAGACGGTGTAGATGGGGCCAACAGCCTCACCGGCAAGGATTGCGACCTTAACGGTGGTAGCTTCGGCATAAACGCCAGCCATACGGGCAGCCTGGCGGATGCCGCCAGCCTGGTCGTCGCCTTCGCTCTTGACAAAGCCTTCAGTGTTGACAACAGTCACAACGGGAATGCTGTAAGCATCGCACAGGCGCACAAAACGGGCTGCCTTAGCGGTGCACTTGTGGCACAGGGTACCCTTGGCGGTAGCAACGATACCGACAGCCTGGCCGTTGACGGAACCAAGTGCGGTATAGATGTTGCGGCCATAACCAGCGTACAGCTCGGTCAGGCTGCCTGCATCGGCAATAGCCTCGGCAGCGCTCTTGGCATCATACTTGATCAGGTTGAGCGCAGCGGCGGGAGCTTCGAAATCAAACACAGCGGGGCCAGCCAGGTTGTTGGCCGGCAACATACCCACAACGCGGGCAGCGGCGGAAGCTGCCTTGACGGCATCTTCTTCCACGATAGCGGCAACGCCTGCCTTGGCGGCAAACTCAGCAGAGCCAGCAGCCTTGACCTTGTCCTCTGCATTGAAAGGAGCGGTCAGGAACAGCTCAGCGTCAGCTGCCATGATGCAGACATCAGCTGCGGCGGCCTGCACAGCGCTGGTGCCGGCGCAGGTACCGGTAACAACGGCAACCTGAGGCACAACGCCGGAGATGCGGGCGATCTCAGCGGTCAGGCGGGAGTTTGCGTTCAGCAGCTCCAAGCCGCCTTCCAGCTTAGCGCCGGTAGAATTGTAGAACGTTACAACGGGATTGCCGGTCTCAGCGGCCATTTTCAGCACGCGAGTGGTTTTATCCAGATCTGCCGCGCCAACGGGTTCCCCGTTCTGGTAAACGGCATAAACGCTTTGGCCATTGGCACAGCCGAACGCTGCGCTGACGGCACCGTCAGTAAACAGAGGAGAATAGTTCCCCTCATCAAAAAATGCTGCAAGGATTGCTTCCTTGCTTGGCTTATTAGCTGCCATACATTGACCTCCTGTTTATTCAATGAGCAAGATGGTTATCATATGCCATATGGCTTTATTATACTACTTCGTCGAAAAGCAGACAAGTGGAAAGCGCCAAAAAAAGTTTTGCGTTTTGCCTTATTTTTCAGCTTTTTCTGCACAGTTTGCCCAAAATTATGACAAAGCCGCCCCTTGCGGAGCGGTTTGTTTGCATAGAATGTTGTGATTCAGCTTGCTTAGTCGTGCTTGATGGGGCCGGGGCGGCGGGCGGCGGCAGGGGCGGCTTTGCGGGCCGGGGCAGCCTTGAGCGCGGCATTGCGCAGGGCACTAATCTCGGATTTTTTCAGTTCGCGGTATTCGCCAGGCTGCAGCATGCCCAGTTTGACCGGGCCTTCAGCGCTGCGCTTCAGGCGGATGACCTCCAGGCCGACTGCTTCGCACATGCGGCGGATCTGGCGGTTGCGGCCCTCGTGCAGGGTGATCTCCAACACCGTGCGGCCGGGTTCATCCACCACAACATGGATGACGGCGGGCTGGGTTTTTACACCATCGTCCAGCACAACGCCGCTGGACATTTTGACAATCTGTTCCTCGGTCGCGCGGGGGCGCACAGTAACGCGGTACAGCTTGCCCACGCGCCGGAAGGATGAGTGAGCAGGTTGGCAAATGCGCCGTCATCCGTCAGCAGCAGCAAGCCTTCGCTGTCTTTATCCAGACGGCCGATGGGATACACACGGCGGTCCACGCCGGTGAGCAGATCCATAACGGTCTTGCGGCCGCGTTCGTCCGATGCGGTGGTAATATAGCCGCGGGGCTTGTTCAGCATCAGATAGGTATACTGGCGCTTGCGCACAATGCGCACGCTTTTGCCGTCAATGCTGACTTTATCAAAGTCGGGGTCCATCTTATCCCCCAGCGTGACCGGGTGGCCGTTGACCTTGACGCGGCCTTCATCAATCAATTTTTCTGCAGCGCGGCGGGAGCACACGCCCTGGTCCGAGAGTACTTTTTGAATCCGTTGTTCTGCCATGGTGTTCCTTTCCAATATCAGGGTAATATCCGCCGGGTGGATTTGCTTATATGAGAATGTCCTCCCGGCATTTCAGTTGAACAGCCCACTTTGGGCCGGGTTCCGGTTGGGGGAAAATGAAATCTGTCCGCTTATTCCTGCGGGGTTTCGGGCTTGTCCTTTTTGATTAGGGCGCTGATGCGGTCCACAAGGTCCGGCAGAGCGTTGATAGCGCTGTCCACCGGGCTGACATGTTCCACCAGCTGGATGGTGCGCACATTGCCGCCGCTGATCACCAAAAACGCGATGGGTGCAATGGAAACGCCCGCGCCGGTGCCGCCGCCAAACATCTGCTTGTTGGTTTTTGCGCCAACATCAGAGCCGCCGGAGGCAAAGCCAAAGGTAACGCGGGAAATGGGGATGATGGTTGCTCCATCCACCGTGATCGGTTCGCCAATGATGGTATTGGCATCCACCAGCTGGCGGATTTTTTCCATGGTAACGCCCATCATGCCTTCAATCGGATGTTCTGCCATTATAAATTACCTCCCTGTTCTGTTTCAGGTGTATTGTATTTGGGGTGTTTTGGGGGCAGCAGCTGCGGGTCATGCCGGGCATGCCACACAAAGCACACCACTGTAACCAGTGCCAGCAGCGGGCAGAGCAACAGTTTGAGCGAAACCACACGCTGCTGTTTGGCGCTGCCGGTGTAATCAGCCTCCAGCCAGAGCTGATCCGCCTGTATTTTAATGTGGTCCTGTGCGATTGCCAGGATGGTGTTGAGGGTGGTCAGCGTCTGGCCGTACAGGATGGCCGTTTCTGCAGCGGTCTCCCCTGTTATCGTCCAGATCACATTCAGCTTGCTGACGCGGAAGCCGCGCAGCAGCGGCCCCACACTGGTGCGCAACACGCTGAACAGGTGCCGCACATAGCCAACAGGGTCTGCCCTGATTGCCGCTTTGATGCGGTCCACAAGGCCGGTATCTTCTTCCGGCTGTGGTTCCGCGGCAGGTGTTTCCGCTGCCGGGGCAGATTTGACTTTTGGTTTTGGTACTGCCTGTTCCGGCTGCGGGGATGTTTCCGGTGCTTTTGCGGGCTTTGCTTCCGTGGGTTCCGTCTGCTTTTCCATTGTAGGTTGTGCGGGCAGATCCGCTTTTGCAGGCGGCGGGGTTGGCTTGGACGGTGCGGCGGAAGTCGGCTCGGTTTTGGGCGTGTTCCCCTGCTTTGTTTCTGCCTTCGGTTCTGCCTTTTTTTCCTCTTCATCCGCTTTGCGCGGGTACAGGGTAAAGTGCAGCGGGCCGTAACACAGCTGTAAACGCAGGCCGCCGATATGGCTCCAACGGAAGTGAATGCCCGCAGGCAGCAGCAGCGCCAACAACAAAAGCAAAAGCAGTGCCAGCAAAATCATGCCGATTATTTTTAGCACCATCAGCACAACCGCCAACACGGCGCTCATTGCAGTTCCTCCAGGGTTTGCTGCACCGGCAGTTCTTCTTCTTTCTGAGGGTCGTCATGCAGCGGGGGCAGGTCGGCCAGACTGCCAAGGCCGAACACCCGCAAAAAGGTATCCGTCACCCGAACGCCACCGGCTTGCCGGGCAGATCCAGGCGGCCAGCTTCCTCAATCAGTCCACGTTCCATCAGCTTGGACACGGTGGAAGAGGAATCTACGCCGCGCACCTGCTCGATGAAGCTGCGGCTGACCGGCTGGTTATAGGCGATAATAGCCAGAACTTCCAGCGCAGCGGGCGAAAGCGGCGCGTTGCGGCGGGTATCCAAAATGCGCTTGACCACCTCGCCATAATACGGGCGGGTCGCCATCTGCCAACGGTCGCCGTCAAAATGCAGCAGCATCAGGCCGCTTTCGGTTTCATCATAGCGCTTTTGCAGCTTTTCCAGCAGGGTCAGCACCTCTGCCGGGTCGGCGCGCATGGCTTCGGCCAGGCGGTCGGTTTCCACCGGTTCGGCGTTGGCAAACAGCATGGCTTCCAGCATGCCAATTTTATTGCGCTGTGTGATCGGCATCGGCTGCGGCCTCCTTTCCTGTGGGTTGGTTTTGTTTGTTGCGCGGGCGGCGGGCGCGGTCCATCGTCAGGGTTCCGGTTTCATCCAGCCGCACACGCCCGGCGCGGATCAATTCCAGCAGCGCCAGGAACGTTGCCACATTGGTGCTGCGGCTTTCCTGCGGGCTGAACAGCTGGCCCATGCGGCACAGCGTACCTTTCAGCATACCGCGCAGCATGTGGGCCACACGGCTTGCCACCGATACGAACGGCGCGGTGACCAACGGTTCAAACCGCTCCTGGGTGGGCTTTTTGCGGCGCTGGCTGCGGCCCATCAGGCTGAACCACGCCTGCACCAGCCGGTCGGGATCCTGTTTGCGGGAATATTCCGCCGGGCCTTCCGGTTTTGGGGCTGGCGCACCGCGGTGTACAAATCCCGCGCACGGCTGCCCAACTCCGCCGCCACCTGCTTGCAGGTGCTGTACTCGATCAGACGGCCGGTCAGCTCCGCTTTCATGCGTTCCGCTTCAGGGCTGCGTGGCAGCAACAGGGCGCTTTTCATCTGAACCAGGTGCGCGGCCATATCAATGAATTCGCTGGAGACTTCCAGCTTATCGGCCTGCATGGTCTGGATGGCGGCAGTATACTGCTCAATGAGTTCCATGATATTGATATCATAGAGGTTCATTTTATTTTTGCCAACCAGATAGAGCAGCAAATCCAGCGGACCTTCAAAATTATCTTCCTGTAGCTTAAAGGTAAGTGTTTCCATAAAACAGCGGATATCGTTCCTTACTTAAATTGAGATGTGCCATCAGGCAATGCCGAACAGCAGTTCCACAAAGCCGGTCAGGTTCAGCAGCAAACGCCACGCCGCGTTTACGCAGAGATTGAGCGGGGTGTTGAGCAGGCCAAAGAACACCAGGAGCAGCACAACGCCCATGATGTATTTTTCATACCGCATGCCTGAAAATACAGTTTTTGCGGCAAGAACAGCAACACAATGCGGCTGCCGTCAAACGGCGGTACAGGGATCAGGTTGAACACGCCAAGGCTGATGTTCATGCTGATCAGAACATAAAGGAAATTCAGCACCAGCTGGGGCGCCGCGCCGCCGCAGGCATAATATACCACTTTATAGAGCAGCATGGCCGCATAGGCCAGCAAAAAGTTGGAGAGCGGCCCCGCCGCGGCGGAAACAGCCATCCCCCGTTTGGGATTTTTGAAGCGCGTGGGGTTGATGCCAACCGGCTTTGCCCACCCGACCCCGGCCGCAATCATGCACAAAGCGCCCAGCGGGTCAAAGTGGCGCAGCGGATTCATGGACAGGCGGCCCATATCCTTGGCGGTGGAATCGCCCAATTTCCAGCTGATAAGCGCGTGGGCGGATTCATGGAACGGGATGACGATCAGCATGGCCACGGCGCGCAGAGCGTAATAATACAGCTCCTGCGGGGAGATCACGCCATTGAGGGCAAAATGATTCATAAAAACCTCAGCATACCGCATAGCAGGCCACACAGGCACATACGGGTAATTATTTAAAGTATTATACCGTACAATCCGCCCCAAAACAAGGGCAGCGGGACACTTTGCGCCTGTTTTTGAAAAAATGTACCGTTTCTGCGGATTTTTTACGGATTTTTTCAAAAAGGGTATTGCATTTTGGCTTAAGATTTGCTATTATAGTACAGCTATGTTAAAGGAGGTGCAAGCAGAATGGCCAAATGTGCATGTTGTGGCAAGGGTGTCACTTTCGGCATCAAGGTTTCCCACTCCCATCGTCGGAGCAATCGTACCTGGAACCCCAACGTCAAGCGCGTGAAAGCGGTTGTGGGTGGTTCCCCGAAGTATATCTACGCCTGCACCCGCTGCCTGCGTTCGGGTAAGGTTACCCGCGCGGTCTGATCAAGACGCAAAAAATTGCCGGTCACAGTTGGTGGCCGGCATTTTTGCGTGCTTTTTATAAGCGGGTTCCCGTTGCTGTCAGGGGCTGCCTTGGCAGTGCTTTTTGATTTTTATCAGGATGTATCTGATCAGATACGCCTTAGGAGGTTGCTATGCTGCCAGCTGACCCAATCATCCTGCTCAGTTATATCAACACCCAGCTGCGGGATCATTACGCAAGCCTGGATGCCCTGTGTGCCGATCAGGATGCCGATAAGAATGCCATTTGCGCAAAACTGGCCGATGTTGGCTATGAATACAACGCCAGCCGCAACCAGTTTGTGTAACGGTGTTGATCACACCCACATGTTTTCGCACGGCACTTTGCCCCGCAAGGGGTAAGGTGCTGTTTTTTTGGGTAAACCGCAGCGCTGTTTGCTGCGCAAGGCACGCCTGAAAGCTACGGCAATACCGCATAATTCTAAGTGCCGATACGGCGAGCGAGGTGCGGCAACTGCTAAGCCAAAAGCGCAGATAATACTGGATGCTGCAAAGGTGAGCGCCGCCAGTGGCGGAAACAGCGAACCGAAGCAGGGGCAGCGGTCGCAGAGTGCGAGGGGCTTTTGCCCCCGAAGCACGAT
>ENA-OQAJ01000083-OQAJ01000083.1-human-gut-metagenome-genome-assembly--contig:-NODE-83-length-26779-cov-2.445633_pt1 | contig 26779 bp, 28 predicted proteins | sample MGYA00242736_ERZ504529 | MGnify/ENA primary metagenome ERZ504529 (study PRJEB26092, sample SAMD00036275) | human gut metagenome | host: Homo sapiens | study: EMG produced TPA metagenomics assembly of...
AGCGCGCGGATCGGTCACCCGTGCCCCAAACCCGTCAACGCAAGAGATCCATACAGTACCGTACGCACACGGCTCACACGGCCAAGCGTTCCCGTATGTTCAAGTGATTCGACAAAATTTGCATGCCGCCACCATCGGACCAACAGTATGTGAGGAACTTGGCCCAACGCCTATCTTGAACATTTCGAGAATACTGAACATACCAACGTCGCCTTGCTTCTCAGGTGCCTTGCTCAGGCTGCATACAATGCACGGAACATGAGAATCATAATGATCAAACCAATGATGGCGGCCTAACTTCCATCACCAGCATGATAATGGCCGTGGTTTTACGATTGCCGAGTTTAACGTCAAGTAACTTGGCGAACAGGAAGGCGACGAAACCAAGAGCTGCGCCATTCAACGCAATCGCACCAATCTGGCCCATTGGTGAGCACACTCTCCCCCACCATGGCAAGCACGGAATTGATGGTGGCGGAGAACACTAGCAGGCTCCACGCACCGTAACCGATAAGTCCAACAATCGCATATGCGAACGGTCGGAACCGTTCACGCATTTTGAGCGTGAACGATTCGGCGCACCACAGCAGCGCAAAGCCCACAACGAACGTGAACGCCACTGCCATGAACACCGCTTCCATAGCCCATGGAATCAACGCCAACGACGCCTTCAACAACGAGAAATACAGCGGAGAACAAGCCAGTTCGCCCACAGCCAAAACTCCTGCGACGATAATCGCTTGGGAGAGCATCAGCGGAATTTCCGTATCGGGCTGTTCGATTACTGGCTTGATATCTTTCGACGTCATACTTTTTCCGTTCCAGTCGGCTACTTGGGGTTATCAATGCCGCCAGTGTAATAACGGATTGTTTCGTACGTGCTATCCAGCAATATTTCACAACGACCTCGACCATTAGGCCGTCATCGCAGCCAGAAAACCTGAGATCGGACTATGAATGGCAAGTCATCATTATTGAATAGCATACTGAGAGAGTATATTCTGTTTGAGATTCATCGATTGTTGAACTAGTTGTTCATATGTGAGGCATCCAGACATGTCTTCAACGGCGATTTTTTTAGGAGCAATTTCTGCATTACGTAGCATTTGAGACACAACGTCAATTTCTTATTCATTTATCTGCATTTCCTTTCGGATACATTAAAAAAAGCCCACAAACTGCAATAATGGACAAAGCCAGCCAATACATCCATGTTGCATGGAAAGCCGATGTGAGAAAAGGCACGAAAAATCCGCCACAAAATGATCCGATGGATTCACCAATGGCTGTCAAAATAAGACGACAATTGAGTATGTCGACAAGAGGCATGTTTTCTCCGGATTCCACCATGGCGACATTTGTCAACGGTGCGTACGTGCATTCCGCAGATGCAAATACCAGCAGAGCAGCAAATATGAACCATACCGATTGCATCAACGTTCCCGCTGCGAACAGCACAAAAGCGATGCCGTACAACCCTAGGCTTAAGCCCATGCAATACGTTGATGTTTTTCCTGTATCCATGATGCGTACCACCAGCCTGCTGATGGGGAACTGCAAAACTATCCCAGCAATGGCATCCACAGTGAAGAACAGTCCGCTCGGCAGCAGATCTGAAGAAAAACCATGAAATACGAGTGACATGCCAGAAAAAAGCTGCCCATTCATCACACTGCCAGTAACGACAATCAGCAATACCGGCAACATTCTTCGACTGCTCAATAATGTACCGATGGTGGAAAGAATCGAAGTTTTTTTCCTCTGAAGGACTATCTGAAGTTCGTAGATAAACATGTCGCTCAAAACAAATTCCGGTGATAACGGATATGACGGCATATATCAGACAAATGATGATGAGAAAGTTGGCGAGACCAAGTCTGCACTGTACATAAGACGCTGTGATAGGACCAATAGCAGCTCCTAAGTTCGCAGACAAGGTTGCCAGCGAAAAGAATGATGCTTGCTCCTTGCTATCTGCAGTGGTTGCAATGATGTGCCCTCGAAGAGTGAAATTCACCAATGAAATGCCAACACCGAACAACATCAAGCCAAGCAAAGCAAATACAGGCGAAACCTGCAATAGCCATGCAAAAGATACTAGTCCCAGTACGATAATCGCCAAGCTGATCTGCATGAGCCATAGTGTTGATATTTTCTCAATCAACCGGCCTAAAAACAGTGTACTTCCCCGTGCTGCAGCCGATAGAACACCAAGCATCACACCCGACAAAACACTCGCTGAGCCGACACGCTGGGTGAGCATTATCGGAAGCATCGACAGTACCGCACTGTATGCAAGATTCGTTGTCAAATAGTCAATAGATAGAGACGCATATCTTCTGCTTCGCATAGATTGTTCGCCGTTCGCCACTCTCACAGCAGAGAAAACTAGCCCCCTTGCACAACGATTGTCATGCGTTGTTCATCATGTGGACACCGGATTTTGAGTCAACATTAAGCTCATCTCAGCGCGAGATAAAACAAAATCAACCAGTATATTCTGATTGGGTCGCATGGTGCCGCCAGCGGGAATCGAACCCGCAATCCGAAGAGACCGATTTTAAGTCGGTTGCGTATACCAGTTTCGCCATGGCGGCAAGGCATCGAACAAGCCGACGCCCAAGTTAATTATGCCACGTTACGTTCGGCAAGCAATCGCGTGCCGTAATCCAACACAATGCCATCAAGCAAACCGTGCTCGCTGGCCATGAAGGAGTCGATATGCTGACCATGGTCGGCATAGGCCGCTTCGCTGACTTTGGCGAGCACACGATTCCACACCAGTGCACCGCCACCGACCACGTCAACACGACCCGGGTGAATGGTTTTGTAGGTCAGGCGCTCTTCGCGCGGCATCGTAAGGAACTTGTTATCAACCGCATAAGCGTCTTCCAGCGAGCAGCTGGCACCATCCACCGCGGAATGGTCGTATTCGGTCAATCCCATGGCCAGAGCGGTCATGGTAGTCACTGTGCCCGACACGCCGATGATAGTACGGGTTTTGCCTGCAGGAACCGTTTTGAACGCTTCATCGATATGCTCGTCGATGTCGGCAATGGCCTCTTGAATCTGCGCTTCGGTAGGCGGATCGTTCTTCAAGTGGCGTTCGGTCATACGCACCGAGCCAATGTTCATGGAGAACGCGGCCTGCACCTGCGTGTTCGGATGGCTTACACCGTCGCCGCCAAGCACCAATTCCGTAGAGCCGCCACCCAAATCAACCACCAAATACGGAGCTTCGACGTCGCGACGAACCACGCTCGTGGCACCAAGGAAGCTTAGATCAGCCTCTTCCGTACCGGGAATGACTTCCGGACGCACGCCGAGGATCTGCTCGATAGTGTCTTCGAATTCCTCACGGTTCTCAGCATCACGAGTGGCCGAAGTGGCAACGAAACGAATGCCATCCACCGGATGCTCTTTCAGCACCTCGGCGAATTCGCGGGCAGCGGCGTAGGCACGTTCCAATGCCTCATCGGCGAAACGATGCGTCTTATCAACATCCTGACCGAGGCGAATCACACGAAGAATACGCGGAACAATATCTTCGACGCCGTCTTCGCTGACTCGGGAGACCTTCAGACGAATCGAGTTCGTACCGCAATCAATGCCGGCAACAGTAACGGATTTCATTGCTTCTTCTTTCTGTCTGAATATGGTTCAGTCTTCGTTTTCCACCGTGCAACGGCATACCTTGGGGTCGAATTCATGACGAATCGCCTCCAATGCCATGTCTCCGATCGGATTGGCGCCCTCGCCCATCACCAGCGTTTGCGCCAGCAAGGCGTGCAGACACTTGATGCGAACAGGCATGCCGCCGGCACTGGTGCCTTCGATATGCTCTTCGCTGTCTTCCATAGCAACGGCGATTTCATGCCGGAACGCCAAATACAGTTCGTGCGCACGCTCGTAGGCGGCTTTCAGATCGTCATCTTCAGCCAAAAAGATCGTTGTACTCCTTCATCTTGCCTTCGGCTTCGATGTGGGAGATGGCTTTCACCGCTTCCGGGCCAGTCAAATAGCAAGTGGTAGGGAAAGGCACGCCTCCCGGCAGCAGCGGACGCGTGACCACAGCCAAAGGCCTGCCGCACACGCAACGTGCTCCGACAGCCACCATGCCACGCGGGTAACGACCCAACTGACGCTCGACCACAGCAATATCATGCTCGGTGGCAGGCTGGTCGAGAACCTTCTTCGCCAAGGCTTTGGCCTGTTCGCTGATTGTCATACCCTGTGTCACTCCTGCTGATCTCCTGATTGCTGTTGGTTGTTGTCTTGTGAAGTCTGCTGCTGGCCACCGGATTCTTGGCTTGTTCCATTCGCATCTGATTCACCGGTTGACGTACTTTCGGACGTTTCCCTCGATTTCGATTTCACTTCGTCCGATTGGTCGGCTTGTTTGAACGAATACGCCATTTCCTTATACCAAGGCAGTACGGTTTTCTGCGATTCATCCGTCTTTTTTGCATCTTCTGTGGTTTCGCCGGTCACCGCTTCGGGATGTTCCACACGAATCGCCTGTTCTCCTGGAAATACGAATCCCAGACGATCCCTTGCCTGCGCTGTAACGTAAGCTTTGTCATCCCAACGCGCAATGTCGTTTTCCAGTTCCTGCTTTTGCGCTATCAGCGCAGCTTCCTGCTTCTTCAAGCCATTCAATTCAGCCATATTCAGCGCATAGGTATGGAACGTCGACGCCAGCTGGATGGATCCCAAAGCCACGATAAATACCGCCACAAAGAACGCGATGGGGCCAGCACTGCCCCTTCTGGATGCTTTCTTGCGTGACTTTGAACTCATAGCAATGAAAATACCCGCCGCGTTCGACGAGGAACACGACGGGCACTCTACATCAGCGCATATTCGATGCGCTTACGCTCACTTGGCGATGTACTTCTTGCAGGCCTTGAAAGCGCTGTAGCCAGCATACTGAGCGGTGGAGCCGAGCTCCTCCTCGATCTCGAGCAGGCGGTTGTACTTGGCAATACGCTCGCCACGAGCCGGAGCACCGGTCTTGATCTGGCCGGTGTTCTTTGCCACAGCCAGGTCGGAGATGGTGGTGTCCGGGGTCTCGCCGGAACGGTGGGAAACCATGGAGGTGAAGCCGTTCTTGGTGGCCAGCTCGATGCGTCGAGGGTCTCGGTGACGGTACCGATCTGGTTCAGCTTGACCAGCAGGGAGTTGGCGGCGCCGAGCTCGATGCCCTTAGCCAGACGTGCCGGGTTGGTGACCAGCAGGTCGTCGCCGACGAACTGCAGACGATCGCCGAGCTTGGCGGTGATGGCAGCCCAGTCTTCCCAGCCTTCTTCCTGGAACGGATCCTCAATGGAGACGATCGGGTACTCGTTGATGAGGTTCTCGTAGAAGTCGAGCATGTAGCCGGCTTCACGATCGTCGCCTTCGAAGTGGTACTTGCCGGTCTCCTTGTTGTAGAACTCGGAGGAAGCCACGTCGAGGGAGATGCCGATCTGCTTGCCCGGCTCGTAGCCGGCGGCGGAGATGGCGTCCATGATGTAGTTCAGGGAGTCCTTGTTGGACTTCATCTTCGGAGCGAAGCCGCCCTCGTCGCCGAGGCCGGTGTTCAGGCCCTGCTTCTTCAGGACGTTCTTCAGGGTGTGGTAGACCTCGACGCCAGCCTGCAGAGCCTCGCTGTAGGTGTTGAAGCCGTACGGGGAGATCATGTACTCCTGGATGTCGGTGGCGAAGTCAGCGTGGGCGCCACCGTTCATGATGTTCATGTTCGGGACCGGCAGGATGTGGCCGTTGGTGCCGCCGATGTAGCGGTACAGCGGCTGATCCGCGGACTCGGCGGAAGCGTACAGAGCGGCCAGGGACACGCCGAGGATGGCGTTGGCGCCCAGACGGCCCTTGTTCGGGGTGCCGTCGAGCTCGATCATGGTCTCATCGAGAGCGCGCTGATCGGAAGCGTCCATGCCGATGACCTTTGGAGCGATCTCCTCGTTCACGGCCTTGACGGCGTTGAGCACGCCCTTGCCCTGGTAAACGGACTTGTCGCCATCGCGACGCTCCCAAGCCTCGGCTTCACCGGTGGAAGCACCGGACGGAACGAGGCCCAGGCCCTGAGCACCGTCATCGGTGTCAAGAACGACCTCGACGGTCGGGTTGCCGCGGGAATCGAGAATCTGACGCGCGTAAACGCTTTCAATTACTGCCACAACTACTCCTTATAAACGTTAGGTTGTGATGACAATGCCAAGAATAGTGCGATTTATGGACGTATGCCAAACTTTGCCCGCATGTTCCATGTGAACGCTCACACTCTTTTTGCATCCCATTGTCATTGACGCGGTGTCGGTTTCCAGTCCAGATCGTCAAGCAATTGACTGGTCCATCCGACCACTTCGTCCGAGCTCATCGGCTTGGAACCAAGCGAGCCTGCGAATGGAGCCGGTACCAGATACGTCTTGGTCAACGGCCGGTACTGGATGCCTTTGTAGATTCTGGCCATGCGCATCTGCACGGATTCACGCGGCTCGAACTTCGACACGCGCACGTTGCGTCCTTGCGCGATGATCTCGGAAATGCCGAGCTTACGCGCCTTGAACCGCAACCGCGCCACGTCGAACAGCGCCTCGAAATCGACGGGCGGCTTGCCGTAACGGTCGGTGAGTTCGTCGCGCAGCTCGTCGAGATCGTCTTCGGTGCGTGCGGAGGCGAGTTTCTGGTACGCTTCCAATCGCAGTTTGTCCGAATCGATGTAGTCGACGGGAATGGACGCCTCGATCGGCAGGTCGATGGTGACGGCAACCGATTCCTTGCGTTCCGGCTCCTTGTACTGTTCGACCGCTTCGGACACCATACGCACGTACAGGTCGAAGCCGACGCCTTCGATATGGCCGCTCTGCTCGTCTCCCAGCAAATTGCCGGTGCCGCGCAATTCGAGATCCTTCATGGCTACGTCGAAGCCAGAGCCGAGCGCGGTGTTCTGCGCGATGGTGGCGAGCCTGTCATGCGATTGCTGGGTCATCGGCTTGGTCGGATCGTACAGGAAGTACGCATACGCGCGCTCACGTCCACGACCGACGCGGCCACGCAGCTGATGCAATTGGCTCAAGCCGAAGCGGTCGGCATGGTCGACGATCAGCGTGTTGGCGTTGGAGATATCAAGGCCGGTTTCGATGATGGTGGTGCATACCAGCACGTCGATGTCGCGATGCCAGAGTCGCGGATCACACCGTCAAGCTGTTTCTCCCCCCATCTTGCCGTGGGCTATGCGACATGCGATTCGGGCACGAGCTCGTGGATTTTCGCCGCGACGGAGGAGATGTCCTGCACACGATTGTGCACGTAGAACACCTGCCCACCACGCAACAGCTCGCGCCGGATGGCGGCGGTGACCTGCGCGTCCTCGTAAGCGCCGACGTAGGTGAGCACCGGCAGGCGATCCTCCGGCGGCGTGGCCAGCGTGGACATTTCGCGGATACCGGTGACAGCCATTTCCAACGTGCGCGGGATAGGCGTTGCCGACAGGCTCAGCACGTCCACATTGGTGCGCAACGCCTTGAGCGTCTCCTTGTGCTCGACGCCGAAACGCTGTTCCTCGTCGATGATGACGAGTCCCAGATCCTTGAACTTGATCTTCGGATTGAGCAGCTTGTGCGTGCCGATGACCACATCCACGGAACCGTCTTCAAGCCCCTTGATGGTCTCGTTAATCTCCTTGGTGGTCTGGAATCGGCTCATGGCAGCCACGTTCACGGGGAAGCCTTCGAAACGTTCGGTGAAAGTCTCGAAATGCTGTTGCACGAGCAGTGTGGTCGGCACGAGCACGGCCACCTGCTTGGAATCCTGCACCGCCTTGAACGCGGCGCGCACCGCGATTTCGGTTTTGCCGAAGCCCACATCGCCGCAGATCAGACGGTCCATCGGAATGGGTTTCTCCATATCCGACTTGACCTCGTCGATGGTGGTGAGCTGGTCGGCCGTCTCCTGATAGGGGAAAGCGTCCTCCAGCTCCTTCTGCCACGGCGTGTCCTTGCTGAAGGCATAGCCTTTCGTACGCTGGCGTGCCGAGTAGAGCTTGACCAGATCCTCGGCGATCTCATGCACATGCTTGCGCGCCTTGGCTTTGGTGGCGGCCCAGTCGGAACCGCCCAGCTTGTTGAGTTTCGGCGTTTCGGCGCCGATGTATTTGCTGACCTGGTCGAGCTGGTCGGTGGGGATGAACAGTTTGTCCGCCGGCGCGCCTCGTTTGCTGGGAGCGTATTCGATGACCAGGTATTCGCGGGTGGTCTGGTTCTCGCCTTTGCCGATGGTACGTTGGCGCATCTCGACGAACCGGCCGATGCCATGCTGTTCGTGCACGACGTAATCGCCCGTTTTGAGTTCCATCAGGTCGATGGCCTTGCGGCGGCGTTTCGGCGTTTTAGCCTGTCCTGCGGCGGATGTGCGGCCGGTCAGGTCGCGTTCGGTGAGCAGGGCGATTTTCGCGGCGTCGTCCACGAAACCGTCGATGGCGCGCGATCGGACGCAATCGAAATTCGCGATGCCGGTTTCGTTGATCGCACGCTTCAGTCGGGTGAGTGTGCCTTGGGCCGCGGCCGTGATCGTCACCGCATAGCCGGCGTCGAGCAGTCCTTCGATGCCGGAGGCCGCTTTGTTTTCGTCACCGCGGTATTCACCGGGTTTGGTGGCATCAAGTTGGATGTGGCCTTCCCGGGTGGCGTCGACGCCGAAGCTGGTGAGTTTCCACACGTCATGTTTGGAGAAGACGAGTGCGGAGATGGTTTCCTCGAATCGTAGAAATTCGCCTGGTCGAAGGTGATCGGCGCTCCGGCGCCCATGTCCGGATGCGGCGACATGCCAGCTTGCGGCAAGGAATTCGTTTGGCGGTTTTCGCCAGATCGTCGGCGGCGCGACGAAGTTTTTCCGGGTCGGACAGCATGACCAGCGCATGCTTGGGCAGCATGCCCTGCACCGGTTCCATATCGTCGACCAGCGCGGGCAGCAGCGATTCCATGCCTTCCACCGGGATGGCGTTGGCGATGGATTCGAGCATGTCCTCGGCGTTGGGAATGGAGCCGATCAGCGATTTCGCACGTTGGCGAATCTGGTCGGTCAACTGCAGTTCACGGCATGGCGTGGCCCATACGGTGGAAATATCCTTACCGTAGGTGCGCTGGTCGGATGCGTGGAATTCACGTATGGTGTCGATCTCGTCGCCGAAGAATTCGATACGCACCGGATGCGGCAGAGTGGGCGGAAAAACGTCGATGATGCCACCGCGGACGGCGAATTCGCCACGGTCCATCACCAAGTCGACGCGCGTTGTACGCGTTTTCCACCAGTTTGCGGGATGCTTCGTCAAGAGGCAGTTCCTCGCCTTGGGAGAACACGAGTGGTTCGACGTCCCCCAAGCCTGCGACCACCGGTTGGATGAGGGAGCGCACCGGCATGACCAGAATGCGGATGGGGCCGAACAGCGTGCTGCCCTCTTCGGGATGCTTCAGCCTGCGGAACACCGCCATGCGGCTTGCCACAGTGTCCGCGCGTGGTGAAAGCCGTTCATGGGGAAGGGTCTCCCATGCTTCAAGCTGCGCCACATCGTTTGGGTCTCCGTCATACCAGGAACGGATGGACTCCACGGCTTCCTCCGCTTCGCGGCTGGAGGCGACGACGAGCACGACCGGCTGTTTGCCCGCAGCGCCGGCTGCGAGCGCCGGGCGTAGGCCGTCCGGCACACCGACGGTGATGCTGGGGTCGATGTCTGATTCCGGTTCTTCGATTTCCCCCGGCGATGAGCGCGCGGAAATCGTCATCGGTTTCCAGCACGTCGAGGATGCCGGCAAGCGAGCCTGCGGTCGGCAGTTGCGGTGGTTGCGCCGGAGACGTCGGTTCAGCGGCCATTGAATCGCTCCTGGGCTTTGGCGAGACCGTCGAAGATGATGGTTTCGGCCGCGTCGGCACCGTCGGCGAGGAATTCGGGGAGCTGCTTGCGTTGGTCCGGTCCGAAGCGCCCAGCACCCAGTTCACGGTGTTGTCGTGCGCGTGGGCTCCGCGTTGGGCGTGGCCGACGCCCATGCGCACGCGCGCGTATTTCGAGGTGCCGAGCGAACGGTCGATGGATTTGATGCCGTTGTGCCCGCCTGCGGAGCCGCCGGCTTTGACTTTGATTCTGCCGAAGTCGAGGTCCATGTCGTCGTGGATAACCACGATATGGTCCGGTTCGATCTGGTAGTAGGCGCTGATGGAGGCGACCGCGTTGCCGGATTCGTTCATGTAGGTGAGTGGCTTGGCGAGGAAGAATTTGACGTTGCGGCCGGATAGGTTCATCACGCCTTTGCCGAGCATGGCGAGTCCCTTGTGGTCGGAGAAGTTGACGGACCAGCGTTCGGCCAGCACGTCGGCGGTCATGAAGCCCATGTTGTGGCGGGTGCCTCATATTTGGAGCCGGGGTTGCCCAGTCCTGCGATCAGCCAGAAATCAGATGCCATAATAATCGTCCATTCCTCTGTGTTCTTGCGTGCTCTCGTCTTGTTTAACCGCACAGATTCTACTGTCAGGTGCTTACAGGTCGAGATGCCAGTAGCTCATGTCGCGCATGGTTCCGGTGGAGTCGGTGGCGGCTTGGGGCATGAGTCCGAATTGGGTGAATCCGAAATGTTTCATCAGTGCGATGGATCCGCGGTTGTCGGCGAAGATGATGCCGCAGGCTTTGCGCATGTGGCGGTTTCGGCATTCGTCAAGCAGTTTGGCCAGTGTGAAGGTGCCCGCTCCCCTGCCCTGCATTCGGGGGCGATGTAGTAGGCGAGGTCGGTGCGCGTCGTAGCGGCGCGGTCGTAGAACACGGACAGCGCGGAGAAGCCGATGATCCGTTCGCCGCCTTCCGTGGCTGCATCCGTGGCAGGCACGGTGGTGACGAACACCGCATATGGATCGTGGTGCGATTCCACCCATGCCTTGCGTTGCGCGTAGGTACGTGGCGTGGTGTCGGCGGACGAGCCGCCGCGGATGACTGCCGCGTTGTAGATGTCGGTGATCGCTTGGATATCGTCTTGCGTCGCGATGCGGAAAGAATAGTCGACCATGCGCCCAGCATACCCGGCGGCGAACGACAACAGGGGCCGGTTCCTTTGGAAGGAGCCGGCCCCTGCGTATTTCATGAAGGGAATCGGACAGGAATCACTGTTCGAGTTCGATGGCCTTGTTCAGTGCTTCCTGAAGCTGCTTCTGAGCGTCGCCGTAGGCGGACCAATCGCCCTTCTTCATGGCGGCATCGGAATCCTTCATGGCCTGTGCGGCATCGTCGAGTGCCTTCTTCAGGTCGGCGCTCATCGTGCCGGACGAATCGCCATTATTGCCGCCAGTCTTACGTCGGTATTGGATGGCGTGTCCTGCTTGCCGTCAGTGTTGGTCTTGCCATCGGCGGAATCGTCGTTCTTAGCATCCTGCTTGTCATCGGTGGTGTCGCCCACGTTTTCGGCGTCGCCTGCGGACGCGCCGGAATCGCCGCCGAACACCTGGTCGAGAGCCTCGTCCAGCGTGTCGGCGAAGCCGACCTGGTCGCCGAATGCGACGAGCACCTTCTTCAGCAGCGGGAAGCTGGTGGAGCCGGACGATTTGACGTACACCGGCTGCACGTAGACCAGGCCTCCGCCGAGAGGCAGGGTGAGCAGGTTGCCGCGCTGCACATTGGTCGAGCCGGATTCGAGCAGGTTGAGTTCCTTCGACACGTCGGCGGACGCGTTGAAGTTGTTCTGCGCCTGGCCGGGGCCCGGCACGTTGGAATCCTTCGGCAGTTCCTGCAATCGTATGGTGCCGTAGCTCGAGCCGATTTTGCCTTTCTCGTGGCCCGCGTCGGAATCGACCGACAGGAAGCCGGTCAGGATTTCCCTGGTGGACGAGCCTGCGGGAATGTACGACGAGGTCAGCGAGAACACCGGTTCGCTGGAGCCGCCGGTCTGCAGCGTCAGATAGTACGGCGGCTGCAGGATGTCTCGCTGTTGCGCCTGCTGCGATTCGGTCGGGTCGACGGGGGTCTGCCAGAAATCCTCTCCGGAGAAGAACTGGTTGGCGCTGGACACGTGGTATTTGGCCAGCAGTTCGCGCTGCACCTTGAACAGCTTTCCGGATAACGCATGTGGCTCATCAGGTCGCCGGAGATTTCCGACAGCTGGTGGTACTGGCCGGGGAAGATCTTCTCCCAGGCTTTGATGACCGGGTCGGACTGGTCCCATACATACAGGTCCACGGAACCGTCGTATGCGTCCACGGTGGCTTTCACGGAATTGCGGATGTAGTTGGCGTTCTTCGAGTTCAGGCTGCTTACCGTGTCGGAGGATTCCGTGGTGGAGTCCTTGGTGGCCTCGCCCAAGTCGGTCATCTGAGAGTATGGGTAGGCGTCCGAAGTGGTGTAGCCGTCCACGATCCACTTGACCCGTCCGTCCACCACGCCGGGTATACGCGGCCGTCAAGCGTCAGATACGGCGCAACTTGGCCACACGTTCCTTCGGGGAACGGTCGTAGAGAATCTGCGAATTGGAGTTCACACGGTTGGAGAACAGGATCTGGTCGGAGCCGAAGCGGATGGCGTACAGCAGTCTGGAGAAGATGTTGCCGATCTTCGGACCGCCATCGCCCTTGAAGGTGTTGGTGGCGCCTTCCGAACCGGTCGGATAGTCGAATTCCCAGGATTTGGTGCCTTCCGGGAGCGCCTACGATCGAATATTCGGTGGCGTTCGGAGAGAAGTAGATGCGCGGCTCGGTACTTTTCGGAATCGGTGAGCTTGCCTTGGGTGGGGATGCCCGCTTCGGAAGAACTTCGGCTGGCCGTCGGCGGTCACCTTGTTGCCGTAGGCGGCCACAACGCCATAGCCGTGCGTGTACACGGTGTGGTCGTTGACCCAGTTGCGGTTGTCGAGACCGTCCAGATCGAGTTCGCGCGCGGCGATCACCGTGTCCTGGCTGACGCCGTCGACGTCGTATTTGTCGACCGCGACGGTGTCGGCGAACGTGTAGTACTGCTTGGACTGCTGCAGCTGTTTGAACGTCGGGGGAGATGATCTGCGGGTCGAGCAGGCGGATCTGAGCGGTGGATTCCGCGGAATCAGCCAATGCGCCTTCCTCGCCTTCGGTGGTGGCCTTGTACTGTTCGGCCTTCACCTTGTCCAAGCCGTACGCGCGCGGGTGGCGTCGATGTTGCGCTGGATATAGGTGGATTCCATTTCCTGCGCGTTCGGATTGCGCGGAAGCGCTGCAGCAGCACCGGCCAGGCCACAGTAAGCACCAGGCTCACCACGATGGCGGAGGCGATGGCCACGGTCGGCACCTTCCACGCCTTGAGCGCTTCGGAAGCACGTGCCGCGATGGGTGCGGAACCTTCCAACGTATGGGATTTCATAATCCACAGGCCCAGTATCACGCCAAGGATGGCGGTGATGGCGGCCATGATGAACGTGACGGGGATGGTGGCGTTCACCGTGGTGTAGGTGGCACCGGTGATTCTGCTGCCTTCCTCGGTCAGGTGCGAGAACACTCCCAGAACCTGATTGGCGGCCCAGGCGAACATGTTGAGCATCAGCCAGATGCCGATCTGGCGGCGGGCGCGTTTGGTGATGCGGAACAGGCCATGGCCGTTCACCGGCATGGTGATGCGGATGCCGCCCATAAGCACGTGGGTGACGATGGAGAAGATGATGCCAGCGAGCAGCAACAGCGAGACAGCGGACATGATGAGTTTCAGTCCGGGCAGCACGAACACGTAGAAGCCGTTGTCGATGCCGAACTGCGGATCCTTGGTGCCGAAGCTTTGCGAGTTGAACATGAGCAGGATTTCGGACCAGTTCGCGTTGAACTGGGAGCCGAACACCAGTCCGACAATCAGGGAGATGACCACGGCGATGCGTCGAGCGCTCTTGGAGCTCACGCTCTTGCCGATTTCGATGGTGTCGCCGTTCACGCGGATGGTGGAGCCGTCCGCAGCGTCGGGACGCGCCCATATCGCCAGCGTGGCGGAGATGAAGCCGACTGCGGCGATGAGCACCGCGTACGCCAGCCAGAGGCCGACCCTGGTGCCCAGCTGCGTCCAAATCACGCTTTGGAAGCCGAGCTGGCTGTACCACATGACATCGGTGACGAACTGCGCGAGCGCGAAGAACAGTCCGATGACGATGGCGAGCGCCAGCACCACGCCGATGAAGATCTTGCTGCCGTTCGACGGTTTGCGCGGACGGTTCGGCTTGCTGGTGATGCGGGGGCCCGAAGGTCGTTTCGGGGGAACGTTCGACGATGGTTGCGGACCGTCCCCTCCGTCGGTTTCGACGTTGAGGATGATCGGATCGTCGTTGCTGGGTTTGCGCGGATTCTGCCTGCCGGCACGGTTCGAGCCGCCTTCGGGATCGAACATGGGACCAAACATATCAAAGAAAGACATGCTAATAGCCTAGCGACAGGCGAGGAACGCCGTTAAGCCGCCAGCCGAACGGATCTGGCCGTGGGCTGAATCGGCTGTTCCGTGGCATGTCCGTATGAAGAGAACATATGGGGAATGCCGGCATGCCATAATGGCGGTATGAAGAAGGCTCATGGGTTTTTCACACGATTGGTGGCTGCCTGCTGCGTGGCGATGCTGCCGGTCACGTTGGCCGCATGTTCCGGCGACGCTTCCCCATCGGACGCCGCCACCGCAGCTTTTTCCACTCGCCGGCCGACGGTCACGCATGATTCCCTCGACAAGGCGCAAGTGCCGTCCGTCCGCGACGATTCGCCGCATGCCAAGGCGGTGCGGGCCGTGGAGTCCATGAGTGTCGAGGAACGGGTCGGGCAGCTGGTTATGGCACCATTGTTTCGCTGGTTCCGATCCGTCATCGTTGTATGACCTCATTGCGAACAGGCATGTTGGTTCGGTTTTGATCATCGGCAACTGGACTTCGGGGATCGCCGGGGTCGCGGCCGCCACATCCACGCTGCAATCGTATGCTCCGGGCGACAACCAGCTGTTGATGTCCACCGATCAGGAGGGTGGTCTGGTCCAGCATCTCAAGGGGGCCGGGTTCGATACCATGCCTTCGGCCATCCAGCAGGGCGCAATGGATGTCAGCCAGTTGAGGCAATCGGCATCCGCATGGGGCACGCAGCTCAAAGCTGCGGGCATCAATGTCGATCTGGCGCCCGTCGTCGGCACGGTGACCGTGGACCGTTCGTCGAACGCCCCGATTGGCGCGCTGTACCGTGATTTCGGTCTTGATCCGGCCGGCAATGCGGACCATGCGAAGGCGTTCATACAGGGCATGTCCGATTCGGGGGTAGGCAGCGCCATCAAACATTATCCGGGTTTGGGATCGGTGACCGGCAATACCGATTTCACCGCGAACGGCATCCTCGACACCACCACCACGTTGGATGGTCCGGAAATCAGCGCGTTCAACGGCACGTTGGAGGCAAGCCCTTCGATGGTGATGATGTCTTTGGCCACATATCAGGCGATCGATCCGAATAATCCGGCCGTGTTCTCATCAACGCTGGTCACCGGCTATCTGCGCGGGAAAATCGGCTTCCAAGGCGTCGTCACTTCCGATTCCCTGTCCGCAACGGCTTTGAGTGGCGTGCAGCCGAGTGATTTGGGTGTGCGGCTGGTCGAAGCCGGCGGCGATTTGGCATGTATCGGCGCCTCTTCCTACGTGCAGCCGGTGTTGGACGGATTGAACGCCAAAGCGGCCGGCGATGCGACGTTCGCGCGGAAGGTGCAGCAATCCGCCATTCGTGTGATGACGCTCAAATACGAGATGGGGCTCGCCAGGTAATCGCAATGCCAAGCACAGGCGGAAGCGTCTTACGAGAAAACCAGCTGTACCAGCAGCATATAGACGGCGGTGCCGCCGGCGATCGACAGCAGCATGTTCCTTTTCCATATGTGCAGCAGGGCGATTGCGATAATCGCCAACAATTCGGGAATGCCGTGGCTGCCTGACGTCAGGCGCACTCCTTTGAGCGAGTACACGACAAGCAGGCCTGTCATGGCATACGGCAGGACGGTGCCCAGGTAGGTGATGAAACGCGGCGGTTCCTTCGATTCGGGGAACAGCAGGAACGGCAGGAAACGTGTCAGCATGGTGCCGAGCATCGCCATGATGATGGTGATGACGCCTTGCCACGTGGTCATGATCATCATGCGTTCGTCTCCTTGTCCGCGTTGTTCGTTTCGTTCTCCCCGTCCGTCTTGTCGATCTTCAGGTCGTCCAGGTATGGCCGCAGCAGAATGAACATGACGAGCATGGCGACCAGGGATGGGATCATGAAATTGTCGGCGCCGAACACCCCCAGACAGATCGCGGGCACCGCTATGCCGGTAAGCGCGGCCATGTGGCTTTTGCGTTTCGTGGTCAGCCATTGATCCACGAAAATGACGGCGAACATGGCGGTCATGATGAAGTCGAGACCGGAGGTGTTGAAGGTGATGCGTTCTCCGAGAAGGCCGCCAAGCGTGGCGCCGGCCACCCATGATGACTGGTTGAGCAGGCCGACGAAGAAGTAGAACCATCCGCGATCGACGTCGGCCGCAATGATGGTGCCGTTGTCGATGGCGAAGGTCTCGTCGCACAACGAGAAAATGAGATACGGCTTCTTGGCGCCCATGTTCTTGAACCGGCCGAGCATGGAGATGCCGTAGAACAGATGACGGGTACCGAGCATGACGGCCAGCATGAACGTGACGAACGGGTTGAACGCGGACACCAGCAGATTCACGGTGACGAATTCCATGGAACCGGTGAAGATGAACGCGCTCATGCACATGGGCCACAGGAACGAAAAGCCGCGCGTGCCCATCAGCACGCCGTACGACAACGCCAGAAGGAAAAAGCTGATGCAGACCGGCGACGTCCGCGGCAATGCCGTTCTGAACGCCTTGCCCATGACGGCGTTCCTGTTCTGCGTCCGCACCATTAAATATCAGCCCTTCTTCCGTCCGTTCCCATGCTTCTCTTCTCATGCCTTCTCTTGCCGCGCCCTGATATACCCCGCGCGCCACAACGACGGCCAACATACTATCGCCGACCCCGACAAACCATGCGCAACCGTATCGGCGCGTGGACATCGACGGATTACGTACAAAGCATGCGCGACGAGATTATCATGCTGCATACTGGAACGTAACGAAAAACCTTTGGACAAGGAGCATGAATGAAGACACTGGTACTGGTGTTCCACCCGCATCTGGAAAAATCGCAGGTCAACCGCAAGCTCATGGACGCGGCCAACGAGACCGGCGACGTGACCGTGGTGGACGAGTACGCCGCATATCCCGACTTCAAAATCAACGTCGAACATGAGCAGGAGCTCATCGAAACGCATGACCGCATCGTGCTGCAGTTCCCGTTCTACTGGTACAGCTCCCCCGCGCTGCTCAAGCAGTGGGAGGATGACGTGATCAAGGCCGGCTGGGCCTACGGCGGCGGGCGGGCGCTCGAAGGCAAGGAGTTCATGTTGGCCGTGTCCACCGGCTCTCCGGCGGACTCCTACACGCGTGAAGGCAGCCATGTGCGCACCATGGAGGAGCTGCTTTCCCCGTTCGAGACCACGTTCCGTCATACGCATGCCACATATCTGAAGCCGTTCCTCATCCAAGGCGTCGCCACGTCCACCGATGAGCAGATCGACGCCGCCGTGGCGAAGTATCCGGCAGCGCTGATCGGCTGATTCCTCTGCCTGTTTCGGCGCGCATTTCCCGATTTTCCGCAGGGAGCCGTGTTCGTTCCAGACGAACGTGGCTCCCTGTTTGACTTCAAGTACTTGAAGTTCCTATTCTCTTCCAACAGAGCATGAAGGAGCATACGGTAAATAACACTCCAGATACATTTACATCCGCTGCGGAGCAGGACATGTCCGAAACCCGCCAGGCGTTCCTCACCGGCGAGCGCGCGGAGTTCTTCGCGCATGACCGCCGGTACGTCGATACGATTTTCGACGATGGCGAATCGCCGTTGAAGCATGCCCATGACATCGAACTGAGGTCGAGCTCGTTCAAATGGAAGTATCCGCTGTGGTATTGCTCGGATATCGATGCGAAGGACTGCACGTGGTTTGAGATGGCACGTGCGGGCGTATGGTACACGGACCATATCACGGTGGAGGATTCAACGATCGAGGCGCCGAAGAATTTCCGCCGCTGCCATGACGTGACGTTACGCAACGTGGATTTCGTCAACGCCGAGGAGACGTTGTGGGCCTGTTCCGGCGTGACGTTGGACAATGTGAGCGCGCATGGCGACTATCTGGCGATGAATTGCGCGGATGTGAAAGCCGACAACCTACGTTTGGTGGGCAATTATCCGTTCGATGGCGCAAGGAACGTGGAGATTTCCAATTCCCGTCTGATTTCGAAGGATTGTTTCTGGAACTGCGAGAACGTGACGGTGCGCGATTCGTTCATTTCCGGCGAGTATCTGGCGTGGAACTCGCGTAACGTGACGTTCGAGCATTGCACGATCGAAAGCCTGCAGGGCCTGTGCTACGTGGACCATCTGGTGTTGCGTGACTGCCGGCTCGTCAATACGACGCTCGCGTTCGAATATTCCTCCGTCGATGCCGACGTGCGCGGCACGATCGACAGCGTGTTCAATCCTTCGTCCGGCACGATTCGCGCCGACCATATCAACGAGATGACGCTCGATCCGGCGAAAATCGATCCGACGGCCACGACGATCGTGACAGCCGACGCCGCATAACAGTAGGTAGGATTGGCGGTATGACTTACGATTTCGATACTCCGATCGACCGTTCCGGCACGTACTCGCTCAAATGGGAGGAGGCTGGCGACGCGCTGCCCATGTGGGTGGCGGATATGGATTTCCAGACCGCGCCCGTAATCCGCGAGGCGTTGCGTCGGCGCGTCGAGCATGGCGTTTTCGGCTATTCGATCGTGCCGCCAGAATGGAATCAGGCGTACGTGGATTGGTGGGGACGCCGTCATGGGCTTGCCATCGACCCGGATTCGCTGGTGTTCTGCACCGGTGTGGTGCCGGCGATCTCCAGCATGGTCAGGAAACTCACCACGCCGAACGAGAACGTCGTGATCATGACGCCGGTCTACAACATCTTCTTCAATTCGATTCTCAACAATGGCTGCCGTGTGCTTGAATCGCCGCTCGCCTATGACGGCGAAGGACATTACGAGATCGATTGGGCTGATTTCGAAACGAAACTCGCGACCCGCAGACCACGCTGATGATTCTGTGCAACCCGCATAATCCGATCGACCGTATTTGGGATTGTGAGACTTTGGAACGTATCGGCGAACTGTGCTGGAAGCATCATGTGACGGTGGTCAGCGATGAGATTCACTGCGATCTGACCGATCCGGGTTTCGATTACGTGCCGTTCGCCTCGGTGGGTGAGCATTGCGCGATGAATTCGGTGACCTGCATGGCTCCGACCAAAACGTTCAACATCGCAGGACTGAATTCCGCGGCCGTGATGATTCCGAATCCGGTGTTGCGTCATAAGGTGTGGCGAGCTTTGAACACCGATGAGGTGGCGGAGCCGAACGCCTTCGCCATGGACGCCACCCTGGCCGCGTTCAATGAGGGCGAACCGTGGCTGAACGAATTACGAGCCTATCTGGCCGGCAACAAGGCGACCGCGCGTGCGATGTTCGACAAATACAACGCTTCGGTGCCGGCCGACCGGCGCATCATCATGGTCGAAGGACATGCCACCTACCTGTTGTGGGTCGACTGTTCGGCCATCACGCATGACACGGATGCGTTGTGCGATTATCTCAAGCGCGAGCATAAGGTGATGTTCTCCGAGGGTTCCGAATATGGTGGCAACGGTCATGATTTCGTGCGTATCAACGTGGCCTGTCCGCGTGCACGCATGATCGAGGGTCTTGCACGGTTCATCGACGGTCTGCTCGCGTATCGAGCACAATCGTTTCCAAAGATGGACTGATAAACCCTTGGACTGACGCATGACGGATGCGGCAACGGCCTCTTCAAGGACTATGAAAGGACGCAACATGGTGGTGGTGTTTTTCTCCCGCGCCGGCGAAAACTACGAAGTGGGCGAGGTGACGGTCGGCAATACCGCGAAGCTTGCCCAAGAGGTGGCCCGGCGGACCGATTCGCCGATGATTGAAATCACACGTACCGAGCCTTATCCGGAACGGTACGCCGCGACCTCAGAAATGGTGCAGGAGGAGCAGCGTGTCAACGCGCGTCCGCCGTTCACGCTCAGCGGCGATGTCGATGCGCTCGATTCGTCCGATACCGTGTTCCTTAGCTATCCGATTTGGTGCGGCGATATGCCGATGCCCGTGTACGCTTTTCTGGAAAGCCGCGACTGGTCCGGCAAAACCATTTATCCGTTCTGCACGCACGGCGGCAGCGGGCTTGGACGGACTCCGGAACGTATCACCGCAATTACCAAGACGACGGTGAAGCCGGGGCTTGCGGTCATGGGGACCGACGCACAGAACAACGCAAGTAAAGCCGCCGAAGCCGTCAGCGGGTGGATCGCCAAATCCGGTCTATAGATTCGCAATCCACATCCATCCGTTCCGTCTGCTTCAGCACGCCTTCGAGTTGGAGCAGACGGATTTTGGTTTCAATGCCTCCCGCATAACCGGTGAGACTGCCGTCAGCGCCGACGACCCGATGGCAGGGCACGATAAGCGCGATCGGATTGCGGTGCACCGCTCCCCCGATGGCGCGTGCGGATACCCTACGCCCGTCCGCACGTTTCAACTCCAATCGACGTGCGAGTCCGCCGTATGAAACCGTTTCGCCGTATGGCACTTTCCGCAGCAATGCCCATGCTTCCTTGCGAAACGGCGTGCCTTCCAGCCGCAACGGCACTTCGGTCCGAGGTATGCAACCTGCAAAGTATTCGTCCAGCCATCGTTTCGCGGCGCCAATCGTCGGCGAATCACCCAAAACCGCGGAATCATCGTCCGCATAGCCTGGCTGCCAATCGAACCACAGGCCGAGCAATGCCGTTTCGTCGGTGATCAGCGTGATGCCGCCAAGCGGCGAATCGTAATGCGACTTTGTTTTCACCACTGTCCTCCATCCCTCCACAAAACACCTATCTCGCCTATGGATGGCGGATTTCGTCTTTCGACACATGTTATCTCGCTTATAGATGGCGGACGGCAAAGTGAAAAGCCGCGCTTTTACCCCCATACGCTATCTCAGGGGTATAAGTCGAAAAACATCCGCCATCTATAGTGGAGATAGCATCAGGCAGACCCGCAAATCCGCCATTCATAGGCGAGATAGGACCAAAACGAAGGAGTTGGCATGGGATACGCACTCATCACGGGAGCGTCCGGCGGCATCGGACGCGAACTGGCGGCGCTGTTCGCAGCGGACGGACATGACCTGGTGATCACCGCCCGCAGCCAGGAACGGCTTGACATGATAAAAACCAAGCTCGAGCAGCGTTTTGGCGTGCATGTGGTGACGTTCGCCATAGATCTGAGCGAAGCCAACGCACCGAAGAAACTCCATGATTTCACCACATCACAAGGTATTGCGGTCGACCATCTCGTTAATAACGCAGGCTTCGCTGACTGGACGGATTTTCTCGACGCCGACTGGAACCGGCAAAACGAGATGATGCAGCTCAACATGCATGCGCTCGCTGAGTTGACGTATCGGTATGGCCGAGACATGCGCGCCAACGGGCATGGCAGGATTTTGAATATTTCGTCCGTCGCCTCGATGATGGCAGGCCCATACATGGCGATGTATTTCGCGTCGAAGGCATTCGTGCGCTCGCTATCCGAGGCCGTGGCCCACGAATTGCGCGGCACGGGCGTGACGGTGACCTGCGTATGTCCCGGTCCGACCACGACCGGCTTTCAGAAGGCTGCGAATATGAGTGGCCGCAACTTCTTCACCATGACCAAACCGGCCACCGCACGTCAGCTTGCCACGTACGCCTACCGCAGGATGATGCGCGGCTCAACCCTCGCCTACCATGGTCCGCTCACCAAGGCGGGCGCGCTCGCGGAACGGGTTCTTCCCCGCGCTCTGACCCGGCGAATCGCCGCGTTCATGAACGGCGGCAAGCCGCACACGCTTAAGGTTTAACGGCAAATCGCTTGGACGGACGGTAGCAGAGCAGAGCGATGCCGATGAGTACGGCGGTTGCGGCGAGGCTGATCGGGTGAGACGATCATGATGGCCTCGAACGTGCGATGCGCGGGGAACACGAACGCGATCCAGGTGATGCGCACGCCGACCACGCCGATTACGGTGAGCAGCGCCGGCACCAGTGAGATGCCGAAGCCGCGCAGATATCCGGACATGACCTCGTACAGCATGCTGAACGTGTAGGCGGAGAACACCATGACGAGTCTGGTGTAGCCGACGGAAATGACCTCCGGTGTCGCATCGAACAACGCCAGCAGACTATGGCCGAAGAACAGCACGACGGCGATGGTGACCGCGGTGGCGATGAAATCCTCCAGAATGCAGATGCCAAGCACGCGCTTGCAGCGTCCGATCCGTTTGGCTCCATAGTTTTGCCCGGTGAAGGTGGCGCAGGCCTGGCTGAACGAGTTGAGCACGTAGTAGGCGATGATTTCGATGTTGAACGCGGCGCTGGAGGCGCCATGACAACGGTGCCGAGACTGTTGATGGCGGCTTGGATGATGATGTTGGCCACGGCGAACACCGCGCTTTGCACGCCGGCGGCAGTCCGATGCGCAGGATCTGACGCAGGGTGAACCAGTCGATGCCGAGCTCGCGCAAATCAACATGGATGGCTGCGTCAGTATGAACCAGTCGATACAGCAGAATCATGGAGCTGACGACGTTCGCGATGACGGTGGCCGTCGCGACGCCCGAAACACCCCAATGGAACAGTACGACGAAAATCAGTCCCACGGTCACGTTGAGCACGCCGGAAATGGCGAGTACGGCGAGCGGAGCCTGGGTGTCGCCGATGCTGCGGAAGATGGCTGTTTCGAAATTGTATAGCAGGATGACGGGCATGCCGATGAGGTAGATGCGCAGGTATGCGAGCGCCAGGGGGAACACGTCGGCGGTCACGTTGAGCATGCCGAGAAGCGGTCCGGCGAGCAATTCTCCGATGATGGCGACGATCACGCCGCCGATCAGGGCGGTGACGATGGACGTGTGCACGGCGTTGCGCACCGCTTCGCGGCTGCCTCGTCCGATGGCGTTGGCGATGACGACGTTCGCGCCGAGAGCGATGCCGATGAACAGGTTGAGGATGAGTCCGGTGACGGGCGCGTTGGAGCCGACGGCCGCGACCGCGGCGGTGCCGTCGGATTGGGAGAAGTTGCCGACGATCATGATGCCGGATGCGTTGAAGAGTTGTTCCAGAATGCCGGTCGCCGCCACGGGGAGCGCGAATCGCAGGACTTTCGTCCATATGCGCCCGTGCAGCATGTCTATGCCCTGCTTGTTGTGCACCACGTTTTTTGCCTCCGCCAGCCGCAGCCGGCTCGTCGTTCGCTTCCGAAGGCATTGTAGTGGCGGCACCAAACGAGGGAACCGCCATGCCGTTTTGTAGGATGCTCTAAAAAAGGGCCATGACGTTTTCGAATTCCCTTTGGCGGCGAGTGGAGCCCGCGCGTAGTATGAAGGCAATGAGTGAAACCGTTTCAACCGCATCCAACGCGGCCGACGCATGGACGAATCCGCTGCGCGACCCGCGCGATCTGAGACTTCCCCGCATCGCAGGCCCATGCAGCATCGTGATTTTCGGTGTGACCGGCGATTTGTCCCGTAAAAAACTGCTTCCCGCAATCTACGATCTGGCCAACCGTGGCCTGTTGCCGCCAAGCTTCGGTCTGACAGGCTTCGCACGCCGCGACTGGACCGAGGACCATTTCAAGGACTTCGTCAAGGAGAACGTGCAGGCGCATTGCCGTACGCCGTTCAAGGAGTCGACTTGGAAGCAGCTTGCGGCCGGTATCCGTTTCGTACAGGGCACGTTCGATGATCCGAAAGCGTTCGAGCGTCTGTCCGACACGGTCGCCGAGCTTGACCGCGACCGTGGCACGCGCGGCAATCACGCGTTCTACATGTCGGTGCCGCCGCGCGCGTTCCCGCAGGTGTCCCGTCAGCTGGCCGACTGTGGTCTGGCGAAAAGCGACAAGGGCGCTTGGCGTCGTGTGATCATCGAAAAGCCGTTCGGTCATGATCTGGCCAGCGCCAAGGAGCTCGATCGCGTGGTCTCCGAAGTGTTCGACCCGTCGAGCGTGTTCCGCATCGACCATTATCTTGGCAAGGAGACCGTGCAGAACATGCTGGCGTTGCGTTTCGCGAACGCCATGTACGAGCCGATCTGGAACAACAATTACGTCGACCATGTGCAGATCACCATGGCCGAGGACATCGGCGTGGCTGGTCGTGCCGGCTATTACGACGGTATCGGCGCAGCGCGCGACATCATCCAGAACCATCTGCTGCAGCTCATGGCATTGACCGCCATGGAGGAACCGGTCTCCTTCTCCGCCGCCGATTTGACGGCTGAAAAGACGAAGGTGCTGTCCGCCGTGCGTCTGCCGAAGGATTTGGCGGCACATACGGCACGAGGCCAGTACGCGGCCGGATGGCAGGGCTCGCACGAAGTGGTCGGCTATCTGGACGAGAAAGGCATCGATCCGGCGTCGACCACCGAAACGTATGCCGCGATTCGACTGGACGTGGACACACGCCGTTGGGCCGGCGTGCCGTTCTACCTACGCACCGGCAAACGTCTTGGCAAACGCGTCACGGAAATCGCAGTGATTTTCAAACGCGCGCCACATCTGCCATTCGAAACGACCGCCACGAAGGAACTCGGCAAGAACGCCATCGTAATTCGTGTACAGCCTGATGAGGGCGTGACCATGCGATTCGGCGCGAAAGTGCCGGGCGGCACGTCGATGGAAGTACGTGACGTGTCCATGGATTTCGGCTATGGCCGTTCATTCACCGAATCGTCTCCAGAAGCCTACGAGCGTCTGATTCTTGACGTATTGCTGGGCGATCCGCCACTGTTCCCAACCACACGTGAGGTGGAGCTAAGCTGGCAGATCCTCGACCCGATCGAGGAATTCTGGTCCACACTCGGCCAGCCGCAGCCATACCGTTCCGGGACTTGGGGACCGCAGGAGGCCACCGAGATGCTGGCCCGCGATGGACACCGTTGGAGGATGCCGTGATCATTACCATGAAGAACACCGAAACCCGTGAGATTTCGGCGAAAATCGACGAACTGCACGAAGAGCGTGGCGAGGCCGCCTTGGGCCGTGTGCTCACGCTGCTGATCTCCACGAACGAGGCGTCGCTGGAGCACGACCTCGAAGTGGCGAACAGCGCCAGCCGCGAACACCCCTGCCGGGTGATCGCCATCGCACCGAATTCGCGCAAGATGGATGCCGATACCGATGACGTCAGCCGCACACGTTCCTCGACGCGGAAGTGCGATTCGGTTCCGACGCCGGCGCGGGCGAGATCATCGTGCTGCGTCCGCTCGGCGGTCTGGTGTATCACGCGGATACGTTGGTGATTCCACTGCTGGTGCCGGACGCGCCGGTGGTGGCCTGGTGGCCGAACGAGGCGCCGGCGAACCTGTCCACCGATTTGTTGGGCTCGATGGCGCGCAGCCGTATCACGGATGCGATGCATTCGTCGAATCCACGACGCACGATGGACGATCTGCGCCGTAACTGGTCGTCGAAGAACGTGGACATGTCATGGACGCGTCTGACCGTTTGGCGTGCGATGCTGGCTTCCATGCTCGACCAGCCGCCGCACCTGCCGGTGAGCGGCGTGCGTGTGACCGGCAAGAAGGATTACCTGCCGATGGACCTGCTGGCCGCATGGCTGAGGCTACGGCTCAACGTGCCGGTGGTGGTGGAGGACGATCCGAACGCCACCGCGGTGACCGGCGTGTATCTTAGCCGTTCCGACGGCGTGATGAGCCTGGAACGTCCCTCCACGGATGACGGCATCGCCGTGCTGAACGTGCCGGGACAGTCGCCGCAGACCATCAGCGTGCCGGCGCGCACGTGGAGGAATGCCTAAGCGAGGAGCTGGGCCGACTCTACCCGGATGAGATCTATGCGGAAGTGGTGACGCAGGGCTGGGATCTGATCAATCCGAAGCGCTGAACCGTCAAACGACAACCAGTCGCCCTGCCGTGAATCGGTGGGGCGGCATCGTATAAGGAGCGAATATGGCAGAACGTAAGACCATTGTGTATCCGAATCCCGAAGTATTGGCGCAGGCCGTGGCCGCGCGCACATTGCTGACCATCATCGACCTGCTGGCCGAGCCGGACCGGCAGCGTGTGGACATTGCCGTGACCGGCGGCACCGATGGCATTTACGTGCTTAAGGTGATGGGTGAAAGCCCGTTGGCCGATGCCGTCGATTGGCGCCGTGTGCACGTGTGGTGGGGCGATGAGCGTTTCGTTGCGGCCGATGATGACGACCGCAACGCCAAGCAGGCGCGCGAGGCTTGGTTCGGCAAGCTTATCGAGGATGGCCTCATGCCGGCTGGAAACATCCACGAAATGCCGGCTGACGGACGTGACGCGGATGAGATCGCGTCCGCTTCCCCAGAACAGACGGATGCCGTGCTGGCGGCCGCTGCCGCGGAATACCAGCGGGAGCTTGTCGAGCAGTTGGGCAGCGAGCCAGCGCTTGACATCGCGATGTTCGGCGTGGGTCCGATCAGGTCTTCCGGCTTGAACCACTTTGCAATGCCGGAAAGGATGCAACGCTCCCGCTCGCCGTCAAACACGGTCAGGTGCAGCAGCTTCTTACTTTCCTTCAGGTTCTCGCAGGCGCGCACTT
>ENA-OQAJ01000084-OQAJ01000084.1-human-gut-metagenome-genome-assembly--contig:-NODE-84-length-26707-cov-2.938412_pt1 | contig 26707 bp, 35 predicted proteins | sample MGYA00242736_ERZ504529 | MGnify/ENA primary metagenome ERZ504529 (study PRJEB26092, sample SAMD00036275) | human gut metagenome | host: Homo sapiens | study: EMG produced TPA metagenomics assembly of...
GAAGGTGGCCAGCTGCCGCTGTACATGCGCCTTCCGAAGCTGCGTGGCTTCAAGAGCCCGTTCAAGAAGGAATATCAGGTCGTCAACGTTGCTGCTCTCGCGGAACTGTTCCCGCAGGGTGGCGAAATCACCGTTGCCGATCTGGTCGCCAAGGGTGCCGTGCGTAACGGCTACCCGGTCAAGGTCCTGGGCGACGGCGAGGTTTCGGCAGCCTACACCATCAAGGGTGTTAAGGCTTCCGCTTCCGCCAAGTCCAAGATCGAGGCTGCCGGCGGCTCCATCTCCGAGGACTGATTCCAAGGAATGTAGAGCTGACTGAAGCTTGCAAGTGAGGCTTCTCCCGCTTAGACGGGGGAGGCCTCACTTCGTTTGGTCCAGTACGGGGAACAAAACGAAAACAATGCCTCGAAATCTTGTAAAAAACCGACAAAGGATGGAACACTCCACGTGTAGGTAGACGCCGTACGCTAGACTCGATCGGTAGAGTCTGTTTTGCATGGGTGCGCAGCGCGCACGTCGATGGAAGGAATCCCAGGTGAGGACGTTAATCCAGGCCTTGAAAACCAAGGAGTTGAGGAACAAGATCCTCTTCACTCTTGGTATCATCATCATTTATCGTATTGGTTCGTTCATTCCGACCCCAGGCGTCGACTATAAGGTCGTTCAGCAGTGCCTCGGTTCGATGAACAGCACCTCCGAAAACTTCATTGGTCTGGTGAACCTCTTCTCCGGCGGCGCAATGTTGCAGCTATCGATCTTCGCACTGGGCGTTATGCCGTACATCACGGCATCCATCGTCATCCAGCTGCTGCGTGTGGTGATTCCCCGCTTCGAGGCGCTGCACAAGGAAGGCCAGTCCGGCGAAGCCAAACTGACCCAGTACACCCGTTACCTGACCATCGGCCTCGCTGTGCTGCAGTCCACCACCATTCTGGTGACCGCCCGCTCCGGCGCTGTTCAACTACCGGTGCTCCCAGGTTGTGCCTGACGGTTCCGTCTGGAACCTCGTGGTCATGGTGCTCATCATGACTGGCGGCACCGGCCTCATCATGTGGATGGCCGAATTGATCACCGATAAGGGTCTTGGTCAGGGTATGTCCATCCTTATCTTCATGTCCATCTGCTCCGGCTTCCTGCCGCAGCTTTGGGAGATCGGTTGGGGCACCAAAGGCACCGATGGCAATTGGGCGAAGTTTGCCGCGGTCGTCGGTGTGCTGCTGGTCATCATGATCCTTGTCATCTACGTCGAGCTTGCCCAGCGTCGTATTCCGGTGCAGTACACCCGTCGTATGATTGGCCGTAAGATGTACGGCGGATCCTCCACCTACCTGCCGCTGAAGATCAATATGAGCGGCGTTATTCCACCGATCTTCGCGTCCTCCATTCTGGCCATCCCGACCCTGATCGCACAGTTCGGCAAATCCGACCAGTCCTGGGGTCAAGTGGATCAACTCCAACCTGGCCAACACCACATCCGTGTGGTACATCGCACTGTACGCGCTGATGATCGTGTTCTTCTGCTTCTTCTACACGGAAATCACCTTCAACCCGGACGAAACCGCGGACAACATGAAGCAGTACGGCGGCTTCATTCCTGGCATCCGCGCAGGCAGCGCCACCAGCCGTTATCTGAGCTACGTGATGAACAGGCTCAACACCGTCGGTGCCGTGTACCTACTATTCGTGGCGCTTATTCCGACCGTGCTCATCATGGCGCTCGACCTCAACACCAAGTTGCCGTTCGGCGGCACCACCATCCTGATCATCGCAGCGTCGGCCTTGACACCCTGCGCCAGGCCAAGGCCCAGACCGAACAGTTCCAGTACGCTGGATTCCTGTTCGAGGGCACTGACCACAAGGAAGGCAAGTAAAACCTCAAAATCGTGATACCGTTTCGACGTGAAGCGGTATCACGATTTTCATGTAACCAATCGAGAATCAGAAAGCCTCGCAAGAGGCTCAATGAAACGGAGAATAACATGCGACTGCTGATTATGGGACCGCAGGGCGTCGGCAAGGGCACCCAGGCTGCGCTGCTGAGCGAGCACTACGGTATTCCGGCAATCTCCACCGGCGATATCTTCCGCTACAACATCAAGAACAAGACCGAGCTCGGTGTTGAGGCACTGAAGTACATCGACAAGGGCGAACTGGTTCCGGACGAGCTGACCAACAAGATCGTCAAGGATCGTCTGGCCATGGATGATGCCAAGAACGGTTGGATCCTCGACGGCTATCCGCGCAACGCATCCCAGGTTGAGGCACTGGACGCCATCCTCGCCGATCTGAACACTCCTCTGGACGCTGTGGTGGCTCTCGACGCTGACCATGACGTGCTTATGGAGCGCATGAAGAAGCGTGCCGAGATCGAAGGCCGTTCCGACGACACTCCGGAAGCCATCGCCAAGCGTCTTGATGTGTATGCCAAGGAAACCGCTCCGTTGCTGGCCACCTATGAAGAGCGCGGGCTGCTGAAGACCTTCAACGGCGTCGGCTCCGTCGAAGAGATCCAATCCACCATCGTGGCTGAACTCGGCTGAAATAGCTGAAGATTGGGCTGCTTTGAGGCATATGCAACGATAAGAAAAGCCCCAATAAAATACCACAAATCAATCGAAAACGGGAATTGCGACACGCCGAACGTGCCGTAGTTCCCGTTTCGTGTATTCTTGCAAGTTGGTGTGTCTTCGGGCACGCATAGTAATCGCCAAAGAACGGAACGAGCTCATGGCTAAAGACGGTGTGATTGAAGTCGAGGACAGGTAGTGGAAGCACTGCCGAACGCGATGTTCCGCGTTGAACTCGAGAACAAGCATATCGTGCTCGCAACCATCTCGGGCAAGATGAGGAAGAACTATATTCGCATTCTGCCGCAGGATCGTGTTGTGCTGGAAATGAGCCCTTATGATCTGAACCGCGGCCGTATTACGTACCGTTACAAGTAAGGTACACAAGCAAAGGAAAACCATGAAGGTCAGCCCTAGTGTGAAGAGGATCTGCGAGAACTGCCGCGTGATCCGTCGTCACGGCCGCGTCATGGTGATCTGCGTCAACCCGCGCCACAAGCAGCGTCAGGGCTGAGAGCAGATCCAGCGGCATAATAAGTACAGGCGCTGAGTCACAGATCGCGCAAGCGGTATGAACCCCGGGTACGCAGGCCCGGGCCGGGAAACCGGACGACTCGGTGCAAGACCTGCGGAAAACAGAAGGAATCGCAATGGCACGTCTTGCCGGAGTCGACATCCCCAATGAGAAGCGCATCGAGATCGCCCTCACCTACATCTTTGGTGTTGGTCGTACTCGTGCCAAGGAAACGCTTGCCGCGACCGGTATCAATCCGGACATTCGCGTCAAGGATCTGACGGATGAGCAGCTGATTACGCTGCGTGATTACCTTGAGGGTAATTACAAGATCGAGGGTGATCTGCGTCGTGAAATCGATGCGGACATCCGCCGTAAGATCCAGATCAACTGCTACCAAGGCCAGCGTCACCGTAAGGACTTCCTGTGCGCGGTCAGCGCACCAAGACCAATGCTCGTACCCGCAAGGGCCCGAAGCGCACGGTCGCCGGAAAGAAGAAGGCCACCAAGTAATCGGTGGCTGACAGTTCAAGCCACGAGGCGTAAGCCTCATCGTTTGAACATCAAAGCAAATTCGTTATTAGGAAACGAGGGTCAATGGCAGCTCAAAAGCAAGCCGCGCGCAAGCCGCGTCGCCGCGACCGCAAGTCGGTCCCGGTTGGGCAGGCGCACATCAAGTCCACTTTCAACAACACCATCATTTCGATCACCGACCCGTCCGGCGCAGTTGTGTCCTGGGCGTCCGGTGGCGATGTCGGCTTCAAGGGCTCCCGTAAGTCCACGCCGTACGCCGCTGGCATGGCCGCCGAATCCGCAGCCCGCAAGGCTATGGAGCACGGCCTCAAGAAGGTCGACGTGTTCGTGAAGGGCCCGGGTTCCGGTCGTGAAACCGCCATCCGTTCCCTGCAGTCCGCCGGACTCGAAGTCGGTTCCATCACCGACGTCACCCCGCAGGCACACAACGGCGTTCGTCCTCCGAAGCGCCGTCGCGTCTGAGCACTAGAAGAAATCATCAATCCAACGCCGCTTATGGCCGGTGAGTGCACCACCGGCCTGAAGCTGAAAGGATAACCACAGTGCTTATCGCACAGCGTCCGACACTTACCGAGGAATCTCTCAACCCTCAGCGTTCCCGCTTCACCATCGAGCCTCTTGAGCCTGGTTTCGGCTACACGCTTGGCAACTCGCTGCGCCGTACCCTCCTGAGCTCCATTCCGGGAGCGGCTGTGACTTCGGTGCGTATCTCCGGCGTCCCGCACGAGTTCACCACTCTGCCGGGTGTTGAAGAGGACGTTACCGAAATCCTGCTGAACATCAAGGGCATCGTGCTCACCAGCGAATACGATGAGCCGGTTGTCATGTATCTGCGCAAGAGCGGCAAGGGCGAGGCCACCGCGGGCGACATCACCCCGCCGGCCGGCGCACCATCGCCAACCCGGACATGCATATCGCTACCCTCGCCGAAGATGGCGAACTCGAGATCGAGTTCACCGTCGAGCGTGGCCGCGGCTATGTGCCCGCCCAGATGAACAAGCAGGATAACGCCGAGATCGGCCGCATTCCGGTCGACTCGATCTACTCCCCGGTGCTCAAGGTGAGCTATCGTGTGGAAGCCACCCGCGTTGAACAGCGCACTGACTTCGACAAGCTCATCCTGGACGTGGAGACCAAGCCGGCTATCTCCCCGCGCGATGCAGTCGCATCCGCAGGCTCCACCCTGGTGGAACTCTTCGGTCTGTGCCGTGAGCTCAACACCCAGGCTGAGGGCGTCGAGGTTGGCCCTGCTCCTGTGGCAGAGGAAACCAACCCGGAGATGAACATCCCGATCGAGGACCTGAACCTCACCCAGCGCAGCTACAACTGCCTGAAGCGCGAGGGCATCCACACGATCGCGAGCTGGTCGCCCACACCGAGCAGGATTTGCTCGATATCCGCAATTTCGGTATGAAGTCCATCGATGAAGTCAAGGAGAAGCTCCAGTCTCTGGGACTCGCCCTCAAGGCTTCCCCGCTGGGTAACTTCGATACCAATAATCTCGAAGGTGGCACCTTCTTCTCGCCGGAAGACGAGTGATCCGCCACTTTTTGACCTAACCGCTTCGTTGGATTCGGACGTTCGGGCAACTGCCCACCTGAATCCAACGGGGCTTTCAAGGAGAAACAATGCCTACACCAAAGAAGGGTCCGCGTCTGGCCTCCAGCCCGGCTCATGAGCGTCTTATGCTCGCGAACATGGCCACCAGCCTGTTCCAGAACGGCCGCATCACCACCACCCTGCCGAAGGCCAAGCGTCTTCGTCCGCTGGCCGACGCTGATCACGCTCGCCAAGCGTGGTGATCTGCACAACAACCGTCGTCGCGTGATGCGCGTCATCCGCAACAAGTCCGTCGTGCACAAGCTGTTCACCGAGATTGCCGAGCAGATGGAGCAGCGCGAAGGCGGCTACACCCGCATCGTCAAGATCGCTCCGCGTCGCGGCGATGCCGCTCCGGCAGCCATCATCGAGCTCGTCACCGAGCCGGTGAGCCCGAAGCAGGCCGTGGTGAAGGAAGCCGAAGCCGCAACCAAGGTTGCCGCTGCCGAGGCTCCGGAAGCCGCCGCTGAAGAGGCTACCGCTGAGAACGCCGAGTGAATCGCTCTTAGCTGATTGAAGGCCGGGAATCGCAAGGTTCCCGGCCTTTGTCATATCTGCTGCCAAGACTGTCGCGCCACATGCCTCACTATGCCAGCCATTTGCTATGCTCAATGCCGTGAGACTACGCATCGATTTGGCATATGACGGTACCGGCTTCTACGGATGGGCGAAACAGCCCGAAATACGTACGGTACAGGGCGAAATCGAACGCGTGCTGCATACCATTCTTCGCGTACCGGAAGGAGACCCGACCGAACCGCTGCGCCTTACCGTGGCCGGACGAACCGACACCGGCGTGCACGCCTCGCATCAGGTATGCCATCTGGACGTCAACGAGGACGTGCTCAAACGCTGCGTCGGCCACATGGACGTGCCGCCCGTCATCGCGCTTACCCGCAGACTTCAGCGCATGCTGCCGGCCGATATCGCAATCCGCGGCATCGCACCCGCTCCGGACGGTTTCGACGCGCGTTTCTCCGCGTTGGAACGTACCTACGTGTACCGAATCGCCGATAGGTCAAGCGAGGTGGACCCCCGTACCAGAAACTTCGTATTGCATATCGACGATGAACTTGACCTCAAATCCATGAACGAAGCCGCTGCGATGACGATCGGCCTGCACGATTTCGGCTCGTTCTCCACCCCAAATCCGGGCGGCACCACCATACGCGAGGTGAAGACCGCGTATTGGCGTCGCGTGCCGCAGCGGACGCTTATCGACGACGGCATGACGATGGGGGAGCGGTACCGTACGCCGACCGTGGAATCGGGCCTCGTCTGCTTCGTGATCGTCGCCGACGCGTTTGCACGCAATATGGTGCGCTCCCTCGTCAACGGCTGCGTGCAGGTCGGTATCGGCAAACGTTCCCTCGACTGGTTTGCAGGAAAAATGGCGGCTCCGCTGCGCGAAGGCTCCACAGGACCGATCGCGCCGCAAGGACTGACGCTGGAGCATATCGAATATCCGGCCGACGACCAGCTGGCGGTCCGCGCCGAAGCCATTCGCGCCAAGCGCACACTGTAGCTTTATTGCGATTGTCATAGCCATGTTACGGGCGATTGTCATGTCCATTGCCGAGACATTGTCGTAACAGACCGTTTCGTTTTCCGGAAACGCTGGTTCGTTAGGTTTTTCTTCCATCAAGGCACGATGCCTCAGATTGGCATGCGTTCGCATGGGGTGGAAGGGAGCGTGGAACGATGATTGAATCCGCCGCACGAAGGTTGGCTTCGGAACTGGTCGATCGTCGGGAGTCGATCAACCGGGAGCTGAGCCGTAATGGCGTACGGTTCGGCATCTACAAGAACGGCGAGTACCATGACCGGCTGTTTCCGTACGATCCGATTCCGCGCATCATCGAATCGGACGAATTCGACAGAATGGAAGCCGGACTGAAACAGCGCGTCAACGCGTTGAACGCCTACCTGCGCGACATCTACTCCGACAAGCAGGCCATCAAGGACGGCATCGTGCCGGAAGAATACGTGTACACGTCCGCGGGATACTTTCCGCAAGTCAACGGCGTGACACCTCCGGGCGGCGTGTTCGCGCACGTCGCCGGCGAGGACCTGGTGCAGGGGCAGGACGGGCAATGGTGGGTGCTGGAAGACAATCTGCGCATTCCATCCGGTGCCAGCTATCCGCTGTTCGCCCGCGATATCGAACGCAGAATCACGCCCAGCCTGTTCCGCAACGTACGTGTGCGCGACAATCGCGATTATCCACGACTGCTGCGCCAATCCATGGATTTCGTCTCCACCGACGGCATAGCAGTGGTGCTCACCCCCGGCAGGTACAATTCCGCGTTCTTCGAACATGCATACCTGGCCGAGAAAACCGGCGCGGCGCTCGCGTTCCCCGAAGACCTCGAAGTCGTGGACAACAAAGTGTACTTCCTCGACTATGCCGGCAGGAAACACCGCGTCGGCGTGGTCTACCGCCGTCTGTCCGACGAATATCTCGACCCGTTCGCGTCAACCCGGATTCCGTGATCGGCGTGCCGGGAATCCTGTCCGCCTACAGGTCGGGCAATGTGGCGATCGTCAACGCTCCGGGCAACGGCGCGGCCGACGACAAGGCCATCTACTATTTCGTGCCGAACATGATCCGCTATTATCTCGCGAAGAGCCGATTCTGCACAATGCGCCGACCTACATGCCGATGTTCGACAAGGACCGCAAGGAGGTACTCGACAGGCTCGGCGAACTGGTCATCAAGGATGTGGCGGAAGCGGGCGGCTACGGCGTCGTGTTCGGCTCATCGCTCGACCGGTCGCGGCGAGAGGAACTGGCCGAACGCATCAAGGCCGAACCGCGCCGGTTCATCGCGCAGGAGGTCATCCAATTCAAGGACATCGACGTGGTGGACCCCGAAACCGGACAGATGAGCCCACGTAAATGCGATCTGCGCGCCTTCGTGGTGACCGGCAAGAACACGCACGCATGGTATTCGGGACTGACACGCTACTCGTCCATACCGGGCCAGATGATCGTCAACTCATCACAGGGCGGCGGTTTCAAGGACACCTGGGTACTGGCCAAAGAGACCGGCGTGGAGCATGATTACGCACCCGGCTCGGAGGTCGTGCGCGTGCTGGAGCAGTCCCGCAAGCACTCGCTGGCACTCGTCACCGCGTCGAAGGCCGACAACCTGTTCTGGCTCGGCCGCTACACGGAACGCGTATTCACCACGCTGAGCCAATTCTTCCCCTTCTACGACCGTGTGATGGACACGGATGTGGACGCGTTCCGACCGTTCGCCCGTGCGCTCGACCTGCCGGAGGATTTCGAGGATTTCGACGCGTTCATCCACAGCTTCCTGTACGACGAGAAGAATCCGGATTCCGTACGCAGCGCCATCGTCTACGCGTTCAACAACGCGGTGATTCTGCGCCCCGAACTTGGTTCTCGCTCGTTGCAGCAGGTGGAGTTGGCCATGAGCTCCATAGTGGAGGCATCCGAATACGGCGGCACGGACGCGGACATCTTCAAACACCGCGACATCGCGGACAACATGCTCGCCTTCTGGGGAGGTGTGGAGAATTCCCCCGTCGAACCGACTCTGAAATCGTTCATTTTCGTGGGCAAATATCTGGAACGTCTGGATCTGTACACACGATTCGGATATTCCGTGGAAGAGCTCAAGGCGCCGCTCGCCAAACTGGGCAGCTACATCCTGCCGTTGAACGGTCTGCCGGTACCGCAATGCTTCGCCGAAGGATTGCGCTGGCTGGTCGGCCAGCTGCCGCAGCGGGGATATGCGGAGCTTGCGGAAAAACTGGGGATGCTGCTGAAAGATTTCGATGGGCGCATCTCCACGAAGGATCTGAAGGATCTGGGCATGCTCAACACGATGGACATGGACGCCGCGCGACTGTGAAGAATACGTGCCACAGCCATCGCACGGTGCGTGTATAACGGCTGGAACAAGGCCCACGGCGTGGAAAACGCCGAAGGAACGACAATAATCGCTGAGGAGACGATGTGAAGAAACTGGTGTTTGACTATGAGATGAAGCTCTCATTCAGCTCGCCCGTGACCGACCATCGCTTCCAACTGCGCTGCATTCCAGCCACCGGCCCACGCCAGCAGGTGATCGACGTGGCAGTCAAAATCGAACCGGATGTGGAACTCGAAACCACCATCGATTCCTTCGATTCCGTGGTGATGACCGGATTCATTCCCGAACCGCACACCATGTTCAACTACTCGGTGACCGGCATCGCTTCGTGGACAACGCGCATATCAAATCCGAAATCTATAAGCCGCTGTACCGCTTCAATTCGGCGTTGACAGTGCCGGGGCCGGCCATCGAAGCGTTGATCGGCATCTGCCGTGAACGCATCGCGTCCCTGCCTGCCGACTGCACGCCGATCGACCAAGCCCGTGAGGTGATGGACGAGGTGTTCAAAACGTTCGTCTACACGCCGGCCTCCACCACCATCCGCACCACCGCCGAGGAAGCGTTCGCTCAACGCAAGGGCGTATGCCAGGATTACGCGCACGTCATGCTGTCCGTGTGCCGGCACGTCGGACTCACTGCCCGATACATCGCGGGATTGCTCGCGTCGAGGGCGCCACGCACGCATGGGTCGAAATCTACCATGATGGACGTTGGGTCGGTTTGGACCCCACACACAACCGTATGGTCGACGACAACTACATCACCATCGCCCATGGCCGCGATTACCGCGACTGCATGCTCGACATCGGCATCTTCTCCGGCTGCGACGTCAAGCAGGACCAGTGGGTCAACGCTTCCGTGCACGAGCAGGGATACTGATTCCCCGACGTTTTCTCGATGCCGGATTCCGTATTTCGGCAGATGCAAGCAGATAAACAAAAAAGGCCGAAACGCCATTGTTTCAACCTTCATTGCATGCGGATAAGGCGAGATTCGAACTCGCGGAGGGGTTCGCCCTCACACGCTTTCGAGGCGTGCTCCTTAGACCGCTCGGACACTTATCCATTCGTCACCTGAAAACAAGCAACTTGATAATTGTGCCACAGCGGTGGCGATTGTCAAATCGGACTGGCTGCAACGGTGTGATTTCCGGCGTGTCTTGCTTTGCGCCCGACTGTGCGTCCTTAGGCGAACAGCGCTTCGTCGAAGGAAGGATAGCCCCAATCAAGCGCCAATTCGACACGGTCCGCAATCAGACCGGCAAGCACGCCCAGGGATTGCGCTCGCGAATCCGTCGACTGTTTTGCATTGGTGACGCGTGACTGGGAATGATCGTTCGCGGCATTGGAGCTTCCGGCGATTGCCGTTATCTCGCTTCGCGCGCAGTTCATTTCGATGGTGGCGTCGGTCGGTGCCGTAAGGCCGGTGGCGGAATCGAGCATCGTGTCGGGGTGGGCGAGCAAGGCGGTGGCCTCGTACGTTTTCCTACGATCGTCAATGGTGCCCGAGAAGGATGCGAACCGTTGCGATGTGGTCTTATGACGATTGCTGATATCCAGCGTCGCATGGCCGCTGTTGCGGGCCGCCAGCACTTCCATGGCGAATCCGGCACGGTCTTCGGCCTGCGCGGCGGTGGCAAGGGACTTGGAATCGACGTCAAGCGATTCGACATCGTCAAAACGCGACAGCGTGATCGGCGCGACGGCCACCGACAGTTGATCGCCCAGTGCGCGAGCCATATGACGTGCCTGCGCGCTGCGCAACGTGCCTTCGGCAAAACGCGCCGGACATTGCGCCGCGGTGTTCGTCCATGCGGAGACCGCCTGCTGCGCCGAGAAATAGCGGCGGATGATGTGCTGATGCTGGTCGTGTGCGATCTTGTTATCGGCGGTGGCATCGAAATAGGCCTTCTCGCACGGGCTTTGCCGTTGTTCGGCTTCAGCCCTGCCTGCGATCCTGGGCATGGAGCATGCCGTCAGCGCCGGCATGAGGATAGCGGTGCAAAGCAATGCGCAGACGCGTTTCGCGATAAAAGAAACCGAGCGGAAAGAAGGGGTACGTGTCTGCATGAATCATTAGACTAATATCTGACTGTGACCATTGGGCCATGCGCTCGGAATAACTTCATATAGGAGGTCTTGGAAATATGGAACTGGACCTGGCAGGAATGCACCAGCTCGCCGCTGGGCAGGGAATTGATCCCGAGACGCTGGATGCCGCACTCTCGGAAGCATTGCGACTGGCATATCTGAAAACCCCTCACGCTGCGAAGCACGCTCGCGTCGAGCTTGATCCGCGTGCGGGAAGCTTCACCGTATGGGCCCAGGACGAGATTCCTGGCGAGCCGACTGAAGACGATCCCCACCCCGCGCCGACTCTGGGCGAGGAATACGACGACACTCCGCACGATTTCGGCCGACTGGCCGCTGCGACCGCTCGTCAGGTGATCAGCCAGCTGTTCCGCAAGGCCGAGGATGACAAGGTGTTCGGCGCGTTCTCCGGCCAGAAGGGCAAGCTCATCACCGGCATCGTGCAGCAGGACGTCAAGGACACATCCAACGTGCACGTGGCCGTCGGCGACGTCGAAGCCCTGCTGCCGCGCCGCGAGCAGGTGCCCGGCGAACGCTACCGTCACGGCGAACGTATCCGCGTGTACGTGGTGAACGTAGCCCGTGGTCTGAAGGGCCCGGAAATCGTGGTGTCCCGTTCCCATCCGGAGCTGGTCCGCCGCCTGTTCGAACGTGAGGTTCCGGAACTGGTTTCGGGAGCCGTGTCGATTATGGCCATCGCCCGCGAGGCGGCGCCCGCACCAAGATCGCCGTCCGTGCCAACACCGAAGGCGTCAACCCGAAGCGCGCTGATCGGCCCCGGCGGAGCCCGAGTGCGCGCCGTCATGGAGAACCTCGGTCCTGAGAAAATCGATATCGTCGACTGGTCCGCGGATCCGGCGAAATTCGTCGCCGCGGCGCTGTCTCCGGCCGTCGCCACCGGTGTGCAGGTGATCAGCGAGAAGAACAAGACGGCCATCGCCTTCATCCACGATGACCAGCTGTCCCTGGCCATCGGCAAGGAAGGCCAGAACGCACGTCTTGCGGCCAAGCTGACCGGCTGGAAGATCGGCATCGAATCCGCTGAGGCGCATGCCAAGAAGATGGCCGAATCGGCGGACCATTCCGATGGGGAAACCGAGGAATAAACAACACTTCCGGTAGACAACAAGCCCGTGGACGTACAATCCACGGGCTTGAGTATGCTGGACTCGACAATCCAAAGCGTGACGGCCATGCCGTCATGCCCAGGGAAAAGACGAGGTATCACGAACATGGTTGCACGATGAGAAGGAACAAGCTCGCCGTGAATCAGTAGCGGTCGCGCCCGTATGCGCGCGGCCCAAGATAGGAGAATTGAGTGCCGAAAGCACGCGTATATGAACTTGCCAAGGAACTTGGCGTTGACAGCAAAACCGTTTTAGCAAACTTGAGGCGATGGGCGAATTCGTGAAGTCCGCATCGTCTACCGTTGAACCTCCCGTTGCACGCAAGCTGAGGAACGCATTCGCGTCCAGCGGACAGGGCAACGCATCTGATTCCAAGAAGCCGGGCCATACGGCCAAGAAGCCTGCCGAACCGGCATCTCATTCCATGCCAAAGCCGGCCGCTCCGTCAGCACCGAAGCCGGCTGCCCCCGCAGCGCCGAAGCCGCGTCATGCCGCTTCCAAGTCCGATGCCCCGAAGCCGGGCCATCGCGCGCCGCGTCCAGGCGAATCCCGCCAGCATGGCAATCGTCCTAACGGCAACGCCCCGCGTCCGCAGGGTGGAGACCGCCGCCAGTCCGGTCGCCCGACGGCCGTTCCGGGAGCTCGCCCCCAGCATGGCAACGCCCCGCAGGCGGCAACAACGCCAATGGCGCGAAGCCGCACACCCCGGGACCGCGCCCGGGCAACAATCCGTTCAGCCGCAAGCAGGGCATGCACACCCCGACTCCGGGTGATATTCCGCGTCCGCATCCGATGAACCGTCCGAGCGTCAACAATGGCGAAGGACGTCGTGGCGGCCGTCCGGGTCAGGGCGGCGGCCAGCGTGGAGGCTTCCGTGGTCGTCCGGGTCAGGGCGGCGCGAAGCCAGGCCAGTGGGGCCAGCATCGTCCGGGTCAGGGCGGTGGCCAGCGTCCCGCCGGCGGCGGCAATCGTTTCGGCGGCAATGGTGGCGGTTTCCAGGGCGGCAACAGCGCTCCGAGCAATGGTCCGGCACGTGGTGGCCGCGGCCGCGGCGGCGCTGCAGGCGCGTTCGGACGTCAGGGAGGCAAGTCCTCGAAGGCGCGTAAGAACCGTCTGGCGAAGCGTCAGGAATTCCAGGAGATGAAGGCCCCGGTCATCGGCGGCGTGCGCATTCCGACCGGCAACGGACAGGAAGTCCGTCTGCGTCAGGGTGCGTCCCTCGCCGATCTGGCCGAGAAGATCAACGTCAATCCGGCGGCGCTGGTCACCGTGCTGTTCCACCTTGGTGAAATGGCCACGGCCACCCAGTCCCTGGATGAGGCCACGTTCCAGATCCTCGGCGAGGAAATCGGCTGGAACATCAAGATCGTGTCCGCCGAAGAGGAAGACAAGGAGCTGCTGCAGCAGTTCGACATCAACCTGGACGAAGAGGAACTGCAGGAGGACGAGGATTTGAAGCCGCGTCCGCCGGTCGTCACCGTCATGGGCCATGTCGACCACGGTAAGACCCGACTGCTCGACACCATCCGCCGCACCAACGTCATCGAAGGCGAAGCCGGCGGCATCACCCAGCGCATCGGCGCATACCAGGTGACCGTCAACCTTGAGGGCGAGCCGCGCAAGATCACGTTCCTTGATACCCCGGGCCACGAAGCCTTCACCGCAATGCGTGCCCGTGCGCCGAACTCACCGACGTCGCGATCCTCGTGGTCGCCGCCGACGACGGCGTCATGCCGCAGACCGTGGAAGCCATCAACCACGCCCAGGCGCGCATGTGCCGATCGTGGTGGCCGTCAACAAGATCGATAAGCCGGGCGCCAACCCGGACAAGGTCCGCGGCCAGCTCACCGAATACGGTCTGGTTCCGGAAGAATACGGCGGCAACACCATGTTCGTCGACATCTCCGCGAAGCAGGGCACCAACGTCGACAAGCTGCTCGAAGCGGTGCTGCTCACCGCCGACGCCGAGCTCGACCTGCGCGCCAACCCGGATATGGACGCCCGTGGCGCCACCGTCGAAGCCCGACTTGACAAGGGTCGTGGCGCCGTGGCTACCGTGCTGGTGCAGTCCGGTACCCTCCACATCGGCGATGCCATCGTTGCCGGCACCTCCTACGGTCGTGTCCGCGCCATGCTCGACGAGAACGGCAACCACATGCAGGAAGCCGGTCCGTCCACCCCGGTGCAGGTGCTGGGTCTGACCTCCGTGCCGACCGCAGGCGACCTGTTCCTGGTGGCCTCCGACGACCGTACCGCACGTCAGATCGCCGAGAAGCGTCAGGCCACCGAGCGTGCGGCCCAGCTGGCCAAGCGCCGCAAGGTCGTTTCCCTCGAAAGCCTCAAGGAGCAGTTCGCCAAGTCCGAGGTGGATATGCTCAACATCGTCATCAAGGGCGATTCCTCCGGTTCCGTCGAGGCTCTGGAAGATTCCTTGATGAAGATCGAGGTGTCCGACGAGGTCGCATCCAGGTGATCCACCGCGCGTCGGCGCATCACCAGAACGACGTCAACCTGGCCACCGTCGACAAGGCCGTCATCATCGGCTTCAACGTCCGTCCGAACCGCCAGGTGGCGGATCTGGCCGAACGCGAAGGTGTGGAGATCAAGTACTACTCGATCATCTACAAGGCCATCGAGGACATCGAAGCATCCCTCAAGGGCATGCTCAAGCCGGAATACGAAGAGGTCGTCACCTCCCACTCCGAGATCCGCGAGATCTTCCGCTCCTCCAGTTCGGCAACATCGCCGGCGTCATGGTTCAGGACGGCGAAGTCAAGCGTGGTACGAAGTGCCGTATCCTGCGCAACGGCATCGCCACCGTCAACGACCTCGAGATCTCCTCGCTGCGTCGTTTCAAGGACGACGTCAACTCCGTCAAGGAAGGCTACGAGGCTGGCATCAACCTCGGCACCTTCAACGACATCGAGATCGGCGATATCATCGAGACCTTCGAAATGCAGGAAATCGAGCGTAAGTAGCTGAGTGCTTCGAGCTTCGTATCGATAACCAGGTAAGGAACGCCCACAGCCGGTTCACGACTGCGGGCGTCCGTGATACAACAAGAACTTTTCACCAAAAGGACAGCAATGGCAGGAACCAATCCCCGCGCCGCGCGCATCGCGGCGTTGATTCAGCGTGTGATCGCATCGTCCATGGAGGCGCAGCTGCACGACAAGCGACTGGCCAACGTGACCATCACCGAAGTGCGCGTCACCAACGATCTGCAGATCGCGAAAGTCTACTGGACCCAGCTCGGCCATGAAGGACACGAGCAGGGCGAACGCCGCCGCGCGCAGCAGGCCCTGAACCAGGCCAAAGGACGCCTGCGTTCCCTGGTAGGCACCAAGGCCGGACTGCGACTCACCCCGCAACTGGAATTCATCTTCGACGAAGTGCCGGGCGAGGCCCATGAGATCGAGGACATCCTCGCGCTCGCACACAAGCGCGACGAAGAACTCGCCAGTCCCGCGCCAACGCGCAATACGCCGGCGACGCCGATCCGTACAAGCACGACGAGCCCGATGATGACGACTTCGACGATGATGACGATGTCGAGGTCGAGGATTGGGACGATGACGACGAAGCCTGACAACTCCGGTCTGCTGGTCATCGACAAGCCGCAGGGCGTCACCAGCCACGATGTGGTCGCGGCGGTGCGTGGCGCCCTGCACATGAAACGCGTCGGCCATGCCGGCACGCTCGACCCGATGGCCACCGGCGTGCTGGTGGTCGGCTTCGGCAACGCCACACGTCTGCTCAACTACATCGTCGACCACGACAAAACCTACCTGGCCACCATCAGACTCGGCCAGCGCACCACCACGGACGACGCCGACGGCGAACTGCTGCCGGGGGAGGGAACTATCGCCGAATTCCCTTCACGACAGACCGTTGAAGACGTCATCGCCCATCATTTCACCGGGCGCATCGAGCAGGTGCCGAACTCCTATTCAGCCATCAAAATCAACGGCCAGCGCGCCTATGATCTGGCCCGAGAAGGCAAGGACGTGGAACTCAAAGCCCGTCCGGTGACCATCTCGGAATTCAGCGTTTCGGCAGTGCGATACGGCTATGCTTCGACCACATGCGCGGGATCACCGCTTGCCGATGCCATCGAAATCGCCCCGGAGGAATCCTGGCATGCCGAAACCGACGGGCAAAACGAACCGAACATGCAGCCAGTCATGGAACTCGACGTGACCGTGACCTGCTCGGCCGGCACCTACATCCGCGCACTCGGCCGCGATCTGGGCTCCGAACTCGGCCTCGGCGGCCATCTGACCATGCTGCGCCGCATCCGCGTCGGGCGTTTCTCGGTGAACATGCCAAACGTCATGACCGCCCATACGGAAGCCAAAACCTTCACCAACCGCGAAGGCATCGAAGTGACACGCAACCGTGCGGTGCTTGACGATGCCGAGCATGCCGTTGACCACGCACTCGACCCGGTCGCCAGCGCGGCCGCTTCCATGGACATGCTTCCCGTCACCGAACAGGAGGCGACGGACCTGCGGTTCGGCCGTAGAATCGCCCACGACATCCATACGACCATGGCCGCGTACGTTCCCGAAACCAACGATCTGGTGGCGATCGTGGAACGCGCCAAACGTGGCGAGACCAAGCCGGTCGCGGTCTTCAACTGAAACAATCAAGACCGGCCGGCACGCAATACGAACACGACAAACACACGGACAATACGCAAAGAAGGACACATGAAGACGATCACGCTTACCCCCGATGCCAGCGGCATGGTGGATTGGCCGACCCTGAGCAACGACAAGAAGTCCGTGGTGACCATCGGCTCATTCGACGGCATGCATCAGGGACATCAGGCGGTCATCCGCCGTGTGGCCGAACTCGCCGAACAGGAGCAGGCGTTCTCCGTGGTGGTGCTGTTCGACCCGCGTCCCGCGCTGGTGCACGCTTACGCCGCCAAACATGACGGTCAGGAACCGCCCGCAGGCACGCCTGACACGCAGGCGCTGACCAGTGTGGACGAACGGCTGCGCGCCATCGACGCCATCGGCGTGGACTATACGCTCATCGTGCGCTACACCATGCATCGCGCGAAATCATACCGCTTCTTCCTTGGCCAGATGGTCGGCAAACTCGGCATGCGCACGCTGGTGCTCGGCTCCGACGCCGCCATGGGCGCGAACCGCGCCGGAAACGTGAAGGCCATTGAGAATCTGGCGCTCGCCACCGGCGTGTTCCAGCTGGAGGTCGTGGACGATTTCGGTCCGGGGCTGACCCGAGTGCCGGTCAATGCGAAGCCGGTGATGCCGTCCGAACCCGGCGAGCCTTCCGACCCTCTGGAGGGGGCTTCCAAGGCCGAACGACGCGCATGGAGCAAGAAGCATCAGGCCAAGGAAGTGCGCACGTGGAGCTCCACCAATGTGCGCTATCTGCTGAGCCAAGGCCGTATCAAGGACGCAGACGCGATACTCGGCCACGCGCATGCCGTGGAAGGCACCGTGGTGCATGGCGAGGAACGCGGCCGCACCATCGGATTCCCGACCGCCAATCTGAGCGAGAACGTCGCCGGATACCTGCCGGTGGACGGCGTGTACGCCGGCTGGCTGGTCGATTTGGGGGAGAAGTCCGCCGACGGTGGCGAAGAAGCCGGGGAGAAGCCGGCCGACGGCGTATCGCAGCAGTATGATGCTTCGTCCGTCAACGCGCGCGTGGCCATGCAGTCGCCACACCGCTGGCCGGCGGCCATCTCCATCGGCACCAAGCCGACGTTCAACGAGGACGGTGACGCCGAACGCGTGGTGGAAGCCTACGCCATCACCGATGACTGGTTGGACCTGTACGGCCATCAGCACGCGTGGAATTCGCTGGATTCCTGCGCCCGCAGATCAAATTCGATTCGGCCGACGATCTGGTGGTCGAGCTGAAACGCAACGTCGAGGAGACGAAGCGCCTCACCGCTTGAGACGGATCGGTTCGATTGATTTGATTGGTTCGATTGACGCGAATCATTGACGCCATCTGTGTTTTGTTACCCAAACGGGCTTTCCCGGGTTGCAAAATGCGGATGGCGATGCCGTTTGGGCATCGGCGACCTATCGCAGAATCGCGGCCAGCGCGTCCTGCAACGTATCCGCCTGCACCACGCCCATTCCCGGCACGGCGACGTTCTTGCGCAGCGTCGGCACAACGGCGGTGGTGAAACCAAGACGCGCCGCCTCACGAAGCCGATATTCCAGTCTCGGCACCGGACGCACCTGTCCGGTCAACGAAATCTCGCCGATCGCGCACGTCGTGCGGGGAATCGGTTTCGATTTCGCAGCGCTCGCCAACGCGGCCACAATCGCCAGATCGCAACCCGGCTCACGCGCCTGACCGCCGGCGATTGTGGAAATGTACAGGTCGTTGGCCAGCAGATTGATGCCACCGTGACGATATAACACCGCCACCAGCATGGCGATACGGTTGGAGTCCACACCGTTCGCCGCACGACGTGGCGTCGGCAGCACCGACCTGGTGACCAGCGCCTGCACTTCAATCGGCAGACTGCGATGCCCATCCAACGTGAACGTCACGCACGTGCCATCCACCTGCGTCGCCGCAGAACCATTGCCGGGTTGATAGGAACAGGCCGGACGGATCGGTCACCTCCTCAATGCCCTCGCCGCTCATATCGAAACAGCCGACCTCATCGGTCGGTCCGAAACGGTTCTTCACTGCACGCAGCATACGCAACGCGGTTTCGGCATCGCCTTCGAACTGACAGACCACATCCACCAGATGCTCCAACGTACGCGGACCTGCGATCGAACCATCCTTGGTGACATGACCCACCAAAAGCACTGGAATATCAAGGGTTTTGGCGGTGTCAATCAGCGCGCTCGCCACTTCGCGCACCTGCGTGGATCCGCCGGAGATGCCATCGACGTCCTGCGAGACGATGGTCTGCGCCGAATCGACGATGGCCAACGCCGGCTTGAACTGTTCGATAAGCCCCAACACCGTGGACAGATCCGTGGTGGAGGCGAGTAGTAGATTCGGCTCCATGGCGCCGATGCGCGACGCGCGCATGCGGACCTGCGCCTGCGATTCCTCGCCGGAAATATACAGTACGGTATTGCGCTCGGTGGCGAACGCCGTCAGCCTCGCCACATTGCCGGCGGTTTCCAGCAGCAATGTCGATTTGCCGATGCCCGGCTCTCCTGCGATCAGCGTGACCGATCCCGGCACGATGCCACCGCCGAGCACGCGGTCGAATTCCGAAAATCCTGTGGCGATTCTGGAGATGTTCTCCGTGCCTATGTCGGTGATCGGCCTCGCCGCGGACGATGCGACCGGATGCGATTGCGTGCGCGAGGTCCGTCCCGGAGCCGCGGTACGCGAGCCTGCCGCGGGACGGGCTTCATGGAATTCCTCAATGGTGCCCCATTGACCGCATTCGGGGCAGCGGCCGAGCCACTTCGGGCCGCTCCAGCCGCATTCGGAACAGAGGAATTGCGAGGACGTCTTTGCCATATCGCCGACAATACGGAGGTTTTGGGACAAGACGTTCGCGGGTGGCGTACTCGTTGCACAGACATTGCGCTGAAAACCGTTTCGGGAACTGGATTCCATGACTTTGAGGGGATGGTTGCGCGTCTATGGCTGTGAAAGAATGACAAGCATGTCTGATACGCAGAATTCCTCTTCGCATGGCAAATTGATTGCCGCCGTCGTAGCAGCCGCGCTTGTGGTTGTGCTTGCTCTGATTTCCGCATTTGTGTGGCCTGGTTGGGCCTTGAACAAGAACGGACAGGCCGGACAGACCGGTCAGACGAGCCAGCAGGCTTCCACTCGAACGGTACGGACGGCGACAAGACGGAGCCCACCAAACCGTCGATCGATGCCGTGGCATTGCCCGACGGGGCCAGCGAGCTGCTCAAGGCCATGCCGGATTCCGTATTGAATTACGCGCGTACCAAGGCTGACGCCAGCACGACGTGGTCCAGCACCTCTCCCGTCGAGGAATACGCGTTGACGTATTCCACCGGCAAGAAAGGACAGGACGTCACGCTGGAAGTGGGCCAGTGGAACGACGGCGACAAGGCGAAATCCCAGTACGACACGCTGGCTGAAGCCATGACCGGCAAGGAGCTGGGAAGCGGCAACGTGAAGGTCTCCGGCAAGACGACCGGCGCCTACAGCGCCAAAGCCGATCCGGACGACGATACCAAGGCCGTTGCCGTGTGGCGCAACGATACGGTGGTTTTCTATGCCACCGGCGCGAAGAACGACATCCAGCGTTTCTACCAGCAGTTCCCCCTGTAACGTCGACGGAATCGTCTCGATGGCGAAATCGCGGCCGGCTGATGGAATATCACGCGGAAAACGAAAACGTGATTTTCCACCATATGAATGCCTGCGCGCGTATTCGTCCCCGAAGCAGTGTAGTATTGGGCAAGTTGCAAACTTTTTACCCTTTGAGTTTAAGGAACGGAGGCTGAGATGGGCTCGGTCATCAAGAAGCGCCGCAAGCGCATGAGCAAGAAGAAGCATCGTAAACTGCTTCGTAAGACTCGCCACCAGCGCAAGTAGTCTTCAGGCGCGTGTGAAGCGTCCGCTCAAACAAAATCCCGCGATTCCTTTCGGAGTCGCGGGGATTTTTGCTATCTGCGCGGCGGTGTCGGCCGGTATATTCCACACCAGCCGACACGCCTGCCTGTCAAGATCTCACTTGTTGGGGTTGTCCATCACGCGCGGGCCGTTCGGATCGCCGACGATGACCTGGTCCACCATGTTCAGGAACAGGCCGTGCTCGACCACGCCGACCGTGGTGATGAGGTCCTGCGCGAGCTCCTGCGGGTGATCGATGCGCTCGAGGTGCAGATCCACCACATAGTTGTTCTCATCGGTGCGCACGGCTCGCCGTTCGCGTCGAGACGCAGCACCGGCTTGTAGCCCTTGGCCTCAAACTTCTTGACGACCTGGCCTGCGCCGAACGGAATCACCTCGACCGGCAGCGGGAACTTGCCGATGGTGTCCACGACCTTGGACTCGTCCACGATCCACACGATCTTGTTGGAGTTGGTGGCCACGATCTTCTCCCACAGGAGAGCCGCACCGCCGCCCTTGATGCCGTTGAAGTTCTTGTCCACCTCGTCGGCGCCGTCGATGGTCACGTCGATATGGTCGACGTCATCGATGTTGACGATCTTGATGCCGTAGCCTTCGGCCTGCTCCTGGGTGCGGCGGGAGGTGGTGACGCCCGTGAACTCGAGGCCTTCCTCCTTGACGCGACGACCGAGCTCGTCGACCAGGAAACGCACGGTCGAGCCGGTGCCCAGACCTGCGATCATGCCGTTCTGAATCAGCTTTGCAGCCTCGATGCCGGCCGCCTTCTTCAGCGCGTCCTGCTGTGCCTTGTCCATGATCCTCCTTCGATATGGGGTTAAGACCGTCTCCATACTATCGGATGCGTTGATTTTCAAGGCGCGAATGGTCGGTTGCGGGAGCAGGTGTCTGTTTTGGACTGCGGAAAAGTTTTCACGGAATGTTTCACGGTCCTGCGTGAGGTGGCGTGCAAAAAAGCCGCGCATGAAATGACATGTGGGGAGCGGCTTGCGTAAAGCGGCTCCCCACATGTCTCGCTCAGCTATGTTTGACCGCGAACGGCGCCTCGTCCAATACCAGCGTGCCGTCACCCATCACATAGCCTTCCACGGCGATATACCCACGGATGAGACGTGGATTGCCGTCGAAGGTCGGGCTGGATTCCGGTGGGGGAGTGAACCGCACCGTACCCGACACCGACAGGCCCGATGGGCTTGGACGATGCGGCAGTTTCGGCAGATCCTGCGATTGCGATGAAGCTGCCTGTTCCGGTGCCGATTCTTCGTCGTCTTGCGATTCGCTGTGCGATTCGTTCGCATTCTGCGGTACGGCCGTGCTGTCCGTGTCCGTGCCGTCCGCGTTGCCCGTCACCGGCTTGTCGTTCTCGTCGCCTTCACGGGGAAAATAGTCGGGTTTGACCAGCATCTGCGCATAGGATTGATGCGGTTCACCGGATTCGTCCGTTTTCCCGGATTCGTCCGGTTCTCCGGATTCGTCCGGTTCGGCTGGACCGCCCGCGTCCGGGAAGCTGGATTCGGGTATGACCTTCGTCGCTTCGGTCTCAAGCATTGTGGTGGTTTCCGCCGGTTCGGTCTCGAGCACGGTCGTTTCCACCGCATCATCTGCGTCGTCATCGGTTGTCTGTCCGAAATCCGCAAGGTCGTGGGAACGCCTTCCGGCTCCGCCAGCATGCTGGCGATCGAACGCGGCTTCGTGCTGTTGCTGGAATTGGCGGTATCGGCACCGGAATCGCCGGTGCCGGTCGTGGCGGAATCGCCTTGTCCGCGTCCCATGTGGTATTCGGCGGCGCTGATCGCACCATCCATCAGCATCCTCGCATCCTCGGGAACATCGGTGCCACGCGAATACTCGGAAGCCAGTAGCGACTGCCATCCTTCCAACGGCAGATAGCCTTCGCGCACATGCGAACGGCAATCGCCGCATACGTGCGTGCCAGCTCGTCCACTTTCTCGTTGCCCGCGTTGCCGGCATGACCCTTGACCCACACGAATCGCACCGACCCCGCCCTATGTGCGATCTCATTGTCGATGGCGCGGATCAAATCGGCGTTCTTCACCGGTTTCTTCTGCGAATTCTTCCAGCCGTTGCGCTTCCAACCCTGCACCCACTTGGTGGAGCAGTTGATCGCATACTGCGAGTCGGTCTCGATCACCAGGTCTTCGGAACCGGGATGCGCTCGCAACGCCTCCAGCACGGCGCATAATTCGCCGATCTGGTTGGTGCCGTTCGTCGCGCCGCCGGCATCGCAATCGCCGGCATGCTCGTGCCCGGCTTGCCGCCTGCCGCGGGCTCGTGATCGGCCAGGCCCAACCCATCGGACCGTTCGGATTGCCAAGCGCGGAACCGTCTGTTGAAACCGTAATCGTCATGCTTCTACCCTACGAAAGCCGCGCGACTCGCCGCTTGCCCGTCATACCGCATGGCAACGGCATATGCGATTAGTCCGCGACGACACAGCATGACGGAGGCGCGGAACATGCCGTCGCTGTGCTCGAAGGAGGCCGTGCCATGGTGCCGTTCGGCCGTCTCTCGTACGGTGGCGGTGCCCAGCCCCGTGCCACCATGTTTGGTCGAGACGAGATCGCCGTCGATCTGTTCGATGCTGGTATCGGCGTCGCCGTACGTGTTGTCCACCGTGATGAACAGGGCCGCCGGAGGGCCGGAACGATACCGGATGCGCACTTTGAGCCGCCTCTCGCCCTGCGTTTGCTGGGTGATGGCCTCCGTGGCGTTCTCCAGCAGATTGCCGACCATGGAGCATAATTCCGCGTTGTTGATGTTGATGTATTGCGGCACCGCCGCTTTGACGTCCACATCCGCACCCAAATGCCGGACCCAATCGCAATAGTAGACAAGCACCGCGTTCAGCGACGCATGCTCGCAATACTGCATTGGTGCCGTTTGCAGCAGCCGGTGTTTGGACATCTCATCCAGATATGAGCGGATGCCATCCATGTCTTCAGCCGCGGCCAACGCCTGCAGTGAGTGGATGTGGTGACGCACGTTGTGCTTGATCTGACGCGCCTCACGGATCCGCTCGTTCATGTGTTGCAGCTGCAACGTCTGCAAAGCCTCATAATGCTGTCGCCTGCGGGCCGCGAGCAGACGGTCCGACTGCTGAATCATGTACCAGATGAGGAAATACGCCAACACCATGAAACAGGAATAGACCACCGCCACGGTGAACGCGATTTCCAGCATATGCGAGTCCAGCAGCGTGGAATTGTCCGCCGGCATGCACCACACCACAATCGCGGACGAAACGAACGGAAACAGCCAGATAAGCTGCCAGAAGCCTTTGCTGATGGATGGGGAATCGAATGTGGCTGGAATCGAATCATGCAGCGGATGCCAAAGCGAGACCAGTGCGACGACGTCAAGCAGCAGCAGATTGACCAGTCCCGGCCAGCCGACGCGGAGATTGGTTGAATCCGCGCCAAGAACGGCCACATCGATGACGAGCGACAGATAGTAGACGATCGCCACCATGTAGGAAGCCGTGGCCACAATCAGCAACAGTTGCCGCCATGGCAGTTCGGTCAGCCATCGCAGGACCAGCAGCACAAGCGGCGCGGTCGGAATGACCGTCCACAGTGATGGGATGCCCAGAGTGCCGCACAGCACGCCGCATAGCAGGAACCAGACCAGTCCGATGGACATGAACAGTGTGCCGTTACGGCGTGGATTGTCCATGTGACTCCATGCCATGATGAGGCACAATGCCAGGCCGGACAACGCGTTGAGCTGCTCTCCGATGGCGAAGAACAGACCTGACGGGGTGGTTTGGGCGATGCCGTTCCGGATGATTTCGCCGAGTGGTGCGAACATGTCAGTCCTCCGTACGCATGCGGGTGAACGTGTATTCCGCGTATGCGCGGCAGGTGGTGGTCACCGCCGTTTTCGTGATGGGAATGCGTTTGCCGCCTTTCATGACGAACTGCGCGTTGGTGATGCCGGACACGTAGTCGAAGTTGACGAGCACGCCTCGCGCGGTGCGGTAGAAGTTGTCGAACACGGTGAGCCGTTGGTCCACATCGGAGAAATTGGTGCGGATTTGGTCTGGGTGCCGTCCGCGAACGTGAATTCCACGTAGTGCGCGTTGGACAGGGCGTATGCGATGAGCCGCCGGTCCATGGTCACGGCCGGATTACCGAACGCCACATGCCAGCTGGAATCCACCGTGCCGGGCGACTGCGCCTTTGCCAGATGGGTGACCGGCGGTTTTGCCTTCAGCTGCTCCTCGACGCGTTCCATGGTGGCTTCGAAGGTTTTGCGATTGACGGGCTTGAGCAGATAACCGCTCGCCTGCACCTCGTAGCCGAGCACCGCGAAAATCGGTGCTGGACGTGATGAAGACGATCGCGCAGTCGTCGTTCTGATTGCGCAGCAGCCGCGCTATGTCCAATCCGGTGGTGGCATGCGGCAGATCTCGTCGCTGAGATAACAGTCGAGCAGCAGCAGGTCGTAACGGCTGTTCTTCCAGCTTTCGATGAACGATTTCGCGTCGGGGAAAAACGTCACAGACCGTTTGCATGGCATTCCTGCCGGCGGTTGCGCCGACGTTCCGGCCGTTGAAGTATTCCGCGCACATGGTGGCGATCAGTTCGCGTTCGGCAGGGTGATCCTCGACGATGGCGATGCGCACGTTCCCTCCTTGCTGTGCCGTGATTGCGCGGATGACGTTCCGGCTCTGCTTCCAAGCGTACCGGGAGAGGGAAATACGGGGTGCCGCGGAGCTTGCGTTTCATGCCAGAAAAGCACGTTTCGTGCCATACGGCGGATATCGACAACGAAAAAAAGACCCGCTCCATACGGAACGGGTCTTTTCGCGCTACGCCTTGATTACTTGGCGGAACGCCGTATCACTCGGCCAGAGCCTTGTCCACGACCTCGGTGGCCTCGGCGAGCACCTTGTCCAGAGCCTCAGGGGATTCGAAGCTCTCGGCGTACACCTTGTAGATGTTCTCGGTGCCGGACGGACGGGCGGCGAACCAGTTGTCCTTGGTGGTGACCTTCAGACCGCCGATCTTGGCGTGGTTGCCCGGAGCCTCGGTGAGCTTGGCGGTGATGTCCTCGCGGCCAGCTGGGTGGCCTCGCGTCGTCGCCGGTGAGCTTGGCGAACTTCTGCTTCTGCTCGAGGGTGGTCGGGGTATCGACGCGCTTGTACCAGCTTTCGCCGAAACGCTCCACCTGCTCCTGGTGCAGCTGGGCCGGGTTCTTGCCGGTCTTCGCGGTGATCTCAGCGGCCAGCAGGTCCGGAATCAGGCCGTCCTTGTCGGTGGTCCACACGCGGCCGTCCTTACGCAGGAAGGACATGCCGGAGCTTTCCTCGCCGCCGAACGCGACCTCGCCCTTGAACAGCGGGTCCACGAACCACTTGAAGCCGACCGGAACCTCGACGAGCTTGGCGTTGATGGAGGCGGCCACGCGGTCGATCAGGGAGGAAGACACGAGGGTCTTGCCGATACCGGCGTTCTCCGGCCAATCCGGACGGTTGCCGCCGAACAGGTACTCCACGCACACGGCGATGTAGTGGTTCGGGTTCATGACGCCCCAGTTCGGGCAGACGATGCCATGGCGGTCGGCATCCGGATCGGTGCCGCCGACCAGATCGTACTTGTCCCAAGCGCCGTTGTTGAGGGAATCGACCAGACCCTTCATCGCGTACGGGGAGCTCGGATCCATGCGGATCTTGCCATCATGGTCGATGGTCATGAAGCTCCAGGTCGGATCGACCTGCGGGCGCACCACGTCGATGGTCAGGTTGAACTTCTCGTTCATCAGCGGCC
>ENA-OQAJ01000085-OQAJ01000085.1-human-gut-metagenome-genome-assembly--contig:-NODE-85-length-26639-cov-11.953153_pt1 | contig 26639 bp, 29 predicted proteins | sample MGYA00242736_ERZ504529 | MGnify/ENA primary metagenome ERZ504529 (study PRJEB26092, sample SAMD00036275) | human gut metagenome | host: Homo sapiens | study: EMG produced TPA metagenomics assembly of...
AATGTCCACGGACAGACGCGGCAGATCGAAGATGGTGAGATTGATGGCGGTGCCGCCCTTCAGCGCGAGCGTTTTTGGACAGCAGAGCGTCGCTTTCCAGAAAGGCAAGCACGTCCGCAAGGCGGCAGACCTTTTCAAAGGTATCGCGCACAAAGCCAAGCTCCCTGGCCTGCCGTCCCAGCGTAATGCGGTCAAACTGCGTCATGATATGTTACCCCCTTGTCCAGTAAATCCGTTAGCTTTGCAGGCGCAAACAGCTTCCATTTCTCGTTGAGCTTATCCTGCCAGTGCTCCCGCATGAGATACTTTTTGCTGCCGGAGATGTGCCGCTGGCACTCGTCGAAAAAAGCTGTCCGGCAGATGCAGCCCATCATTCAGCGCTTCGAGGATATAGCCGGTTTCTGATACAGAAAGCCGTTCCCGTTCATGACGAGCGCGGAGAGCAGCCGCTCCGGGTCAAGGAGGGTATGAGCCGGATGCAGCGCAGCGTTTCCTCCAGGCCGGCGATTCTTTTCAAGTCGCGGATGCTGTCTATGACCGCCTGTTCCACGCTGACCACCCGTGCACCATTTATAAGTTTCGTCTGCACCGTCCCATGGGGCGCAACGCGGCGGTAGCTCACGCCGTCATATTCAAAGCTGCGGAAGCGGCTTTCCGTGGCGACGTACACCTCATAGAACACCTGATTGGCATAGCCGTAAAATTCAAAGGCGCTGTGATGGGAGATGCAGGCGTCCTCCGCCAGCTTTGACGCGATCTGATACCGCGTGGGGATCGGCTGCCCCGGTCTCCATGCTGACGGTGGCATACAGGTCGCGGCGGATGCGTTCCACATATCCTTTTTTTCAAATACGCCGCCGCAAGAGAAGCTGCGGCGCTGCCCGATCCGAGAAGCTGCACAAGCTCCTTTTTGCGAAAAAGCAGCCCAGCTCCGCAAGCTCCTTATAGTATTTCATCCGGCATCCCTCCTTTGCGTTTCTATTATAGCACGAAAGTATGTCTAATACAATGGCTTTGTGTAAATTTAGAAACGTAGAGCGCTTTTCAATGACGAACAAGCAGAGCGCGGAGCATATCGCTCCGCGCTTGCTGCGTAATATGGCGTTTCTAAAATTGCGCAAAATATAGCTTTTCAAAATGTTTTGCGCGTTTCTAAAAACGATGCTACCCGTAAATCCTGTCCTGAATCGCGTAGCGCAGGACATGGAGCTTGCCACCAGCCAGCCCGCCAGCATGGGAAGCCCGTAGGGGCTTATGAGGAACGCGATCACCAGCAGCCCCGCGCGTAGCTGACGGAATCCACGAAGATGATGAACAGACCGAAGAAGCCGAGAATGGCGGCGGGGATGCAGAGGATGCCGCTGGAGAGGCCGACAACGAACACGAAAAACCATGTGATGACGGCAAGCACCGCGAGGATGGGCGCAAAGAGGATTTTCAAAAGGAAACGCATACCTGTCCCACCGCCGCCCCGGCATCCAGCCGGTTGTCCCGGTAGTGCTCCCGGATGGCGGCTTCAATGGCCTCCTTGCAGCTCACATTGGCATGGAGGGAGGCGCGGTATTCGTTCAGCTCCCCGCGCTCCCGCGCATGGCCGGCGGGATAGGGATAGACCGGCAGCTCCTTGAGCCTTTTTGCCTCGTCCCTTGCCGTGTCCTCGATGCTGTCGCGGATCGTGTCCATATAGCCGGTTGCGTCCACGCTCCCCGCGTGGACTTTTGCGGCGCGCTCGGACAGCTCCTGCACCATCTGCTTTTGCAGCGCCGTGGGCTGACTGACCTCGTTGTGGTAGACAGGCGTAGGCGTGGGAAGGTTTAGCTGATCGGCGGTCTTGATGTCCGCTGCCTCCCGGAACAGGTTCATCAGCTCCGGCAGGTTAAAGAACTTGGCAAACCGCGTCCGCGCCCGGTAGCCTGTCCCCTCGGGATTGACTTTGTCAAGATGATTTTTTGTGGTTTTCTTAAAATTGATGATTTATCTGCCGAACAATCTTCCAATACTTCGTGCTTACAAATCTCTTGAAACACTGTATTCAAAGGCTTTTGGGCAGTTTCTGATTGTTTTCACATTTACAATAAAAGTTGTTTTTTCCTATTCGTGTTGAATAAGAACAATTATGCTCTTTCATATAGCTTTGATCCTCCTTTTTTATTTAGATTGCAGGGTATTTCACTTAGAACGCCTACAAAATCATTACATTTCATTTGAACATATCAAGAAGTCATTAAGTCGTGAATATAATCGAAGCGGACTAAAATGATTTTCTATTTAGAGATTTAGACATAAGAAAAGCAGGAAGACCTTTTTACGGCTTTCCTGCTCAGTGATACTACTTTAAGAGTAGCAATTATTTATTTGTTATTAAGTTCTACAAATTGGGATTTATCCATTATACTCGTGTAATAGAATTCTGTGAATAACACTTTTCTTGCATCTTAGTTATCAATTAGAAAGTTGATTTATACAGTATTCTCTGATTGCATTATTTATAGACACATTACCATTTTAAAAATGCCCTCATCTTTGTCTTTCAAATAATCTAAAGCATCTTGACATTTATGCTCGTAAATCAATGATAATGCTTTTCTTAATTCAACATGGTATATAGAATTTTCTAAATTATTGTAAAAATCACAGATTGAAGATGATTGAACAGTTTTATAAAAATGTTCTAAATAATTATCTATGATTTCTTCTAATTCACTGATTGTCCATTCTTTTAATTCTGTTTCATTTTTAAATAATTCAGATCCACTAACTGTAAATGCACCAATAGTTCTCAAACTTAAAGGTGCTTCTTTGTTGGTTTCCATTTTCAATAAATCCCATAACAAATCATCTACCACAATGGTTTGATTGTTTCTACGGCAGTACAATAACACTTATCATCTGACTTTACTTTCACATCAATGAGCAAATCGAAAAATAATTCTTTTTTGTTATACCAAATCATAAAGTCTTTTTTTCTTAAACTTATATTTTTTTAATTTTACAACTCTGATTATCTCCAAAAAAGCCCGGAAATACGGGCATTTCACGGGATATAAGAACTGAATTTACTACCGATTTACTACTTTCGGATTGAGCTTTGACACGCTTCTGCCTCCCGTGAAGCCCCCGCCCAAATAGTGACACATCGAAAATTGAATACGACACCACAGACGGCGGCGTTCTCTTTTCCCCTTTGGGGAGATCAGGACGCCGCTTTTTTTGCGCCCCAAAACCAGAAAGGAGGCGACCGCCTATGTACTTTACTTCCGGCAGCGACCGGGCCTTTGAACAGCTCATGCAGACGAGGCCGGGCGCAGATCATTTTGACAGCGGCGAGGCCGGAGCGCCGGAGGACTGCGGCACCTGCCGTTTCTACCGCCCGCACTGGAAGTACCAGTTTTGTGTGTATGAGGAATGTCCCTACCAGCCGGGCAAGCGCACCGCCCTTGACGGCGCGGTGAAATTTCAAGTGAAAGGAGTGGACGACGAGATGGCAGTTTTTCGAGTGGAGAAAAACCGGGGCTACACGGTGATGTCCAACCACCACCTGCGGAACAAGGACTTGTCCCTGAAAGCCAAGGGGCTGCTGTCGCAAATGCTGTCCTTGCCGGAGGATTGGGATTTTACGCTGAAAGGCTTGTCCCTTATCAACCGGGAACAGATCGACGCGATCCGGGCGGCTGTCCGGGAGCTGGAACAGGCGGGCTATATCGTGCGTTCCCGTGAGCGTGACAGCCAAGGCCGCCTGCGCGGGGCGGATTACATCATTTACGAACAGCCCCAGCCTGTGCCGGATTCACCTACATTGGAAAATCCAACATTGGATAATCCAACGCAGGAAAAGCCTACGCAGGAAAAACCAACGCAATTAAATAAAGATAGATCAAGTAAAGACAAATCAATTACAGATGGATCAAATACCGATTCCATTCCTATCCTTTCCCCTCCCTCTCCTTTGGGGGAAGAAGCGGCTGCGCCGCCGGAACGGAAAGGAACGGGAGCGAAATCACAGAGCGCCGTAGAGATTTATCGGGAGATCATCAAGGACAACATCGAGTATGAACACCTTTGCCAGTACGCCAAGGGGATTGACCGGGATATGCTGGACGAGATCGTGGACTTGCTGGTGGAAACCGTATGCAGCGCCCGAAAGACCATCCGCATTGCCGGGGACGATTACCCCGCCGAGCTGGTGAAATCCAAGCTGATGAAGCTGAACAGCTCTCACATTGAGTTTGTCTTTGACTGTATCAGCAAAAACACCACGGAAATACGGAACATCAAAAAATACCTGCTGGCGGTTCTGTTCAACGCCCCAAGCACCATCAACGGCTATTACACGGCGCTGGTGGCCCACGACATGAACACAGGCAGTTGGGGAACCCCGCAAAATCGGTGATTTTGTGGGGAGAGGAGGAACAGCGAAATGAGCGAGCTTTTCACGCTTGCGTGGAAACAAGCGATATGGAGCTTGTGACGACGAGAAAGGAGGACGGCCCTATGAAACAGGGTGCTTTGATTTTTGACGAGCAGACAGACCGCTACGACATCCGCTTTGACCTTGCGGACTATTACGGCGGCCTGCACTGCGGAGAAACTTTTGATGTGATGGTGGGCGGCAGATGGAAGCCGACCCGCATTGAAATGGCCGAGAACTGGTATCTGGTGGGAATCCATGCCGACGACCTCTCCGGCCTGCGGGTGCGGATTTAAGCCATCCGCCTGCCTGCTGACTTTCCAAAGGAGGGATAGCAGTTGCAGGAAGAAGTAGACCAGAAAACCATAGCGTTAGCGGTTAAGACGGGCAAGCTCACCGCCCAAGTGCTGCAAGCGGCCATCCGAAAATATCTGGCCGCCCGGCAGAAAGGGACGGGCAAGGCCCATCACGGACAGCAGAGCTTACGGCAGCTCAAAAAGGACGGTTCCGCCCTGTCCAACATTGAGATCACCGACGCCAACATTGGCTTATTTAAGCCCTGCGCCAAGAAATACGACATTGATTTTACCCTGCGGAAAGACCGCACTACCCATCCGCCCCGGTATATCGTGATCTTCAAATCCAAGCAGGCGGACAATCTGGAACAGGCGTTTAAGGAGTTTACAGCCAAGAAGCTCAAACAGCAGGAACGCCCCTCCATCCGAAAGACCCTTGCCGTCCTGAAAGAAAAGGCAGCGGCCAGAAGCAGCCAGCAGACCAAGGAGAAAATCAAGGAAAGGGGGCTGTCACGATGAAGCCGGAAATGAAAAAAATGATAATCGCCAACCTGCCCTACCTGCTGTTTGTGTACCTGTTCGGCAAGCTGGGACAGACCTACCGGCTGGCGGCTGGGGCGGACTTGTCGGAGAAGCTGCTGCACCTTGCGGATGGCTTTTCCCTTGCCTTTGAAAGCGCCGCCCCCAGCTTCCACCTGTTCGATCTGGCGGTGGGCGTGGTCGGTGCGGTGGCATTGCGGCTGATGGTGTACTGCAAAAGCAAGAACGCCAAGAAATACCGCCGGGGCGTCGAGTACGGCAGCGCCCGTTGGGGCGGGCCGAAAGATATAGCCCCGTACATCGACCCGGTGTTTGACAACAACATCCTCCTGACCCAGACGGAACGCCTTACCATGAACAACCGTCCCAAAGACCCCAAGACCGCCCGGAACAAAAATGTGCTGGTGATCGGCGGTTCCGGCAGCGGCAAGACGAGATTTTTTGTGAAGCCCAACCTTATGCAGTGCGTGTCCAAGGACTACCCGACCTCATTCGTGATTACTGACCCGAAAGGAAGTCTGATCGGCGAGGTGGGCCAGCTCCTTGTGCGGTGCGGCTACCGGGTAAAAGTGCTGAATACCATTAACTTTTCCAAGAGTATGCGCTATAACCCGTTTCGCTACATCCATTCGGAAAAAGACATTTTGAAGCTGGTAAACACGCTGATCTGCAACACCAAGGGCGAGGGCGAAAAGAGCGCCGAGGATTTTTGGATCAAATCGGAACGCCTGCTGTATTCGGCCCTCATTGGCTATATCTGGTACGAAGCGCCGGACGATGAAATGAATTTCACTACGCTGCTTGAAATGATAAATGCCAGTGAAGCCCGCGAGGACGACCCGGAATTTCAATCCCCGGTAGACCAGATGTTTGAACGGCTGGAAGAAAAAGACCCGGAACATTTTGCGGTGCGCCAGTACCGTAAATTCCTGCTGTCGGCAGGCAAGACCCGCAGCTCCATCTTGATAAGCTGCGGAGCCAGATTAGCGCCCTTTGACATCCGGGAGGTGCGGGAGCTGATGGAGGACGACGAACTGGAACTTGACACCATCGGGGATAAAAAAACGGCCCTGTTCCTGATTATGTCGGACACGGACACGACCTTTAATTTTATTCTGGCAATGGTGCAAAGCCAGCTTATCAACCTTTTGTGTGACCGGGCCGATGACAAATACGGCGGGCGGCTGCCCGTCCATGTGCGGCTGATTCTGGACGAGTTCGCCAACATCGGCCAAATTCCAAACTTTGACAAGCTGATCGCCACCATCCGAAGCCGGGAAATCTCGGCTTCTATTATTTTACAGAGCCAGTCGCAGCTAAAGGCCATTTACAAGGACGCGGCGGAAATCATTTCCGACAACTGCGACTGTACACTGTTCCTTAGTGGCAGGGGCAAGAACGCCAAGGAGATCGCGGAGGTGCTGGGCAAGGAAACCATTGACAGCTACAACCAGAGCGAGAACCGGGGCGCGCAGACCTCCCACGGACTGAACTACCAAAAACTCGGAAAGGAGCTGATGAGCCAAGACGAAATTGCAACGATGGACGGAGGCAAGTGTATTTTGCAGGTGCGCGGCGTAAGGCCGTTTTTCAGTGAGAAATACGACATCACCCGCCACCCCCGTTATAAATACCTCTCGGACGCCGACAAAAAGAACACCTTTGATGTGGACAGCTACCTGTCGTCTCTACGCCGGAAAAGGCGGCGCGTGGTAACGGAGGACGAACCCTTTGACCTCTACGACATTGAGCTGTCGGATGAAGATTTTGCCGCAGAATAAAGCGGCCATAGAGAAAGGAGCGTGACCGATGGGACACTCGGACGAATGGACATTTGCGGATTATTTCAGGTATGAGAAAGAAATCTACCGGGCAATCATTTCCGCTGCGGTGCTGTGCCAGTGGATCGCGGAACATGATACCCCGCCCACGGACGGGGAAGCCAAAGAACTTGCAAGGGAAATAGACCGCAGACTGTGTGAAGCATGGGGCGAAATTTTTTTCGCTGGCTGTGCTGGAATGGCGGGACGGCCAGTAACTCCGGGCCGTCTGCGGATTGTGAGGCTGCCGCTATGTACGGCGGCTTTTTTGCACCCAAACACCATCACAATCTGAATTTATGGAGGTAAATTTATGGAATTTTTCAATAGTGCAGTTGATACTTTGCAGACCATCGTTGTGGGCCTCGGCGGAGCGCTTTGCGTATGGGGCGGCGTCAATCTTTTGGAGGGATACGGGGCGGACAACCCGGCAAGCAAGTCACAGGGAATCAAGCAGCTTGTCGCCGGAGGTGGCGTTGCCCTGATCGGCATGACCCTTGTTCCGCTGCTGTCCGGGCTGCTGGGATAACCCCATGTGTGTTAGAAAACCCTCCGCGCTCTCTGATCTGGGAGGGCGCGGGAAAGGAGGTGTCCCCACATGATCGGTGATTTAATCGGGGAATGGATCAAAGGAATCCTGATCGACGGTATCATGGGCAACCTGTCCGGCCTGTTTAACACAGTCAATACCAAAGTCGGGGAAATCGCGTCGGATGTGGGCAGTACCCCGCAGGACTGGAACGGCGGCATTTTTTCCATGCTGCAAAACCTGTCCGAAACGGTGATCGTCCCCATTGCGGCAGCCATTCTCGCCCTTGTGATGTGCTATGAGCTGATCGACATGATCGTGGAAAAGAACAATATGCACGACTTCGACAGCTCCATGTTCTTCCGCTGGATTTTCAAAAGCGCCTTTGCCATCCTCATTGTGACGAACACATGGAATATCGTCATGGGCGTATTTGACGCCACCCAGCAGGTCGTCAACCAGAGCGCCGGGGTGATTATCGGAGATACCAGCATTGATTTTGACACGCTGCTCCCCGATCTGGAAAGCCGCCTTGAAGCAATGGACATTGGGCCGCTGCTGGGCCTGTGGTTCCAGACCCTTGTTGTGGGGCTGACGATGAACATTCTTTCCATCTGTATTTTCCTTGTGACCTATGGAAGAATGATAGAAATTTACGCCGTGACCGCATTGGGGCCGATCCCCCTTGCCACGCTGGGCAATGCAGAGTGGCGCGGCATGGGACAGAACTACTTGAAATCCCTGCTTGCGCTGGGCTTCCAAGCCTTTTTAATCATGGTGGTTGTCGGGATTTATGCGGTGCTGATCCAGCAGATCGGAACCGCTGACGACATATCCGGCGCAATCTGGGGCTGTATGGGCTATACCGTTTTGCTTTGCTTCTGTCTGTTCAAGACGGGAAGTATCAGCAAGGCCGTATTTACCGCCCACTAAAGAAACGAGGTGACTTTTTATGGCTTATGTAACTGTCCCCAAGATTTAACCAAGGTCAAATCCAAGGTAGTATTCGGGCTAACGAAACGCCAGCTCATTTGTTTTGGCGGTGCGCTGCTGGTAGGCGTCCCGCTTTTCTTTTTGATCCGGGGCCGCGTCCCGACCAGCGCGGCGGCGCTCATTATGGTGTTCGCCATGCTGCCGGGCTTTCTGCTGGCGCTTTACGAAAAACACGGCCAGCCCCTTGAAGTGGTGGTACGCCAGATCGTAGCGTGCTGCTTCATCCAGCCCAAGGAACGGCCCTACCAGACCAATAACGCTTATACCGCCCTTGTGCGGCAATCCCAAATGGAAAAGGAGGTCAACGCCATTGTCCAAAAAGCAAAAGAACGAAACAAGCGCAAAAGCGCCGGTCAAGCTCACCCGCGCCGAAAAGAAAGAGATTCAGGCCGTCATCCGAAAGTATAAAGGCGACGGCAAGCCCCATTCGGCGCAGGCCAGTATTCCCTATGAGGCCATGTATCAGGACGGCGTATGCCGGGTAACGCCCCGCACCTTTTCCAAGTGCATTGAGTTTACGGACATCAGCTACCAACTGGCGCAGGCGGACACCAAGACAGCCATCTTTGAAAACCTGTGCGACCTCTACAACTATCTGGACGCTTCCATTCATGTGCAGTTTTCCTTTATCAACCGCAAGATCGACCCCAAGCAGTACGCCAAGAGCTTTGAAATCCGGGCGCAGGGGGACGACTTTGACGACATCCGCAGCGAGTATTCCGACATTTTGCAAGACCAGCTTGTGAACGGGAACAACGGCCTGATGAAGCGGAAATTTATGACCTATACCATCGAGGCAGACAGCCTGAAAATGGCCCGCGCCAGACTGCGCCGGATCGAAACCGATCTTTTGGGCTATTTCAAGAGCATGGGGGCCTCCGCGTGGGGACTGGACGCAAAGGAACGGCTGGAAGTCATGCACAGCATTTTCCACCCGGACGGGGAACCGTTCTCCTTTGACTGGAAGTGGCTTGCTCCATCGGGGCTTTCTACCAAGGACTTTATCGCCCCGTCCTCGTTCCGCTTCGGCAATGCCGGATGTTCGGGCTGGGCGGCAAATACGGGGCGGTGAGCTTTCTGCAAATCCTCTCCCCGGAGCTGTCGGATGAAATGCTGGCCGACTTCCTCAACACGGAAAACGGTATTGTGGTGAACCTCCATGTGCAGGCCATTGACCAGAGCGACGCTATTAAGACGGTCAAGCGCAAGATCACCGACCTTGACGCATGAAGATTCAGGAACAGAAACGGGCTGTCCGCAGCGGCTACGACATGGATATACTTCCCAGCGACCTTGCCACCTACGGGCAGGACGCCAAGGAGCTGCTAAAGACCTTGCAGAGCCGGAATGAACGGATGTTCCAGCTTACCTTTTTGGTGCTGAACACCGCAGACACCCGGCAAAAGCTGGAAAACGATGTGTTCTGGGCTGCCGGGATCGCCCAGAAATACAACTGTTCCCTTGTGCGGCTGGACTACCAGCAGGAACAGGGGCTTATGAGCAGCCTGCCGCTGGGGGCCAGCCACATCCAGATTGAACGCTCCCTGACGACTTCCAGCGTGGCCGTGTTCGTCCCTTTTGTGACGCAGGAGCTTTTTCAGGGCGGCGACGCCATGTATTACGGGATCAACGCCAAGACCGGCAACATGATTATGCTCGACCGCAAACGGGCGAGGTGTCCCAACGGGCTAAAGCTGGGGACACCGGGAAGCGGCAAAAGTATGAGCTGTAAATCAGAAATTTTGAGCGTGTTCCTCTGCACCCCGGACGATGTGTATATCTGTGATCCAGAGGCCGAGTATTACCCCCTTGTGAAGCGGTTGCGTGGGCAGGTGGTGAAGCTGTCGCCTACCAGCAAAAACTATGTGAACCCGCTGGACATCAACCTGAACTACTCCGAGGATGAAAACCCGCTGGCCTTGAAATCCGACTTTGTGCTGTCGTTCTGTGAGCTTGTCATGGGCGGCAAGAACGGGCTGGAAGCCATTGAAAAGACGGTGATCGACCGGGCGGTACAGGTGATCTACCGGCCTTATCTGGCAGACCCCAAGCCGGAAAATATGCCCATCCTTGCAGACCTGCACAAAGCCCTTTTAGACCAGCATATCCCGGAGGCCGACCGGGTGGCGCAGGCCCTTGACCTGTATGTGTCCGGCAGCCTAAATGTGTTCAACCACAGAACCAACATCGACATTCAAAACCGCATTGTGGCCTTTGACATCAAGGAGCTGGGCAAGCAGCTAAAGAAAATCGGTATGCTCATTGTCCAAGACCAGATTTGGGGGCGCGTCACCCAAAACCGCAGCAAGGGCAAGGCGACATGGTATTTCTGTGATGAGTTCCACCTGCTTTTGCGTGAGGAACAGACGGCGGCCTTTTCCTGTGAGATTTGGAAGCGTTTTCGTAAGTGGGGCGGGATTCCCACAGGTGCGACACAGAATGTGAAAGACCTGCTTTCCTCCCCGGAAATTGAGAACATTTTGGAAAACAGCGACTTTATCTGCCTGCTCAATCAGGCCAGCGGCGACCGCAAAATCCTTGCGGAACGGCTGAACATTTCGCCCCAGCAATTACGGTATGTGGACAATTCCGAACCCGGCGAGGGGCTTCTCATTTACGAAAATGTGATCCTGCCCTTTAAGAACCCCATCCCGAAAAACACCCAGCTCTACCAGATCATGACGACCCGGTTAGGCGAGGGGGCGACGGTATGAGGCACAAGGAGGTGAAGTCATGGAACCCTTAAAACCCCGCGACAAGGTAACGCAGCACATGACCCGCGACGGCCTGACGCTGGATAACCAGACCACCGGCGAAAGCGTCAATGTGTCCAGCCGGGAGGCCGAGCAGGAATACACCGCCCAGCCGGAGGGCGCGGCGAAAAAAATACTGGAACGGGCGGACGAACTGCACGACCGCCACAAGGCAAAGAAAGCGGCCAAGGACGCCGGAAAAACCGTGGCGCAGGCCACCGGCCCTGTTTCCCGGTTGCAGTTTACCGCCGAGGAACGGGCCTCCCCGGAGCTGGCCCCGTATATCAAAAAGGCGGAAAAACGGGCGGATAAGCTGGAAGCGGCCAAAGAAGCCCTGCCGAAAAAGCGCGTCGTCACCAAGGAAACTGTCTATGACGATGCCAAGGGCAAGGCCAAAAGCAGGCTGTATTTTGACAAGGTGGAGAAAGCCCCTCCCCAGCTCAAACCAAACCCGCCAGCCGCCCCATACAGGAAGCCGGGCTTTACCTCCACGGAAAAATCCATGAGGTAGAACACGAAAATGTGGCGTGGAGGGCGGCCATAAGGGGGAAGAACTGGCGGAACGGCAGGCGGGCCGCATGATCCGCAGCGGCGTCCACCGGCACAAGCTCAAACCCTACCGGGCCGCCGCCAAGGCAGAGCGAAAGTCCATCGCCGCCAACGCCGAGTTTGCGTATCAAAAATCCCTGCGGGACAACCCGGAGCTGGCGCAGGCGGCCAAGAACCCCGTTCCCGTTCTGGCAGAAACAGCACATCAAGCGGGAATATGCCAAGGCAGCACGGGCGACGGGCCAGACCGCACAGGGGGCCGCAAGCACCGCCAAGACCACGGCTGCCGCAGCCAAGAAAGCCGCAGAGAAAAGCAGACAGGCCGCGTCCTTTGCCGCCCGGCACTGGAAAGGGGCGCTGATCGTCGGCGGCGTGGGCCTCATGCTCCTGCTGGTGATGGGCGGCCTGCAATCCTGCACCGCCATGTTTGGCAGCACCGGGACGGGCCTTGCCGCCACCTCCTATCTCTCCGAGGACAGCGATATGCTGGGAGCCGAAGCCGCCTATGCTGCGCTAGAAGCAGACTTGCAGCACGAACTTGACAACTACGAAAGCCTGCACCCCGGCTATGACGAATACCGTTTCGATCTGGATGAGATCAAGCATGACCCCTATGTGCTGACCTCCATCCTCTCCGCGCTGCATAACGGCGTGTTCACTTTGGGGGAGGTACAGGGCGACCTTGCCATGCTCTTTGAAAAGCAGTACATCCTGACCCAGACCATCGAAACGGAAACCCGCTACCGCACTGAAACGAGGACGGACAGCGAGGGAAACACCTACACCGTGGAAGTCCCCTACACCTACTACATCTGCAATGTGAAGCTGGAAAACTTCGACCTGTCCCACCTGCCCATCTACATTCTCACCGAGGAACAGATGGGCTTTTATGCTGCCTATATGCAGACTTTGGGCAACCGGCCAGACCTGTTCCCCAACGGCAGCTATCCCCACGCCTCCACCCCGAAAGAGCCGACCTACTATGAAATCCCCCCGGAGGCGCTAAAGGACGAGGCCTTTGCCGCCATAATCGCCGAGGCGGAAAAGTATGTGGGCTATCCCTATGTGTGGGGCGGCAGCTCCCCAAGCACCAGCTTTGATTGTTCCGGCTTCATTAGCTGGGTCATCAATCATTCCGGCTGGAATGTGGGACGCCAGACGGCGCAGGGGCTTTACAACATCTGCACCCCCGTTTCCCCGGAGCAGGCCAAGCCCGGCGACCTTGTATTTTTCGTCGGCACTTACGACACTGCCGGAATGTCCCATGTGGGACTGTATGTGGGTAATTCGGTCATGCTGCACTGCGGCGACCCCATTTCCTACACGAACCTCAATTCAAGCTACTGGCAGCAGCATTTTTATTGTTACGGGCGTTTGCCTTAAACGCCAGAAAGGAGTAAATCACTATGGCAATGAACAAATTGGAACGCATTGAAAAGGATATTGAGAAAACCAAGGGCAAGATCGCGGAGCTGCAAAAGCAGCTTCGGGAGCTGGAAGCGGCCAAGACCGAACAGGAAAACTTGCAGATCGTCCAGCTTGTGCGCGGCCTCAACATGACCCCGCAGGAGTTCGCCGCCTTTGTGCGCGGCGGCGCATTGCAGGCGGCCCCGGCCCCGATCCCGGACTTTGAACAGGAGGACAGCGCCCATGAAGAAATCTAAACTGTTCCGCACCTTGACGCTGGCTGTGGCCGCTGCGCTCTGCATGGCGACCACGACCGTTACCGCCTATGCCGGAGGCGCTGACCCTGACCCTGTGCCGCTGCCGGAAACCACCGAAGCCCCCGCAGAGGTGCCGGAGGAAACCGAAGAACCCACCACCGGCGGCATGGAGCCGGAGGGCGTACCTGTTACCCCGCAGGGCAACGCTGCGCTGGTGGATGATTTTTTCGGGGATAAACAGCTTATCACTGTCACTACCAAGGCCGGGAATTATTTTTACATCCTGATCGACCGGGCCAACGAGGACAAGGAAACAGCGGTGCATTTCCTCAACCAAGTGGACGACGCCGACCTGCAAGCCTTGTTGGAGGATGGAAAAAAAGAGCCGGAGGTCTGCACCTGTACGGCCAAATGTCAAGCTGGGGCCGTCAATACGGCCTGCCCGGTCTGTAAAAACAACCTGACCGCCTGCAACGGGCCGGAGCCGAAGCCCCAGCCGGAGGAAGAACAGCCGCAGGAGGAAAAGCCAAGCGGCATGGGCGCCTTGTGGTGTTCTTTGTGGTGGTGCTGCTGGGCGGCGGCGCAGCCCTCTACTTCCTGAAATTCAAAAAGGAAAAAGCCGACACCACAGGCAATGACGATCTGGCCGAGTATGACTTTGGAGAGGACGAGGACGACGAGGACGAAGCCCCGGAGCCGGACGAGGATATGACAAGTGAGGATGGAAATAAGGAGGACGAAGTATGAGCTATCAGTTAGTAATTGCAGAGAAACCAAGCGTCGCCCGCAGCATTGCGGGCGTGATCGGCGCGGACAAGAAACAGGACGCTACATGGAGGGAAACGGCTATCTGGTGAGCTGGTGTATCGGCCACCTTGTTTCCCTTGCCGACGCCGGGACTATGACGAGCGTTTCAAAAAATGGCGCTATGACGACCTGCCGATTCTGCCGCAGGAATGGCAGTACATTATCCCTGACGATAAGAAAAAGCAGTTTGACACCCTGCGTTCTTTGATGGAGCGCACCGATGTCACCGGCCTTGTGTGCGCCACCGACGCCGGGCGCGAGGGCGAATTGATTTTCCGTTTTGTCTACCAGATGGCGGGCTGCAAGAAACCGTTTCAGCGCCTTTGGATTTCCAGCATGGAGGACGCGGCCATTCAAGACGGCTTCGCCCATCTGAAACCGGGAACCGATTATGATAACCTGTATCAGTCGGCCCTTTGCCGGGCGCAGGCGGATTGGCTGGTGGGGATCAACGCGACCCGGCTGTTCTCCATCCTCTACCACAAGACCCTGACCGTGGGCCGTGTCCAGACGCCGACCCTCAAAATGCTGGTTGACCGGGAGGCCAAGATCAGCAGCTTCCAGAAAGAGAAATACCACATCGTCCAGATCGCGGCGGGCGGCATGGAGGCGGCCAGTGAACGCATGGGAAACGCAGACGACGCCAAGGCCCTGAAAGCCGCCTGTGAAACGGCGCAGACCGTTTGTGTGTCGGTAACACGGGAGAAAAAGACGGAGCAGCCGCCCCGCCTCTATGACCTCACCACCTTGCAGCGGGAGGCAAACCGCCTGTTTGGATTTACCGCCAAGCAGACCCTTGACTATGCCCAGCAGCTTTATGAAAAGAAGCTGCTGACCTATCCCCGCACTGACAGCCAGTATTTGACCGATGATATGCTGCCAACGGCAGAAAGCCTTGTGTCCGGCCTGTGGCCTATGCTTTCCTTTGCGGCGGGGCTTGACCTGTCCCCGCAGTTTGGCCGGGTGCTGAACAGCAAAAAGGTGAGTGACCACCACGCCATTATCCCGACAATGGAATTTGTGCAGAAAGGCTTTGACGGGCTGGCCGAGGGCGAAAAGAAACTGCTGTCCCTTGTGTGCTGCAAGCTGCTGTGCGCCGTGGCCGCGCCCCATGTGTACGAGGCTGTCACCGCCACATTCACCTGTGCCGGGAACACCTTTACCGCCAAGGGCAAAACCATCCTCACTCCCGGCTGGAAAGAGCTTGACCGCCGCTTTAAGGCGTCGTTCAAAACAGACACCGACGACACTGCCCCGGAGCCTGCGCGGGAACTGCCGGAGATCACCGAGGGCCAAACCTTTGACAAGGTAACTGCCGCCGTCACCGAGCATTTCACAGCACCGCCAAAATCCTACACGGAAGATACCCTGCTTTCCGCTATGGAGCGCGCCGGTGCGGACAATCTGCCGGAGGACGCCGAACGGCAGGGATTGGGAACCCCGGCCACCCGCGCCTCCATTTTAGAAAAGCTGGTGCAGATGGGCTTTGTGGAGCGCAGGGGCAAACAGCTACTTCCCACCAAGGACGGCCACAACCTTGCCTGTGTGCTGCCGGAGATGCTGACCTCTCCCCAGCTTACAGCACAGTGGGAAACGGAGTTGACAGCCATTGCCAAGGGGCAGGCCGACCCGGAGGGCTTCATGGCTGGCATTGCAGAAATGACAAGGGGCCTGATTGCAAACTACTCCCAGATCAGCGAGGACGCGCAGAGGTTGTTTCAAACCGAGCGTGTGGTTATCGGCAAATGTCCACGCTGCGGGGAAAGCGTCTACGAGGGCAAAAAGAATTACTACTGCGGAAACCGAAGCTGCCAGTTTGTCATGTGGAAGAATGACCGATTTTTTGAGGAACGGGGCAAGGCGTTCATTCCGAAGATCGCCGCCGCGCTCCTTAAAGACGGAAAAGCAAAGGTAAAGGGCCTGCGCTCCATGAAAACCGGCAAGACCTATGACGGGACGGTGCTTTTGGCGGATACCGGCGGCAAGTATGTGAACTACCGCGTGGAACAGAGGGGCAAGAACTAAAGAAAAGCAAGCATAGGGAGTGTAGCCACACTCCCGGCAAAATCCCTGACCCGGCGCACCTGCCGGGCCGGGGATTTTCTCTTTGGGGAAGCCCCAAACCCCTTGTATCCAGCAAATTTACAATTCATCTATTCCAAGATACACCATGTCATAGTATAATAAAGCCAACGATAATATCCATTTGAGGTGATAAGTGTGAAAATATTAGTTAGTGCTTGTATTATGGGAGTGGATTGTAAATACAATGGAAAAAATAACAAAAATCTGGCAGCTATCAACTACTTAAAAGATAAAGAAATTATTTGCATTTGTCCAGAGCAATTAGCAGGTATGACTACTCCCAGACCTTGTACAGAGATTGTGAATGGTGTAGTAACAGACGAAAATGGAAATGATGTCGATTTGGAATATAAACGAGCAGTATCAATGGCATTATCCAAAATTCAACATGAAGATATTGAGTTAGCTATACTACAATCCAGAAGTCCTACCTGCGGAGTAAATCAAATATATGATGGTAGCTTTACCGGAAAGTTGATTTCTGGAATGGGATTGTTTGCAAAGGCATTAAAAGAACGAGGCATCAAAGTTATTGATGTTGAAGAAGTAGAAAGCTTTAATTTGTTAGACTGTCCCCAGCTTCAATCAATCTAACCCAAACTTTCAAAATTGAATATCAGCCACTTATTATCGGCCCACCCAGCAGGAAATCTTTCAAAGGTTTCCTGCTTTTCTTATGCTATTTTTCAGAAAGGATGTGAACCCCAAAATGTCTTACAGTTCCTACGACCACGACGATTTAGAACCGGCCAGCACTATGCGGATCGAGCGCCGGATTTACTTTGAAAGCGGCAAGGCCGATCTTTCCGAAATGGTAAAGCTGCCCCTTGCGGAGCTTCTTTCCCTGCGGGCGGAAAGCGCCGCCGCAGAACAGGAAGTGTTTGACCGCCTGAAAGAACAGGCCACCGCATGGGAGGAACAGGCCGGAAGAACCCTGTTTCTGGACAAAGCTCTTGAATATGCCCGGACGCTTCCCGTCACCCACACCGCAAACCAGTGGGAGGCCCCGGACGAATACCGCCATATCCGCAGCAACATGGTTTACCAGATGGATTACTCCATTTCCGAGAACACCCGGTATGACAGCGCCGCCCCAAAATCCGTTCCCTACTCGTGGACGCTCCGCTGGAGCCTACGCACTAACGCGCCGGGCAGCTACCGGCAGGCCAAGATCGCCGGACAGGATCGGAAAGTCTTTTCCAGCCGGGAAGAACTGGACAAGTACCTGAATGGCCGGATTAAAGCCCATGAACATTACTTTACCGAAATTTCCCCGGCCATCCCCAAGGAATACGCCGACTATTTCAAGGTCAACGGCTGCCTGCTCCCCGGCTACACCATTGAGGGAGAGGAACCGGCAAAAGCCGCAGAGCTTCCCGCGCAGGAAGAAACCGCGCAGCCGCAGCAGACCGCAGCCACCCCGGAAAGGAGGGAACCCGTGAACGAAGTATTTTCTATTTTTCTTGATAACCGCGCCGAGGCGCAGACCGGCGGGCCGCATGGCTACTGGCTTTCCCTGCCGACTTCCGCTGAACAGGTACAGGAAGCCCTAAAGGAAATTCACATCACCGCCGACAACCAGCAGGACTTGTTCATTGGCGGCTTTTCCGCCCCGGAGGAAAAACCGCTGGAACTGCCGGAGGATTTAATCAAGGCCGCCAGCGTGGACGAACTGAACTTCCTTGCCGTCCAGCTTAAAGGCTGGACGCCGTGGAGCTTGCGGAGCTGAACGCCGCCATGCAGTCCCCGGCGAAAATGCAGACCATCGGGCAGCTTTTGGACTACGCTGAAAACACCGATTGTTTTGTCTTAATCAACGCCAAGGACAACCGCAGTCTGGGGGAATATTACCTGAATGATTCCGGGCTGTTTGTTGTTCCCGACCCGTGGAAACCGGCCATTGACACCGACCGGCTGGGAAGTTTTATCGCCAACGAGGAACAGGGAACCTTTACCGATTACGGCTATATCCTGCGAACCAGCGACGAATGGCAGCGTGTCCATGAGGGCCAGCCAGTGCCGGGACAATACCGGGTGATGGCCTATCCTGCGCCGGAAATTCTGCGGGATGAAAGCAAGGTGCAGCCGGAGGCGGCAGCCCCCGCAAAGGCCCCGCAGCCTGTCACCCCCATTCTCTTAAACGGCCAGAACAGCGCCGAGCGCATGAAAGAGATCACCGACCGGCTGGAAACCGGCATACAGGAGCTTTTCGAGAGTGAACGCTACAAAGCCTATCTCACCACCATGTCCAAGTTCCACAGTTACAGCTTCAACAACACCCTCCTGATCGCCATGCAGGGCGGACAGCTTGTGGCGGGCTACAACAAGTGGCGGGACGATTTTCACCGCAATGTGAGGAAAGGCGAAAAGGCCATCAAGATACTGGCCCCAGCCCCGTTCAAGGCAAAAAAGGAAGTGCAAAAACTGGACGCACAGGGCAGGCCGGTGATGGGAAAGGACGGAAAGCCTGTTACCGAAGTAAAGGAAATACAGGTTCCGGCCTTTAAGATCGTTTCCGTCTTTGATGTGAGCCAGACCGAGGGGGAACCGCTGCCCTCTATCGGCGTGGAAGAACTGACCGGCAGCGTGGAACGCTACGGGGAATTTTTCAAGGCGCTGGAACAGACCTCCCCGGTTCCCATTGGTTTTGAGGACATTCCGGGCGGTTCCCACGGCTACTACCACCTGACGGAAAAGCGGATCGCCATTCAGGAGGGCATGAGCGAATTACAGACCCTAAAGACGGCTATCCACGAGATTGCCCATTCCAAGCTCCACGCCATCGACCCGGAAGCCCCGGCCATAGAGCAGGCCGACCGCCCCGACAGCCGCACCCGCGAGGTGCAGGCCGAAAGCGTGGCCTATGCCGTCTGCCAGCACTACGGGCTGGACACCTCCGACTATTCCTTTGGCTATGTGGCCGGTTGGAGTTCCGGCAAGGACTTGAAAGAGCTGAAAGCCTCCCTTGAAACCATCCGGGCCACCGCCCATGAACTGATTACCACCATTGACGGCCACCTTGCCCAGCTTCAGAAAGAACGGCAGGCCCAGCAGGAACAGCCGCAGGCCGCGCCGCTGGAACAGGCCGCCGAGCAGCCAGACCCGGACAGCGTATTTTCCAAGCTGCCCCCGGAGCAACAGCAGGAAATGACCGACAGCGTAAAAGCCATGCTGCAAACCCTCATTGAAGCGGATTTGAAATCTACCGGCGAAGTGTCGCAGGGAACCAAGGAGGCGGCGCAGGCGCAGGGCTTTACCATTGCCGGGGATGGAACGCTGGAACAGGCAGAAGCCCCGCAGGAGGCCGCCTACCGTCTAAAAAACGGCGATTACCTGTATATCCAGACATCGGGAACCGGCTATGATTACACGCTGTACGGCCCCGACTACAAGGAACTGGACGGAGGCCAGCTTGACAATCCCGGCCTGTCCCTTGCGGAAGCCGGAAAAGAAATCCTTGCCATCCATGAGCTACCGGCTGGGGCAATGGAACCCCTGACCGGCGACAGGATGGATGATTTTCTGGAAGCAACCGAACAGGCCAACGCCATTCCCCAGCCGCAGGCATGGAATGGGATCGACGGCCTTTTGAATGGAAAGCCGTTCATGCCGGAGGCGTCCCCGGCTGACCGGGCCGCCGCCCTGATCGAGCTGGCAGAGAAAAACGCCCCGCGTCTGGGCAGCGAGGAACGGCAGTTGATCGTGGCCTATGCCGAGGCCGTGGGCGATAACGACAAGGTGATCGGGCTTATCAACCGCCTGTGTGAACAGGGCTATGAGCTGCAAAAGGGCCAGATGGATTCCTTTGTGAAAAGCGAGATCGAAAGTGAGATTGCCGTCGCCAACGCCCAGCGGCAGATCGCACAGAATCCGGCAGCGGAGCCGGTTGTCACGATCCTTTGGAGTGAAAGCCCCCATCTGAAAGACGGCCAGCAAATGCCGCTGCATGAGGCCGAGGCCGTTTTCAAGGAGCTGGACAGCGCCAGACGCCACGAACGAGAGCAGCCGGGCTATACGGGCCATTGGTACGACAAGACCAAGTTCCGCATTGATTTTACCATGCAGGGCCAGCCGGACAGCTACGAGGGACGGCAGGACTTTGGCGACGGGAACGGTTCCCTGATCCAGCATATCCGGGGCTATCACGAATACTACGCGCAGGATGAAAGTTGGAAAAACCATGTGCTGCACCATGAGGGGCCGGAGGCATGGGAGGCGGACAAGGCCCAGCGGGATATGCTGCTGCATGAGTTTGTCCCGTATATGGAGCTGCACTGCAATCTGGCAGCTATGGAGCAGGAGGCCCGGCGTCCCCTGCGATCCGGGGAAACCCTGACGCCGGAACAGACCGCTTATTTCAACGCGGTTTTGGACTATGTAAAGGAGTGCCGCCCGCTTCTCAATCAGGGACAGTACCACTTGCCGGAGCCGCCGCAGCTTGCCGATTTCGACCAGAGCTTGCAGGACTACAAAAAACAGATCGAGGCAGAGCTGGAACAGGAGGCCGCCGCTGCTGGGCTGACGGTGGAGGAATATGTTGCCTCTGATTATGAAGCACCAGCGCAGCCCAACTTTTCCATCTACCAAGTGCCACCCGGCCCGGAGGGGCGCGACTTCCGCTACCGTTCCTATGAGGACTTGCAGGCGGACGGGCTTTCGGTGGACAGGAAAAATTACCAGCTTGTCTACACCGCACCGCTGGACAAGGACACCACACTGGACGAGATTTACCGCCGCTTCAACATAGAACATCCCGCCGATTACAAGGGACATTCCCTCTCTACGGGGGATATTGTGCTGTTCCAGCAGGATGGGAAACAGACCGCCTATTATGTGGACGAGGGGGCCGACTACCGGCAGGTGCCGGAGTTCTTCGCCCAGCCGGAAAAACAGCTCACGCCGGACGAGTGCATGACCGGCGAACAAATCCAGACGCCAAGGGGCCGTTTCTATCTGACCGACAGGAGCCGGGAACAGATGGAGGCCGCCGGGTATGGATTCCACCACCAGTCGGAGGACGGCAGGTATCTGATTATGGCAAACGGCACAAGGGCCTTTGCCATCCCCGCCCAGCCAGAAAGCCATATCAAGACGCGGAAATGTCCACCGAGCAGAATTACAACATGATCGACGGCATGATGAACAACGCCCCGTCTATGGGGGAACTGGAAGCAAGGGCAAAAGCCGGGGAACAGATTTCCCTTTTGGATGTGGCCGAGGCAGCCAAGGCGGAGGCCAAAAAGCCCAAGCAGACCCGAAAGACGACGCAGAAACAAAAGAAACCGTCCATCCGGGCGCAGCTTGCCGCCGCCAAGGAGGAACAGAAAAAGAAGCCCCCGGCGCGGGAAAAATCAAAAGAAATGGAGGTATGAGGAATGTATTTCACCGTGGAAGAAGAAAACCTGTTCTGTCTGTACCACAATGCCGACCGCCGCAGGACGGCGGCAAATCTCCGGGCAGCACTGCCGGACATGGACAAGGAAATGGCGGTGCTTGCCTGCCAGACCGCCGATAAGCTGGACACCATGAGCGACGCCGACTTTGCGGCGCAGCGGTTCCACTTCACAGACGAATAAGTAAAACGCCGGACGCGGAGGTGTCAAAGCCTCTGCGTCCGGCATTTTTATATGGTCTTAAATGCTGAAATCATATCGCGAATATTTTGAAATCTTTTGGTTTTATCTGGGTTCAATCCTTTCTCAACAAAAGCTCGTAAATTCTGATTCGTAATTTTTTCTGTATTGGTTTTACCTGTCATTACAAAATAAATAACTCTGGTGAGCGCATAAGTTTCGTGAACTATGCCATAAGTGTTAAACCCCTCGACAACCAGTGCAGGATCATTAAAATAGCCCTTGAACTCCGTATTAACCGTTGTTAGCGTACTATCAGGAATTTTTACAAGTCCAAAATCCGAAAGTTTCACTACAAGGGTATCATCGTACTCTTTTATCAAAATATTTTTAGGACTTATATCACGATGTAGATGTCCTTTTGAATGAAGATAATCAAAGGCGCGCAATATTTGTTGGGCGATTCCTTTTCGTTGTATAATTGTTAAGGTGGAGTTATGAGCAGCGATATATCCGTCCAGCGTATAATCCATATATTCCATAATATACTCATTTTTATCTGGGTTGTAGCAGTAAACTTCAAGTATGTATGGAGAAGATAGACCATTCATTACATCAAATTCTCTTTTGAACCGGGCGACTTCTTTATCTGTAAGTTCCTTTTTTGCACGCTTCAAAATAAAAGGCCGATTATAAAAAGTGTCCTTATACTTATAAACATTAGCGTAAGAACCACTTCCGATTAGTTTCAGATCAAATGTAAAATCTTGTTGCTTATGTGAAATGGTTATGCTACTAAGAGGTAGAAAAATAGGAAGCGTATAATATAATTCGACCTTTGCCATATTGGGTGGCAATGAACTTCCACCGCTTGAACTAAGAAAATCTCGACAGCGTGTGAGTAAATCTAAATAGTATGGGTCTATTTGAAAGGCTAAAGGAGTTTCCTTTAGTGAACTTACTAAGCCGAATATCATTTCAATTCTCTTAATTAAATCTCTACTCGGTTCTGCCCAAAAGTGCGCTTCATGTTCCCCGGTTGGTAGTCTTTCGTTCATTGTTCTAAAAAGCCCAACCAGATCATGATGTAGGGTCATAAGAATTTCCCGCAGTTTTTGATTTCTAAAGGATTTATATAAATCGGAGTATTCCGCATTTATTTGACTACATGATAATAACTCTCTGTACTGTGATTCAATATAGTTTTCAATATTCATATAAGTTCCACCGTTTCCCGCTTTATTTTACTGTATTATATCATGCTATTATGTAATCGGCAATTATCCAACGCCGGGCGCGGAGGTGTCAAAGCCTCTGCGTCCGGCGCTTCTTTTTGTCCATTTTCCCGCATTTAGACCCCCGTTTTGAGGGGAACAGGATAACTTTATCCACCTGCCTGCCGACCATGCGGAAAAACCCTTGATTTCCGTGGACTTTTACCGCCCTAAATGCGTAGACAGGAGGTATCTTTTCCGCTGGCGTTCCGCCTCTTTCTTCCGGCGCACCTGCACCGCGCAATCCGGGCAGTATTTAGCCCGGTTGGAGTTGGGCGTAAACGCCGCCCCGCAGACGGCGCAGCGTTTGATCTCGTCCCGGCTTTTGGTGATCTCGGCACACAGGGCCGCGTCCAGCGGCAGGACGGCCACCTTGAACCACCGGCACAGCAGCGAATAGGAAATACTCTGCACACAGACACATTCCTCCCCATCGTCCAGCAGGAGGCAGTTTCCGTTACAGTAGTTGCAGCACTCATGGGTGAGCCTGCGGGCCTTGCGGTATTGGGGGTAACTCATTCTCGGTATGTTCATCGTTCCTGCGTATGCTCCTTTCCCGGCGCTGTCCGCAAAATGCTGTCTACATTCTGTTTGACAATGCCGTATTCTTTCAATTTCTGTTTCGCTTCGCTGTACTGTGCGGACAGCCGTTCCCGTTCTGCGTCCAGCTTTTTATACTCGGTTTTGAGGGCGTACAGGTTGGGGAGCTTTGTGACCCCGGCCTCTTTGAGCGCCTTTGCCGCCGCCTCATACAAAATCAGTTGGCTTTCATGCTGCCGCCGGAACGCGGCCTTGTCTTTGGCATTTCGCAGTTCCAGCGCCACAGGCCGGAGCTGCTTGTAGGCGGAGAGGTTTTTTATCAGCAGCGCCATATCCCCAAGGCGGCGTTCTGCGTCTTTCAAGGCGGAGGCTGCCGCGTCGTTTGCCGCGCCGATCTCGGCCAGCCTGCTTTCCAAGCCCTCGTAGCTGTTGATCTGGTGTTCTGTGATGAAGTTTAAGGAATTGGCGGCCTGCTTCAAGTTGTGCAGCTTCGCCCACCGCGCATATCCCGCCGACTGCTGGGCTTTGATACTGTCCTCCAAGGCGATCCGCAGGGAGATTTCCCCGGCGCTTCTTCTGCGCGGCCCCCGGTCGATGGCAATGCCCTTGATCCGCTGGGTGATCCGTTCATCGGTGTAATCCTCCCCCAAGGTCTTGCAGCGGGTGAAGCGTTCCTGTCCGGGACGGAGGCCGTCTGCCAGCGCGCGGAATGAAATAAACTTGCCCTGTTTGACTTCATAGCCCTGCGCCTCCATGAGCCGCAAAAAGCCGTCAAAGTCTTTGGCCTGCGGAATGGCCGCGTCGATGGCAATTTTCAGTTTTGCTTTCCAGCTCTTGCCCTTTTTCTGTGCGTCCCACTCGGCGTAGGTCTTGCCCTTGTCCTTGCCGGGCTTTACCACAGACAGGCCATGTTCCTTGCACAGCCGGTCACTGGTGCGCCGGATAAAGGCGTAGCTCTGGCGGTTGGAAATGTACTTGCGCTGGTTCGCCATATCCACGGCGCAGAAAATGATGTGGTTATGCAGATGGCCCTTGTCGATGTGGGTGGTAATCACATAGGGGTATTTGCCTTGCAGCACTTCATCGGCAAGCTGCCGCCCGATCTCATGGGCCTGCTCCGCCGTGGTTTCCCCCGGTTCAAAGGCTTGTATCAGGTGGTGGGCCAGATTGTTGCCCTTTTGGTACGCCTGATCCAACAGCATTTGAAATTCAATATCCGCCGTTTCATAGGAACAGCCATAGGAAGAAACGAACAGCTTTTCATCGGTCTTGTCCGGGTTCTCGATGTAGTCCAGCGCCTTTTTCAGCGTTGCCTTGATAGGATGGATCTTTGTAACTGCCATATCTGTGCCAGCGCCCCCTTGATGTCCTCCAAGTCCTGCGCGTACACAGTCCCGGTACTGTTGATACGCCTTGCAATCTGGTTGATGTTGACGCCGATCTTTTGCAGCTCTGCGGTCTGCGCCCGGACAGGGCCGGTGTCGATATGGACGATATAGCCGTCAATCAGCATTTTCCGGGCGTAGGCAGAAAAGTTCTTTGTGCCAAGCTGGGCCATCTTCTGCTGGATCAGCGCCCGTTCCTCCGGCGTCACCGGGACGCGCAACACAAACTTCCGTTTTCGGTTTGCCACTTTCTCACCTCCATTCATTCAGGGGTTTGGGGATTTCCCCAAGATACAAACGGGAAGCCGTTTGCCGGGAGTGTGGCTACACTCCCTATGCTTGCTGTCTTTGTTCTTCTTCCCCTAAAAAGCGTTCTGTCCCCAAGGAAATACCCGCAAAATCCCGGTTTTTCCGAAAACCGCACAAAAAAAGAGAGGGCGCAGCTTGCGTCCTCCCAAAAACAAAACAGAGGGTTGTCATGCACCCTCCGTTTCGTCATTCTTCTGTTGAATTTGAATGGCCCCGTCAATCGCGCCCTCGATGATCGGCAGAAATTCTTCCGGGCAGAGTTTCAGCTTGTGGCTGACCCGCTGCCGCTGTGCGCTTTCCTCCCGCATGATCTCCGGGTTAAAATACTGTTCCACGGGAAGCCCGCAGATTTTGATAAGCTGTATGATAACCGGCAGGCTGGGAATCGTGCCGTCATTTTCGATGTTGGCAAGATAGCGCCAGTCGATATTGACCTGTTCCGCCAGCGTCTTACGCGATAACTGCTTGACTTTCCGAGCCTCTTTTACATCCGCGCCGAAAGTTTCAAAGCCGGGACAATCTTTGATATTTGCCATATAGCACCACCCATTTACATTGTATATTTCATATTTTCTCAATGGAATGTTACTATATGCAGGAAGATTAAACTTTATAATTCATATTTTCTGCCTTGTACGGAAAAGCAGGCTATCCTATAATAAAGAAAAAGCACTTTTTTGAAAAAATCCGTCCGCTGTAACATTTCGCGGACATTTGCCTGTTATACTATCTGCAAAAAGCAAAGGAAGTGAGAATATGAAGCAGATTTTAATTGTCGAGGACGACAGTTTTTTGAATAAGATGTTGGCCTATAACCTGACCGCAGACGGCTACGGCGTGACTTCTGCCCTAAACGCCAGAACCGCAGCCGACGCCATCCGCCAGCGGGAATTTGATTTAGTGCTGCTGGACATTAACCTGCCGGACGGGAACGGTTTTGAGCTGTGCAAACTGATAAAGCCCCAGCACCCGGACACCATTGTAATCTTCCTGACCGCCAACGATCAGGAGAGCGACCAGATACGGGGCTATGAGGTGGGCGCGGTGGACTACATCACAAAGCCCTTTGTGATCGGGGCCTTGCAGCGGAAAATCAAAGCCATGTTCGCCATGC
>ENA-OQAJ01000086-OQAJ01000086.1-human-gut-metagenome-genome-assembly--contig:-NODE-86-length-26411-cov-6.833663_pt1 | contig 26411 bp, 27 predicted proteins | sample MGYA00242736_ERZ504529 | MGnify/ENA primary metagenome ERZ504529 (study PRJEB26092, sample SAMD00036275) | human gut metagenome | host: Homo sapiens | study: EMG produced TPA metagenomics assembly of...
TTGCCCCCGAAGCACGATGCGGGTACCGCAACCCGACATTATCGAGCATTTTGGCAACGCAGATGCCGTGCCGCAGCTGCCGGAGCGGTGCTTAAGCCGCAAGGCGGGAATTGTGCGGTGTTGCCCTGAATAAATGGCCGCCTTGCTGTAACAAACGGGCGGAAAAATCCGTTTATTTGGGTAAGAGGGCACCGTAAAACAGAAAATGACATTGCGGCCGGCCCTCCCCTATCCCGCAAATTTATGCTACAATGGATGCGAGGTGAACGTGATGACAAAAACTGAGGCACGCGCGCAGGCCAAGGCACTGCGCAAAATCTGGACCTGCACGCCATCGGCGCTGCCATGACTCAGCAGCTGTTTGCCCTGCCGGCATGGCGGCAGGCGGGCACGGTGTTCTGCTTTGTTTCCATGCGGGACGAACCGGACACCACCGCTATTTTGCAGCAGGCTCTGGTCAGCGGCAAGCGCCTGTGCGTGCCGCGCTGCCTGCCAGGCAATGACGGGCGGATGGAGCTTGTGGAAATCACCAGCCTGAACGACCTGCAGCCGGGGCGGTACGGGATTCTGGAGCCCTGCGGCGGCCGCACCATCGCCGCATTGGAGCCGGGCGCACTGGCCTTGATTCCCTGCCTTGCTGTGGACAAGCAGGGGGTGCGCCTTGGCCGCGGAGCCGGGTATTATGACCGGTTCCTTACCCGCTTTGGGCAGACCGGCCCCAAGCTTTTGCTCTGCCCGGAGGCACTGGTCTTTCCCGCGCTGCCCACGGACGAATGGGATGTTCCCTTTCCCCCCGGTGAAATATTGACGGAAAATGGGGTAAAATAAAACAGTGGGGCATTTGCCGCACCCTGCCCCCCTGCTTGCTCCCGCTGCGCATTCCAACAACACAACCTACGCAGCCCTGCATCATACAGGGCCGCGCAAGATAAAGGAGATTTTTTATGAAAAAGCTGACATTATTTCTGGCTGCTGCCCTGCTGGCTGCCAGCTTTGCTGCGTGCGGAAATTCCGGCGCGTCTTCCTCCACAGCGCCGGAGCCAACGGCCATCCCGGATGACATCCTGAACGCCCCGGCTACCAAGCCGGACCCGGACATGGAGATCGATCCCGGTTTCGGTGTTGACCCGGAGGACAGCAGTGCTGCGCTCCAGCCGGAACCGGATGCCGAGCTGAGCGGCATTGTGGACCAGATCTATGCCGCACACCCGGTTGACCTGATGATGGTGGAAACGACCGCCGTGGACCTGACCAACGCCGAGTGGTATCCCTACCAGACCGGCCTGAACGAAGAGCAGATCACCAAGGTGGATGCCGCTGTAACCAGCGAGCCAGGTGTCGGCAGCCAGGCTTACTGCATGGTGCTGGTGCGCCTGAAAGACAAAGCCAATGGTGATGAGATTGCCGAAGCCATGCTGGACGGCATTGACATGCACAAGTGGGTCTGCGTGGCGGCCGACAAGGCCAGCGTTGCCACTTTTGACGACAAGGTTCTGTTCGTTATGGCTGACAGCGAACTGGTGGATGTAGACGCCCTGATGACGGATGCCGCCAACGCCCTTGGTGTGACTTTTGGTTACAATATGAGCAAGGAATCCGCTGAAGATTACGGCGAACTTCCGGATGAACTGCTGGCTACCCCCGCGGTTGTTGGCTGATTTTTTACCGCTCTTTCAAAAATTTGCATAAAAAATGCGCCTGTGCTCAAAGCAAGCACAGGCGCATTTTATTGGCAATGCTGTAACTTATAATTACAGGAAGATGTACTTTAGGATGAACAGCACGGTCAGAACATACATCAGCGGGGTGATCTTCTTTTCCTTAGCCTTACCGGACAGCAGGTTAATCAGCGTCCAGGAAACAACGCCGATTGCAATGCCTTCGGAGATGCTGTAAGCCAGCGGCATGACCAGGATGGTCAGGAAAGCCGGGATGGCATCAGTCATATCATCGAAGTTGATCTTGGCAACAGCGCCCATCATGTAGAAACCAACAACGATCAGGGCCGGAGCAGTTGCAAAGGAAGGGATGGTCAGGAACAGGGGGGCTGAAAATGCTGGCCAGCAGGAACAGCACAGCGGTGGTAGCTGCGGTCAGACCGGTGCGGCCGCCCTCGGTAACGCCGGAAGCACTTTCAACATAGGTAGTGGTGGTGGAAGTACCCAGCACAGCACCGGCGCTGGTTGCGATAGCGTCAGCCAGCAGGGCACCCTTGATGCGGGGCAACTTGCCCTCTTCGTCCAGCATATCGGCCTTGGAAGCAACACCAATCAGGGTGCCCAGGGTATCGAACAGGTCGACAAAGAGGAAAGCGAACATAACAACGATGAAGTTGCCAATATTAAAGTTGGTGAAATCCAGGTTGAACACCTGGCCGAAGGTATTGCCCAGGGAGCTGAAGTCAAAGCTGACGAATGCGGTGGGGATGACAGAGTACATGCCAGCTTCTGCATCCGGCACATAGATGCCGGTCAGTTCGCAGATGATGCCCAGCACCCAGGTCAGGATAATGCCGTACAGGATAGCGCCCTTGACGTTCTTGATGAGCATAACGGCGATCAGCAGCACGCCGACCAAAGTCAGCAGAGCACCGATGCCAACGCTGTGGAAGGTTTCGCCCTTGAAGTGCTGGTAGGTCAGCAGGGTGGAATCGCTGTTGACGATGAGCTTGGCGTTCTGCAGGCCGACAAAGGCAACAAACAGGCCAATGCCCACGCTGACAGCGGATTTCAGCGTCAGGGGGATGGCGTTGAAGATGGCCTCGCGCACATTGGTCAGGGACAGCACGATGAAGACGATGCCTTCAACAAAGACGGCCAGCAGAGCCATCTGCCAGCTGTAGCCCATGGAGAGCACAACGGTGTAGGCAAAGTAGGCGTTCAGGCCCATGCCGGGTGCCAGTGCAAAGGGGTAGTTTGCCAGGAACGCCATGAGCATGGTGCCGACAAATGCTGCCAGAGAAGTGGCAATCAGAACTGCCTTTGCATCCATACCGGCTGCGGACAGAATGTTGGGGTTGACCGCAAGAATGTAAGCCATCGTCATAAAGGTCGTGATACCGGCCATGACTTCGGTTTTTACATCCGTGTGGTTCTCTTTCAGGTGGAAGAGTTTTTCCATGATGTACCTCCGTTTTCAAAACGTTATTTCCGGGGCACACCAAAAACGCCGCACAGCGGGATTTTTTAGCAGGCATGCCCGCCGCGCCGCAGGTTTCCGCAAACGACGCAACGTTTTTTATTCTAGCTTATTCCTTTGCATTTGTAAACGATATTTGTGAAAATAATTGCAATTCTACGTCAAAACATTTATCTGCCGCTCTTCCCCGCCCTGCCGCCGGGCAGCAAAAAGGGCCGCACCCCTGCGGGTACGGCCCTTAAATGAGCAGCAGAAATTATGCCTTGGCGGCTTTGATCTCCTTGATCAGTTCGGGAACGACCTTGTACAGGTCGCCAACGATGCCATAGGAAGCAATGCCGAAGATGGGGGCATTCTCATTCTTGTTGATGGCGATGATGGTCTCGGAATCCTGCATGCCGGCAACGTGCTGGATGGCACCGGAGATGCCCAGAGCAACATAGATGCGGGGATGCACGGTCTTGCCGGTCTGGCCAACCTGATGGTCAGCAGACAGCCAGCCTTCATCGGTAACGGCACGGGAAGCACCGACAACGCCGCCCAGGGCACCAGCCAGCTCTTCAGCCAGGGCAATGCCCTTTTCGGGGTCAGAGCTGATACCACGGCCAACGGAAACAACCACATCAGCACCGATCAGATCAACCAGCTTCTTAGCGCTCTTCTTGATGTCCAGGATCTCAACATGGATATCGTCAGCAGTCAGAGCGGGGGTAACCTTCTCAACAACAACCTTGGCAGCACCAGCTTCGTCGAACGGCTGGGTCTGCATAACGCCAGGGCGCACGGTGGACATCTGCGGGCGGAAGCGCGGGCAGATGATGGTGGCCATCAGGTGGCCGCCGAATGCGGGACGGGTCATCTTCAGGTTGGTGTTCTCTTCAAACTTGGTGTTGTCCACATCAATGGTGGAGGTGGTGCGCAGGAAGTCCTTATACTTGGCGACATCCACATCCAAGTGGGTGCAGTCAGCAGTCAGGCCGGTGTGCAGGCGGGCTGCGCAGCGGGGGCCAAGGTCACGGCCCAGGTTGGTAGCGCCAATCAGCATAATTTCCGGCTTTTTCTCCATGATGAGGTCACACAGAACCTTGGCATAGCCATCGGTGGTGTAGTCCTTCAGCAGGGGGCTGTCGATATAGTAAACGCGATCTGCGCCGTAGCCGCCGAGAGCCTTGAGGTAGTCCTCGTTGACCTCGCTGCCCATCACAACGCCGCACAGCTCAACGCCAAGGTCGTTGGCCAGCTTGCGGCCTTCACTCAGCAGCTGATAGCTGATGGCCTGTACCTGGCCTTCGCGCTGTTCGCAGAATACCCACACGCCCTTGAAGGCGGCGGTGTCCATTGCATTGAATTCAGCCATTGTACTTCTCTCCTCTCTCAAATCAGGTGCTTGTCGTTCAGGATGCCAACCAGCTGGGCAGCATCCTCAACCATCATGCCGGCGCCCTTGACCGGGGGAGCAAAAGACTTGTAAAACGTTCGTCGGGGAGCCCTTCAGGCCGATGGTGTCGGTCTCAATGAGGGGATCATCCTTCAGAGCATTGTAGTCGAACACTTCAACGGGCTTGTCATAGCACTCAAAAATGCCGGAAACGCTCATGTAACGCGGGGTGTTCAGCTCCTTGATGCAGGTCAGCAGGCAGGGGGTGTTCACCTTCAGCTCCATGTAGCCATCTTCAAGCTGGCGCTTGACGATCAGGGAGTTGCCGTCCTTCTTGATATCGGTAACATAGGTGACCTGGGGCAGGTGCAGCTTTTCAGCAATCTGCGGGCCAACCTGTGCAGTGTCGCCGTCGATAGCCTGACGGCCGCAGAAAACGATATCCTCCGGGCCAACGCCGATCTTGTTAACGGCAGCTGCCAGGATCTGGGAAGTTGCAAAGGTATCGGAACCGCCGAACTCACGGGCAGATACCAGCACGCCGCGGTCAGCACCGCGGGCAATCAGCTCACGAAGCATGCCTTCTGCCGGCGGCGGGCCCATGGTAACAACAACAACTTCGCAGCCGGTCTCATCTTTCAGCTGCAGGGCAGCCTCAACGGCGTTCAGGTCGTCGGGGTTGGTGATGGTTGCCATCGCAGCACGGTCCATGGTGCCGTCAGCCTTGACAGCAACCTTGCCCTGTGTATCGGGAACCTGTTTGACACAAACAATAGCTTTCATTGTACGTCTTGCCTCCTTACTTCAGCAGCGCGCCGGAGATGACCATCATCTGCACTTCGCTGGTGCCTTCGTAGATCTCGGTGATCTTGGCATCGCGCATCATGCGCTCGATGGGGTAGTCACGGGTGTAGCCGTAACCGCCGAACAGCTGCAGGCAGCGGCGGGTAACATCGCTGGCGGTGCGGGCTGCAATCAGCTTAGCCTCGGCAGCCTCAACGCTGTAACGGACCTTAGCGCCGTTCATGGCCTGCTGCTTTTTCAGGCCAGCCTTGTAAACCAGGTACTTGGCAGCGTCAACGCGGGCTTTCATCTCAGCCAGCTCGAACTGGGTGTTCTGGAACTGAGCGATGGAACGGCCAAACTGCTTGCGCTCCTTGACATAGGCAACAGTCTCGTCGATTGCGCCCTCTGCGATGCCCAGAGCCTGTGCGGCAATGCCGATACGACCGCCATCCAGGGTAGCCATAGCCAGCTGGAAGCCCTTGCCCTTAACGCCGAGCAGACGATCCTTGGGGATGATGCAGTCTTCCATGATCAGCTCGCAGGTGGAAGAACCACGAATGCCCATCTTATCTTCGGGCTTGCCGACCTTGAAGCCGGGGTCGGTGCGCTCCACGATGAACGCGGAGATTTCCTTCTGCTTGCGGCCGCGCTTGTCGGTCACAAAACCGGTAACAGCAATGATAATGAAGACATCAGCATAGCCAGCGTTGGTGATGAAGATCTTGGAGCCGTTCAGCTTCCAATGGTCGCCCTCGTCCACAGCAAAGGTCTGCTGGCCCTGTGCATCGGTGCCGGCGCCGGGCTCAGTCAGGCCGAAAGCACCCAGCCATTCGCCGCTGCACAGCTTGGGCAGGTACTTTGCCTTCTGGTCTGCAGTGCCGTTCTCATAGATAGGAGCAGCACACAGGGAGGTATGGGCGGACAGGATAACACCTGTGGTGCCGCAAACCTTGCTCATTTCCTCAACAGCCATCACGTAGGAGAGCACATCGCCGCCTGCGCCGCCGACCTCTTTGGGGAAGTAAATGCCCATCATGCCCAGCTTTGCCATCTTTTCAACGGTCTCTTTGGGGAAATATTCCTCCGCGTCAACCTTTTTGGCAAGGGGTTTGACTTCGTTCTCAGCAAATTCTTTGTACATTTTCTGTACCATAGCCTGCTGCTTGGACAGAGTAAAATCCATAACGGTATCCTCCTTATCTAACAGTGCGCCCGCCGCCCCGCAGCCAAAGCCGCAAAGGCAGGTTTACAGGCGACTGAACAAATCAATCCTGACGGAGATTTTGCACTCCGTCAGGAGAGATTGTTTCAAATTTTACAGGGCATCAACAGCGGTCTTGGTGCGGTCTGCGTTGTAAACGTAGAAGCCCTTGCCGGTCTTGCAGCCCAGGTTGCCGCCGCGAACCATCTTACGGATGAGCGGGCAGGCGCGGTACTTGCTGTCGCCGGTCTCCTTGTACAGAACGTCCATGATGGCCAGGCAGATATCCAGGCCAATGAAGTCACCCAACTCCAGGGGGCCCATCGGATGGTTGGCACCCAACTTCATAGCGGTGTCGATGCCGGCAATGTCAGAAACGCCTTCCATCTTGATGAAAGCAGCTTCGTTGATCATGGGGATCAGGATGCGGTTGACAACAAAGCCAGCAGCCTCGTTGACCTGAACGGGGGTCTTGCCGATCTCAACGCTGATCTTTTTGATGGTCTCAACAGTCTCGGCGGGGGTGTTCACGCCTGCAATGACCTCGATGAGCTTCATACGGTCAGCGGGGTTGAAGAAGTGCATACCAACCAGGGGACGGGTCAGGCCCTTGCCGATCTCAGTGATGGACAGAGAAGAGGTGTTGGAAGCAAAGACGCACTCCGGCTTGCAGATCTTGTCCAGCTCGCCAAAGGTGGTCTGCTTGACCTTCATATCCTCAAAAGCAGCCTCAACGATCAGGTCGCAGTCAGCGCACAGATCTTCTTTCAGGCCAGCGGTGATGGCAGCCATACGGCGGTCAACTTCAGCCTGATCCAGCTTGCCCTTGGCAACCAGCTTTGCATAGCCAGCTGCGATCTTATCCTTGCCTTTATCGGCCCATTCCTGCTTGATATCACACAGGGCAACAGTGAAGCCCTCCGTCTGTGCAAATGCCTTAGCAATACCCTGGCCCATAGTGCCAGCGCCAATAACGCCAACTTTCATAGTTGTGCCTCCTGTTAAAAATAATAATGAATAGAGAAAAAGGAAGAATGAAGGTGTGCCGCAAGCGGCACGATTTTAATAATGAACTTTGGTGCAGCCACAGCGCCCGGCCTTTTTTGAACAGCGCGCAGCGCTGTGATCCACCACCATTATTCATTATCCTTTATTCATTTTTCTTTCAAAATCAGTTGTTGGTAAACACTGCCTTGGGTTTCGGCTTTTCACGGCTCAGGAAGCACTGCATACCTTCCACCTGGTCGTGGGTTTCGAAGCAATCGCCAAACAGTTTTTCTTCAACCGCAACAGCCTCGTTGATGGGCTTGGAGATCCCTTCGTTGATGGCCTTCTTGCAGTGGCGGACTGCGATGGGAGCATTCTTGGCAATCTTATTTGCCAGCTTCATCACGTTCTCCATCAATTCAGCCTGCGGGTAAACAGCGTTGACCAGGCCGATACGCAGGGCTTCGTCTGCCTTGATGTTCAGGGCAGAGTAAACCAGCTGCTTTGCCATGCCCATGCCAACCAGGCGGGCCAGACGCTGGGTGCCGCCGAAGCCAGGGGTGATGCCCAGGCCAACTTCGGGCTGGCCGAAGACGGCGTTATCGGAGCAGATGCGGATATCGCAGCTCATGGCCAGCTCATTGCCGCCGCCAAGGGCAAAGCCGTTGACAGCTGCGATAACGGGCAGCGGGAAGCTTTCGATCTCCAGGAACACATCATTGCCCAGCTTACCGAGGCCTCGCCTTCTGCCTTGGTCATGGTGGACATGGAGCCGATATCAGCACCGGCAACAAAGCTCTTGTTGCCTGCACCGGTCAGAACAACGCAGCGCACGGTGTTCTGGTCGATGGCTTCAAAAGCGGCCTTCAGGTCAGCCAGAACTTCGGGGTTCAGTGCATTCAGGGCTTTGGGACGGTCAATGGTGACGATCGCAACAGCGCCCTGAATTTCAGTCGTAACAAAGGACATTGTCAATTCCTCCGTAAATTACATTTCCACGATGGTGGCGCAGCCCATGCCGCCGCCGATGCACAGGGTAGCCAGGCCCTTGTGTGCGCCGCGATGCTTCATGGCGTACAGCAGGGTGACAAGGATACGAGCGCCGGAAGCGCCAACGGGATGGCCCAGAGCAATGGCGCCGCCGTTGACGTTCAGCTTTGCCTGGTCAAAGTGCAGAGCCTGGCCGACTGCAACAGACTGTGCAGCGAATGCTTCGTTGGCTTCGATGAGGTCCATATCATCAACAGTCAGGCCGGTCTTTGCCATAACCTTCTTGGTTGCGGCGATGGGGCCCAGACCCATGACTTCCGGCTCAACACCAGCCAGTGCACCGGCAACCCAGGTAGCCAGAGGCTCAACACCCAGCTCCTTGGCCTTTTCTTCGCTCATGATAACCAGAGCAGCTGCGCCATCGTTGATGGCGGAGGAGTTTGCAGCGGTAACGATACCATCCTTCTTGAAGCAGGGCTTCAGCTTGCCCAGAACTTCCATGGAGCTCATGCGGGGGCCTTCATCGGTATCAAACACGGTGTCACCCTTCTTGCCCTTGATGACAACGGGAACGATCTCATCCTTGAAAGCGCCGTCAGCGATAGCCTTGGCTGCCTTCTCCTGAGAATGGTAAGAGAACTCATCCAGCATCTCACGGGTGATGGGGCTGTAGCCGTACTTCTTCTGGTAGGTTTCGTTGGTGCAGACATTCTCGGCGGTCATGCCCATGTGCATGTTGCAGCCGGTTGCATCCCACAGAGCATCGTTGACCATGGTGTCCACCAGCTCGCTCTTGCCCATGGGGTAGCCCATGCGGTAGCCGTAACGGCCCTTCATCATAGCGAACGGAGCCATATCCATGTTTTCCATACCACCTGCAACAACGATGTCAGCATCGCCTGCTTCGATCATCTGGGCAGCCATGTTCACACAGTTCAGGCCAGAGCCGCAGACAACGTTGACGGTGACAGCGGGGGTCTCGATGGGCAGGCCGGCTTTCAGAGAAGCCTGGCGTGCAACGTTCTGGCCCAGACCAGCCTGGATAACACAGCCCATGTAAACGTGGTCAACCTGCTCCGGCTTGACATTGGCGCGGTTCAGGGCTTCCTTGATGACGATGGAGCCCAGCTCTACAGCAGGAACATTGGCCAGGGTGCCGCCGAACTTGCCGATAGCAGTACGGCATGCGGATGCGATAACGATTTTCTTCATAAGAAACAGCCTCCTAAAAATATGAATCTTATTTAGACGGTTGGGAATCCTTTGTATCTTTACAGGCCTTAGCGACCCGACAAAGCACGTTTTTGGGGGTCAAACTTTACCCTCACGGATTTTTTTCTTCAGGGCAGCTCCACATTGGGGGTAACGAACTTGGAAACATCGTGGTTGTAATGGGCAGCCTCCCGCACAATGGTGGAGGAAAGGTAGCTCCATTTCAGGGACGTTGACAGAAACACGGTTTCGATCCCCGGGTAGAGCGCGTGATTGGTGTGCGCCAGCTGGATCTCGTTTTCAAAATCCGTTACGGCGCGCAGCCCCCGCACCATTACGGTGGCGTGCTGCTGTTGGGCAAAGTTGACTGTCAGGCCGTCAAAGCTCATCACCTTGACATTGGGGATATCCTTGCAGCATTCCCGCAGCATCTCTTCCCTTTCCTTCACGGTAAACAACGGGGTTTTGGCGCTGTTGTTTAGCACGGCAACGATCAGGGTATCAAACATGCGGGAACTGCGTTTGATAATATCCAGGTGGCCGCGTGTAACGGGGTCAAAGCTGCCGGGATACATTGCAATGGGCATAATCTTTAGTTCCTCTGCAGTGCCAAAGCTGTTAAAAATCTAACAGTCTTGGACGGAAATAAAAGCACCATGCGCGCCGCGCGTTTAATGGGCGGGCCTTAACCCCCGCCGCAGACCGTACCGCCTGCCTGGTGCTGCAAGTGAACTCCGGCTCCTATTTCAGGGTTCCGCTTAGCTCACACTTATAGTTTTACACTTTTGTTAAGCTTTTGTCAATGGCTTATCTGTTAAAAATCCGACAAAAGTTTCTGGACTGTTTCAGTGGAATGTACAAAATCCACCCGATTTGCACGTTTTGGGGGCAAAAAATGAACTTTATTGGTTGACAAGCGTCAATATAATGTTAAAATAATATCAATGGTTGTAGTGCTGTGCCGCCACTCTTCCGGCGGGGCTCCCCCGCTGCGGGCAGCGCGCCACGCCACCGGGCGGCTGATTTTCAGGCATCCGCACTGTGCGTACCGCCAGAGCAGCGTACCGCCCCATAAACATTATATAAATAGGTAAGCAAATCCGCAAAGATTGCATAAGCAGTTTTTGCGGAATGAACAAAGGAGCTGTTTGTAGAAATGGATTTTAACACTGTTTATGCACAGAAACTGACAACGGCCGACCGCGTTGCCGCTTTGGTCAAGGATGACGATTGGGTCGATTACGGCTGGGCCATCGGCACCCCTGTCAGCTTTGACGCTGCTTTGGCCAAGCGCCTGCCGGAGCTGCACGGGATTAAATTCCGCGGCGGCATCCTGTGCCATGTGCCGGAAATCTTCAAGATTGAAAATCAGGCAGAGCACTTCTGCTGGAACAGCTGGCATATGGGCGGCATTGAGCGCAAGGCCGTTGCCGCCGGTTACGCTTACTATTCTCCCCTGCGCTACTCCGAGCTGCCGCGCTACTACCGCGAAAGCCCCGACCCGCTGAACATTGCGGTGTTTGTGGTTGCCCCCATGGATAGCCACGGCTACTTCAACCTCGGCCCCTGCGCCAGCCATCTGGCCGATGCTGCCCGCAAGGCCGACAAGGTGTTTGTGGAAGTGAACAAGAACATGCCGGTCTGCCTGGGCGGCTACGACAACTGCCTGCACATTTCCCAGGTTGACGGCATTATCGAGGGTGACAACCCGCCGATCGACCAGCTTGGCGGCGGCGGTGCCCCCACCGAAGTTGACCAGGCTGTTGCCCGCCTGGTGGTGGACCGCATCCCCAACGGCGCCTGCCTGCAGCTTGGCATCGGCGGCATGCCCAACGCCATCGGCGCCATGATTGCCGAGAGCGACCTGAAAGATTTGGGCGTACATACCGAGATGTATGTGGACTCTTTTGTAGATATGGCAAAGGCTGGCCGCATTACCGGCCGCTGTAAGAACATTGACAACGGCCGCCAGGTCTATGCGTTCGGTGCCGGCACCCAAAAGATGTACGACTACCTAGATAACAATCCGGAGTGTATGTCTGTACCCGTTGATTACACCAACGATGTGCGGGTGATCAGCAGCCTGGATAACTTTATCTCCATCAACAACGCCATTGACGTTGACCTGTATGGCCAGGTGAACGCCGAAAGCAGCGGCACCCGTGCCATTTCCGGTGCAGGCGGCCAGCTGGACTTTGTGCTGGGTGCCTATCTTTCCAAGGGTGGCAAGAGCTTCATCTGCCTGTCCTCCACCTTCTTTAACAAAAAAGACCGGCCAAAACGAAAGCCGCATCCGTCCCACGCTGCACCCCGGCAGTGTTGTGACCGATACCCGCGCCAACACCGATTATCTGGTGACCGAGTACGGCGTTGCCCGCCTGAAGGGCCTGACCGCCTGGGAGCGTGCCGAAGCCCTGATCAACATTGCCCACCCAGATTTCCGTGAGCAGCTGATTGCCGACGCCGAAAAGATGGGCCTGTGGCGCAAGAGCAGCAAGCGCTGATCCGTTGTTTTTTATTCTGTTTGTATCCGCCAAAAAATTGGCTTGACAAACTGTGTGCCGGTGTGATACAGTAACAATAACGCAGGGCCGCTGACTGACGGAATCTGGTGGGTATGACCACCGGGGAAGCGGGCTATTCCCTGCATTAAGCCGACCGTCTGGGCTGCATACACTGATGTATGGTGTACGCAGCCCTTTATTTTTTGTAAACGGAGGAATGCCACATGCTGAGCGACATTGTAATTGCACAGGCAGCCAAAATGCTGCCCATTGCCAAAGTAGCTGAAAAACTGGGCCTTACGGACGAGGACCTGATTCCTTATGGCCGTTACAAAGCCAAGATCAACCACAAGCTGATCCACAGTGACCGCCCAGACGGCAAGCTGATCCTGATGACCGCCATCAGCCCCACCCCTGCTGGCGAGGGCAAAACCACCACCAGTGTTGGCCTGGCGGACGCCCTGAACGCCATGGGTAAAAAGACGATGCTCTGCCTGCGTGAGCCCTCCCTTGGGCCCGTGTTCGGTGTAAAGGGCGGCGCTGCGGGCGGCGGTTACGCCCAGGTTGTGCCCATGGAAGATATCAACCTGCACTTTACCGGCGATATTCACGCCATTGGCACCGCAAACAACCTGTTGGCTGCCATGATCGACAACTCCATCCAGCAGGGCAACCCGCTGAACATTGACCCCCGCCGCATCGCCTGGAAGCGTTGCATGGACATGAATGACCGCCAGCTGCGCTTTATTGTGGACGGCCTGGGCGGCAAAGTGAACGGCACCCCGCGTGAGGACGGCTTTGACATCACCGTTGCCAGCGAGGTCATGGCGATCTTCTGCCTGGCCACCGACCTGGCCGACCTGAAAGACCGCCTGAGCCGCATCGTGTGTGCTTATACTTACGATGGCCAGCCGGTCACTGCGGGGCAGATCGGCGCAGCAGGCGCAATGGCGGCTTTGCTGAAAGATGCCATTGACCCCAACCTGGTCCAGACGCTGGAAAACAACCCCGCCATCATCCACGGCGGTCCCTTTGCCAACATTGCCCACGGCTGCAACAGCGTGACTGCCACCAAACTGAGCCTGAAGCTGGCCGATTACGTTGTGACTGAAGCAGGCTTTGGTGCCGACCTGGGCGCTGAAAAGTTCGTGGATATCAAGTGCCGCATGGCGGACCTGCACCCCTCTGCGGTGGTTCTGGTTGCCACCGTCCGTGCGCTGAAATCCCACGGCGGCGTTGCCAAGCCGGACCTGAACAAGCCCAATGTGGAAGCCGTCCGCAAGGGTGCCGCCAATCTGGAGCGCCACATTGACAACATCAAAAACGGCTTTGGCCTACCCGTCTGCGTTGCCATCAACGCTTTCCCCACCGACACGCCGGAAGAGATGGCCGTAATCGAGGAAGTATGCGCCAAGGCGGGCGTCAAGTGCGCCCTGTCCGAAGTGTTCGCCAAGGGCGGCGAGGGCGGCAAAGCCCTGGCCGAGACCGTTCTTTCCATCATGCCGGAAGCCCCCCAGCCCATCCAGTACACCTACGATCTGGGCGCTTCGCTGCCGGAGAAGATCGAAGCAGTTGCCAAAAAAATCTACCGTGCTGACGGCGTGACTTACACTCCCGCCGCCAAGAAGATGCTGGACGACCTGGCCGCCATGGGCTACGGCGAGCTGCCTGTCTGCATTGCCAAAACGCAGTATTCTTTCAGCGATAACGCCAAGCTGACCGGCGCCCCCACCGGCTTTAAAATGAATGTACGCGAAGTGCGCCTTTCCGCCGGTGCTGGGTTTGTGGTCGTCATCTGCGGCAGCATTATGACGATGCCCGGCCTTCCCAAGCACCCCGCCGCCATGGATATTGATGTGGACGCAGAAGGCCGCATTACCGGGTTGTTCTGATGGCGTTTTATCCCTGAAACAGCTTAAATTTACATAATATGCCAAAAAACTCCGCAGCAAAGGCAAATGCCCAGCTGCGGAGCTTTTGTTTTGGCTGATTTTTGTTTTTACAGCGCAGTGGCTTATTCTTCGCTCTCCCCTGCCGTATCCTGTTTTTCCATCTTCTCAATATCCGGTGCCTTGCGACCGCCGGGCATGGTTGCACCAAACGCCGGAACAAACAGGAACTTGCGCACAAAGAAGATGAGCGCAATGGATGCCACGCTGATAAAGTTTTCCACTGCCGATTCATGCCCAACGATCATATGGCGGGCAATGGCATACAGCAGCACTTCCAGCGCACTGCCGGGGCTGTGCTTGGCAAGCATCTTGATGAACTCGATGCCGATGACGATATCCAGCGCGCGCTGCAAAAACAGGCTGATTTCCACTTCATTGGTATCCACCAGCAGGCCGGGCAACATTTTTGATCAGCGGCACCACCGCCAGCATCAACGCCACCACAACCAGCAGCGAAATGCCCACTTCCAGCAGGCCGGCCAACTCGGCCAGCTGGTCACGAAAGATGCGTTTTACGCGTTCTTCCCCGTTATGCAGCACCATGCGGGAAAAATGGGGGTGTTTGTTGTTTGTATTCATGTTTCTACTCCCTTGGGGTGTATCTTAAAAGCTGAAAATACAGCCCGTTTCTCTGTTTTCCGATACACCTGTTTTGCTTGTATTATAGCAGATAACCGCTGCCGCGTACTGCATAAAATTTTATATCAGGTGTTATGCAAAACGCCCGCCGCACAGCAACGTGCGGCAGGCGCTTTTTTGTCTGCTGTTTATTTTTATAATCCGGGCGTATTATCTGCCTCTAAAATGGACGTCGTTTTCTTCTTTATACTTGGCTGCGGTATCGCTGTCCAGCACATACACATTCACGGCAATCGCTGCATTATCAACGCTTTCGGAGTAAGTCTCGTAATACAGGTCAATAAATGCGCTCCCCGTCATCATGGCTGTGCCGGTATCTGCCGCATAAGCATAACCGTACACAAACCGGCCGTCTGCGGAGGTAATATACATCAGGCTGCCATAGGGAATCACATTGGGGTTGACCGCCACCGTACCATAGGTCAGCCGCCGCCCGAAGATCCTTTTGCCGTCGCGATGCCGAATACCCGGTGGAACGCTGTGCGGTATAAGTCGCCGCAATGCCCTCGCATGGTTTGCCGTCCACGATCTCGGGGCCCACGAAGGAGCTGACAGGTGCCTGCTCGTCATAGTGTTTTATAATGGTGGGCACCATTTCTATCACAGTTTCGCGGTTCGTTTCTGTTGTGTCAGTCAGTTCGCCATCCACATAGGTTTCCCGGTAGCTCACGCTGCACAGGCCGTCGCTGCCCTGCCGGATCAGCTGTTCTTTGCTCTGTTTGCGGTAGAACAGGCTGGTTTCCACATACTGGGTCTCAGTGGGAATCACTTCGTCCTGAGTGTATTCTTCATAGCGCACCCGCTGGATGGTCACCATGGTGTTTTCCTGGGCCGGGGTATCCAGCGCAGGCTCAATCCAGTCATCTGGGCCAAGGGTAATGCCGGCTTCCGCCAGAACATCTCCCACGGTGCCGCCGGTCACCACAACCTCCTGCACACCGCCGTCCACCGTGACAGGCACGGTGTAAGCGCGCAGGATGTGGATCTGGTCAAGGCCTGCATTCTCGGTAATTTCCAGCTCGTCCTCGGTATCGGGTGCCGCAATGCCGGCTTGCTGCATCAGCGTTTTGATATCATGCGCCGAGGTGATAGCCATGCCCTGTGCACCGTGGGTATCGGTAATTTTAACCACATGCAGCTGGCTGCCGGTGAAGGCCACACAGCCCGCCAGCGCCCCCAGGCTTGCCAGCAGAGTTCCCCACCGCGGCAACCAAAGCGCGGCACGGCGCCGGATATGCTCTTTTGTTTTTGTTGATAACATAAGTTCCCCTTCCACATCAAGTCCAACCGCCTGAACGGGCAGGCACTATGTTCCTGACTGTAACAGAAAACACGTCATAAAAAATGTCGGCCCAAAATGAGCCGACATAATAAGAATCGGATTGAATAAATCAGCGCTTGCTGAACTGCGGTGCGCGACGAGCAGCTTTGAGGCCGTACTTCTTACGTTCCTTCATACGAGGATCGCGGGTCAGGAAGCCAGCCTTCTTCAGGGTGCTGCGCAGCTCGGGGTCGAACTGCAGCAGAGCGCGGGACAGGCCGTGGCGGATAGCGCCAGCCTGGCCGGAAGTACCGCCGCCGACAACGTTAATCACGATGTCGAACTTGCCATCGGTGTTGGTCAGAGCCAGCGGGCTGCGGACCATCAGCTTCAGGGTTTCCAGGCCAAAGTAATCGTCGATATCACGATTGTTGATGGTAATCTTGCCGGTGCCATTGTAGACGCGGACGCGGGCAACGGAATGCTTACGACGGCCAGTGCCGTAGAAATACTGTTTAGTTTCGTACATCTTCTATTGCCTCCTTATCAAAATTCCACAACTTCGGGCTTCTGGGCAGCATGTGCATGCTCAGCAGTCTTGTAGCAGTGCAGGCGGGTCATAGCCTTAGCGCCCAAGGTGTTGGAAGGAACCATGCCCTTAACAGCGTAGGTCATAGCCTTATCGCTGGCTTCAGCCATCAAGGTCTTATACTGGGTTTCCTTCAGGCCGCCGATCCAGCCAGAATGGGTGCGATGATACTTCTTTTCCAGCTTCTTGCCAGTCAGAACAGCTTCGTCGCAGTTAATCACGATGACATGGTCACCGCAGTCAACATTGGGGGTAAAGGTAGTCTTGTTCTTACCACGCAGCAGGACAGCGGCCTGGGCAGCAACGCGGCCGAGCGGTTTGCCGGCAGCATCAATAACATACCACTTGCGGTCGACCATCTCAGCGGGCTTAGCGAGAGTAGTGCTCATGATTTGAATCCTCCATACTTTATAGTGACGCATCCGAATCATTTCGGTTTATTCAAAGCGCAATGCACAGCACGGCACTGCGCTGATTTCGCGCAAGTATGATTTTAGCAAATACGCGCTGTTTCGTCAAGGGATTTTGCAAATAAAATCATTTTATTCTCGTGTAGCTCTTGTTTTCTTGTGTTTTCTCTCGTTTTCTAACGTTTTCGCAAACGGCATTTTACTGTTTTGCCTTTTGCACCTGTTTTTGTGTACCCTGCAGCAAAGTGTTCTGCCCGCTTTGTGCAGTCTGCTGGTTTCCGGTTTTCTCCCCTGCCCTGCTTTGCCAGCCAAACTGCGGCGCGGGCGCGGCTTTGTTTTTGCAGCTCCTGTGCGGTGCTTTGATAAAATTCTTCCGATTTGGCTGCGGCTGTTGGCATTGGGCAGCAGGATGTGCTATAATAGCGATGTTTATAGTATCGTCTTAGAGTGTATAAAGGTAAGGTGGAACGGGCATGCAGCGCTTGGAGGGTCTGCTGCGCAAGGCAGTGCAGGATTACGAGATGATCGCACCGGGCGACCGGGTATGCGTTGGTGTTTCCGGCGGGAAGGACAGCGTTGCGCTGACCGTGGCGCTGGGACACCTGCGGCGGTATCTCGGCGTTCCGTTTGAGGTCATGGCGGTCACGCTGGACCCGCGCTTTGGCGGGGTGGAAGCCGACTACCAGCCACTTGCGGACCTGTTTGCGCAGGAAGGCATTCCTTACGAAATACGGCGCACGGATATCGGCCCCGTGGTATTTGATTACCGCAAAGAGCCGAACCCCTGCGCGCTGTGTGCCAAAATGCGGCGCGGGGCACTGCACGCTGCCGCGCAGGAACTTGGCTGCAACAAAGTGGCGCTGGGGCACCACCTGGATGATGCCGTGGAGACTTTTTACATGAACCTTTGTCGGGAAGGCCGTATTGGGTGTTTTTCGCCCGTGACCTATCTGGACCAGCGCAACATTACGCTGATCCGGCCAATGATCTTTGCCACCGAAAGCGAGGTAAAAAGCGCGGTATACCACGCCGGGCTGCCCATCATCAAAAGCCGCTGCCCGGCTGATGGCGCCACAGTGCGCGAACAGACCAAATTGTTTGTGCAGCAGATGAGCCGGGACGACCCGGCTTTCCGTCAGAAAACACTGCACGCTTTGCAGCAAAGCGGCATTGACGGCTGGCGGCCGCTGCATACCGGGCGCACGCGGGGCTAGATTCCCCGTTGTGTTTTGTATCGAAATGGGGTGGATTGCAATGACGAACGAACTGTACGAAAAGCATTGTTGGGCATTGGTTGATCTGGATGCTATGCAGAGCAACCTGGCACTGATCAAAAAGACGGTGGGCGCGCCGGTGTGCTGCGTTGTCAAGGCGGACGCTTACGGCCACGGCGCGCTGTGGCCGGGCCCTGGCTGGAAGAAAACGGTGCAGCCGCTTTTGCGGTCAGCTGCCTGGCCGAAGCGCGGCACCTGCGCCGCCACGGGATCAGTAAACCCATCTTGATTCTGGGCTACACCGACCCGCTGCAGGTGGATCAGCTGGCGTTCAACTGCATTACCCAGACCGTCTATTCTGAAGAGTATGCCAAGCGCTTTCCGCCGCCGCCCAAAATGCCGGCGTGGAGGTACACTGCCACTTTAAGGTTGATACCGGTATGGGACGCATTGGGTTCAGCGTGCGTTCTGACTTTGAGGTGGCAATCGCTGCCATGGAGCGCTGCGCCACCCTGCCCAAGCTGCACTTCAGCGGTATTTTCCAGCATTTTGCCGTGGCAGACAGCACCACGCCGGAAAACGAAGCCTACACCCAAGCCCAGCACGCCCTGTTTGAGCGCACCGTGCAGCGGCTGCAGGCGGACGGCGTTGCCCTGCACACCATCCACTGCGCCAACTCTGCCGCACAAATGCGCTACCCGGAATGGCACTACAGCCTGACCCGCGCAGGCATTATCCTGTATGGGCTGGACCCCAGCCCGGAAGTGCATTTTGACGGCCTGCGCCCCACCATGACGCTGAAAAGTGTTGTGGCATTTGTGAAGGACCTTTTACCCGGTGAGAGCGTGAGCTATGGCCGCACCTACACAGCCAACACACTCCGCAAGGTTGCCACCGTATGCGTTGGCTATGCGGACGGCTACCCCCGCGCGCTTTCCGGCAGCAATGGCAACCCCAATGCGGGGGTTATGAGCATCCGCGGAAAGCCCGCCCCGATAATCGGCCGGGTGTGCATGGATCAGACCCTGGTGGATGTGACCGATATCCCCGATGTTAAAATGAATGATGAAGTAACGGTATTCGGCCCTGAAAACGCTGCGATTGGCGCAGATACCGCCGACAGCATTGCAGCTAAGACCGGCACCATCAACTATGAAATTATCTGCGGCATCAGCCGCCGGGTTCCCCGTGTTTACCTGCGGGACGGCGCGCCGGTGCGTATCTGGAACGATTTGGAGGAAACCTGATGGCACGCGACAATATTCGCAACTTTTGTATCATTGCCCACATTGACCACGGCAAGTCCACACTGTCGGACCGTATTCTGGAGCTGACCGACAGCGTGGACAAGCGCACCATGGAGGACCAGATTCTGGACGACATGGAGCTGGAACGCGAGCGCGGCATTACCATCAAAGCCCGCGCCGTTACCATGCACTACCACGCCGATGACGGCAAGGAATACGAGTTCAACCTGATCGACACGCCGGGCCACGTTGACTTTCAGTACGAAGTCAGCCGCAGCCTGGCTGCCTGTGAGGGTGCCATCCTGGTGGTGGATGCCAGCCAGGGCGTGGAAGCCCAGACGCTGGCCAACTGCTACCTGGCCATTGACCACAACCTGGAAGTTGTGCCCATCCTGAATAAGATTGACCTGCCCAGCGCTGACCCGGATGCCGCCGCCAAAGAGGTGGAGGATGTCATCGGTCTGCCCTGCATGGATGCCCCGCGCGTGAGCGCCAAGATGGGCATCAATATCCGCGAAGTGCTGGAACGCGTGGTGCAGGATGTTCCCGCCCCGCAGGGCGACCCCGATGCCCCGCTGAAAGCCCTGATCTTTGACTCCATTTACGACAGCTACAAGGGCGTTATCGTCTATGTGCGCGTGTTTGAAGGCACCGTGCGCCCCGGCGATACCATCAAGCTGATGAACACCGGCGCAACCTTCCAGCTGGTGGAAGTGGGCCACATGGGTGCTACTGCCCTGGCCCCCTGCGATAAGCTGGAGGCCGGTGAAGTCGGCTACCTGACGGCCTCCATCAAGACCGTGCGCGATACCCGCGTGGGCGATACCATCACCCTGGCCGAAACCCCCACGGCGGAAGCTCTGCCCGGTTTCCGCCAGGTAACGCCGATGGTGTTCTGCGGCATTTACCCCGCCGATGGCGCCGACTACCCTGATTTGAAAGATGCGCTGGAAAAGCTGCAGCTGAACGATGCCGCTTTGAGCTTTGAGCCGGAAACCAGTGCGGCCCTGGGCTTCGGCTTCCGCTGCGGGTTCCTTGGGCTGCTGCACATGGAAATCATCACCGAGCGGTTGGAGCGCGAGTTTGACCTTGACCTGATCACCACCGCCCCCGGTGTTCAGTACCGGCTGACCTTGACGGACGGCACGGTGGAAGTGATCGATAACCCCTCCGCCTATCCCGACCCGGCCCGCATTGCCAAGGCGGAAGAACCATTTGTGGATGCCCACATTTACACCCCCAACGATTATGTTGGCCCGCTGATGGACCTGTGCCAGCAAAAGCGCGGCACCCTGATTGCGATGGATTACCTGGATGAGACTCGCGTGGACCTGCATTACCAGATTCCGCTGGGCGAGATTGTTTATGACTTCTTTGACGCCATCAAGAGCCGCAGCCGCGGTTACGCCAGCTATGACTATGCGTGGGAGGGCTGGCACCAGTCCGAGCTGGTCAAGCTAGACTTCCTGCTGAACGGCGAGATCGTGGATGCGCTTTCGATGATCGTATTTGCGGATAACGCTTACGCCAAGGGGCGCCGCATCTGCGAAAAGCTGAAGGAAAACATCCCGCGCGCTTTGTTTGAAATTCCCATTCAGGCGGCCGTGGGCGGCAAGATCATTGCCCGCGAAACAGTCAAGGCCGTGCGCAAGGATGTTTTGGCCAAGTGCTATGGTGGCGATATTACCCGTAAAAAGAAGCTGCTGGAAAAGCAGAAAGCCGGTAAAAAGAAGATGCGCAAACTGGGCAGCGTGACCCTGCCCAGCGAAGCCTTTACCGCCGTGTTGAAGCTGGATTCCGATACCTGATTGACTACAGCACCATAGATAGCAGCACCCGCGCGGCGCAGCACAACAGCTGCCTGCCCCGGCGGGTTTGTTTTTGGCGCGGCGCATTTAGGCCAGTGGCCGAATATAAAACGACCACCCCCTGCCCTGCCGCACAAGGTTTTACCGTGCGGTCGGGGCAAGGGGTGGTTTTGTGTTATTTCCGTTCAGGCGTTCAGCTTACCGCCGGGCGGCAGCGAACGCGGCAAAAGAGTTCAGCGGATCTCGATGCCCAGCTTGAACTTGAGGTTGCCGAGGATTTTCTTGACAAAGCGGTCCACATCGGCAGCTTCCAGGGCTTTGTTTTCCGGTGCAAAGTGCAAGGTGAACGCCATGCTCTTTTTGCCGGCGCCAATGGCTTCGCTGCGGTAGATATCAAACAGCTCCACATCGGCCAGCTGCTTGCAGGCGCGCTTCATTTCGGCAATGATGGTGCCGCAGGGGGTTTCCTCGTCAGCAACCAGAGCCAGGTCACGGGCCACGGTATCGAACTCCGGCAGCGGATGATAACGCAGACCGGCAGGCAGCTGTGCCACCAGCGTCTCGTAATCGATCTCGCCCAGGAAGATTTTCTGGTTGGCGCGGCTGTCACGCGGCAGATCCAGACCGGCCTGCACATCGTTGGCCAGCTTGCCAAAGCTGCCCACACGCACGCCGTTGCACAGGATGTAAGCGGCAATGCCGGGGTGCAGGTAAGGCACATCCTCGGCACGCTCCACCTCAAAGGTTACGCCGAAGGAAGCAGCCAGGTCTTCCAGTGCGCCCTTAACGGCAAAGAAGTCCTCATGCTCACCAAAGGCACAAAGCCCAGGTGTAGGCGCTCTTCCGGCAGTTCGGTCAGCGGAAGCTGTTTGGGCACATAAATGTTGGAAAGCTCAAACAGACGGCCGGCAGCGTTGCCCTTTTTCAGATTGGTAACCGCCACGTTCAACAGGCTGGGTGCCAGCAGGGAGCGCATGATGGTCAGGTTGGAGGAGATGGGGTTGACAATGCGGATGACATTGCGCTCCGGTGCATCGGGGGCAATGTGCAGGGCATCCAGGTCGGCATCCGCATAGAATGCCAGCGTCATAGCCTCATAGAAGCCTTGGGCACACATAGCGCTCTTGAGCTTATCGCGGCGGTGCTGGTCAGCCGTCAGGCCCCCGGTGGTGACCTGGGCAGCTTTCAGGAAGGTAGGGGTGATATGGTCATAGCCATATTCACGGATCACTTCCTCGGCCAGGTCCGGCTCGCCGATCTCGATATCCTCGCGGTAGCGCGGAGCAACCACCTGCATGGTGTCACCGTCGGCTTCCATCGTCACTTCAAAGCTGAGCTTTTTCAGGATGGCCAGAATTTCCTCGGTGGGCACGGTAATGCCCAGAATGGCGTTGATGGCGCTGATGCGGGCGGTGAAGTGCTTGCCTTTACGCGGAGCACCGGCAGAGCAGTCAAACTCGGTGGCGGTCACTTCGCCGCAGCCCAACTCCTGGATCAGGTGCAGGGCGCGGGCCATGCCCAGTTCGGTGGTATATTCGCTGATGCCCTTCTCGTAATGGGCGGAAGCATCCGTGTTCTGGCCAAGGCCGCGGGCGGTCTTGCGGATGTTATCGCGGGCAAACTTGGCAGATTCAAACAGCAGCTGGGTAGTTTCCGGCTTGATCTCGCTGTTCAGGCCGCCCATAACACCGGCCAGGGCAACCGGCTTTTCGCCATCGCAGATGACCAGGTTCTGGGGGGTCAGGGTAAACTCCTTGCTGTCCAGCGTGGTGATCTTCTCGCCGTCCTTGGCACGGCGCACAATGATCTGGCAGCTTTCCAGCGTGTCCATATCAAAGGCGTGCATCGGCTGGCCGATTTCCAGCATGACATAGTTGGTGATATCCACCACGTTGGAAATGCTGCGCAGGCCGCACAAGGCCAGCTGGCGGCGCATCCAGCGCGGAGATTCACCGGTGGTGATGTTGCGCACATAGTGGCCCAGGTAGCGCGGGCACAGGTCCGGTGCTTCCACCGTTATGCTCAGGCGCGGGTCCTTGTAATCGCTCACGGTGTAATCGGTGGCAGGCATTTTCAGGGGCTTGTTCAGCACAGCGGCAACTTCGCGTGCAATGCCCAGAACGCTCTGGCAGTCGGCACGGTTGGCGGTGATGGAGATATCAAAGATATAATCATCCAACCCAACAACCTGCTGAATGGGGGTTCCGGGTACGGTATCTTTGGGCAGGTCCAGCAGGCCGTATACCTCAGCGCCGGGGTACAGGTCCTCGTTCAGACCCAGTTCCTCGCCGGAGCAGAGCATACCGTTGGATTCAATGCCCATCAAGGGCTTTGCCTTAATCTTGATGCCTCCGGGCAGCGTGGAGCCGTCCAGAGCAGCGGGGGTGTGCATACCGGCGTACACATTGGACGCACCAGTGGAGATCTGAATATCATGGCCATAGTCGCCGCAGTCCACCTTACAGATATGCAGGTGGGTGCCCTCCTGGGGCACGCACTCGGTCACAACGCCAACAACAACCTTGCTGATCTCAGCGCCAAGGTCGATGAGTTCTTCTACTTCAAAGCCACAGTCGAATAGTTTGGTTTCCAGCTCCTGGGCGGAAACATCAATATCCACATACTGTTTAAGCCAGCTGAATGGTACTTTCATTGTTGTTCCCCTCCTTAACCCTTGAACTGTTCGAGGAAGCGCAGGTCGTTCTCGAACATCAGGCCGATGTTGTTGATGCCGTACTTAAGCATGGCGATACGCTCGATACCGATACCGAAAGCAAAGCCGGAGTATACCTCAGGGTCAATGCCGCAGTTTTCCAGCACGCTGCGGTGCACAACGCCAGCCCCCAGAACTTCGATCCAGCCACTGTGCTTGCACAGAGGGCAGCCCTTGCCGTGGCATTCAAAGCAACTTACATCAACCTCCACACTGGGCTCAGTGAACGGGAAATAGGACGGGCGCAGGCGGGTTTGACCTCCGGGCCAAACAAAGCCTGCACAAAGCGGTCCAGCATGCCCTGCAGGTCGCACAGGGTAATGCCCTTATCCACAACCAGACCTTCCATCTGGTGGAACATCGGGGAGTGGGTTGCGTCAGAGTCAGAGCGGAACACGCGGCCGGGCACCAGAACCTTGATGGGGGGCTTTTCCTTATCCATCACACGGATCTGGCCGCCGCTGGTCTGGGTGCGCAGAACAATGTCATCCGCCACATAGAAGGTATCCTGCATATCGCGGGCCGGGTGGTTTTTGGGTACGTTCAGGCGGGTAAAGTTGTGGTCATCGTCCTCAATTTCGGGGCCTTCGTAAATTTCAAAGCCCATGCCGGCAAACACATCAATGATCTCATTCTTGATCTGGGTGATAGGATGCAGTGCGCCGGTGGCGTGGTGGGTGCCGGGCAGGGTGATATCCACGGCTTCGGCCTTGTTGCGGGCGGCAAGCTCGGCCTTTTCGATCTCGGCGGAAGCAGCCTGATACTGGCCCTCCACCCAGACCTTGAATTCGTTGATGGTTTTACCGGCGGCGGGGCGTTCCTCTTTGGGAACATCGCGCAGGGACTTGGTCAGTCCGGTCACGCTGCCGTTTTTGCTCAGATACTTCTGCCAAAAGGCGGAAAGTTCATCTTTGTTGTGCACTGCTGCAAGGTCGGCTTCCAGCTCGGCGCGCAGTGCGGCGATTTTTTCTTCCATAATGCACCTCTTTGATGATTTACGGGGCGAAGGCTGCTCGCTTTTGCTGCAAAACAAAATAAAAAAGCCCCGTCCCTGAACGGTAAAATCAGGGACGAAGCTGTAACATTCATTTACACTCCGCGGTACCACCCGTGTTCCGCCAAACTATGTCTGGCGGCACTCGATGCTTTGTAACGGGGCAGACCGTCCCGCGCTAATGGCTGCAATGCAGGGTTCACACAGGCCGCTCAGGAGCGAACTTCTGCCAGCAGGCTTTCGGGGCGGCTTACAGCCGATGGCCGCCCTCTCTGTGCTAAGTTTGCAGGCATACTTTCTCCGTCAATGCGTTTAACATAAAGCATTATAGGCCGTTTGGCCTTTTTTGTCAACCCTGGACGCACCGCAAAAAGGGCGCTGCCCCTTGCGGAACAGCGCCCTTTTTTCAAATTATCAAAACCGATCAGTTGTTGCGGCGGGAACGGCCCACGATGCGGACGATATACAGGAAGATGTTGATATAATCCAGGTACAGGCTGAGTGCGCCGATGATGGAGGATTTGTGCAGCATGGAAGCATCGCCGCCATAGTAGGCGTAATAGTACTTCAGCTTCTGGGTGTCATAAGCCGTGAACAGCATAAACACCAGGACCGAAACCGCGCAAAGCACGATATCCATCATACCAAAGCCCGCGCCGGTCAGCATGCCGATCAGGCCGCCCACCAGGCTGGTCAAAATAATGGCAATCAAAGCACCCATCAGGTTGATACCCCAGCCGCTCAAATCGCGCTGGGTTCGGGCACCGTAAACAGCCATAACGCCAAAGTACACGGTACCAACCAGGAACGCCAGAATCAGCGTGGAAAGATCATAGATGATAAAGTAGGTGCTCAGGTTGATGCCGTTCAGCACCGCATAGGCGAAGAACAGCCCCGTTGCGGTGGTGGGCTGCAGGCGTTCCACCCTGGCGGACAGAACCGCAACCAGCACCAGCTCCGCAATGCTCAGGAGGAATACCAGGCCGGTGCTGAACATCAGCTCAAACAGCGGGGTGGTAACGGTAAGCAATGCCGTTGCAAAGGTAACCAGCAAACCGGCGGCCATCCAGCCGTAGGTGCGGGTCATATACTGGCTTAACGTGCCGAACGGACTTTCGGCATAGGAGATATTATAATATTTCTGGTCCATAAAACAGACCCCTTTCTTTTTGGCTGATTCTATTATATACTCTGTATTGAGTGAAATGTGTTATCGATATGTGAATTCTCTATTACACTTTTCCGTTCCTGCCCTATTTTAAGGCAATACCGCATAATTCTAAGTGCCGATACGGCGAGCGAGGTGCGGCAGCTGCTAAGCCAAAAGCGCAGATAATACTTTGTGTATTATCGAGCATTTTGGCAACGCAGATGCCGTGCCGCAGCCG
>ENA-OQAJ01000087-OQAJ01000087.1-human-gut-metagenome-genome-assembly--contig:-NODE-87-length-26382-cov-3.610284_pt1 | contig 26382 bp, 30 predicted proteins | sample MGYA00242736_ERZ504529 | MGnify/ENA primary metagenome ERZ504529 (study PRJEB26092, sample SAMD00036275) | human gut metagenome | host: Homo sapiens | study: EMG produced TPA metagenomics assembly of...
ACGCATAAATACCTCCTGATTATCTGTACAGTACCTTCTGTAATATAATACAGATAACTTTCACTGTAAAAAAAAATGTTCTCGTGTACACCCATCAAAAGTCAAACAGATATTCGCAATCCGCTTCGCTACACAGCTCTACATAAGCTCTTAATCCTGACGCCATTATACAAAACGAATTATATCATACTCTGCTGCATAATATGTAATCTGAATGCCACTTCATAATTGCCGTTACTGTTCACTCCGTTCACAGTAACTTAGCCAAAATTCCAGATTGCCTGTGGCAATGGAATTTTGGCTTGTATGTCTCGGGATTTTGGCATGTTCATGCCAAAACACCTCGCAGGATAGTGGTGTGTAAACAGTAACCAATTGCCCATTCTACATTCTGATCGATATTCACTCATCTTTATTTCTGTCTTTTCTTCGTTGGTATCGCCAGGATGATGATTGTAGCAATTACAAACAAAGTTCCAGGCATCATCTCTTTTTTGGGTTTCGGTTTACTTCTCATTGTTCGTTTGCATATTTCTGTTATCTTTCCTGTCTGTATTATTATGGATTCCGAATATTTGAGAATAAGTATAATCCGCCGTAACGACACTTGTCAAGAAAACAAAATACCGCAGAGACTTTCTTTGTCTCTGCGGAGATTTATAGCCCTGTTATAATCAGATATAATTTCCATCATGTACACTCTGCACTGTAAATGCAGATTTCTTTTTCACGAAATCAATCGCATCTTTCACAGTGATCCCGTCAATCTGCCAGTTTGCATAGAAACCATCCAGGTTCTTTAATGTCTCATCTTTTGCTGTATTTTCATCAAGAACAAGAAGTACGATCAGACCTGCTGCCTTAAGATGGCGGACAGTTTCTGCATAGTTTTCACTTGCTGCCGGATGATACAGATAAGTGTGTCTTCCAAGTACAGTCAGTCCCTTTTCTACCTGCTCTGCAAAATCAAGAGTGATTCCTTCTTTACCGATCGGGAATTCCACTACTACCGGTGTCTGACCTTTCAGTCCTGCACGAACCTGCTCGTCCACCTTTCTGATCTGGGATTATCCTGAGAAACAAAAGTTTTTCTCACAACACCGCAGGCAGAGGTCATATTTGTGACACGATCTATCAAAATCAGTTCTCCCAGTGTTCTGTGCCTGTCAAATTCGTCTACAACGATCTTCTCTGAGAATTCCAGAGTACAGGAAGCAATCTCATTTTTCTTTAAAGTATATGCGTTTTTCTTCTCACCTGTGTTAACATCTACAGAATAATTAATCTTTGTAACCAGACCGGGTATCATCTTTGTACCGATTTTTACAAAGAAGTTCTTGCCATCTGTAAGAGCATTGTCATCCATCCAGAGGATATCTGCTTCCACAGAGTCTGTAAGAACTGCGCCGGAATCAATGGTAAGTACACATCCGCGGGAAACATCCACTTCTCTGTCAAGCTGGATAGTAACAGGCTGTCCCTGTACCGCTTCCTGAACTTCTTTATCGCCAACAAGAATACTCTTTACATGAGCTTCTTCTTTACTGGGAAGAGTAGTCACAAGGTCGCCTGCCCTGATGACACCATTCTCAATCTGTCCCTGGAACCCGCGAAACTCATGGTTTGGTCTGCAGACTCTCTGTACAGGCATATAAAAGCCCTTCTCTGTATCTTCCTTAATATCTACGGTTTCCAGATGAGAAAGAAGCGCCTCACCTTTATACCATGGCATGTTGTCAGATTTGGTTGTAACGTTGTCACCTTCTGTGGCAGATACCGGAATAATAGTTACATTGGCAAGTTTCAGTTCTTCTATCAGTGCTGCAATCTGATTCTCAATGTCGCGGAAACGTTTTTCATCATATTCAATAAGATCCATTTTGTTTACTGCAAATACAAAGTAACGGATTCCCATCAATGCGCAGATTCTTGCATGGCGTCTTGTCTGTACCAGTACGCCCTGTGAAGCATCCACCAGGATAACTGCCAGATCTGCAAAGGACGCACCCACTGCCATGTTTCTTGTATATTCTTCATGTCCGGGTGTATCTGCAACAATGAAACTTCTGTTATCTGTTGTAAAATAACGGTATGCAACATCGATGGTGATTCCCTGCTCACGCTCTGCCATCAGACCGTCCAGAAGAAGTGAATAATCAATGGCACCGCCTCTGCTTCCTACTTTGGAATCCAGCTCCAGAGCCTTCTCCTGATCTGCATAGAGAAGCTTTGCATCATAAAGAATATGTCCGATTAGAGTGGATTTTCCATCATCCACACTTCCGCATGTAATAAATTTCAATAATCCTTTCATCCTAGAAATACCCCTCTCTCTTTCTTCTCTCCATGCTGCCTGCTGCCTCGTGGTCGATCACCCTGCTGGTACGTTCAGAAGAAACAGCACTTAATGTCTCATCAATAATCTCATCCAGCGTATCTGCTTCAGATTCAATACCTCCAGTAAGCGGATAGCATCCAAGAGTACGAAATCTGACTTTTTTGTTTTCAATCTCTTCACCCGGGACGGAGTTTTAATCTGTCATCATCCACCATAATGATATTTCCATCTCTGTAGATGACCGGTCTTTCTTTTGCAAAATATAACGGTACAATTTCGATATTTTCACGCTGAATGTACTGCCAGATATCCTTTTCTGTCCAGTTGGAAATTGGGAATACTCGCATACTTTCGCCCTTCTGGATCTTAGTGTTATAAAGCTTCCACATCTCCGGTCTCTGGTTTTTCGGATCCCATGCCTGAGCTGAATTACGGAAAGAGAAGATTCTTTCTTTTGCTCTGGATTTCTCCTCGTCACGCGACCGCCTCCAAATGCCGCTGTAAATCCATATTTGGTCAGAGCCTGTTTTAACGCCTGTGTTTTCATGATATCTGTATATGCAGAACCATTGTCAAATGGATTGATTCCTGCCTTTACACCCTCTTCATTGGTGTAAACCAGCATATCAATCCCGTTTTCCTTTGCGATTCTGTCGCGGAATTCGATCATCTCATGGAATTTCCATGTAGTATCAATGTGAAGGAACGGGAATGGCGGTTTCTCCGGGTAAAATGCCTTCATCGCCAGATGGAGCATAACGGAGCTGTCCTTTCCTATAGAATAGAGCATAACCGGCTTTTCACACTCGGCTGCTACTTCCCGCATAATATAAATCGCCTCTGCCTCAAGCGCATCAAGATGAGATAAGTTACTCATTGCATTATCCTCCTCTGTTTGTTTATACTCGGAATCTTTTCGTATACTTGAGCAATCACACTCTAAAGACTCTGAGAGTACATGCTAATATTTAATATTTATTAGCGTCTTTCTTATTAACCTGAATAGTAATCTTAGTGCCATCCGGCTTCTCCACTGTCCATGTGGAAATATCCGTTTTCTCTGATACAACCATACTTGCACCTCTGCCTCCCACATCAGCTCCAAGGAAAAAGCGGATGGCATCATGCCGGCATTCCTTAATACAGGAAGTACATCCCCAGCAATCTCTTACCTGACGGATAAAGGCTTTGTTCTCTTTATCCTTTTTGATCAGATTTCCGGGACAGGCTTCGATACATCTGCCGCATCCCGCACATTTACTTTTCTGAATCCGAATGCTCATCTCTCACCTGCTCCTTTCTCTGCTGTATTCAAACCTGTATTTTCCTTTGTGATCAGGTCACGATATAAGATCTTAATCTCGCCGTTTTCCATACGGGAGTTTACATATTTCATCCACTCTTCGCTCTGCTGCGGGTAGTCTGTATTCTCTCCGAAACTATGCCATCTGGTTTCCTTTCTGGCCGCCAGATGTGCGATCACTGCCCGGCACACGATCAGTCGTTCGCGAAGTTCATAAATCTGCATCAGTTCATAAGTATCTGTTGCTGCCAGAGTGTCAACTACTGGCAACAATGCTGCGATCTTTTCATCTGCCTTTGCAAGACTCATCCCGCTGTATCTGTAGTCTGTACTGATTCCTCCTGCGTACTGATCCATGATCTTCTGCATGGCTTCCTCAAGCTGCTCTGCATTCATCAAAGAACGGGAAGCATTCAAATGTGATTCGTATTCTGCCTTCTTAGCTATTGCAGTTTGAGACAGCTCCTGTTCTCCACCACACTCCAAAACTTCTTCCTTATTTTCCGCTGCGCTCCGGTCATCATCTTTACCATTCAGATATTCCAAAATCGCCTCTGCTGCGATCTCACCTTCTGCCAGTGCGCCGGTTACATATTTCTGCGGACATCCTCCTGCTACATCTCCGGCTGCGTATAAACCTTCAATAGTTGTAGCTCTGTTATTATCTACCCAGTAACCGCTGGCTGTATGTCCGCCTACAATATATGGCTCTGTGCCTCTATCTCTACATTCTCTTCGGATGGTCCTTTTCCGGCTTCCATCCATTTCAGAGTCTGGGATGGTGCCATATTCAGGTAAGCTTTGTAAAGGTCCTGCTCCTGTTCTTTTGAAATGCCTTCTGTTCTGAGATAACATGGACCGTTTCCTTCTCTGTTCTCCATGACTGTACCGTAAACTCGCTGGGAAGTTGTCAGACCATATTTTGTTTCATAAATATCACCATGTGCATTGACCTGTCTGGCTCCAACGCCCTGAGCAATAGTTCCTGTAGGAGCAATCGTGTCCTTACATCTCAATGCAATGAAACGCATCTCAAAGGTTGTCATCTCCGCACCGGAAAGAAGTCCCATTGCATATCCTGCACCTGTGTTAAATGGCGGATACCACATCTTATGTCTGGAAAATCCCGGATTATTCGGTCTGTAAAGTCCCGCTGCACCACCTGTGGCACAGAGAACTGCTTTCGCCTCAATGTCATAGAAAATATCCTCATTAACGCTGAATCCAACTGCACCTGTGACTTTTTTTGTTTTCTGTTTTATAATCTGTAATATTTACATGATTGAGAACCGTAACATTCTCCTGCTCATCAGCCGCCTTTGCAAGGATTGGCTTCATATTTTCGCCATTGATCTTGATGTTTCGGTTTCCTCTGGCAATATATTTTCCGTTTTCGTCCTTCAGGATGACCAGCCCCAGATCTTCCATCGCCTTTGTCACATGATTCAGTCTCTCTGACATGGTAAGAAGAAGGTCTTCTCTTACGATTCCATGGGCATCCTTTTTGGCATAATCCACATAATCCTGCGGCACTCTGCCTTCTGTGATATATGCGTTCAATGCATTCACACCCGCCGCCAGACATCCGCTTCGCTTAATATTCGCTTTCTCTGCGATCAGAACTTTTCTGCCGCTTTTTTTTGCCGATCACATAGGCTGCAAAGCATCCTGCCGTACCGCCGCCGATGATCAGCACATCTGTCCTGATTCTCTCTGTTCTCATTCTCTCTTACCCTTTCCTCCATACCAGTGTGCCAGCAAGTTGATTTTCCGATCAGTCTTGCCTCTGAATTTCTTATTTCTTCATTGTCGTCAGTTGCCGTAGCCACCGCTGTCAGATAATTACAAAGTCATCCCTTACAGCTTCATTCTCGATCAACTGTACACTGTCACCTCTCAGTGCAAAAATCCTGTAAAGGAATACATTCACAGTCTCGCCTTCCCGGATATCTGCTTTCTCCAGACTTCTTCTGGCAGTTACTACGGAATTGTTGACTCTCACCTGAAGTTCCAGATTATCTCCCCGGAAAGAAACCCGTTCAACCACTCCCCGGGATACGGAAGTTTTGAACTTCTCCACCTCATCCAGTTTGGAGATTTTTACAAATTCCGGACGGACAATGATCTTGTCTGCTCCCTCTGCCTGAGCAAAAGTATGGAAATCATCTGCGTTTTTCAACACAGATGGCTGTCCGAAGAAGGCAGCTGTAAAAGCAGTCTCCGGATTTCTGTAAACCCCTATAGGAGTTCCTTTCTGTTCAATCCGTCCTGCATTGGTGATAATAATCTCATCTGCTACTTCAATGCTTCATCCTGATCATGAGTAACGAAAATACTGGTAATTCCCAGCTTCCCGATCATCTCCTTTAACCAGCTTCGCAGTTCCTGACGGATTTTTTGCATCAATGGCTGCAAAGGGCTCATACCAGAAGCAGCGACCTGGGGATTTGGAGCAAGGGCTCTGGCAAATGCCACCCTTTGCCTCTGACCGCCGGATAACTGGCTTGGATATCTTTTTTCCAGTCCTTCCAGTCCCACCAGTTTGATCAGTTCTCTGACTCTGGTATCAATTTTCTTCTTGTCTGCCTTCTGAACCTTCAGGCCAAATGCAACGTTGTCATAAACCGTCATATAGCGAAATAACGCATAATTCTGAAATACAAATCCAATCCCACGCTGGCTGGCCGGAACATCATTTACCACTTTTCCATCAATAATAACTTCTCCGCTGTCCGGGGTCTCCAGACCTGCGATCATTCGAAGAATGGTAGTTTTTCCGCTTCCGCTTGGTCCCAGCAGACCGATCAGCTTACCTTTCTCAATTCCGAAATTCACATTCCTTGATGCCTGGTAAGAACCATATGTCTTATTGATATTTTTTAACTCTACATACATATCAGGCTTCCTTCTTTCCTTTATATTCGATCAGGCTTCTGGCTACCAGAATGATAACCGCCATGATCACAAGCAGCGAAGATACGGCAAACGCCGGAACATACTGAAATTCATTAAACAAAATCTCTACATGAAGAGGAAGTGTATTGGTCTTTCCTCTTAAATGTCCGGAAAGTACAGATACCGCTCCAAACTCTCCCATTGCTCTTGCCGTACAGAGCACAACTCCGTATAGTAATGCCCATTTGATATGCGGGAATGTAATCTTCCAGAAAATGGTCCATCCACCTGCTCCCATCAGGCTGCCGCTTCCTCCTCATCGCTTCCTTCTGCTTCCAGAACCGGGATCAGCTCTCTGGAAATAAAAAGGAAAGGTTACAAATACAGTTGCAATAATGATTCCCGGTACAGAGAATACAACTTTAATCCCTAAATTCATGAGAAAAAAGTAAACAGGACTCTGTCGTCCAAAAATCAGAAGAAAGATCAGACCTGCAATAACAGGGGAAATAGTAACCGGAAGGTCGATCAGTGTGGTAAGAAGCTTTTTGCCCCTGAACTGAAACTTCGTCAGTGCCCAGGCTGCAAAAACACCAAAAACAGTGTTAAAAACAAACTGACAAAATTGTTGCCTTCACTGTAAGAAGAAGTGCTTTGATGGTGTACTTATCTGTCACTGCAGCTGCATAGACCTTCCATCCGCTCCGCAATGCTTCTGTGATCACAGTGATCAGAGGAAGAAGGAGCATGACTGCCAGAAACAGAACGCTGATCCCGACAAGCAGCCATTTTGTAATTTTCTCCGAAGTCTTTTCATTGTTGTCCATCAAGCATTTCCTCCTCTTAAAATTCTTGCATTTCTCTGCTGTATCATACTGTTAAGGAACAGAATGAAAAATGAAACTGCCAACATCACAAGTGCGATTGCCGTTGCACTTGAATAATCAAATTCCTGAAGCTCTGACATAATAACCAGCGGTGTGATTTCTGTATAATAGGGTTTATTTCCTGCGATAAATACAACACTTCCATATTCACCCAGACATCTTCCGAACGCAAGTCCGGTCCCTGCAAAGATTGCGGGCTTCAGTTCCGGAAAAATGACCTTCCAGAAGATAGTTGTTTTCTTTGCTCCCAGCACTCCTGCTGCCTCGCTGTAAGAATTATCCATCTTTTCCAGAACCGGCTGTACACTTCGCACAACGAACGGTATTCCTACAAATATCATAGCCACTGTAATACCTATTCTTGTGTATGCGATCTTGATACCGAATCCTGCAAAAAAGCTGCCGACAATTCCCGAATCTGAGGTCAGGGATGTCAGTGCAATACCCGCTACCGCTGTGGGAAGAGCAAAGGGAAGTTCGATCATCCCATCCATAAGTCTCTTGCCCGGAAAATCATATTTCACAAGCACCCACGCAAGAATAGTTCCCATAATTCCATTTATTACTGCTGCTGCAAAAGCACATACAAAACTGGTATAAAAGGATGCCAGCACTCTGGCCCTTGTGATGGTTTCGATAAAATCTTTAAAACTCAGCTTCGCTGTGTAGACCACCAGGCTTGCCAGGGGGATCAGAACTACCAGACTCAATATGGAAATGGTAATTCCCATGGAGAGCCCAAACCCTGGAATCACCGGTTTATTTCTTTTTTTCATAATCAATTACCACCTCTCCTGTCTCATATATTCTGTCTGTGCTTATGCTCTTGCTTCATCTTGTCTTCCTTTATCTCTCATAAATCTGATCGAAAATTCCGTCATCTGTGAAATGTTTCTCCTGCACTTCATCCCATCCGCCATAATCATTGATATTTGCCAGATTTATATTCAGATCAAACGTATCACTGTGCTTCTTCAGGATTTTCTCATTGGTGGGGCGGAAATAATTCTCTGCTGCGATCTCCTGTGCTTCGTCGAATACAGATAATTTAAATACTCAGTTGCCACATCTCTTGTATCTCTGTAATCCACCACTTCATCTACCACTGCCACAGAAGGCTGTGCCAGAATACTTACGCTTGGAGTAACAATCTCATACTCATCCGGATAATCCCGCATGGATAGATAAGCTTCATTTTCCCACGCAACCAGCACATCTCCTTGTCCGTTCTCCACGAAAGAGGTCGTTGCACCTCTTGCGCCTGAGTCAAGAACCACCACATTCCGGTAAAGTTTCTTGATAAATTCCTTCATCTGCGCTTCATCGCCACCATACTTTTTATCTGCGTAAGCCCACGCTGCCATGTAGTTCCATCTGGCACCGCCGGAGGTTTTCGGATTTGGTGTTACTACTCCCACTCCTTTTTTTCGTCAGATCGTCCCAGTCTTTGATATCCCTGGGATTTCCTTTCTTCACCAGAAATACGATAGTGGATGTATAAGGAGAACTGTCATTGTCAAATTTATCTTTCCATCCTGCCTTGATCAGCCCTGCGTTTTCAATAGACTCAATATCATATTCCAGTGCCAGGGTTACCACATCTGCATCCAGACCATTGGCTACCTCAAGTGCCTGTTTCCCTGAACCGCCATGGGACTGTATCACTTCCACATCTTCCCCGGTCTTCTCCTTCCAGTGGTCTTCAAATATTTTATTATACTGTTCAAACATCTCTCTGGTAGGATCATAGGAAACATTGGTGACAGACACCGTTTTTCCAAAAACCTGTACCGGCATCAGAGCCAGTACAACTGCAAGACCAAAGGCAAATAATTTTCTGATCATGTTTCATCTCCTTTAAAGTACCAGTAGTTTTTTGCATTCTCTACTTTTCATAGTTATTCGATATGTTTTATATGATATTACAAGAAATGACAGAATTTGTCAATAGTGTATTAAAATAAGTACAATTTATGTTGTGTAAATAAGAACACAAAAAGCAGCATCCTGAAATACAGAATGCTGCAGTCAAAATTAACATATTTTTTTTATTCGGCATGAAGCTGCTGCCTTTTCTTTCTCCGGGAAAAGCTTTCCGAAAATAAATCTTACGAATGGTCCGGCATAAAAGATCTGCCAGAAGAATGCCATCGGAAAGTTCATTGCTGTTGTCTGGAGCCATGTGGGAATGATCTGACTTGCCGGTGCATGTTTGATCAGCACAGTTGCCGCAAAGCTCATACATGGACACATAAATGCAACGGATACTGCTGAGATTGCAAGTACAAGGTGGAACGGATTATCTCTTCTCATATCCACAATACCAAATGCAATCTTCTTTGCAAGACCACCGATGATAAAGAAATCAAGAATAAATGCAATCGGTCCCATGAATGTTAATTCATGAAAAGCTAACAGAAATGTCTCATTTGTCATTGTCCCTGTATTCAGTACAATGTTGTAGCAGATCATGGCATAAACCATTACAAACACCATGATAATTGTAAAAATAACTTCCTGAAACTTGTTTTTAGGCATAAAAAATCCTCCTTAGATAGTATGAATAACATCAATTAGAGATTTGTGTTGTTCATAACCATCCAGGAGGATGTACCGTTTCCAATAATACCAAATATCTGTTTCTTAAATTTACCGTTGATTATTATATGGATTCCGGATGCAAAAGTCAAGATTTTTTATAAATATGGTACCCCCGGGTCTCCGGATAGCTGCCCATTGCGATCAGAAGTTCCAGACCGATCTGTCTTGCATTCAGTACCGCTGTTTTCGCAGCACTGGCATCACCTGCAACTGCCAGAATCACTTCATTGGAATGACTGGTTCCCTTATCAGGTGTCATATATTTTGCAATAGAAAGAGAGGCAGACTTCATCGCTGTATCTGCCATTACCAGTCCGATTGCAGCAGGAGAGCCAGCCATAAATCCGAATGCTTCTCCCATTGGTACTCCGAAAGCCTTATTCAGTACCTGTCCTGCACTGGCTGAATAGGCAAACTCCAGATGACCACTTTCACTGATATATACCTCTCCTGCATTTTTATTGGTAAGCTCCAGTGCCATAGATATGGCATGGCGCACATCTGAGACATCAGTTCCTCCAAGAACAATATAATTACCGTGACCGCCCCAGCTTTGTATCCCTTGGCAGTTCTATGGAAAGAACCTCTGTGTTGGTTGCTTTTACTGCATCATCAAGAGCAGTCAGCTGCCCTGCTGCCCCTGTACGGGAACTGAATAATCCCAGACAATGATACTTCGTTCCTATGTTCATCTCCTTGAGCAAAGTATCATCAATTCCGGAAATCACAAGTCCTATCGTATCCAGCACTGCTTTACCTACAAATTCACTGCGCGTACAGTGTGTGCTGATATTTTTTATATCTATCATTTGTTACGCCCTCCTGTATATATTACCCCATAATACCAGATTTTATATGTTTAGCTTATCATGCCCTGACAGGATAGGCAACAGAAATATACTATGGTGATCAATGTGACGAGAACACAAAAACGACAAAAATCCCCACTCCCGCAGACCAATTCTGCGGAGCCGGGGATTTTATGTAGGTATGAACATAATACACGAATACGCCAGTTATATAATCGATATTATACAATTAATTACTTCACGATCATACCAGTCTTCCTGTCACTGAAGATTGCTACCTCGATCAGGAAGATGATACCAAGGATCAGCTGCTGTAACTGTGTCGGCATCATCAGCATTACCAGACCACTGGAAAGTACTTTGTATGTCATAACACCAAGAATGATGTTATAGAATCTTACTTTAGCACCGCCGTTTACAGGCATTCCGCCAAGTACCAGAGCGATCATGATCTGTGTTTCCAGCTGGTTACCTGCTGTAGATGTAACGGAACCTACTTTGATAGCATTTACAAATGCTGCAAGTCCTGTGATACATCCTGCTGCCACGAATACAAGGATCTTTGTAGTCTCTACACGGATACCTGCGAATCTTGCTGCTGTTTCACCTGCACCGATTGCTTTCAGTCTGGAGCCCAGACCTGTGTAAGTAAATACAAGATATGCCACTACGAAGATGATCACTGTGAAAGTAAGCATAAATGGCAGTGTGTTGTATTTGGAAATATCACTTACTGCGTAAACAGGTGAGTTAGTTGTTGCATATGCACAAACTCCACGGAACAGATACATGGTACAGATTGTAACAATGAAGCTTGTGATTTTTCTCTTAACATTGAAGTAACCATTGATCAAACCGATGAGACCACCTGTTACCACACCACCGAGTGCTGCCAGAACCATATTGTAGTGGGAAAGGTAGCATACTACGATGGAAGCAACACCAAGCATGGAGCCCTGGGAGAAATCCAGACCACCCATTGTCATGACCATGAACACGCCGATGGATGAGATCAGCAGCATGTATGACTGGCTCAGAAGCAGTGATATATTTTTCGGCTGAAACAGTCTGCCGTCTGTGAGGATTGCAAATAATACACAGATGATCACGAATCCTGCAATAGGAAGGATCGTACGCACAATGGGACGTTCCAGAAATGGTACTTGCTCAGTTGATTTTTTTGTTGTACTCATTTTTTTACCCCCTTAAATCATATTGTCAATCAGATCTGTGTCTTTCAGATCCGGAGAGCGAAGGAATTCACCATTGATCTTACCGTCCTTCATGATCAGGATACGGTCTGCCATACCCAGAAGCTCCATGATTTCCTCAGAGATCATAATAATGGATTTTCCTCTTTTTCTCATATCGTCCATCATGGCGTAGATATCAGCTTTAACTTTGACATCAATACCACGTGTAGGGGAGTCAAGGATGATCAGGTCGGAGTCCTTACCAACCCAGCGTGCAAGAACGACTTTCTGTTTGTTACCGCCGGAAAGAGCGGATACAAACTGGTCAACGCCTGTCATTTTTTGTACTCATCTGTTTTGCAAATTTATTGGCAAATTCATTCATTGTCTTTGCACGAAGGAATCCATGAGTCTTCAGATCCTCCAGAGATGGAAGACAGATGTTATCGCCAATTGTATCATTGATGACCAGAGATTCATTGTCTCTGTCTTTGGAAGCATAGGCAATACTGTGTTTGATGGCATCCGGAATGGAATTGATCGGTGTGCCGTCTCCCAGAGTTACACTTCCCTGGCGGAAATAGGAAGCTCCGAAGAGTGCCTTTCCAACCTCATGCATACCGCATTCGGAAAGTCCTCCGATACCAAGGATCTCACCTTTGTGAAGATCAAGGTTCAGGTTCTCGATCTGCCCTTTTACTGTCACGTTCTTTGCAGAAAGAACAACTTCGTCAGATACTTTTTCACCGTAGTCTGTACGATAGTAGCTGTCACCGATCTCACGGCCTACCATTAAGGCTTTCAGTCTGTCAGGTGTAGCTTCTTCCTTTGTGATGGAACCGATCTTCACACCATCTCGAAGTACACTGATATTATCAGACTGCTCGATAACCTCCTCAAGGTCATGGGAAATAAAGATTACGCAGTTCCTGTGTCACGAACCTTGTGCATTACCTTGAAAAGCTCTTCACGGCCTTTCTGTCCAAGTGCTGTTGTTGTCTCGTCTACAACCAGAACCTTCGGATTAAAGTAGGTAGATTTTACGATCTCTACCAGCTTACGATCCTCGAAGTTGTAATCATCGATCACCTTAGTTGCATCAATATAGTTGAATCCGTAACTGTCCAGATATTCCTGGGCTTTCTTGTTCATTGCTGCGGTATTTTTGATACCACATTTAGTAAACTGATCCTCGTTTCCAAGGAAAATATTCTCTGCTACAGTCAGTCCGGAAAGTGTTCCGATCTCCTGTACGATAATGGCTACACCCTGATGGTTGGCTTCAACCTGGTTGGTTGCGGTGATCTCTTTTCCTTCAAGGATAAACTTGCCGGAATCTTTCTGGTAAATACCTGTCAGGCAGGATGTTAATGTAGATTTACCGGAACCGTTTTCACCGATCAGTGCGTGGATCTCACCTTTATTAAAGGTAAAGGAAACGTTGTCCAGGGCGTGTGTGATGCCAAAATGTTTATCAATATTTTCTGCTCTTAATAATATTTCACCCATAATCGTTCTCCTTATTTTACTACAAGACCTTTAACCGGTTTAGTTGTCAGTGCAACGATAACCAGCAGAGCAACACCTGTTACTACGTTCTGGATCGTAGTCGGAGCTCCCAGTGCAACGAAACCGTTGAACATAAGCTGAATGATCATTTCACCGATTACAATAGCGATAACCGGATGGCCATATTTCTTAAATGCCAGTCCAAAGAATGTTCCCATCAGAGGAGTAAAGTTACGGCTCATAGAGGAAAGGTTGGAAGCTGATGTCATGGAAGTACCAAAACTGATTGTCAGGATTGCCTGAAGTCCGAAGAAAAAATCCTGCAAGAGTAAATGCTACGATCTTATATTTCGGAACATTTACACCCATGTTCTTGGCTACAACTTCGTTACTTCCGATGGCGTAAGTATAAGTACCGATTTTTGTATATTTCAAAATGAATGCGCAAAGCAGATATGCGATCAGTGCCAGGATCAGGTTGACCGGATAATCACCAAATGCTCTGTAGTCTGCTGAAAGTATTACGTTCTTTCCGTTTGTGGCGTATACACTGAACGCCTCGTATATCAGGGACAGGGCACATGTAACGATCAGGGAAGAGATATGTAATTTAATATAAACAATACCATTGATGAGACCAATGATCGTACCACAGATCAGCGGTGCAATGATAAGACCGGCATAACCGAATTTTTCACTTGCATTGCAGGCGATAATGGATGAAAGTACGATATTGGCACCAAGCTCATATCGAAAGGTCCCATTACGCAGATAAAGTAGAGGCCACATCCGCCAACTGCGTAAATTAATGCTGATTTCATGTAAGTGGCCAGTTTCTCCGGGGAACCGAAAGTAGTCGGTGCAAGTACTTTAAATACTGCCCAGAAAACTACAAGCATAAGAACCAGAAGGCCGATTCCATAATACTGGCTTTGTTTGAGTTTTTTCATAACCATTCTCCTTATCCAATTCATCGCCCGCCAAAAGCAGGAGGTCACACGCTTCATCAGGGTTTGGCCTTTTGCTTCGAGCGGGCACTGACAATTACCTCTTAAAAGTTTCTCCACTGCCCTTTGGAGAAAAGGCAGTGGAGCACAAGTTCATCATATTAGTTGCTGTGACGGGAAATAACATCATCAATAGAAAGTGATGTAGCTGCTTTGTTCAGATCATCAAAGCTGTATCCTGCTAATTCCACAAGCTCTTCATCTGTGTATGGATCGTCATCTACAAAGTATTTCTTGTAGTTTTCATAGTCTTCGGAAGAAGATACATACAGGTATGGGAACTGGATTTCGTATCCGAAGGATCCTTCATCTTTTACATAGTTGCCTTTGATTGCGTTATATGTGATAAGGAATGCATATAACGGGTCGCAGAAGTGTCCGCCTGATTCAGCAAACATTCCGCCTGATTCAAGCTGCTCGCCAAGGTCATCAAGGAAGTCTGTGGAAACAACGTCGATCTTTCCTGTAAGTCCTTCGTTTGCCAGAGCACCGATGGAACCAACAAGCGGGTCACCGCCACCACCTGCAACGATCAGAGCGTCCATATCAGGGTTGGAATTGTAAAGGGAAAGAGCTGCTGCTGCACCTTCTTCAGAAGATGTGTTAGCATATACAGGCTCTGTGATTGTTGCCTGATCATCAGGATTAGCTTCGTTCCATTCGTCAACTGCCTGTTTGTAACCTGTCCATCTCTGCTGGAATGTAGCATCACCAACTGTCCATGCCTCAAGTCCGATGTTTCTGTCACCGTTCTCAAGAAGCAGGTTAACCAGTGTATATCCGTTTGTTACTTCGTCTTCATGAACTGCACCAAGATAATACTGTGAGTTGCATGCTGTCTGATATACTTCAGGGCTGTTCTCTTCGGAGATTGATACGATAGAACTGTGTAAGGTAAACCTGATTTGCATCACATGTCTGGATGGCAGATGTCATTTCGGAGTCTGCAGAGTTACAGATTACGATACCGTTACATCCTGCTGCGCAAAGCTGTTCAACAGAAGCTGTAACCTGCTCAGATACGTGGCCCTGGTCAACATACATTACATTAACACCAAGAGCATCTGCTGCTTTGTCAATGATTTTTTTACTCTGGCTTCCAAGTACGTCTGTGGAGCTCCAGATTGATACGCCGATTGTGATGTCGTCATCGGCTGCCTGTGCTGTAACTGCACCTGCCGGTAAAGAACCAACCATTGCTGCTGTTGCTGCGATAGCGACTGCTTTTCTCATTCTTTTTTTCATGTTGTGAAACCCTCCTTGAAAAATCTTAGTTTCTTATTTTTTTTGAACGGAAGTTTTTCCGGGCTTTCCGTTCCTCTGTGATTATATTAAACCATACTTTGCCTTTGGTCAGTTAGGACATATTTGGAAAATTTTGTTGCACATTTTTGACCAGTTTATATATAAAAGTTGGATAAAATATGAACAAGTCAGGCAAAATGCCAGTAACTTGTATGTTTTCTCTATTGATTATAGCAATTCCATAAAATAATGCAATCAAGACAGTTCAGCAGAGTGCGAAGGACAAGGAAGATACCTGCAGGCGTGCTGACGCACGGCAAAGATATCTTCCAAAAAAGTCCTCTGTATCCATTCGATTCGATAAGAACCGCCATACAGAGGACTTCCGCTTTCGTTACTGTCCACTCAATTCTACCTGAGTTTCTTCCATATTATAATTGTGCAAATTTATTCCGATACTCCCTCGGGCTGCATCCCACCTTCTTTCGGAACACCCTGCTGAAGTAGTTATAATCATCATATCCCACCAGAAACGAAATCGTCTCCAGCTTCTTGTCCTGATCTTTCATAAGCTCTGCCGCTTTCTCCATCCGAATTCTGGTAAGAAATGCAATAATTGTCTCACCGTATTTCTGACTGAAAGTCCTGGAGAGATAGCTTGCATCCATATGATACTGTTCTGCCAGAGCAGTGAGTGTAATATTCTCATGATAGGAACGCTCAATATATTTATGGATCTGCTCTACCTGCTGCATAATAGAACCTGCATCAGAGCTTTTATCTTCTCCGTTCTCCCATAAGCTGTCCAGCAGGATTTTCAGGGATACAAGCAGAGAGTGTGCATTGAGACATTTCATATAATAATCAATGTTATCCATGGCTTCCTCTGCCTGTGCGGTAAGCTCCGGGCATTTCTCCTGAACATAACGGTAAAGGATTCCTGTAATCCTGCCCGCATACTGTTTCACATCTAGGTAAGTCCAGTTTCCATCATCACACTGTCTGAAATTACAGGTCTTAAAGATCAGCTTCTCTGCCTCTGCCTTCTGTCCCGTTGTCAACAGATGGTACAACTCCGTCTCCATATGTGCAGGTGCTGATTTCCCAACCATCTGCGTTTCGCTGTTTCTTGGCAGCTCTCCGGTTTTCTCTTCCGGACAGGAAGGATACTGTGTTTCCTGTTAAACGGACGGGTAATCAGTGTTGAGATCAGTTCTCTGTAAACTGTACCGATATCATCCAGTGAACTTGTCTGCTCATGGAGCACAACAGAAACAGGGCCGTATTCTTCCAGCGGAAACTCCTTCAGAATATTTTCCGCCAGTGCTCTGAATTCCTTTGCATCAGCAGTCTTTACAATAAGAAATTCACTCATCTTATTGCTGTTGTTAAAAATAATCGCATTCTCCTCCAGACCGGTCAATTCTCTCAATCTGGACTTGATATTCCAGGACATCTGCAGATTATCATGTTCAAACTGCTCCGCAATCTCTGTAATATTGTAAAATTTAACCATCAGTGTGGCTACTTCCGAAAATGTATTCGTGCTGGATACATGAGTCTGGGATGCTGACTGCCCGTACAGTTTTCCGGAAAGCAGTGCCGAGTATTCACTGTCTTCCAGAAATGATGACAGCTTATGTTTCTGAAGCTTGCTGGTCTCATCCTGCTTTTTTGTATTCTCCCGCTCTTCCAGAAGTCCCAGTGCCTTGGTAAGAACCTTTACCATCTCTTCTTTTCCCACAGGCTTCAGAAGATAATCCAGACCGCCGGAAACAAATACACCCTTTACCTTATCAAAGTCATCATAGCCACTGATGGCAATGGTAATGATTTCAGGGTATTCATTCTGCAAACGCTGCAGTAATTCCAGACCGCTCAGAAATGGCATATTAATATCTGTGAGAATAATATCCGGTTTTTCTTCGGCAATCCTCTCTATAACCTCTTCCCCGTCACATGCAGGCTCCAGAAATTCCAGGGAATACTCCTCCCATGGTATCAGGTTCCGGATATTTTCCCTGCTCCAGAATTCATCATCTGCAGCAAGAACCTTATATTTCATATTTTTCATTGTCTCTCTCCTTGCTCATTTTTGAACATTTTCGTAACTATTCAGTAGTCTACTATCCCGCGAGGTGTTTTGGCACGTAAGTACCAAAATCCCGAGACATACAAGCCAAAATGCCATCACCGCAGGTGATTTTTAATGCATTTTGCTCGTAACTGTGAAGGTACTGAACAGTTACACATTTTCCATATCACCGGAATTCTCCGTAGAAACAGCCGGGACTGTGATCGTCACAGTTGTCCCCTCGCCTGCTGTACTTTCAATATGCAGTCCGTATTTCTCTCCGAAAAGCCTCTTCAGACGCGCATTAACATTCAGGATTCCAATGGAAATGCCGGATTCCACACGTTTCATATCATTCTGATCCAGCAGACGGTTCATAGATTCCGCATCCATTCCCGCACCATTATCCTGAACTGTGATCACCAGATTCTCATTCACATGTTCTGAACGGATTAGAAGCTTTTTGTCCTTACGGCGGACGTTTCTGAGACCATGTGTAAGTGCATTCTCCACAACCGGCTGGATGCAGATACGCGGCATCTGATCTGCCAGTGTATCGCTGTCAATCTGATAATCGTAAGCTATCGTTGAGCCATTTCTCACATCCATAACATAGAGATAATTTCTCACATGCGCCATTTCATTCTGCACAGTGGAAAGCTCATCTGTCATATTCAGGCTGTAACGGAAAATTGCAGACAGTGAATGACACATACCGCTTACCATCGGACAGTTCTGAGCATTGGCAATCCCGCTCATGGTATCCAGTGTATTATAGAGGAAATGGGGATTGATCTGTGCCTGTAGCATTTTATATTCCGTCCGCTCTACCAGCATTTTATGCTGCAGTTCTTCCTGCGCCATGACCTGCATACGGTCAAGCATTTCATTAAATTCCGTACCCAGCGTAGTCAGCTCCTGGGACCATCCTACGGGCTGCACCCGAAGCTGGGTTTCTCCGTCCTTGATCCGCGTGATAGTGCTGCTCATCTCTTCTACAGGCTTTGTCATCCACTGAGACACAAACAATACGATCACCATAATTGCAAGGATCATGGCTCCCATTATAATAAGAAGTGTTCGGATCAGTGTCTTCTGCGTTGCAGTGAGAAGAGACTGTGAGACAAGCACAAATGCCTCCAGATTATAATTCTCCTGAGATACCTGGATCAGATAATTCCCATCATACTCCTGTTCCAGTTCACCGGATTTATAATGACTTTGTACAACCTTTGCAAGCTGTTTCTGGATTCTGCACTGACTCTCTGAAGCCTCCCCGGTCATTGCGATCACCCGGTCATTTAATGGCTGCAGCCACAGACATACCTGCTCTACATCTACATATTTAGCCATAATAGAAGTAAGTGCCGCACTGTTAATATCACAGACCAGATACCCCAGGGCATTCCTGTCTGCATCATAATTATGCAGTTTCAGCACAAATCGCACAATATCTTTCTTTGCGGCAGAATTGTGATATCCGGAAATCATCAGATCTGTACGTTTTCCATGCACATAATCATAAACCCGTTCTGAATTATCATCATACTCTGCCTTGTAAATATCTTTGGGATATGTAACTGAATTGTAGCGGTAGCTGCTGATCAGATGATCCTTTGTATCATAAAGATACATGGCAAGAAGCTGATCCTCCTTTGTAAAACGCTTCCTTGCAAAATACCAGCTTCTCCAGTAATAATCCTTCATGTCTGTATCTTTTTCCGCAGCTTCACGCATAGCTGCGATAAGATCCTGCTCACTGTAGATCGTAAGCATTTCCCCTCGTATTGTGTGGATAAAATTAGACAGATCTGTCTGCATTTTATTCAGAGAAATCTCATGATCTGAAATGCTCTCTGCCCGAATCTGTCTGCGCAGAGACTGATGAAACAGAAATGTCTGCAGAAGAAGTGCGAACACTACACTTGCAATGCACAGAACAAGCAGTGCCCTCCGCATTGTCCACCTTTTTTTCATTATTCCTTCCCCCTCCATGTCAAGCGGATAAAAATCATCCGCTTTGTTATGCGGCTCTACATCGAATAACTGCTCCGCAGTTTATTCGGTTAGATACCTGATAATTCTGTAGCAATTCCTGTAAATTTCACATTCTGATAAACAGATACAAAATGCATTATCTACAAAAAAATCATCATATATTCTTATCATAATTATACATTATCACAATTATAATACAGGAATTTTTGCATTGAAAAGCAAAACAAGGAAAACTTCCAATCAAAACCAGCAGTAAAAAGTGTATGTCAATCCAATCCACCTTTAACTGCCTGCCTGTTTTTCCTGATAACATCTAACTCAATATTTGTCAAACAGATATTCACAATCCGCTTCGCTGGCTGCTCATAATTTTATGTTCAGTAACACCCTTTGCGGCATATTTACTTTTCAATATGTACTGCACCTACTGCGCGGATATTCATTGGATATACGTTCTCTTTTCCTGCAAATTCAGAAATATAGGAAACATAGTTCTCTGTTTCTTCTTCCGGCACTACGCACATGATAACACCGGCAAATCCGCCTCCATGGATACGGCAGATACCTTTGCCCAGTTTCTCAAGGAAGAGATCTGTAAGAGCAAGCGCAACAGAAATCTTCTGCTCTGTATATGCTTTGATCGGATAGCAGTTCTGAAGTAATTCCCAGGAAGATTTTCCTGATTCACTGAGTAGCTTCAGTACAGTCTCACCATCTTTCTCTTCAACTGCTTTTGCAGCTCTCTCTACACGTTCGTTCTCTTTGAAGAAATGAATCGCTCTTAAGATTGCTCTGTCATTATCAATCTTATCCATATTTGCAAGCACTTTGTCAAGAGTTGTCTCACAGAGAAGCTCTGCTCCTGCTGCCTTGGCTGCTTCTTTCATTTCCATAGGGATCTCAGAGTATTCTTCACTTAAATCAGCATGACCTTTTCCTGTATTAACGATTACAAGATGATGATCATAATCATGGAAAGAGAAGTTTACTTTCTCATATTTTGGATTCTCTCTGTCTGAGAAGTCCAGAAGGATCGGTCCGCCAACTGCACATGCAAGCTGATCCATTAATCCGGAAGCCTTCAGCCAGTAAACATTCTCAGCATACTGTCCTGCTTTTGCATAGTTGATGTATGTCATTGCACCATCATTAAAGAAATAATTAATGATGGAACATACCAGCATTTCGAAAGATGCAGAAGAGCTTACACCTGCTGCGCGGATTACATTTGTGGTCACATAAGCATCAAAACCGGCTACTTTAAAACCGAATTTCTGAATAGCTTCCACCATACCTGCTACCAGAGATACGGTTCCCTGAGCCTTCGGTACGCTGGCAAGATCATTGATGTCTACGACAACTTCCTTGTCATATCCTTCACTGGTGATACGGATAACACTGCTGTTGTTCGGGTAAGCTGCACCGATGGTATCCATATCAATGCTGCCTGCAATCACACGGCCGCCATTATGATCTGTATGGTTTCCGATGATCTCTGTTCTTCCCGGTGCTGTAAAAAAATTCTGCTGTATCATGATGGTAAATTTCTGCGAAATGATCAGCTACAGCCTGAAAAACGTGCTGCTGATTTCTCTGCTTCGCCGTAAATACGTGTCAATTCATTTTTATTTGGAATATTCATTGTAAAAATCCTCCGTTCATTTTTCCGGTCTGACCGCTGATACATAGTTTTATGAGTACTATGTACTGACAATTTTCACGGTTTACAGTGGCAGTGCAGGTGTGAAAACCAGCGGCAGACGGGAATATGTGTATGAAAGTTTGGGAGCAGCCTTATCAGCTACACTCTTGAATTAAAGTATACCCTGCTGTGTCATAAAATTCCTTGATAATCTCAGGGGAAAATAGTAAAATCTTGCGTTTATATCTATATAAGTGTACAATATATTATATAAGTCATCAACAGCAATTTCGCATAACGGTCTTTCTCTGATGCAGCAGGTTGTCTGCAATATTTTCCGGAATTGCTATAAGATAGGATAATTAAAGATCATCATATATTCTCAATGGAGGACGCATATATAATGGCAGAGATCATAACCGACGGCTCACAGAAAGAACTGAAGAAACATGGCAGTGATGAATTTCCGCTGCTGGTAAGCTACGAGAAACTTTCCGGCTACAAATCCGGCTCCTTTCTCTGGCACTGGCATCCTGAGATAGAAATCACCCTTGTCCTGGATGGACAGATTCTCTATAAAGTAAACCAGTGTACTTACCACATGAAAGCAGGAGATATCCTTCTGGGAAATGCCAATGTACTCCACGCAGGCTTCATGGAAGATATGAAAGACGGCAAATATGTTTCCATCACTTTTCTGCCAAAGATTATCTATGGTTCCTACGGAAGTATCCTGCGCAGGAAATATGTGGAGCCATTTTTACACAATTTCTCCCTTCCCGCAGTCTACATTGACTATTCGCAGCCCTGGCATGAAGTTTTTTCTGAATATGTAAGAGAAATCATAACTCTGTATGAAGAGAAAAAAGAATTTTACGAACTGGATATCACCGGAACGCTGCAGAAGCTGTGGCGCTGTATGCTGCAGAATCTCCCGGAGAACCTCCCCTATACGGAACACAGCAAACTGGAACGAAACCGTATGCGTGAGATCATGGATTATCTGGAACACAATTACATGAATAAAATCCAGATGAAAGATATCGCAGAGGAAATCCACCTCTGCGAGAGCGAATGCAGCCGGTTATTCAAGAGATACATGAACGTATCCCTGTTTACATTTCTGCAGGAATACCGGGTGGAGCGGAGCCTTGAATTTCTCCTCAGCTCCGATGACAGCATCATGGAAGTCGCCCAGAAATCCGGCTTCACAGACTCCAATTACTATGCCAAGGTATTCTCCAGAGTAAAAGGTTGCAGTCCGCAGAAATACAGGAAGCAGAATATACGGGAAGATATGTGAGATTATATACAGGTTATATTACTCCACAGAAACAGTATTCTGCTCCAGGTATTTCTTCAATGAAGAGACATACAGATTCCCCACCTTGCTGAGAATCGAATTCTTTCTGGTAATATAGCCGATCTCCATGTCGCTGTTCTGGTTCTGCTCATCTCCTTCAAAGGGAATTGCCAGATAGTCACTGCCATTCAGCTCCTCACAGATAATTCCGGAACACAGGGTATAGCCATTAAGTCCTACCATCAGATTCAGCATAGTCGCCCGGTCTGAAGCCTTAACTGTTCTGGAATATTCATTGGTAGACAGAATCTCCTCTGACAGATAAAAACTGCTCTTATCTCCCTGTTCGAAGGACAGACAAGGGTATTTTGCCAGCTGGCTGTAGCTGATAGATTTCTCATTTGCCAGTGGATGATTTTTCCACAAATATACATATGCCTGACAGTCAATCAAATGATGAAACTCCAGATTCGCAGAGTGGAGAAGCTTTAGCAGTGCCTTTCTGTTGAAATCACTGAGATAAAGTACTCCCACCTCGCTTTTCATGGCGCTGACGTCACTGATCACATCTGCAGTCTTTGTCTCCCTGATGGCAAATTCATATTCCGACACATCAAACTTCTGCACCATATCCACGAATGCTTTCACTGCAAAAGAATAATGCTGGGTGGAAACGCCGAATTTCTTCTTATAGGAACCACCCTCACTGTATTTCTCAACCACACTCTCATACTGTCCATATATCTGACGGGCATACATCAGAAATTCTGTCCCGTCATTGGTCAGTGTCACACCACGGCCGCTGCGGTTGAATATAATGATTCCAAGCTCTTTCTCCAGTTCCTTCACTGCATTGGTCAGAGAAGGCTGGGAAATATACAACGCCTCCGCAGCTTTATTTAATGAACCGGTTTCGGAAATTGTGATGATATAATTCATCTGTGTTAGTGTCATGTTGTCTCTCCCTTACATATCCTTAGATCTTTTAATCAACTTTTTTCAAAGTATTTTCTCTGGCTGTAATAATTTTACTATATCATCTGAAGTTTCTCAACATTGCAATTTCTGCAAACAAAAATCTCCTGTGCAGACATATCAAATCGATTTCCTATCTGCTTCAGAAGATTTTTTATGAAAAATAATTACAACAGTCTGAATACCTGCTCTGCAGTTGCAGCCATATTTGCTTTTGCAGTGTCCGGATCCATTGCTTCTTCCAGCGTGGAAATTCCGCGTACAATTGGAAAGAAAGCATCTATTCCTGCTTCATTGCAGGCAACTGCCTCTTTCATAACGCTTCCTGCAAATGCAATGGTTTTTGCGCCATATTTCCTGCCAAGCTTCGCAACGCCCACCGGGGCTTTTCCCATGGCAGTCTGATGATCCAGACGACCTTCCCCTGTCACAACCACATCTGCATCCTTCATCTCATCCTCTATATGGACAGCATCCAGAATAAGCTGTATTCCCGGTGTCAGCTCTCCATCCAGATAATTCAGAAATGCAAATCCAAGTCCGCCTGCCGCACCTGCACCTGCTGCATTCTGGTTATCTTTACCAATCACTTTGGCAGTAACCTCTGCATAGTTTTTCATGCCTGCATCCAGAACCGGAAGGATATCGGGGGTAACTCCCTTCTGCGGTCCATAGATATATGTAGCTCCCTGAGAACCGCAGAGAGGATTGGTCACATCACAGGCAATCCTGAAATTACACTGGGAAAGAAGTTCCTTCTTGTCTGAAATTTCTACAGATGCAATCCTTGCAAGTGCCTGTCCACCTTCCCCTACATCTTCTCCCTTTTCATCCAGAAATTTATATCCAAAGGCTCTCAGCATTCCCACTCCACCGTCATTAGTGGCGCTTCCGCCAATACCGATAATGAAGTCGCGGATACCTCTGCCGATTGCATGAAGGATCAGTTCTCCCACTCCATAGGTGGTAGCGGTCATAGGCTCCTTCTTATCTGAAAGTGTGATACCTGCTGCTGTTGCCATTTCCATGACTGCGGTATTACTTTCCCTGAGATATCCATAATATGCCTGAACCGACTCATGATAAGGACCTGTAACTGTCACATCCACACGTTCTCCCTTCAGACCTTCGATCAGCGCATCCGTAGTTCCCTCTCCACCGTCAGCCAGAGGTTTTACGATCACTTCTGCGTCCTTCTTTGCTGCAAGAATACCTGCTTTGACAGCCATTCCTGCTTCCATGGAAGTCATACTTCCCTTAAATGAATCAACTGCAACTACAACCTTCATAGCCAAAACCTCCAACTATTTCTATTATTTAAGACGGGTGATACATATTATGTTCTTTCTCCAGTTCTTTATAAAGCTGCATACAGTTCCAGTTCTGATTATGCTCCGTCAGAACCGCCTTGTAATCCACAGGTGTACCTGCTTTCCGCAAAGTATAGAGCACCTGGTCAAACAGATTCCCGGTGATTCCTGCAAGAATCAGCATTTCCTTCTCCATCTGCTCCTGAGGGATCAGCGCTGATGGAATCTGTACCTGAGAAACCTCTTTCACTCCTGCCAGATATCCGATTGGCTGACTATAGTCCTGAGTTTCTACAGTTTTTAAACGAATCTTAAAAGGCAGTAATGCCATCTTTAACTTGCGAAGCTTCTGCTGATTCTGAAAATTTATTAATAAAATAGTTGGTTTCATATAAACACTCCTTCTGATACAAGTAAATCCCCACCCACTACTTATTGCTCTTTACAATTGAAGCAGGGACTTCTTTGATTCGGTTAAATAATTACAACTATTATACCCTCTTCACCTGCACCTGACAATCATAATAGCCTGCATAGGACTTTTTTATGTCACAGGAATATTACAAAATAATTTCCGGCAACGCAGAAAAACAGGCTTCGATATCTGTATCATCGATGCCTGTTTTTCTGTGTTACAATTTGGAGCGGCATGGCTTTATCAATTACAAACTATTTCGCGGGATGTTCCTTGAGCACTTCGGAAACACTCCCACTCAAATAAGAAAACAGCGGGAAATATTGTAATTCACACATTATTGTGGTAAAGTATTGTCGTGTTATTTTTCCATATCAGGAAGCGAAAATAAAGAGGAGGGAACAAATGAAAAAATTCTATTCGTGGTATAAAAAACAATATTACCGCAGCAATCTTTACCGGACTGATCCTGGGTATCATTACCGGTCTGTTTCTGGCAAACCGGTTCGAACCGGTTCTTACCGTCACAAGCCTTATCGGAAGCATTTACATGAATGCCCTGAACATGATGATCTTTCCACTGGTCTTCTGTTCCATTATCATGGGTATCTCCAGCATCGGTAATGCCCGCACAACCGGCAAGATCACAGCCGGCGCCATGATCTTTTTCCTGTGCACCACAGCACTTGCCAGCCTGGCAGGACTGATCATCCCGCGGCTGATTCATCTCGGTGAGGGTGTTAAATTCGAAATGGCAACTTCCGACATCCAGGCAACTGAGATGACCAGCATTCTGGACACCATCAAAAACCTGATCCCATCCAACCCGGTTGCAGCTTTCGCAAACGGAAATATGCTTCAGGTACTTGTATTCGCAG